>Ga0308172_1000207_pt1 | contig 100585 bp, 89 predicted proteins | sample PhyGR2_FD_202134 | JGI IMG/M metagenome (GOLD analysis project Ga0308172, IMG submission 202134) | Phyllosphere microbial communities from UC Gill Tract Community Farm, Albany, California, United States - DLSLSG.R2 | ecosystem: Host-associated > Plants > Phyllosphere > Unclassified | place... | reverse complement strand
GGGCGAGCTGGACCCGGCGCAGATCCACACCCCTGGCATCTACGTCGATCGGATCATCTGCGGCACTTTCGAGAAGCGCATCGAACAGCGCACCGTCCGCAAATAATCCGCCTCCAGCCCGAACAATAAGGACACACAAAATGGCTCTTACCCGCGAACAAATGGCTCAACGCGTCGCCCGCGAAATGCAGGACGGCTTTTACGTCAACCTCGGCATCGGCATTCCGACCCTGGTGGCCAACTACATCCCCGACGGCATGGAAGTGATGCTGCAATCGGAAAACGGCCTGCTCGGTATGGGCCCGTTTCCTACCGAAGACACCATCGATGCCGACATGATCAACGCCGGTAAACAGACGGTGACCGCACGCATCGGTGCGTCGATTTTCTCCTCTGCCGAGTCCTTCGCGATGATTCGTGGCGGTCACGTCGACCTCACCGTGCTCGGCGCATTTGAAGTCGATGTGCAGGGCAACATCGCTTCGTGGATGATCCCCGGCAAACTGGTCAAGGGCATGGGCGGCGCCATGGACCTGGTGGCCGGTGCGGAAAACATCATCGTGATCATGACCCACGCCTCCAAAGACGGAGAGTCCAAGTTGCTTGATCGCTGCAGCCTGCCGCTGACCGGCGCGCACTGCATCAAACGCGTGCTTACGGACCTGGCGTACCTGGAAATCGAAAATGGCGCTTTTGTCCTCAAGGAACGCGCACCTGGCGTCAGCGTTGAAGAGATTGTGAGCAAGACCGCCGGTAAACTGATCGTCCCGGACCACGTTCCAGAAATGCATTTCCAGTGAGGACAGATTCCATGCAAGACGTCGTGATTGTTGCTGCCACCCGCACCGCCGTGGGCAGCTTTCAAGGTTCGCTGGCCAGCATCCCGGCTCCGGAACTGGGCGCCGCCGTAATCCGTCGCCTGTTGGAGCAGACCGGCCTGGACCCGGCCCAAGTCGATGAAGTGATCCTCGGCCAAGTGCTCACCGCAGGCTCCGGCCAGAACCCCGCGCGCCAGGCCTCGATCCTCGCCGGCCTGCCCCACGCGGTGCCGAGCCTGACCCTGAACAAGGTCTGCGGCTCGGGCCTCAAAGCCCTGCACCTCGGTGCCCAAGCCATCCGCTGCGGCGACGCCGACGTCATCATCGCCGGCGGCATGGAGAACATGAGCCTGGCCCCCTACGTACTGCCTGCCGCGCGCACTGGTTTGCGCATGGGCCACGCCAAGATGATCGACAGCATGATCACCGACGGCCTGTGGGATGCGTTCAACGACTACCACATGGGCATCACTGCTGAGAACCTGGTGGACAAATATGGCATCAGCCGCGAAGCCCAGGACGCCTTTGCCGCCGCTTCTCAGCAGAAGGCTGCGGCAGCCATCGAGGCTGGGCGGTTTGTCGATGAGATCACCCCGATCCTGATCCCCCAGCGCAAGGGCGACCCAATCGCCTTCGCCGTGGATGAGCAACCGCGCGCCGGCACCACTGCCGAGTCCCTGGCCAAGCTCAAGCCGGCCTTCAAGAAAGACGGCAGCGTCACCGCCGGCAACGCCTCCAGCCTCAATGACGGCGCCGCTGCAGTAATGCTGATGAGTTCCGATAAGGCGAAAGCCCTCGGTCTGCCAGTGCTAGCCCGCATTGCCAGTTACGCCAACGCAGGCGTGGACCCGGCCATCATGGGCATCGGCCCGGTATCGGCCACCCGTCGCTGCCTGGACAAAGCCGGTTGGAGCCTGGGCGATCTGGACCTGATCGAAGCCAACGAAGCCTTCGCCGCGCAATCCCTGGCGGTAGGCAAAGAGCTGGAGTGGGATGCTGACAAGGTCAACGTCAATGGCGGCGCTATCGCCATCGGCCACCCGATTGGCGCCTCGGGTTGCCGCGTGCTGGTGACCCTGCTGCACGAAATGATCAAGCGCGATGCCAAAAAAGGCCTGGCGACCTTGTGCATCGGCGGTGGCCAGGGCGTAGCCCTGGCCCTGGAACGCAACTGATAAAAAACAGCAACATCGCTCAACTATCGGAGGGGGCTTGCCCCCCCTCCCACCTTTGATCTTCATTGTCTGGCAGCTTGAGGCATTGCAAATACCTCATTGGAAGCCATCGCCATCAGCCATACAAATCTCGCACGGGGCTTTCAGCGCTTCATACAACGCTGATAACGCTCATCCACGCGCTTGGCAAACCATGCCGTGGTCAGGTTACGGGTGATCTTCGGGCTCTTGAGCACAATCCCCGGCAGAATCGCCCGTGGCAGGGATTTGCCGGCAGCCTTGTCGGCGAGGGCGAACACACGTTGGTAAAGGGTGGTTTCTTCGAAATCCAAGCGCTCGCCCTGCTCCAGCTGGCTGCGGATGCTGGGGTTGCGCATGTCCAGCTTCGCGCCCAACGAACGCACCGCCAGTTCCGTGGTACCGGGCAGTAGCGAGCCGTAGCGAATCAAGTCCCCATCCAGCGCCAGCTCGACCCCCGAAGCCCGACTGACCGCCGCCTGGAACGCCGCATTGCGGCTGGCATACCAACCGGCGTTGAAGTCAGCGAAGCGATACAGCGGTTGATCGTAGTTCACCGGATAGCCGAGCAAATGGGCGATGCCGAAGTACATGCCGCCACGGCGGGTGAACACTTCGCGTCGGATTGATCCGTCCACGGTGTAGGGATAACCCCGCGCTTGTTTCTGTGCAAAGTCGATGCTCACCTGCATCGGCCCGGCGGTGTGCACCGGGTTGAACCCGCCGAACAGCGTTTTGCCCAACGGCACCATGCTGATGAAGTCATCGAAAATACCGCTCAAGTCTTTTTCCGTACGCGCGGCGCTCAGACGTTCGGCGTAGGTCTTGCCGGTGGGCGAATTCAGTTGCAATGCGCTGCGCACCACAAAGGCCGGCACATGCACCTTGCCGGCACGGCGCAGGATTTCATCCTGGGCGATTTTGCCCATATTGGGCACCGGCGGGTCGACCTGGAAGGTGGACTCCTGCTCGGTCACCGCCAGCACCGCGCAAATATTTTCGGTGCTCGGGTAAATCTTCTGGGTATCAAAGGCCGTGTAGATATCCTGGGCCCAGCCATTGCGGTCCGTAACCTTGGGTGGCAGCAACCGCACGATCTGCGCCTTGACCTCGGCTTCGCTGCGTTCCGGTTGCTGCGGGCCACGGGCGGTGGAGCAACCCGCCAGTACCAGCAAGGGCAAAAGGCAGAGGATCAGGCGGCTTGAATACATGAAGATTCCTTGAGTGACGGCGGGCCGTGAGTTGCACGTTTCGACAGGTAAGTCTAACCAGGGTTCGTGGGTTCGGTAGGCTCGCCCGTTACGACCGGATGTGACCGCTGCCGAAACATCCCACGCAAGCGCCGGATAAGCTCTACTCCCCTGCCCCATAAACCTCTGCAAAGTCCCTCGCCTGATCACACAGTGCGAAGGATTGCAGATGTTTTTTTTCGTTATGGCCCTGATTGATAGGGCAGCCTCATGATTGGCGCGACCAGCCAGACCATTGGCTTTCTGGTACTCGCCGCCTTGGATGCAAAGACCCGCGACGTTGAGTCGGTACTCAGGGATTTTCGTGGATGCCTCAATAGTTACGACGCCTGGGCCGAGAGTGTCCTCAGTTTTTCGGCGCTGAATATCGAGCAGGTGTTCAAGGCCGGAGATGAAGCGGAGCGGGTCGCGCCGATCAACCGCTCGCTGTTCCCCAGCAGCGCCGTCGCGACCTGCCGGGCCGATGGCACCTTGACCTTGGTGCATCGGTTCCAGAGTTCACGGTTCGTACCCATCGGCGATACACCGGTGATACTCCAGCGCATCGATGCAGACGGCACGCTGCTGGGCGAGCCGATCCATAAAACCATCGGGCCCAGCGGCATTCTTGAACTCAAGGAATGCGAACGCAACCAGCGCTACCGCATCCACTTCTACCCCAATGTATCCGCCGCGCATTTCAAGGCGCTGTACGCCTCTTATCAGGCGGTCATCACGCCGCTGGAGGCGTGGCTGCGCAGCGAATGGTCCGACACTTTCGAACCGCTGTGGCAGGGCTACTCCGAGGCGAACTTCCTTAAGCGCTACCTCTCGCTCCACGCCGCCTACGCACGCGGATTCGGCGAAGCGCTGTACTCGCTGTGGGACAACCTCAAGCAACTGTTCCAGTGGCTGTCGGACCCGGTGGCCCATGCCGAGCAATGGCTGCGGTATCTGTCCCAGGCCGAGTTTGACCAGTTGCTGGCGCTCGGTGCCGACGCTATTGCGACGGGCTTGCTGATGCTCAGCGATGAGCCGTTGTTGTTCATTTACCTGGCGACGATGGTCAGTTGGATGCGCCTGCTGCCACCGCCGTATATGAATGAGCTGCTCGGAGAAGTCACTGGCGAGGTGCTGATCAACCTGTTGCTGATCTGGGCCACAGCGGGCATGGGCGTGGCGGTTCGCTTGGGCGCGCAGGTGCTGGGTAGGATCAAGTCGCGGCGCGCGCGCCAGTGGTTGGAACATTTGGCCGAGCAGTTTGGCAAGGTGCGCGTCGAGGAGCATGCCGAGGCGGCCAAGCCGGTGTTGCTCAGTCGCCAGACCACGGCGGTCGATACGATCCCGGTGGGGCCGTTGAAGGCTGGGGATCAATGGGTTTCCAACCCGGTCACAGCGGCGCGCAACAAGACGCAGCAGACGGTGTTGGTGCGGCAGGAGCCTGTAGACGATGCACCTGTTTCGGGGAAAAACCCGAACGGCGATGCGGCGGCTTCTGCGGATAAAACCGTCACTAACGGCTGCCCCGTGTCGATGGTCACCGGCGAGGAATTGCTGACCCTGACTGACGGTGTTCTGGATGGGGTGTTGCCGTTCGAGTGGACGCGCCTGTATCGCACCAGTGCGGTGGAAGTCGATGTAGGACTGGGGGTTGGCTGGAGCCATGGGCTGGCGCAGCGGCTGGTGGTTTCAGGCGATTCGGTGGTGTGGACCGACCATGAAAATCGCTCTATCTCGTTTCCAATGCCCACCGTTGCGAGGCCGGCAATCACCAATAGCCTGGCCGAAGCGGCGATCTATCTGGGGGCTTCGCCGGATGAGCTAGTGCTGGCCCAGGCGTCGCGCTTCTACCACTTTCGCGACGGTGTGCTGACGGCGATCAGCGATGCGTATGACAACCGCCTGCGAATTTTCCGCGATGTGCTCGGACGTATCGAGCGGGTGGATAACGGCGTTGGTCGCTCGTTGTTTCTGCGCTATGGGGCTGGGCGCATTGTCGCGGTGGACTACCAGATTCAGCGCGCCGAAGGCCGTGGTCCGTATGTCTGGACGACTGAGCAAAACGTCGTTTCCTACGCCTATGACGACCTGGGCCGACTGGTCTCGGCGACCAATGCCGTCGGCGAGAGCGAGGTGTACCGCTACGACGAGCAGCACGTCATTGTTGAGCGCGGCCTGGCCGGTGGGGCGAGTTTCTTCTGGGCGTGGGAACGCTCCGGCAAGGCGGCGCGCTGTGTGCGGCACTGGGCCAGCTTCTCGCAGATGGACACGCGCTATGTGTGGGGCGATGACGGCCAAGTCACGGTGCACAACGCCGATGGCAGCCAGGAAATCTATGTCCACGACGACCGTGCGCGATTGGTGCAACGCATCGATCCCGATGGCGCGCAGCACTTCAAATCCTACGACGAAAAAGGCCGGCTGACAGTCGAGCAAGACCCGTTGGGTGCGGTGAGGGCCTATCAGTACGACGAGGCCGGACGGCTGGTGGCGCTGTTTCCCGGCGAAGATGAGCCCACTACCTACGAGCATGACCACGGTTTCGTACGCGTGGTGCGCCGGGGTGAAGCGGTCTGGAAATACGAGCGCAATGACCAGGGCGATATCACCCGTAGCATCGATCCCGACGGTCACGTTACCGACTACAGCTACAACAAACATGGGCAACTGACCGGCGTCTGGTACCCGGATCACAGCTGCCATCGCTTGGTGTGGAATGAGCGCGGGCAACTGGTTGAGGAGCAGTTGCCCAATGGTGGCATCAGGCGCTATCGCTACGACGACCTGGGCCGCGAGGTGGCGCGCGAAGATGAACATGGCGCGCTGACCCAGTATCAGTGGGACGCTGTGGGTCGGCTGACTCGTCTGACCCTGCCAGGCGGTGCCACCCGCGAATACAGCTACAACCCCTACGGAAAAATCACCGCCGAACGCGACGAACTCGGCCACGTCACCCGCTACGACTACGCCGACGGCCTGCACCTGATCAGCCGTCGCCTGAATGCCGATGGCACTCAGGTCCAGTACCGCTATGACAACGCCCGATTACTGCTCACCGAAATCGAAAACGAAGTCGGCGAAACCTACCGACTCGACTACCACCCCAACGGACTGATCCAGCAGGAAATCGGCTTCGACGGCCAACGCACCGCCTACGCCTACGACCTTAACGGCCACCTGCAGGAAAAGACCGAATACGGCGACGATGGTAGTCAGTGGGTGACGCGTTACGAACGCGACCACGCCGGACGCCTCTTACGAAAAACCCTACCCGATGGTCAAACCGTCGATTACACCTACGACCGCCAGGGCAATCTCCTCAGCGTCGACGACGGCCACTGGGCGTTGGCCTACGAATACGACCGCCAAAACCGCCTCACCGCCGAACACCAGGGCTGGGGCACCCTGCGCTATGGCTACGACGCCTGCGGCCAGCTCAAGCACCTGCGCCTGCCGGATAACAACCGCGTGGCCTTCAACCGCGACAAGGGCGGGCACCTTGCGACTGTTGAATTGAATGGCAAAACCCTGACCTCGCACCTGTTCAACGCCGGTCTGGAACACCAGCGCCAACAAGGCCAACTGCTCAGCCACTACCACTACGACGACCAGCAACGCCTGCACGCCCACGCCGTCACCCACCAGAGCCACCCGCTGCTGCAGCGCCAATACGACTACGACCGAGCCGGCAACCTCACCCGCCTGCTCGACACCCGCAAAGGCGAACACCACTACCGCTACGACCCGCTGCAACGCCTGACCCGCGCCGACCATTCCCACGACGTGCAGGAACGTTTCGCCCACAACCCGGCCGGCAACCTGCTGATGCAAAACCGCCCCGGCCCCGACATCGTCGCCGGCAACCGCCTGCTGATCCAGGGCGACCGCCACTACACCTACGACGCCTTCGGCAACCTGACCCAGGAACGCCGCGGCAAAGGCCAGCAACTCGTCACCGAATACCGCTATGACAGCCAGCACCGGCTGATCGAAATCACCCGGCCTAACGGCCAAACCGCCAGCTACCGCTATGACCCGTTTGGCCGACGTATCAGCAAAACCGTCGACGGCATCACCACCGAATTTTTCTGGCAAGGCGATACACTTATCGCCGAACACCAAGCGGGCCGCCACCGCAGCTACCTCTACGAACCCGACAGCTTCCGGCCGCTAGTCCTACTGGAAGGCTTCGGTCCAGACCACACCCAGCCCTACCACTACCAACTCGACCACCTCGGCACGCCGCAAGAACTCACAGCCCCGGATGGCGAAATCGTCTGGTCCGCGCACTACCGCGCCTACGGCGAAATCGCCCGCCTCGACGTAGGCAAACTCGACAACCCACTGCGTTTCCAGGGCCAATACTTCGACGAAGAAAGCGGCCTGCACTACAACCGTCATCGCTACTACAATCCGGATATTGGTCGCTACCTGACGCCGGACCCGGTGAAGTTGGCGGGTGGGATTAATGGGTATCGGTATGTACCTAACCCTACGGGGTGGGTGGATCCGCTGGGCCTAAGTTGTAAGATAGGTGCGTGTCCTAGCAAGAAAACAGATACCACCCAAACGAAAAAAGTTTCGGGCGAAACTTTAGTCAAACATGAAGATGCAGGCGGGCACTTAATTAAGAAACACGTAGAGCAGACAGATGCTCAATTAATTGAAAGACTTGACTTAGAACCCAGCATACCAGCAGCATCGACATTTAGATCACTAGAAGAGGCGGAAAGACTTGTATCTAAAGCCTTATTATCTCGCCATCAGGATATATCAAAATTTCTCAAGGGAACAAAAGACAAATACATTATTAGAGAACACTCAAATCAAGCGGTAGGACTGAGCGTTATAAGAGGCACAAGAGAGTCAGTCCCTGTCTATAAATTCATGCTAATTCTAATAAAAAAACCCAAGATGCCCGATGGTTACCTACTACTGACTGGATATCCAATAGAAAAATGAATGAACAATTAACCGAACTTCAACAATTTTTTGGTGCTTATTTTAACCAAGACTGGCCAGAGGATCATGCCACAGCTGACGACGTCATTGACAGCTTCCTACTAGACTCATCCAAGGAGGTTATCATGTCAGTAAAAAATGAGATCATAGATCTAATTAACTCTTACCAAAACGAATCAGACTTTCTGGAAAAGCTATTGCACGAGCAATATTGCTACTATTACTACCCCCATGAGTGGGCGTCCGGACCGCTTTGGCTGAACCACATAATTCACAAATTCGACAGCTACCTGTCCGAAAAGTAAAACCAATAAAAATATTTAAACAGAGAAAATAGCGAAGCACTTAAAAGGCAGATCATCACAAGCAAGCTTATTCACAGCGGGCCGTGAAACCGCCCCAGTCAGGGCGACGTGATATCTCGGGGGACGGTGCCTGGTTTAGGGATGCTACGCAGCCCAACGCAGGGCAAGCCTGCTCACCACAAAACAGGCTCAAGGCCCGAGCAAGCCTACGGCCTGGGTGTATCCGCTGGGGCTGAGCTGTAAAAAAACGAACTGCCCTGAGGGGCCGTATAGCGTAATAGTGCCAGGAGGAGGTTTAGCCGCACACGAAGCTGCAGGAGGACATCTGATGGAAAAGCACGTTGGGAGAACTAACAAACAGTTGCTTGACCGTTTGAAGCAGGAACCAAACATCCCTGCGGCCTCTACCTTTCACGACCGGGCCTCAGCAGAGCTCGCCATATCAAGTGTAATCAACGAAAACAAAACTAAAATTAAAAACTTTCTCAAAGGAAGCAACAACCAGTTGGCAATCATCCAAAAGTCCAAAGAAACAATAGGCACCAGTATTAAAAAGAAAACTACAACACCAGTTCCAGGAAAAGAAATTTACTTAATCATTCGAAGAGACAAAAACATGCCCAATGGCTACCGCATCCACACAGGCTTTCCAAACCCATGAACCAAGACTACCCTGAGCTACAGCAATTTCTCGCTGGATATTTCAATCAAGATTGGGTGGATGATCACAAAAGCGCGGATGACGTGATTAATTACTTTATCTCTGACTCCTCTGAAGAGACAAAGACGATAGTGCAACGAGAACTGGAAAGATTAATTTCCACTGAGAAAACCGAGAAAGAACTTGAAGACTTTTTATTTTCCGAGATGGGTTGCTACTACTATTATCTCAACGAATGGAACGATGGCAGAACATGGTTAAAACATGTTGCATCAGCATTAAGGAACGGCAACCCTAAAAAATAGCGCATTCAATGGAAAGATTTATTAATTATGGGAATATTATTTACCGTCAAATAAATTAGTCTTCTATTTGCAAGTCATGGGCTGCTACGCAGCCCATCGCAGGACAAGCCTGCTCACCACAACGGTCTCGCGTTGTCTTCAGATCCCCGCCAACGCCAAATCCATCGCAAAGTACGTGAAGATCAAATCCGCCCCCGCACGCTTGATTGACCCCAGCGTCTCGCGCACTACTCGATCCTCATCAATCGCCCCCGCCTGAGCCCCAAACTTGATCATCGCGTATTCACCGCTCACCTGATACGCCGCCACTGGCAGGCGCGAGGCTTCGCGGATGTCGCGGATGATGTCGAGGTAGGCGCCGGCCGGTTTGACCATCAGCGCGTCGGCGCCTTCCTGTTCGTCGAGCAGGGATTCGCGCACGGCTTCGCGGCGGTTCATGGGGTTCATTTGGTAGCTTTTGCGGTCGCCCTTGAGCGCGCTGCCGCCGGCTTCGCGGAATGGGCCGTAGAGGGCCGAGGCGAATTTGGTCGAGTACGCCATGATCGGGATATGGGTGAAGCCGGCGTCGTCGAGGGCGCGGCGGATGGCCTGGACCTGGCCGTCCATGGCCGCCGACGGTGCAATCACATCAGCACCGGCGCGGGCGGCGGCCACGGCTTGTTTGCCGAGGTTGACCAGGGTCGCGTCATTGTCGACGTGGGCGCCGTGCATCACGCCGCAGTGGCCGTGGTCGGTGTATTCGCAGAAGCAGGTGTCGGACATCACCACCATCTCCGGCACGGCGTCCTTGATGATCGAGGACATGCGCGAGACCAGGCCGCGTTCTTTCCAGGTGTCGCTGCCATTGGCGTCCAGGTGGTGGGACACACCGAAGGTCATCACCGACTTGATGCCGGCACGGGCAAACCGCTCGATCTCGCCGGCCAGTTTTTTCTCAGGGATGCGTCGCACGCCCGGCATGCTGGTAATCGGCACGAAGTCGTCGATTTCTTCCTCGACGAAAATCGGCAGCACCAGGTCGTTGAGGGTGAACTCGGTTTCCTGGAACAGACCACGCAGCTCCGGGGAGCGGCGCAGGCGGCGTGGACGGGCTTGGGGGAACTGGCTGGTCATGGCTTTCCTGAAAAAATGGCAGAAATCTTTGGGGCGAAAGCTTATGCCCATTGGCCCCGGCAGCACAAACGCCGAGGGGCCAACAGTGTATTGCCAGGGGCGCAATAATGTATTGATCTAGAGCTGTAGACGCCCTTCGATGCACACGGTGACAGCGCCACCGACCCAGATTTCATCGCCTTGACGTTCAACGCGAATACGCCCCGCACGCCCTATGGCCGTGCCCTGACTGACCACGTAGCACGGCGGCGCAAGCCCTTCGCTGAGCAGCCATTGCGCGACGCCGGCATTCAGGCTGCCGGTGGCCGGGTCTTCCTGGGCGCCATCGCCTGCGACAAAAGCACGCACCTCAAACTGCGCGTCCACGTCGTCGCGTACCGGGTTGCACGGGGCGATCACGCCGACGGCTAACCCCAATAGCTGTGAATAGTCCGGCTGCAACCCCAGGAGCTGGTCACGATCAGCCAACATGAGCGCAAGCCACCCTGCACCATTGTCGACCCACTGACTGCGCACGATGCTGTCCGGCGGCAGCCCCAACCCCAGGCGTACACGCTCAAGCAACGGCGCGTCGACGGCACCGGAGCGTAACAACGGCGGCGCAATAAACGCCAACTCGGCGCCTTGGCGACGGATACGCACCAGGCCGATTTCACACTCCTGGATAATCTCCTCGCCTTTGGGCACGCCGCCAGCCTGGAGCCATGCGTGGCAAGTGCCCAGCGTCGGGTGGCCGGCGAACGGCAACTCCTGCAACGTGGTAAAGATCCTTACTCGGTAGTCGGCACGAGGGTCCCGCGGTGTCAGCAAAAACGTGGTTTCACTGAGGTTCGTCCACTTGGCGAAGTCGGCCATCTGTTGGTCGCTGAGGCTGTCGGCACCGAGGACGACGGCCAGCGGGTTGCCCTTGAGCGATACGCTGCTGAATACATCCAGTTGTTTGAAATCGAAAGTCGGCATGGATCAACTCGGGATATTCAGGCCACGGATCACGGCCGGGCGGGCGACAAAACCGTCGAGCGCGCGCAGGACGTTAGGGAAATCGGCAATGCCTACCAGATCGCCGGACTCATAAAAGCCGATCAAGTTACGGATCCAAGGGAAGGTGGCGATGTCGGCGATGCTGTAGTCATCGCCCATAAGCCAGGTGCGGCCCAGCAGGCGTTTCTCCAGCACCTGCAGCAACCGCCGCGACTCGGCGGCATAGCGATCGCGGGGGCGTTTGTCTTCGTAGTCCTTGCCGGCAAATTTGTTGAAGAACCCCAGCTGGCCGAACATCGGGCCGATGCCGCCCATCTGGAACATCAGCCACTGGATCGTTTCGTAACGGGTGGCCGGGTCTTCGGAGAGCAACTGGCTGGTTTTTTCCGCCAGGTAAATCAGGATCGCCCCCGACTCGAACAACGCCAGCGGCTGACCGCCCGGGCCGTTGGGATCGATGATCGCGGGGATCTTGTTGTTGGGGTTCAGGGACAGGAACTCGGGGGACAATTGGTCCTGGGTCTCGAAATTGACCTTGTGCGCCTCATACGGCAGGCCCAACTCTTCGAGCATGATCGAGACTTTGACGCCGTTGGGCGTAGGCAGCGAATACAGTTGCAAGCGCTCGGGGTGCTGTGCGGGCCATTTGCTGTTGATCGGGAATGCGGCAAGTGCGTTCATCGGGACAGTCCCTGAGGCAGAAAGCCCTCATGATAGTCATCCCCGCGCTGTCGTGCATGGGTCATCAATGCGCAACATCGCCTGGCTATTATCCCGTCCGGGCGAACCAATACGCCCCGCCGCACTCTTAAAAGCGCTGATAGGGTGAAGGGAGGCACCTGGCTAGATCGACAAGGAACACCTCGGGACGCACGTGCGTCACTGGGGCCAGGCTTGTCCGCCTTAACGCGACGCATGAAGACTCGAACCTAAAATGACGATCAAGCCTCTGCGCCTTGTGCAACGACTCAAACGCTGTTCCTACATCACGTTACCGCTGCTGCTGGTCGGCGGTGCCACAGCGGCCCTCCTCGACGCGCCGGAAAGCCGCGCTCAGCCAGTGGACGGCGTGCAGACCCTGGTATTCCTGCGCCACGGCGAAAAACCCGCCGGCGGCCTGGGCCAACTCAATTGCCAGGGCCTGAACCGCGCGATGAACTTGGCCACGGTGTTGCCGGAAAAATTCGGCCCGGCGGATTTTGTGTTCGCCGCCAACCCGACGCGCAATGTCGAGGAAGGCGAGCTGGATAATTCCTACAGCTACATTCGCCCACTGATGACCATCAGCCCCAGCGCCATCAAGCTGGGCCTGCCGGTCAACATCAACTTCTCGGCCAATGACACCAGCGACCTGGCCGATGAGTTGGTCGAAGACAAATACCACAACGCCACCATCTACACCGCCTGGTCCCATGGCTATCTGCCGGAGTTGATCAACAAGGTGGCGAGTGAGGCGTCGGGCGAGAAGCACACCATCACCGACGACTGGTCCGGCAGCGACTACGACACCCTCTACGTATTGACGCTGACCTGGCACAACGGCAAGGCCTCGTTGCTGAGCCGCAACTACAAACAGGGCCTGAACGACGGCGAACAGAACTGCCCAGAGCCGACACAGGTGAGCGCCGACAGCTGACAGCGTATGATGCGCGGCTATCGAGTCATCTGCGGATCATCCCCATGTCCAACCTTCTCTCCACCCAGCCCGTCCGGGGCTGGTCGTTCTGGTGGAAACCGGCGCTGTTCCTGCTGGTGGCCTGTGTCGGCCTCTACTACGTCAAGTGGTCGCCCTACTACTTCAAGGCGTTTGTGGCCGCCGACAACCACAGCATCGGCGCCTCGATTCTCAATGATCAGCAAAGCTCGCCCCTGGCGGCGGCGTTGGCCTATGCCCAGGTGTATTTCCTGGCGATCTGGAAAGCCGCAGTCCTGGCGGTAATCCTCGGTTCGCTGCTGCAAGTGCTGATCCCGCGCGACTGGCTGCTGCGCCTGTTCGGCCGGGCCGGGCTGGGCTCGACCGTACGCGGCGGGCTGTTTGCCTTGCCGGGGATGATGTGCAGCTGCTGCGCGGCGCCGGTGGCGGCGAGCATGCGTCGGCAACAGGTGTCGGTGGGCGCGGCGCTGGCGTTTTGGATCGCCAACCCGGTACTGAACCCGGCGACGCTGGTATTCATGGGCTTTGTGCTGGGCTGGGGGTTTACCGCGCTACGTCTGGTGGCGGGCATTGTGCTGGTGGTGGGGGTGTCGTTGGTGGCGCAGCGCATCGCACGCCCCGATCAGGTGCCGGAAGCCGCGCTGGAAGCGGTGGCCGATGTGAGCCAGGTCGAAGCTCAACCCTTTTTCAGCCGCTGGATGCGGACGCTGTGGCAGCTGTTCTGGAGCACCATTCCGGTGTACATCCTGGCCGTGCTGATCCTTGGTGCCGCGCGGGTGTGGCTGTTCCCTCACGTAGACGGAGCCATGGCCAACAGTTTGGTGTGGCTCGTACCGCTGGCGATCGTCGGCACATTGTTCGTAATTCCTACGGCGGCCGAGATCCCTATCGTACAAACCATGATGACCCTGGGCATGGGCACCGGCCCGGCCGTGGCCTTGCTGATGACATTGCCGAGCGTGAGCCTGCCGTCCCTGCTGATGCTACGCAAGGATTTCGACGCGCGGGTGCTGGTAACGGTGGCCGGGCTGACCATGCTGATGGGCGTGGTGTGCGGGTTGATTGCGGTGGTGGTGCTTTAAACATGCGGTGGGGGCTGAGGGCGCTATCGGGGCATGGGCATCTACCTATCTTCAGTGAGAACATTCCCTAAGCCCATGGGGCTCTTGTGGTGAGCGGGCTTGCCCCGCGCTGGGCTGCGAAGCAGCCCTACTCCAGGCGATTTGGCTTAAGCTGACACACCGAGGTGCCTGGGTTTGGGGCTGCTTCGCGGCCCAGCGCGGGCGGTGCGACGTTTCGACAAGCCCGCTCACCACAACAAGCCCGCTCACAACAGAGTTATGTGTCAGCCTTTAAGACCTGTGTAAATACCTGTGACTGTCGGATGCAAGCAAACCGTCGCACTGCCCCTCCCACAGGTTTAGCGGTGCGATAGGCCCCGGTATCACCCTCACTCGCGCCGCGTACTGCGCTCGCGCAAATATTCCACCACTGCCCCCTGCTCGCCCGCGAATTCGATGCGGGCGCCTTTGCTTTCGCGCTGGAAGGCGTACATCGGGTCGTAGTATTCACGCAGCAGGCCTTCGATCCAGCCACGGTGCAGGTCCACGGCGCCGCTGCGCGCCTGTTCGGCCAGGGCGTCCTGCAGAATCGCCTGCAAGCGCTGGAACCGTTCGCCCCCCAGGCGTTTATGAATATTGGCCAGGCTCTGGGTCAGCCGCTCGCCGAACAGCGTCTGGCCCTGTTCGCCAAACGTGGCAATGAACTCGGCACACAGGTCAACCACGTAGTCGCGCAGGATACGTTCGACGCGCCCTTGCAGGCTGTCTTCCAGCCATACCATCGGATACGTTTGCATGCCTTTGTGCAGCGGCAACGGCAGCGCGCAACTGCCGATCATGCGGCTTTCGTCCTCCACCACGAACTGCTCGATGCCGGCCGCGCGTTTTTTCAGCAGGTCCACGGCCAGGCGATTCTCGAAGTCGATGTTGGACGGTTGCGCCGTGGCGCGCTTGCCGAAGCTGGAACCGCGGTGGTTGGCGTGGCCTTCCAGGTCCAGGGCGTTGCGCAAGCGGCCGAGGACTTCGGTCTTGCCGGTGCCGGTCATGCCGCCGAGCAACACAAAATCACACTGCTGGGTGGCTTGCTCCATAGTTTCGAGCAAAAACGTACGCATGGCCTTGTAACCCCCGCCGACGCGCGGGTAGTCGATACCGGCCTCTGTCTTGAGCCACTGCTGCACAATCTGCGAGCGCAGCCCGCCACGAAAGCAGTACAGGTAGCCATCAGGATGAGCCTGAGCGAACTGCGCCCAGCGTTCAATGCGCTCGGCCTTGATCGCGCCGGATACCAGTTCATGCCCCAGGACAATGGCGGCTTGCTGGCCTTGCTGCTTGTAGCAGGTGCCGACGCGCTGGCGTTCGTCATCGGTCATCAGCGGCAGGTTGACCACGCCCGGAAAGGCGCCTTTGACGAACTCGACCGGCGCGCGGGTATCCATCATCGGCCGGTCGTTAAGGAAAATGCTGCGATAGTCGGTGATGTCAGTTGCCATCAAACCACCTCTACCGCGTGGGTCTGTCGCTCGACCAGTTCACCGATAGGCGCCAGGTTCAGGCCCAGTTCGGCGGCCACGGCGTGGAAATCGGCGTCGCCTTCGGGGGTGACCGCGATCAGCAGGCCGCCGCTGGTCTGCGGGTCGCACAGCACGCGCTTGTGCAGTTCCTGCAAACGCCCGAGCTTGCTGGCGTAGCTGTCGAAGTTGCGCAAGGTGCCGCCGGGCATACAGCCCTGATCCAGATAGTCCTCGATCCCCGGCAGGCGTGGGACATTGGCGTACTCGATGCGGGCGGTCAGGCCGCTGCCATCCGCCATTTCCACCAGATGCCCCAGCAGGCCGAAACCGGTGACATCGGTCATGGCGGTGACGCCGGCCAGTTTACCGAAGCGGCTCCCGGGCTTGTTGAGGGTGCACATCCAGTCGCGAGCCAGGCCGATATCGGCCTCGCGCAACTTGCCCTTCTTCTCGGCCGTGGTGAGGATGCCGATGCCTAGGGGCTTGGTCAGGTAGAGCCTGCAGCCGGCGGTAGCGGTGTCGTTGCGCTTCATATGGCGCTTTTGCACGATGCCGGTGACCGCCAGGCCGAAAATCGGCTCCGGCGCGTCGATGGAGTGCCCGCCCGCCAGGGGGATACCGGCCGCATCGCAGACCGAGCGACCACCACGGATGACCTCGCGGGCCACTTCTGGGGCCAGCACATTCACCGGCCAGCCCAGGATCGCAATGGCCATCAATGGATCGCCACCCATGGCGTAGATATCACTGATGGCGTTTGTGGCGGCAATTCGACCGAAATCGAAGGGATCGTCGACGATCGGCATGAAAAAGTCGGTGGTGGAGACCACACCGCGCTCGTCGTCGATGGCGTACACCGCCGCGTCGTCCCGCGAAGCATTGCCCACCCACAGGTTGGGGTCGAGGTTCTGCGCACCGCTGCCGGCGAGGATCACTTCCAGGACCTGGGGTGAAATCTTGCAGCCACAACCCGCGCCGTGGCTGTATTGGGTAAGGCGAATCGGCTCGTTCATGCTGGACCTCAAACTATCAAGTGCGCGGATTCTACCAGACAGCAAAAGGCCGGCTGGGCTCTTATGAGCACCGCCGGCCTGTTTGTTTCAGGGTTTACTGACGCGCAGCGAGCAAACGCTTATGGCGGTTGCGCCGGGCGATATTCAGGCACTCAATGGCCGCCGAGAACGCCATGGCTGCGTAGACATAGCCTTTAGGTACGTGGGCGCCATAGCCTTCGGCGATCAGGGTCATGCCGATCATGATCAGGAAACCCAGGGCCAGCATCACCACCGTCGGGTTGTCGTTGATGAACTTGGCCAGCGGTTCGGCCGCGACCAGCATCACGATCACCGAGGTCACCACGGCAATGATCATGATCGGCAAGTGTTCGGTCATGCCCACCGCCGTGATGATGCTGTCGATGGAAAACACCAGGTCCAGCAACAGGATCTGCCCGATGGCCGCCGCAAAACCGATGGTCACGGCGTTGCTGGTGCTTTGTTTCTCTTCGGGCTCCGGGTCCATGCTGTGATGGATCTCGGTGGTGGCCTTCCACACCAGGAACAGGCCACCGGCGATCAGGATCATGTCCTTCCACGAAAACGCCTGGCCGAACACCTCGAACACCGGCGCAGTGAGCTGCACGATAAAGGCGATGGTGCTCAACAAGCCCAGGCGCAGGACCAGGGCCATGCTGATACCGATGCGCCGCGCCTTGGCCCGGTGCTTCTGCGGCAATTTGTTGGTGAGGATCGAGATAAAGATCAGGTTATCGATGCCCAGCACGATTTCCATCACGATCAAGGTCGCCAGGGCGATCCACGCGGTGGGGCTGGCGGCCAGTTGTACAAGGTAATCCATAGGTCAGTCCTGGTGGTGTGCTGGAGAATTAGGTTTCTTGGCTATTCGATTCGTCGGTTTTATCCGCCTGATCGTCTTTTTTCTGCGGGTTGATCAGGCCTTGGGTGGCTTCACTCAGGGCTTGCTCGGCGGCTTTCTGGGTATCGTCGATTGCCTGCTTGGCCGATTCCGAGGCCTTGCCGATCACCTGCTGCGCACTTTTTTCGACCTGATCGCAACCGCTGATCATCACCAATGAAAGCGCAAGCAACGAGGCCGCGCCGAAAGAATTGAGTTTCATGCTGTATCCCTCGTTAGAACACTTGGGTCCCAATAGTGGCCCCGCGATAGCGACGCATTCTATGCAGGGCAACACTTCAGTAAAATTCGTATTTTTCCCGCGTATACTTCGCTTTTTACGAAGTGACCACCCTCATGCTTAATTATCGACAACTGCATTACTTCTGGGTCGTGGCCAAAACCGGCAGCATCGTGCGTGCGTGCGAGCAATTAAACCTCACGCCCCAGACCATCAGCGGGCAACTCAGCCTGCTTGAACAGACGTTCGGCATCGCGTTGTTTCAGCGGGTCGGGCGCCAACTGGAGCTGACCGAAGCCGGGCGGCAAGCGCTGCCCTACGCCGAACAGATGTTCCAGACCGGCAATGAGTTGGAAGCCATGCTGCGCGCGCAGCCCAAGGAGCAGCAGATTGTGTTTCGGGTCGGAGTGGCGGATGTGGTGCCCAAATCCATCGTTTATCGGCTGATCGCACCGACCATGGAATTGAGCGAGCCGCTGCGTATTACCTGCCGCGAGGACAAACTCGAGCGCCTGCTGGCGGATCTGGCGATCCAGCGCTTGGACCTGGTGATTTCCGACAGCCCCATGCCCACGCACCTGGATATCAAAGGCTACAGCCAGAAACTGGGAGAGTGCGGCATCAGTTTTTTCGCCACCCAAGCATTGGCCGACCGCCATACCGGCCCATTCCCACAGTGCCTGCACGGCGCGCCGCTGCTGATTCCCGGCGCGGAAACCGTGGTGCGTAGCCGCTTGCAGCGCTGGTTCGCCGAGCAGCAGATCCAGCCGAAGATCATCGGCGAGTTCGACGACAGCGCCTTGATGCAGGCGTTTGGCCAATCCGGCAGCGGGATTTTCATCGCCCCCAGCGTGATTGCCGACGAGGTGGTGCGCCAATACGGTGTGGCGCTGATCGGCCAGACCGACGCGGTCACCGAGTCGTTCTATGCGATCTCGGTGGAGCGCAAGGTCAAGCACCCGGGCATCGTGGCGATTACCGAAGGCGCGCGGCGCGAATTGTTCACTGCCCTGCCCTGACCGCTCAGGCGTTGGACGCCACCGGCTGCCTGGCGGTCATCAGCCACAGCGCCAGCAGGATCGACACCAGGATAAACCCAGACGCCGCGAACCCCAGGCTGCCGAGGCCGAAGGTATCGATCACATGACCACCGACCATCGCCCCCAAGCCGATGCCCAGGTTTGCCCCGGCAATGTTCAGCGACGCGGCGAATGCCGGCGCATGGGGCGCAGCCTTCATCAGCCGCACATGGCTGACCAGAAACAGCGCCGCCTGGGTCACGCCCCACACCGCCATCGCCGCCGCCAGGCCGATGGAGGAGTGAATGGCCGGCACCAGCGCGACCATGCCCGCGATCATAAACCCGCAGAACACCATGGATGCGATCAACGGATGGCGATCCACCGCACGGCCGCCCAAGGCATTGCCAAGCAAGCCCACCGCGCCAAAGCCCATCAGACACCAGCCCACCAACGTGCCATCGAAGCCGGCCAGGCGTTCAAGGATGTCCGCCAGGTAGGTATAGGCAGTGAACATACCGCTGAATACCAGGATCGACAGCAGGATATGGCCCTGCATCAAGGGGTTGCGCAGGATCTTGAACTGCGAGCGCAGACTCACTTGATCATTCTTCGGCCGGGTTACCGGCAGGTAGATGAACAACAGCAAGGCCTTGGCCAGGGCCACCACCGCCAGAATGGCGAACGCCGTGCGCCAGCCGAACGCATCGGAAATCAACGTGCCCACTGGGATGCCAAACACCGTGGCGCAGACGATGCCGAAACCGATCTTCTCAATGGCGCGCCCGGCGTAGTCCGGGCCGACGATGTCCACCGCCGTCTCGCTGGCCAAGGCCCAGAACACCGGCAAGCCCAGGGCCGGTATCAGTCGTGCCAATGCCATCACCCAGATATTCGGCGCCAGCGCGGCCACGGCGTTGGCCGCGCCGAACAGAATCAGAATGCTGATAAACAGACGCTTGCGTGGGAAACGCGCGCAATAGGCCGTCAGAAACGGCCCGAACGCCGCCACGGTAAACGCAAACAAGGTCACCAACAGCCCGGCTTGGGACACGCTGACATTCAGGTCGCGGGCAATCGATGGCAGCAGCCCGACAATGATGAATTCCGTGGTCAGCACGGTAAAACCGGCGGCCGACAGCAGCAGGATGGGAAACAGCATGAAAACTCCAGAAACAACGACATCAACGACAGCCCGAAGGGCCCGCTGACGGATAGGAAAGGTGAGAGGCCAGAAGCTTAACAGAGTATGTCCGGCTTTGGCCAAAGCGGGTGACGCGATGCCGCAGCCGCCAGAGCACGCACCACAGCATGCTAGACTTCGCGCCCTGCTTCCTACAGCCCCTTCTGCTCATGGGGCTGCGCACATTAAAAAAACTAGAGACAACCTCTTTATGACTGCTGCCCCTTCGCTCCTTAAACGCCTGACCCGCGTCAGCCTGGTCACGCAAATCGTCATCGGCTTGATCGCCGGGATTCTCCTGGCATTGCTACTGCCCGAAGCGGCCAAAGCCACCGGGTTTATCGGCAAGGTGTTCGTCACCGCGCTCAAGGCCGTGGCGCCGATTCTGGTGTTTGTGCTGGTAATGGCGTCGATCGCCAACCATAAGCACGGCCAGGAAACCCATATTCGCCCAATCCTGTTCCTGTATTTGCTCGGCACGTTCGCCGCCGCCGTGGTTGCGGTGGTCGCCAGTATGTGGTTCCCGTCAACGCTGGTGTTGGCCACCCATGACGCCACTGTGAGCGCGCCCGGCGGCATCCGCGAAGTTTTGCAAAGCCTGTTGTTGAGCGTGGTGGACAATCCGGTAAGCGCGCTGATGAATGCCAATTTCATCGGCATCCTGGCTTGGGCCATTGGCATGGGCATCGCGATCCGGCATGCCGGCGAAACTACCCGCACTGTGCTCGATGACCTGTCCAACGGCGTGACCTTGATTGTGCGCGTGGTGATTCGCTTTGCGCCGCTGGGCATTTTCGGCCTGGTGGCCTCCACCTTGGCCACCTCCGGGTTCAGCGCCCTACTCGGCTACGCCCATCTGCTGGTGGTGCTGATCGGCTGCATGCTGTTCGTCGCGCTGGTGATCAACCCGGCCATTGTGTTCTGGAAACTGCGCCGCAACCCGTACCCGCTGGTACTGCTGTGCCTGCGCGAAAGCGGCATCACGGCGTTCTTCACCCGCAGCTCGGCGGCGAACATTCCAGTCAACCTTGCATTGAGCGAGCGCCTCGGCCTGCATGAGGACACCTATTCGGTGTCGATCCCGCTGGGCGCCACCATCAACATGGCCGGCGCCGCGATCACCATCACCGTGCTGAGCCTGGCCGCCGTGCACACACTGGGCATCAGTGTCGACCTGCCGACCGCCGTGTTACTCAGCGTGGTCGCGGCCATTTGTGCTTGCGGTGCCTCGGGCGTGGCCGGCGGTTCGTTGTTGCTGATTCCCCTGGCGTGCAGCCTGTTCGGCATCCCGAGTGAGATCGCCATGCAGGTGGTCGCCGTAGGTTTCATCATCGGTGTACTGCAGGATTCGGCAGAGACCGCGCTCAATTCGTCCACTGATGTGCTGTTCACTGCGGCGGCGTGCCTGGGCAAACAAAAATAACCGATCCCCCGGGACGGCCTGTTCAAGGTCTGTCCCGGGGAGAAAGCATCACGCACTGGTGCTATCAGGACTGAAGCCTTCGAGCGGTATGCCAAACCGCGAACGGGTTGTCCGATCATAGCCGTACCATTTCCCGGTTATTTCATCCAACTGAGCCGAGATACGTATTGAGTCACCGCCGGTATTTGTGTAAGTGCCGACGGTGACGCCGTCTTTTTTATCCTGATAAGCCCGGTCCACACCGAGATTAGCCGCAATGATCCGCCAGGTGGAGGTCCCTTTGCCCCATGCCGACTGCCACCAAGGCAGGCCTCTGGAGACGATGGCTTTTCCTCCGGCAAACGGGTTGGCCGCGCTGATCGCACCCCGTGTCAGGATGCCGCCAGCCCGGCCTGAGAGCCCGGGGCCCAGCCTCGCGATTTTAGCCCCTGCGAAGATGCCTCCCACCGCAAACCCCAACACGTCAAATGCCAGGAAACCAAGCCCCTCGCCTACCTTTCCCTTTTGAAACCTGTCGATAGCGGACGCAAAAGGCACCAAAGTCCGGGTCACCGCCTGTATCTCTTCAAACACCGTTACTTCGGTATCGAATGTGGTGACGCCCCTGGCTTTCTGGGCTAGCACTTCTCGCTCTCCGGGTTTGAAGATATTGCTCAGCACGGTATCGGTGATGTACTGAGTCCGGTCAGACGTGAAGGTTTGCACAGGCCCCGGGGCCTTTTCCCGCGCCCGTCGTTTCTGCTGTGCCTCTTCTCCATCTACCACCACTTCGCGAATCGACGGACGGCTGTAGGTTCGCTTGACGCCGGGATTGGCTCGCTCAGTCAAGGGACCGGACCATTCACCCTTCAGACCCGGTTTCAGGTCGCCCGTCAAATCAGTACGCTTGCGGATATAACCCTGCTGGGGGTTGACCTCATAGACCGTTTTGGTTGCCCCATACTTCGTGACGAACAATAACGAACGGCTATCAGCGGGCTGCTCACTCACCCTTTTTTCAGGCCCCAGATACTTTCCCCAACTCTCACGACTAGAGATGGTTTTTTCTTCGGCATAAACGCTCAGCTCGCCATACTCCAGGGCTTCTCTGTCCTGCGCAGGAAGTTGGGACATCAAGTGTTTGACCGTGACACCCATGGCCCCCTGAAGCGCGTCGTAGTAGTCGGAGACTTCCTTTTCATAGTTGTCGATGGGCGGAATGCGCCGGAACGTTTCGAACATGTCCGCAAAGGGCACCGCCGGGTCAGTGGAGTACCAGCGGGTATGCAATTGCGGTTCGAGAAAAATATCCAGAATCGAATAAGGCCCGCGCAAATACTGATGAGCCTCGGTGGGCATCAGCACCTTGGCTTCAAAATCGACATTGGGAAATGTCGCAGAGAAATGCTCCTTGAGGATCTGCAGCGCTTTTTCCTTACGGGGCACTAATGGCTCACGTTGCGCGTCGGAGGCTTTTTTCAGGGTCTCCAAGCGTTCGCTGGAGAGGGTGCGCGCCCTCTCAATTTCGTCGTCCGTGTAATTGTTGTCATCGCGCTTTGCAATTGCACCGTCCGCCACGGCCCAGTGGATCAACGCCTCCCGCCCCGCCAAGGCTTCAACGTCTCTTTCGGCGCTGGTAACGGGCTCAAGGTCGTTCTTGACCAACGCCTCATAGGTCTGCCCTGCTGCCGAGCCAGGCGTGTGGAAGTTGGCCTTGGCGACGATGGCTTTGAGGCCAACCCATCCCGGCGAACCATAGGTGACAGAAGCAGGAACATCTTTGACCAACAGCTCTGGCGCGTGGTGTGACAGCAACAAATACGCTACGACTGGCGCGTTTCGACCGTAGGTCTGCGCCAGATGGTCAGTCAGCCCTTTCACCACCGACGACAGGGGTTTACCCCAATTATCGCGCTGGGACAGATCATAGCCGGCCAACTTGTTTTTTTCGTTTGGATGCATCACCGAATGGCCATTGGCCCCCACCTGAAGCATTGAAAGCAGCCAATCCTGAGGAGTGCCGGCCCCGTTGAACCGCGCCCGCAGCTGCTCACCTACCGTTCGTGCGGCCGGTGCATTGATCATGTTCAGCAGGGCGGTGCGCGGATCCTTCAGCTCGGCATCTGACCATTGATGGCGTTGAAGCATCAGCACCGCTCCGTTATTCGTCGCCGGCAGGTCACCGTGCTGGAGCGAACGATACACGTCGGAGCTGGAAGCCTCGTGAATCGCTTTTTGTGTGGATTGATCAAGGGGAATCGGCCAGGACAACCCACCGCCCAGATCGCCGGATGGCAACGGCGAGGACCGATAAAGGCGGAACACGGCCCCGCTCATATTCCGGACCTCGGCCATCGTGGTCGGTCGCTCCCAGCCAAGGCCATCAATGAAATCTAAAAGATTCACGCGCTGCCCGGCCTTTGACTCGTTATTGAGGTGAAAGCCGGAATCAGGGTCGAGTTGGATCCATTGACTGCGCAAATAATTGGTGAACCCTTGGGCGCGGTCATAAGGCCGGCCCCCCGGATTTCGATAAGCATGCAAAGCCGCCTGTTCATCCAGATAGTTGTCGCCCTTTACGTACACGTTCAGCAACGCATGCACGAACCTCTCAAGGTCGCGTCGATTGCCCGCATCGCGTTTATCGGCGCTCTGCGTCTGTTCAGTGCTTCCTTCATTTGCTTCCGAGGGCAGGGTTTGGCCCACCGCCGTTGCCTCGCCCGACGCCTCTCGCCGGACTCGGGTGTTCGGGCCGGGCAAAACCGAAGAGGCGCCCTGACTATCCAGCACAGGCGAGGACATGTCCGACGAAGAAAAACGCGATACAGCAGCTGACAGGTGGGGCGTCGTGATCATCTAAAGCCTCTCATACACTCACGGGGATTGGGTGGAGGCACATGCCTCATCGCCTGGTGAGTGCCGCAGCAGAAAGACTTGGTTCACCGCCCTTCTGTAACCTTTTCCGACAAGGTCAGGGAATTCATAACCGCCACCCATAAAAAAACCCGGTGCCGTTCAACGTGGAACGACGCCGGGCTTTTTTGACGCTTGAGCTTAGAAAGCGCCCATGTAGTCGCGCTTGCCCACTTCCACACCGTTGTGACGCAGCAGCGCGTACGCGGTGGTGACGTGGAAGAAGAACTGCGGCAGGCCGTAGGTCAGCAGGTAGGTTTGGCCGCTGAAGCGCTTTTCTTTCGGGGTGCCTGGACGGGTGACGATCTCGATGCCTTCCTTGCCGTCGATTTGCTCGGGCTTGAGGCTATCGATAAAGGCCAGCACCTTGGCGATCAAGGCTTGCAGGTCGGCGAAAGTCACTTCGTTGTCGTCATATTTAGGCACTTCGATCTCGGCCAGGCGCGCAGAAACGCCCTTGGCGAAGTCGACGGCGATCTGCACCTGGCGCACCAGCGGGAACATGTCAGGAAACAGACGCGCTTGCAGCAAGGCATTGGGCTCGATGTTCTTGGCCGTAGCGTGGGCTTCGGCCTTGTTCAGCACATCGCTCAGGGCGTTGAGCATTTGTTTGAACACAGGAACGGAGGCGGCGTACAGGGAAATAGTCATGGCACTCTCATCGGTAATGGCGGGGTTGCAACCAGCGGCGATTATAGCCATGCCCGCTGCTTGTCTTTTATTTTTTCAGGGATAGGCTAAGGACCTTCACTGCATAGGGAACGCGCGATGACCGCCGAGCACGACACCGATACTCCTGAGCCGCGCCTGAACAGCACGGAAATCCGCCTGCTGGGCTGCCTGATCGAAAAACAGGCGACCAACCCGGAAACCTACCCCCTGACCCTCAACGCTCTGGTACTGGCCTGCAACCAGAAAACCAGCCGCGAGCCGGTGATGAACCTCAGCCAGGGCCAGGTGGGCCAGAGCCTGCGTGCGCTGGAAGGCCAAGGCTTCACTCGCCTGGTGATGGGCAGCCGTGCCGACCGCTGGGAACATCGGGTGGACAAGGCGCTGGAACTGGTGCCGGCCCAGGTGATCCTGATCGGGCTGTTGTTCCTGCGCGGCCCGCAGACGGTCAACGAACTGCTCACTCGCAGCGCTCGCATGCATGATTTCGAGGACACCGAACAGGTCGTGCACCAGCTCGAACGCCTGATCGCCCGCGGGCTGGCGGTGCTGGTGCCGCGTCAGGCTGGGCAGCGGGAAGACCGTTACACCCATGCGCTGGGCGATCCGGCGGATATCGAGGCGATTATCGCGGCGCGGGCAAGCCCGGTGGAGCGTGGCGCCAGCGGGGTGTCCGCCGAACGTATCGAAGAGCTGGAAGCGCGAATCGCCGCGCTGGAGGAACGCTTGGCACAGTTGGAACAGGCCTGAATAGGTGTGGCCGGGGGCCCGATGGCAGTGAGCCAGCCAACACCCTCATCGCCTGATAGATCTATATCGGGGGCAAGCCCCCTCCCACCTTGGATCTGCGCTTGCCTTGAGCTTGGCGCGCCGACCGTTGGGCCACCGAGCTCGAGTGAACGCGGTCAAACCTGTGGGAAGGGGCTTGCCTCCGAGGGCGGTGAGACGATCAATACCTTCATTGCCTGATAGATCTATATCGGGGGCAAGCCCCCTCCCACCTTGGATCTGCCCTTGCCTTGAGCTTGGCGCACCGACCGTTGGGCCACGAGCTAGAGTGAACGCGGTCAAACCTGTGGGAAGGGGCTTGCCCCCGAGGGCAGTGAGCCGATCAATACCTTCATTGCCTGATAGACCTATATCGGGGGCAAGCCCCCTCCCACCTTGGATCTGCCCTTGCCTTGAGCTTGGCGCGCCGACCGTTGGGCCACTGAGCTCGAGTGAACGCGGTCAAACCTGTGGGAAGGGGCTCGCCTCCGAGGGCGGTGAGACGATCAATACCTTCATCGCCTGATAGACCTATATCGGGGGCAAGCCCCCTCCCACCTTGGATCTGCGCTTGCCTTGAGCTTGGCGCGCCGACCGTTGGGCCACCGAGCTCGAGTGAACGCGGTCAAACCTGTGGGAAGGGGCTTGACCCGAGGGCGGTGAGACGATCAATACCTTCATTGCCTGATAGACCTATATCGGGGGCAAGCCCCCTCCCACCTTGGATCTGCCCTTGCCTTGAGCTTGGCGCACCGACCGTTGGGCCACGAGCTAGAGTGAACGCGGTCAAACCTGTGGGAGGGGGCTTGCCCCCGAGGGTGGTGAGACGATCAATACCTTCATGTCTGATCGACCTATATCCAGCTTCCCGGTGCTTTTTTAGAGACGGGCGAAGGCCACGGCTTTTTCGAATTGTTCCTGGGTCGGCCGCACACCGGTATAGAGCACGAACTGTTCCAACGCCTGGATGGCGATCACTTCCAACCCGGTAATCACCTGTTTGCCGTTGGCTCGGGCATGCACGATCAACGGTGTTTCGGCGGGAATCGCCACCACATCGAAGACAGTCCGCGCAGTCTCGATGATGTCTGCGTCAAACGCCAATGCCTCCGCCTCCGCGCCGCCGGTCATGCCAATGGGCGTGACGTTTATCAGCATTTGCGGACGCAGGCCGGTCATATCCCCCTGCCAGGCGTAGCCCAGGTGCTGGGCCAGCGCCCGCCCCGCTCTCTCGTTACGCGCCACGATCACACCGTTGGCGTAGCCACCGTCGCGCAGGGCACTGGCAACGGCCTTGGCCATGCCGCCACTGCCACGCAGGGCGAAGGTGGAATCCTGGGGGACCGCATGCTTTTTCAGCAGTTGCTCGACGGCGATGTAGTCTGTGTTATAGGCCTTGAGATGGCCGTGGGTGTTGACGATGGTGTTCAACGAATCGATGGCTTGAACCGAATCGTCGAGTTCGTCCACCAATGCAATGGCCGCCTCCTTGAATGGCATGGACACCCCGCAACCCCGGATCCCCAAGGCCCGGATACCGCCGATCGCGCCGGGCAAATCCTGGCTGCTGAAGGCCTTATAGTAAAAATTCAGACCCAACTGCTCGTACAGATGGTTATGAAACCGCAAGCCGAAATTACCGGGGCGCGCCGACAGTGACATGCACAGCTGGGTGTCCTTGTTGGGGTGCATCTGCATGGAAAACTCCTGTGAGTAAGCAAATCGGTACAGACCTTACACAACCTTTACCTAGCGGCCGTGCTGTTTTTCAGAAATACGTTGTCTTAAAAGTATCCCCGCGACATGACTTGAGTCCATTGATGGCAGGACACGAGCGCAGGGGCTAACCGAGGAATGACCATGATTCGTACAATCCCCAAGATCGCCTTGCTGGTAGGTGCACTCGCTATGGCTGGCCAAGCCTCCGCCCACGGTGGTGGATGGGCGGGGCCGGCTGCCTTGGGTGCGTTGGTCGGCGCCGCCGTGGTGGGCTCGGTGGTGGCCAGCCAACCCCGCGAAGTCTACGTGCAGCAACCGGTGTATGTGCAGCCGCAGCCTGTCTACGCCGCTCCGCCGCCGGTCTACTACGCGCCACCGCCACCGGTATATGTGCAACAGCAAGTGTATTACCGCCCGGCGCCGGTCTATTACGGCCCACCGCGTGGTTACTATGGCCCGCCCCATGGTTACTACCGTCGTGGCTGGTAACTGTTCGATCTGAAACTGGCCTCGCAATCGTGCGAGGCCTTTTTTTTTGCGCCGAGTCCGGTTTTATCGCGTCAAGGTCGCAATGGAGACATTGTCTGGTGCGCAATCGCACATGATAGACACCAATGTCTACTTGCTCGAACAGGGCTCGCGCTGTCATGTTTGCGTCACATAACCCTTTCACTATCGAGCCTGTCCACCCAATAACAATTAAGGACGATTAACCATGCCCACACAAAACCCACACCGTACCGCCGGCCTTTGCACCTCCAGCAAGGTGTACAGTGCCCTGACCGAACTCAAGCACCTGGAAGGTCACCGCAGCGCGAAGTTCCTCGCCTTGCTCGCGGAGAACCTGGTGCGCAAGGGGCTGCTCAGTGAGCAGGAAGTGGTGAGCATGCTGGATCAAGTGGTGGACTGACGCGTGGCATCAATGTCGACTATCGAGACAGTTGATTTTTCCTCAGCCGCCATGGCCCGTAAGGTGACCCCTACCACGATTGGAGGTCCTTATGCCCACTGTTCATATCATGTCCGTCATCGGCAGTGCCGTCCCCGCCGCTCTGCGCGCCTCGGGGGTGTTGGCTTGCTGGTACTTGGTACGCGAAGGCGAGCCGATCACCGGCCCGCTGACATCGCTCAAAGCCGCCGAACACCAATTGAAAGCCACCGCCTACCAGTTGGAAGCCTGACGCTGCCGGTTACGGCAAAGGCAACTTGACCCGCGGCTTGCTCTCGACAAACAGCGCCCAACTGGACATGAACAGCGCCGCCACCAGCGGGCCGATCACAAACCCGTTAAGGCCAAACACTGACAAGCCGCCCAGGGTCGAGATCAGGATCAAGTAATCCGGCATCTTGGTGTCCTTGCCCACCAGGATCGGGCGCAGCACGTTGTCCACCAGGCCGATCACAAACACGCCGAACAACGCCAGCACCACGCCCTGCCAGATCGCCCCGCTCATCAGGAAATATGCCGCCACCGGCCCCCATACAATGCCCGCGCCCACCGCCGGCAGCAGTGAAAGAAATGCCATCAGCACCGCCCATAGCAGCGCGCTGGGAATGTCCAGGAACCAGAAAATCAACCCGCCTAACGCGCCCTGAGTCACGGCCACCAGCACGTTGCCCTTGACCGTGGCCCGCACCACGCGGTTGAACTTAAGCTGCAGGCGACGCTTTTGCGGTTCAGCCAACGGCACTGCGGTGCGCACCTTGCGTACCAGCTCAGGGCCGTCGCGCAGAAAGAAAAACAGCAGATACAGCATGATGAAAAAACTCACCAGAAAATCGAACGTGCCTTGGCCAAAGCTGAACGCCTGGGTGGCAAAGAATTGGCTGCCCTGCATCGCACTCTTGACGATCTTCTCGCGCAGCCCTTCCAGGTTGCCCATGCCGAAGCGATCCAGCAGATGCTGGAAATACGGCGGCAGGAAATTCTTGAACTGCTCGATATAGCCCGCCACATCCAACTTGCCGCTTTCGATGTTCTTGTACAGCGTGGCCCCCTCTTGTACCAACAAGGCACTGGTGATGATCACCGGCAAAATCGCGACGATCAAACACGCAGTCAGGGTGGTCAGGGAGGTAAGGTTACGGTTCCAGCCGAACTTGAGCTGCAGGCGGCGCTGCATGGGCGCAAAGATAATGCCGAGGATCACCGCCCAGAACACCGCGCCGTAGAACGGCAGCAATATCCAGATAAAGGCAACGGTCACCAGGACTAGCAGTAACAACAGGGTTTTGAATTGCAGGGTGGTTTGGTTCATGTCCGGTCCATGTCAGAAAAGCATTGGGCCTGTGTAGGCCCTGATGCTTAGTCCGCGACGAAACCTGGGAGTGCCCTTATTTATCGCACCCCCGCAAACCGCCCTCTTCATGGGGGCGAAACGCCTGCCTTGGCCTCGTCCAACAATTCCCGAATCATCCGTTCCTGAGCTTCGTAGCGACCTTCGCCGAAGTGGCTGTAGCGTATGCGGCCCTTGGCATCGATCAGGTAATGGGCGGGCCAGTACTGATTGTCGAAGTTGCGCCAGATCGCGTAGTTATTGTCGATGGCCACCGGGTAGGTGATTCCCAGTTTGCGCACTTGGGCCTTCACGTTGTCGATGATGCGCTCGTACCCGTATTCCGGTGTATGAACACCGATCACCACCAAGCCGTCCTTGGCGTATTTCTCAGCCCACGCTTTGACATACGGCAGGGCGTGCTGGCAGTTGATGCAGTCATAGGTCCAGAAATCCACCAGCACCACTTTGCCTTTGAGCGCCTGCGGGGTCAGTTCCGGCGAGTTGAGCCATTCAACGGCGCCGGACAACGACGGCATCGCACCTTGATCGCTATCGGCCAGCGGCGCGGCCTTGACCTTGCTGACCAGGTAATCGACCACCTTGGGCACGTTTTCCAGCACGCCGCTCTCCAGGCGACTGACGCCCTCGGAACACGTGCGGGCCAGCAGGGTTCGGTCGGCCCCGGTAGTTATCAGCACCGCAGCCGCCAATACCGCCACCCCAGCGCACCGCCGCAGCCAACCGGTAAGCGGAATCGATGCCTTGAGCCGGTTTACCAGGCCACGTCCGGCGAAGATCAGTGTGCCCAGGGACAGCGCGCTGCCCAAGCCATAAGCCAGCAGCAACAAACTGGTCTGCGCATTGGCGCCCTGCAGCATTGCACCGGTCAGGATCACCCCAAGGATCGGCCCGGCGCACGGCGCCCACAACAAGCCTGTGGCGACCCCGATCAGCAGCGACTTGAGCGGTCCCGACAGCGCCCGACTGTCGGGATCAATGCGATTGCCCAGCAGTACGAAGGGGCGCGCCAACCAGCCACCGATCCGCGCGGATATCAACGACAGCGCAAACAGCACCATCACAATCAACGCCACATGCCGGCCGGTGGCGTTGGTGCGCACCACCCATTCGCTGCTGACCACCGCCAGGCTGGCGATCAGCGCGAAGGTCAGTGCCATGCCGCCGAGGGTCAGCAGGATTGAGCGACGCGTGCGATCGACACCGGCGAACAAAAACGGTACCACCGGCAGGATACAAGGACTGAGGACGGTCAGAATGCCGCCCAGGAATGCGATCAATAGCATGATGTTCACCTTTGGCCGCACATGGCGGACTCAGTTGTCGCCGATGCAGGCGTCGGACACTTTCTGGTAGTTCAGGACCTGTGTGATGCCGTTGGAATCGAGGTAGGTCATCCGCGCACCCACCACGCCGCATGTCGGCCCGGCGTCTTCAGTGATCGACAGTACTTTGCGGATATCCAAGTGCGTGCCGTAGGTGTAGGTCTGCTGATTGGCACTGGCTTCAGCGCACGCTGACAAGGTGCAGATATTGAGCGCGGCGAACAGGCAGCCGGCATAGAGGACTTTGGTGTTCATGGCGATAGGCTCCCGGTTGAGGCGAGGCGGTGTGCCTCGTTGGAACCGATTAGAAAGGCCGCAGGTATCGCGCCTGTGTCGCAAATCGCTGCGTATCAATCGGTGTGTATCCACAGCAACTGGGGATACACAGCGATACAAAAATGACCTGGATCAATAACCCCGCGCCCGCCCTGCACTACCCTCGCGCCTTTTTGCGACCCTACGCCATGCCCACTGTTATCGCCCCCGAACTGCTCGCTCCCGCCGGCACCCTGAAAAACATGCGCTACGCCTTCGCCTACGGCGCCGATGCGGTGTACGCCGGCCAACCGCGTTACAGCCTGCGAGTGCGTAATAACGAGTTCGATCACGCCAACCTGGCCCTGGGTATCCAGGAAGCGCATGCCCAGGGCAAGCGCTTCTATGTGGTGGTGAACATCGCGCCGCACAACGCCAAGCTCAAGACCTTCCTCAAGGACCTGGCACCGGTGATCGCCATGGGCCCGGATGCGCTGATCATGTCCGATCCAGGGCTGATCATGCTGGTGCGCCGACACTTCCCGCAGATGCCGATTCACTTGTCGGTGCAGGCCAATACGGTGAACTGGGCGAGCGTGGAGTTCTGGCAGCAGCAAGGGATCTGCCGGGTGATTCTGTCGCGGGAATTGTCGCTGGAGGAGATCGGCGAAATCCGTGAGCAAGTGCCGGCCATGGAGCTGGAAGTGTTTGTCCACGGCGCCCTGTGCATGGCTTATTCCGGGCGCTGCCTGCTCTCGGGCTATATGAATAAGCGCGATGCCAACCAGGGCACCTGCACCAATGCCTGCCGCTGGAAGTACCAGGCCACTCCGGCGGTGGAAAACGCCACCGGCGAGATCGTGCAGCAATACGCGCCGGAACCGACCCTGGGTATCGGTGCGCCCACCGATCAGGTGTTTCTGTTACAGGAAGCCAACCGCCCCGACGAGCAGATGCCTGCGTTCGAGGACGAGCACGGCACCTACATCATGAACGCCAAGGACCTACGCGCCGTACAGCATGTGGAGCGCCTGACCCATATGGGCGTGCACTCGCTGAAGATCGAAGGCCGCACCAAGTCGCACTTCTATTGCGCGCGCACCACCCAGGTGTATCGCCGCGCCATCGACGATGCGGTGGCCGGTCGCGCGTTCGACCGCAACCTGATGACCGACCTCGACTCTTTGGCCCAGCGCGGCTACACCGAAGGTTTCCTGCGCCGGCACGTCCACGATGAGTACCAGAACTACCAGAACGGCAGTTCCGTCTCCGAGCGCCAGCAGTTTGTCGGCGAACTGACCGGCGAGCGCCGGGGCGAGCTGGCCGAGGTCAAGGTGAAGAACCGCTTCGCCGTGGGCAATCACCTGGAATTGATGACGCCCACCGGCAATTTTCACTTCGACTTGGCCGGCCTGCGCAACGCCAAGGACGAAGCCATCGACGTAGCGCCGGGGGACGGGCACACGGTGTATATACCGCTGCCCGTTGAGATGGACCTGCGCTTTGGCCTGTTGATGCGCGACGTTTGATCAGATCCTGAATTGACCGACCAGTTGCCCCAGGCGCTGGCCCAGGTCCGCCAGGCTGCGCGACGTCTGGGCCCCCAGCTGGGTTTCATCGGCCACGCTGTCCACCGCCGAGGCAATCTGATGCACGCTGCGGTTGATCTCTTCGGCCACGGCGGTTTGTTCTTCGGCGGCGCTGGCGATCTGGGCGTTCATTGAATTGATGGTGGCAATCAGCTGGGCCATGGTGTCCAGCGACGCTCCGGCCTGGTTGGCCTGGGCCGAGGTGCCATCGCCGGCCTCGCTGGAGCGGCGCATGGCTTCCACGGCGGCTTCGGTGCCGGTTTGCAGGCGGTCGATCATGCCCTGGATTTCTTGGGTGCTGGTCTGGGTGCGGCTGGCCAGGGCGCGCACTTCGTCGGCCACCACCGCAAAGCCACGACCGGCCTCCCCGGCCCGCGCGGCCTCGATGGCGGCGTTGAGAGCCAACAGGTTGGTCTGCTCGGCAATCGAGCGGATCACACTCAACACGCTGACAATCGACGTCACATCCTGTTGCAGGCTGTCGAGGGACACGCCGCTGCTGCGGATGTCGTTCACCAACGCGTGGATCTGCGCGATGCTGCCGTCCACCACGCGCTTGGCGGCCTGGCCTTCGGCGTCGGTCTGCTGCGCGGCCACCGAGGCGCCCTGGGCACTGCGCGCCACTTCCTGGGCGGCGGACGACATTTGATTGATGGCGGTGGCCACCTGGTCCGTCTCGTGGCGCTGGCGCTCCATGGCCTGCTCCGAGCGGTGGGCCTGGTCGGACACCTGGCCCACCAGGCCGGTGAGCTGTGCGGTCATTTCGGTGATCTGGCGCACCAGGCCGTGGATCTTGTCGACAAACCGGTTGAACGCGCCGGCCAGCTCGCCCAACTCGTCCTGGCTGGTGATGGCCAGGCGCCGAGTCAGGTCACCCTCGCCGGCGGCAATATCGTCGAGGTTGGCTTTCATCAAATGCAACGGACGCAAAATCGTATTGGCCAGCACCATGCCCGCAGCGGCGATCACCAGCAACACCACCACGGCCACGCCGAGGATACTCAGCAACACACCTTCCATGCGCGCTTTGACCTTGGCCTCGACCACCGCCACCTGGGCTTCGATGCCGTCGAGGTTGACCGAGGTACCGATGACCATATCCCACTTGGGCAGGTAATCGGTGTAGCCAAGCTTGGGCACCAGTTCGGTCTGCCCCGGCTGGGTCGAGCTGTATTGCAGGTAATGGCTACCGTCCTTGCCGACCTTGACCAGGTCGCGGTTGACGTAGACGCCATTGGGGTCGCGGTTGTCTTTGAAACTCTTGCCCACGCCGTCGGGGCTATTGCCCTTGAACAGGCGGATGGTCTCGGAGTCGTAGCCGAAGAAGTAACCGTCCTTGCCGTAGCTGATGTTGGACAGCAGCTTGACCACCTCGGCCCGCGCCGCCGTATCGCCAGGCGCGGCGGCGTCGTAGAGCGGCTTAATGGTGCTAATGGCCACTTCCACATAACCTTGCAGCGTGGCCTTGGCGTTATTGAGCAGGCGCTGGCGGGTTTCATCCACCTCGCCGCGCGCCTGGCCCTGAAGAATCCACACCGTGGTGAGGCTGATGACCAGCGCGAACAGCAACACCGGCACGACGGCGAGGGACAGGACTTTGGCCTTCAGACTCAGACGCATGGCTTTTCTCTCTTATTAAGCGACTTGAGAGGGTATCGGCCGATGGTAGGTGTTCTGTAGGACCGAACCCAATCTTTCCTACAGAAACAGGGGTCAAAGGGTCATGGCCGCCAACCAGCCAAAGGCCAGCAACGGCAGGTTGTAATGCAAGAATGTCGGCACCACGGTGTCCCAGATGTGGTGGTGCTGACCGTCGATATTCAGGCCGGAAGTCGGACCGAGGGTGGAGTCCGACGCAGGCGAGCCAGCATCGCCCAGGGCCCCCGCTGTGCCAACGATGCACACAATGGCCAGCGGACTGAAGCCCAACTGCACGCACAACGGCACGAAGATCGCGGCCAGGATCGGCACCGTGGAAAACGACGAACCAATGCCCATGGTCACCAGCAGACCCACCAGCAACATCAGCAGCGCGCCGACCCCACGGCTGTGGCCGATGAAAGCCGCCGAGGCTTCCACCAGCGAACGCACATCGCCAGTGGCCTTGAGCACTTCGGCGAACCCCGAGGCGGCGATCATGATGAAGCCGATCATCGCCATCATCTTCATGCCTTCGGTGAACAAGTCGTCGGTCTCGCGCCAGCGCACGATGCCCGAGGCCGAGAAGATCAGGAACCCGGCCAGCGCACCGATGATCATCGAATCCAGCCACAGCTGAATGATGAACGCCGAGGCAATCGCCACGCCGGCCACCAGCAGGGTCAGCGGGTTGTACTGCACCGCCACCTGCTCGACCCGCTCGATTTTCGCCAGGTCGTACACGCGCTTTTTGCGGTAGCTGATAAACACCGCCACCAGCAGGCCAACCACCATGCCCAGCGCCGGCAGGCCCATGGCGTGAGTCACGTTGACCTGGCTGACGTCCACGCCGCTCTTGGCCACGTTGGCCAACAGGATCTGGTTAAGGAAGATATTGCCGAAGCCCACCGGCAGGAACATGTACGGCGTGATCAGGCCGAAGGTCATCACACAGGCGATCAAGCGCCGATCCAATTGCAGCTTGGTCAGCACATACAGCAGCGGCGGCACCAGCAGCGGGATAAACGCAATGTGAATCGGCAGGATGTTTTGCGATGCAATCGCCACTACCCACAACAGACCGATCAGCAGCCATTTGACATGACTGCCGCCAGTGGCGTCCTGACGGTCCACCAACAGCAGGGCCTTGTCGGCCAGGGCATGGGCCAGGCCGGACTTGGCGATGGCCACCGCGAATGCACCGAGCAAGGCGTAGGACAACGCCACCGTCGCGCCCCCACCGAGGCCGCCGTTGAAGGCGCTGAGGGTGGCTTCGATCCCCAGGCCGCCGGTGAGACCGCCCACCAGGGCGCCGACAATGATGGCGATGACCACATGCACGCGGGACAGGCTAAGCACCAGCATGGTGCCGACCGCGGCGATGACTGCGTTAATCATGGTTACCTCAAGCAGAAACAGAAAAACAGGCATGCCCGCGCCCCAGCGGCCCATCGGAGGGCGGCCAGTGTGCAGGCTTCAAGGAGGTCTTATTAGAGGGCGGGCACTTTGCAGCAGGCGCGGCCCTATGTCAAAAGCCGCTGCCGAGGGACGCGCCGCTCCGGCAGGTTTAAATTGATCGTTTGAATAAAGAAAATCTTTCTGCGGCCGATAAACGGGCTCTTTGTGTTTTCAGGTAAGGATGTCCGATGTCGCTCAGACAACTCTCCATTCAATGGAAAATCACCCTGCTCGCCGGCCTCTGCCTGCTGGGAATCGTGAGCCTGCTGGTGGGTTTGTCGCTGTACCGCATGGCGCAGAGTTCCGAGCAGGTCAAAGCCTCCAGCATGCAGATGCTCAATGAAGCCGCCCAGGCACGTATCGAGGCCCAGAGCGAGGTGCAGGCGCTGGGTATCCGTCGGCAATTCATGGACGCTTATCAATATGGCCATGGCTTTGCCCGCCAGGTGCTGTTCTTGCGCGAGCAGGCGGAGAAACGCTTTCTGGACGCCTTCGACACCCGCGAAGACCTGACCCGCCAGGTCAGAGCCGCGTTGCAGGCCAACCCGGACCTGTTAGGCCTGTCCCTGGTGTTCGAAGCCAATGCGCTGGACGGCAAGGATGAGTTGTTCGCCGGCCAAACCGAGCTGGGCAGCAACGACAAGGGCCGCTTCGCCCTGTATTGGTCGCAGCCGACACCCGGCCAGTTGACCTCCATGGCATTGCCGGAAAGCGACATGACCGACACCACCGTCGGCCCCAGTGGCGAAAAGGCCAACGCCTGGTTCACCTGCCCGCGCAGCACCCTCAAGCCTTGCGTGATCGAACCCTACTTTTATGTGATCAACGGCCAGAACGTGCTGATGACCAGCATCGTGTTTCCGTTGATGGCCAACGGCAAAGTCATCGCGTCGCTGTCGGTGGACATCAACCTCAACAGTTTGCAGGCCGTGAGCCAACAGGCCAGCGCCAAGCTGTACGACGGCCAGACCCACGTCAGCATCCTCAGCCCCACCGGCCTGCTGGCCGGCTACAGCGCGGACGCCAGCAAACTCAGCCAGCGTTTGGACCAGGTCGACCGCCGCAGCGGCGCTCAACTGATCGGCGCCCTGGCCGGCAGCACGGGCATCAGCAGCCTGCGCACCGAGCATCAACTCAAAGTGCTGGCGCCGTTCGCACCGATTCCCGACGGCAAACCCTGGGGCGTATTGCTGGACGTGCCGGAAAAAGTCCTGGTAGGTCCCGCCGAAGCCCTCAAGGCACAAATGGATGCGGACAACACGCGCGGCACCCTGCTCGAACTGAGCCTGGGCCTGCTGGCAGCGGTGATCGGCCTGATTCTGGTATGGCTGATGGCGCGCAGCGTGACCCGGCCGATCCTGGGGGTGGCGCACATGCTTGAAGACATCGCCAGCGGCGAAGGCGACCTGACGCGGCGCCTGGCCTATGACAAACGCGATGAACTGGGGCAACTGGCCGGCTGGTTCAACCGTTTCCTCGACAAACTGCAGCCGATCATTGCCGAGGTCAAACGCTCGGTACAAGACGCCCGTGGCACCGCCGACCAGTCGGCCGCGATCGCCACCCAGACCAGCGCCGGCATGGAGCAGCAGTACCGCCAGGTCGACCAGGTGGCCACCGCTTCCCATGAAATGAGCGCCACCGCCCAGGACGTGGCCCGCAGCGCGGCACAGGCGGCCCAGGCAGCGCGCGAGGCCGACCAGGCGACGCGCGATGGTCTCAACGTGATCGACCGCACCACCGCCAATATCGGTCAACTGGCGGCGGACATGAGCACCGCCATGACCCAGGTCGAAGGCCTTTCGGAGAACAGCGAGAAGATCGGTTCGGTGCTGGAAGTGATCCGGGGCATCGCCGAGCAGACCAATCTGCTGGCGCTCAATGCCGCGATTGAAGCCGCCCGTGCCGGTGAGGCCGGACGTGGCTTCGCAGTAGTGGCCGACGAAGTGCGCAACCTGGCGCAACGCACCCAGGCATCGGTGGAGGAAACCCGCCTGGTGATCGAGCACTTGCAGAGCGGCACCACCGACGTGGTCGGTGCCATGGGCAGCAGTTATCGCCAGGCCCAGGGCAGTGTCGAACAGGTCGGCCAGGCCGTCACCGCACTGCGACAGATCGGCGACGGGGTCAGCGTGATCAGTGATATGAACCTGCAAATCGCCAGTGCCGCGGAGGAGCAAAGCGCCGTCGCCGAAGAGATCAACCACAACGTGGCGACCATCCGCGATGTGACCGAATCGCTGTCGGAACAGGCCAATGAATCGGCGCGGGTGAGCCAGGCGCTGAACAGCCTGGCCAATCAACAACAGGGGTTGATGGATCAGTTCCGGGTCTGACGCTTGAAGGCCATCCAGGGTGGGCGGGAGCTTGCTCCCGCTTGCCGCCTGTCAGGCATGGCGCTTGGGTAATTCGACCAGCACTTTCAAACCGCCCAAGGGGCTATCCTGCAACCGCAACACCCCGCCCCACACCTCGGCGATATCGCGCACGATCCCCAGGCCCAAGCCGTGACCGTCGATCTGCTCATCCAGGCGCGCGCCACGGCTGAGCACCTGATCGCGCTGGGCTTCGGGGATGCCGGGGCCGTCGTCTTCCACCGCAAGCCAATAGCTGTGGGGGGTTTCATCAATGCTCAGGCGCACCTCGGCATCCGCCCATTTGCAGGCGTTGTCCAGCAGATTGCCCAGCAACTCCAGCAGATCTTCGCGATCCCAAGGCAAGTGCAGGCCGGGGGCGGCATGGTAGCTGAGGTCCAGGTGTTCGCCATGGATCATGTTCAAGGTGGCGAGCAGGCCAGGCAGTTCCTGTTCACAGTCGAACAAGGCGCCGGGCAGGGTTTCGCCGGCCAGACGGGCGCGGTTCAGTTCACGATTGAGGCGTTGCTGCACTTGCTCCAATTGCTCGCGCAACAAGGCGCTCAGCTTGGGATGGTCTTTGAGCGCCTCGCTGGATGCCGCGCTCAGCAATACCGCCAATGGGGTTTTCAGCGCATGGCCAAGGTTGCCCAGGGCATTGCGGGAACGCTTGAGGCTGTCTTCGGTGTGGGCCAGCAGGTGGTTGATCTGCGCCACCAGCGGTTCCAGCTCCAACGGCACCTGAGTGTCGAGCTGCGAGCGTTGGCCTTGCTGCAATTGGGCGATCTGGTTGCGCGCGGTTTCCAGCGGGCGCAAGGCGCGGCGCACAGTCACCCGTTGTAGCACCAGCACCAGCAGCAACGCCGCCAAGCCCAGCACCAGACCGATCTGACGCATCAGGCGAAAGCTTTCGCGCACTGGCGTGTAGTCCTGGGCCACGCTGATGGAAATCGACTGACCAAAGCGCTTGTAGTCCGAACGCAGCACCAACAGTTGCTGGCCTTCAGGCCCCAGCTGCAGGTTGCCCTTCAGACCGGCCTCGGGCAGGCGCGGCAGTTCCTGATCCCACAGTGAGCGAGAGCGCCAGTGGGTGTCGGCAAAATCGATACGAAAGTAATGTCCCGAAAACGGCCGCTGGTAAGCCGGTGACAGGCGATGCTCGTCCAGCTGTACGCCGTTGGGCCCGCGCACCAGCGCCACCAGCAGGTTTTCCGTGTCGTTGCGCAGCCCTGCCTCCAGATATCGCTGCAGACCGGCTTCGAACAACCACAGACTGGTCTGCGCCAGCACCACGCCGACGATCACCATCACGCTGATCAGCCCCAGGCTCAGGCGCCGTTGAATCGACTTCATGCGGGGTTGGCGCCAAACCGATAACCCTGGCCACGCCGGGTTTCGATCACGCTGCGGCCCAACTTGCGGCGCAGGTGGTTGACGTGCACCTCCAGCACATTGGAATCGCGCTCGGTTTCGCCGTCATACAGATGCTCGGCCAGATGGCTTTTGGACAGGATTTGCTCAGGGTGCAGCATGAAATAGCGCAGCAGACGAAACTCGGCGGCGGTCAGTTGGACCTCTTCGCCATCGCGCAGCACGCACTGGCGCCCCTCGTCGAGGTGCAGGCCGGCGGCTTGCAGGGTGGGTTGATTGGCCTGACCGTGGGAACGACGCAGCAACGCCTGGATGCGCAGGTGCAGCTCTTCGGGATGAAAGGGTTTACTCAGGTAGTCATCGGCACCGGCCTTGAGCCCTTCGATACGCTCGGCCCAGGAATCGCGGGCAGTAAGGACCAGCACCGGGGTGGCCAGCGCCGCCGCGCGCCATTGCGCCAGCACCTCAAGCCCCGGCAGACCGGGCAGGCCGAGGTCGAGGATGATCAGGTCGTAGGGCTCGGTGCGGCCTTGGTATGCGGCGTCGCGCCCATCGGCCAGCCAGTCGACGGCATAGCCTTGGCGCTGCAGGCCGGCCAGCAGTTCATCGGCCAGGGGTACGTTGTCTTCCACCAGAAGCAGGCGCATCAGTCTTCCTCGTCTTTGATCAGCACGCCGCTGGTGGCGTCCAGCTTGATTTCGCGCACCACGCCGTCGGTGGTCACCAGTTCCACTTCATAGGCATATTGCCCGTGTTTTTTTTCAAGCTCGGCTTCCAGCAGGCGCGAGCCGGGATGGCGCGCCATGGCCTGTTGCAACAGCTGTTCCAGCGGCAGGATCACGCCCTGCTGCCGCAGCGCCAGGGCTTCATCTTGATTGAGGTCGCGCGCCGCCAGGCTTGAGCAGAACACCATGAGCACCAGCGGCCATCGGCTGCTGGCGCGTAAATTTACCTTCATTACGTATCCTGATGATTCTTGAGAACCTGCCCGGTGAGCGCGTCCAATTCAACATCCCATTCAATGCCGTCGAGGTCTTGCAGTTCGACTTCATAGATGTACTTGCCATAGGCCTCGTCCAGGTCGGTGTCGAGTAAGGTCGAACCAGGGTGCAGGGCCAGGGCGGTGGCTTCCAATTGATCGAAGGCGACAATTGTAACAGTGGCAGGCACGGTCAGTGGTTTGTCGGGGTCCACGGCTCCGGCCTGGGTCGCCGTGGAAGCGATGATACCGGCGGCGACCAGAGCTGTGAGGCGCTTCATGATAAGTCTCCGTTACACAATGTTTTCCTACGCCGGACACGGTAACAACTGCAACTTAACTGAAACTGAATTGCCACCATGGCAATTCCAAGCCGACGCGACAAACGACGGTGTTTATTCCGGATTCACGCGGTATGGTTAACGTTTTTCGCGAGCATGTGTGCTCCTACACCCCGCTTCAACAGAGATCGGTATGACAGCCATCCACATCAAATTCCCCGCGCTGACCCTCAAGGCCGGCACGCGCGCGTTGGCACGCATTCGTGAGCAGGGCCTAAAGCCGGCGGATGTCGGCATCCTTCCCGGCGCGGCCGGCGGGCCCAAGGCCCTGGGCATCCAGGGCCTGGACCTGGCGCTGTTCGGCGACTGGCTGCCGCGTGCGCCACGGCAGCGCGCGCTGATCGGCGCGTCCATCGGCTCCTGGCGCTTTGCCAGCGCGTGCCTGCCCGACCCGGTGCAGGGCCTGCTGGACCTCGGTCGCCTGTACAACGCGCAACATTTCGCCAAAGGCGTGACCATGGCCCAAGTCAGCCAAAGCTGCGTGCGCATGCTCGACGACCTGCTGGCCGGCCGGGATGCGCGGGTGCTGGACAACCCCGACTATCGACTCAACATCATGGTGGTCAAAAGTCACGGCCTGCTCGCCGATGACCATCGCGGACGCCTGGGCCTGGGCCTGTCGTCGGTGATTGCCGACAACCTGCGCGGTCGCGCACGTCTGTCGCGGCACTTCGAACGCCTGATCGTCCACGACCCGCGCCAGCCGCCGCCGGTGCATCCGCTCAAGGACTTCCCATCGCGCTTCCTCGAACTGGAAGTGGGCAACCTGCGCCAGGCGCTGCTGGCGTCGGGCTCGATCCCCATGGTGATGCAAGGCGTACGCGACCTGCCCGGCGCGGGCCAAGGCACCTACCGCGACGGCGGCCTGCTGGACTACCACCTCGACCTGCCCTACCACGGCGACGACATCGTGCTGTACCCGCACTTCACCGACCGGGTCATCCCCGGCTGGTTCGACAAGGGCCTGCCGTGGCGGCGCAGCAACCCTCAGGGCTTACAGGATGTGTTACTGCTCGCGCCCTCAAGGGACTACCTGGCGCGCCTGCCCCACGGCAAACTGCCGGACCGCAGCGACTTCAAACGCTTTATGGGCGACGACCCGAGCCGCCACAAGTACTGGCAAACCGCGATGAGCGAGAGCCGGCGGCTGGGGGATGAGTTTCTGCAACTGGCCGACAACGGCGGCCTGGGCGAACGCTTGCAGGCGCTGTGACCCAGCGGTATGCGCGGCGAGGGAGCAAGCTGTTAAACTCGCCGCCTGCCAGATACTGACCGAGCTTAAAACACTGTGGAAATCTTCAAAGAATTTACCTTCGAGTCCGCCCACCGCCTGCCGCACGTGCCGGACGGCCATAAATGCGGGCGCCTGCATGGGCATTCGTTCAAGGTGGCGATCCACCTCAGTGGCGACCTGGATCCCCATACCGGTTGGATTCGCGACTTTTCGGAGATCAAGGCGATTTTCAAGCCGCTCTACGAACGTCTGGACCACAACTACCTCAACGACATTCCCGGCCTGGAAAACCCCACCAGCGAAGTGCTGGCCAAGTGGATCTGGAATGAACTCAAACCGTTGCTGCCTGAGCTGAGCGCGATTCGTATCCACGAAACCTGCACCAGCGGCTGCATCTATCGCGGCGAATAAACCGGCGCGGTAAAAAAACCACCCTTGCGGTGGTTTTTTTGTGCCTGGCGTTGCACCCTTTCAGCCAGCCCTTTTGCCTGCAATCAAGGAGAATGCAATGGAGAACACGTGGCTGGCCCAGGCCAAGCGCCTGCAAGCGTTGGCGTCCACGGGGCTGCATTTTTGCACCGATGATTTCGAGCGCGAACGCCTGGAGGAAATCGCCCGGATCGCCCACAGCATGCTTGCGCAGCTGGGCGATGTGCCCTTGGAGCGCATCACCGGGCTGGTGCCGGATTTCGCCCAGCGCTATTCGACACCGATGATTGATGTGCGCGGCGCCGTCATCGAGGGGGATCGGATTTTACTGGTGCGCGAAGCCACCGACGGTTGCTGGGCGCTGCCGGGGGGTTATGCCGATATTGGCCTGTCGGCGTCGGAAAACATCATCAAGGAGATTTATGAAGAGGCCGGGCTGACGGTAACGGCGCGGGCACTGTACAGCGTGACGCACAAAGCCAAAGGCTTGTATCGGCCGGATGTGCGGGACTTCTACAAGTTGTATTTCCTGTGTGAGCCCATCGATCAGTCAGCGCCGGTAGCTGGTGTCGAAACCACTGAGGTGGGCTTCTTCAGCCTGGACGACCTGCCGCCGTTGTCCCGTGGGCGCACCATCGAAAGCGATCTGCAGGCGGCGTTTGCGTTTCATCGCGGCGAGACCACACAGACCTTGTTCGACTGATCCATTTTGTATCACCCCTGCACCGCTTTCGTGCCCTACTGGGCATTGCGAACAGTGCTTTGAGCGTAGCCCTCCTGTTTGGCGCGCAAAATTGTGCACGCTGCACAACCGGCGCCGTGCGTCCACCACTGCTGTCGGTTTGGCACGCGTGGTGCAATGGGCCTGCGTCACTCATTCAGGGAGCAAGGCACATGACGCAGCAAGAATCCGGCAATGACTACCCCTTGAGCGAAGTCCCGATGCATGCACGTAAAGGCCTGGCGTCCACCGCCATGGTGCTGCTGGGCTTCACTTTTTTTACCGCGACCATGTTTGCCGGCGGCAAATTGGGGGTGGCGTTCAGTTTCACCGAGATGCTCGGTGTCGTGGCCCTCGGTAACCTGCTATTGGGTATTTACGCCGCAGGCCTGGGCTATATCGCCTTCAAGAGCGGTTTGAACTCGGTGTTGATGGGGCGTTTCTGCTTTGGCGAGGTGGGTAGCAAGCTCAGCGACCTGATCCTCGGTTTTACCCAGATCGGCTGGTACGCCTGGGGTACAGCTACCGCCGCCGTGGTGCTCGGCAAGTATTTCGAACTGAGCCAGGGCAGCGTGCTGGTGTTGATGGTGCTGTTCGGCCTGGTGTTCTGCGCCACCGCCTACGTGGGCTATCGCGGGCTGGAGATTCTGTCGTACATCGCGGTACCGGCCATGGGCATCCTGCTGGTGTTGTCGATGTGGGTGGCTACGGTGAAAGTCGGCGGACTGCAAGGGTTGCTGGCGGTGGTGCCAACCGCTCAACTCGACCTGTCCACGGCCATTACTCTGGTGTTCGGCACCTTTGTCAGCGGCGCGACCCAGGCTACCAATTGGACGCGGTTTTCCCGCTCGGCCAAGGTGGCGGTGCTGGCCAGCCTGATTGGTTTCTTTGTCGGCAATGGGCTGATGGTGCTGATCGGTGCTTATGGCGCCATCGTCTATCAGCAGCCGGACGTGGTGGAAGTGTTGCTGTTGCAAGGTTTTGCCATGGCCGCGATGGCGATGCTGCTGCTCAATATCTGGAGCACCCAGGACAACACCATCTATAACTTCGCGGTGGCCGGCTGCAATTTGCTGCGCACCAAACGCCGCAAGACCGTAACCCTCGCCGGCGCGGTGATCGGCACGCTGCTGGCGCTGCTGGGCATGTACGACATGCTGGTGCCGTACCTGATCCTGCTAGGCACGGTGATCCCGCCGATCGGAGGGGTGATCATGGCGGACTTCTTCTACCGCTACCGTGGTCAATACCCACGCCTGGCGCAAACACGCTTGCCCGCGTTCAACTGGCCGGGGCTCCTCGCCTACGCGGTGGGCACTGTGCTGGCCTTCAACTCGCCGTGGGTAGCGCCGCTGGTAGGGATTGTCGCGGCGTCGCTGACCTACATCATATTGAGCGCCCTCCTGCGGGTACGTGCGCCATTGGCTGACGTCCAGGCATGAGCCTGACCGTCGCCGATGTGCTAGCGCTGCCGGGTTTGGAATCCCTGACCCTGCGTGCCGGCCAGATGGGCCTGGATAACCCCGTGCGCTGGCCCTATGTGGCGGAAAACAGCGGGATCGCCGAATGGGTGCTAGGCGGTGAGCTGGTGTTTGTCACTGGTATCAACCATCCCCGCGATGAGGCCAACCTGCTGCAACTGCTGGAGGAGGCCTGTCAACGCCAGGTCGCCGGGCTGGTGGTGCTCACCGGGCCGACGTATATCCAGGCCATCCCCCCGCGCGTGCTGGAAGCCGCCGCGGCTGCCGGTATGCCGCTGATCGAGCAGCCCTATTCGCTGAAGATGGTGCTGGTGACCCAAGCCATCGGCTCGGCGCTGATCCAGTCCGAGCAATTGGGACGCTCGCGGCACGATGTGCTGGAGCGCTTGCTGGCCGGCGATTATCAGTCCCTGGACATCCTGCTGCACCGCGCCGCGCAATTGGGCATGCCGCTGACGGGGCACTGGCAGGTCGTGCAGTTGCAGTTGGAGGGCAGTGAAGCGCTGTTTGCCCAGGGTGATGCAGCGCAGGTGGAGGCGCACCTAACGGGGCAACACGACGCGATCGGTCGGCGTTTGCGCCAGTGGTCGCCGACCGTACCGATCCTGGGCCGCGCCGGGCAATGGACCCTGCTGCTGCCGGCGCCGGACGCTGTGGCCGCCTTGGCCAACCGCAATCAACTGGCGCAGTGGTTGAGCCCATTGAACCTGCGCCTGGCCCCGCTCAAATTGTTTATCGGCCTGAGCGCCGCCGCGCACCCGGCGGCCCGCCTGGCCCAGGCCCAGGATGAAGCGCGTCAGGCCCTGGCCGCCGCGCGACGCTTCCGCGAGCGCGCCGGGCTGTGCGTGTACGACGAACTGGGAGTGCTCAAGTTGCTCAGCGGGGTGCGTGATCGCGCGCTGCTCGACCAATTTCTCAAGGAGCGCCTGGGCCCTTTGCTGCGTCACGACTTGCAGCACGGCCCCAGCTTGATGCCGACCTTGGAAGCTTGGTTTCACGAGAATGGTAATCTGATGGCCGCCGCCCAGCGCCTGGCCGTACATCGCAACACCCTGACACACCGAATCCAGCGCATCGAAGCCCTGTGCGGGTTGACGCTGGACAACGCCTATGACCGCCTGGACATCGGTATCGCCCTGATGATCTGGCGGCTGTCTGCCTGATTGTTTTTCAGCCAAGAGGAACTTGTCCATGCACATCATCAACGCCCGCCTGCGCCACCGTGAAGGCCTGCATGATCTGCACCTGGAAAACGGCCGGATCGCCAGCATCACCGCACAAACCAACGTGCCATCCCTGGGGGCCGATGATCTGGACGCTGCCGGCAACCTGGTGATCCCGCCCTTTGTCGAGCCGCACATCCACCTCGATGCCACCCTCACCGCCGGCGAGCCACGCTGGAACATGAGCGGCACCCTGTTCGAAGGCATCGAATGCTGGGGCGAACGCAAAGCCACGATCACCCAGGAAGACACCCGCACCCGCGCCAAACAAACCATCCAAGCCCTGGCCGCCCACGGCATCCAGCATGTACGCACCCACGTTGATGTCACCGACCCGCAGCTCACGGCGCTCAAGGCCATGTTGCAGGTGCGCGAGGAAAGCGCACACCTGATCGATCTGCAGATCGTGGCGTTTCCCCAGGAGGGCATCGAGTCCTACGCCAACGGCCGCGAATTGATGGAGGAAGCCATCCGTCTGGGTGCCGATGTGGTCGGCGGCATTCCGCACTTTGAATACACCCGCGACCAGGGCGTGAGTTCGGTGAAGTTCCTGATGGATCTGGCCGAACGCACCGGCTGCCTGGTGGACGTGCACTGCGACGAAACCGATGACCCGCACTCACGTTTTCTCGAAGTGCTTGCCGAAGAAGCCCGCAGCCGCGACATGGGCGCCCGCGTCACCGCCAGCCACACCACCGCCATGGGTTCCTACGACAATGCCTACTGCGCCAAACTCTTTCGCCTGCTGGGGCATTCGGGCATCAGCTTCGTTTCCTGCCCCACCGAGAGCATCCATCTACAAGGGCGCTTCGATAGCTTTCCGAAACGCCGGGGTGTGACCCGAGTGAACGAGTTACTGGAGGCCGGCATGAACGTGTGCTTTGGCCAGGACTCCATCGTCGATCCCTGGTACCCCCTGGGCAACGGCAACATCCTGCGCGTGCTGGAAGCCGGTCTGCATATCTGCCACATGCTCGGCTACCGCAACCTGCAAAGTGCTCTGGACCTGGTCACTGACAACAGCGCCAAAGCGATGGCCCTGGGCGAGCGCTACGGCCTGGAACCCGGGCGCCCCGCCAACTTGTTGATCCTTTCGGCAGACAGCGACTACGAGGTAATCCGCAGCCAGGGCCTGCCGCTCTACTCGATCCGCAACGGCAAAGTACTGATGAAACGCCAGCCGGCCCAGGTCGCGTTCATGTAAGCCAACGCTTCAGACAATCGAGTCGATATCCAGTGGCTGTGCCCTGCCCCGCTCGCTGGGCGCCGCCGCAGGGATGCTGGCCACTGGCGGCGATTCGCGGTTTTCACGATGGCTGAACCAACGGTTTAGGCAGCCTTGCAGGTGCACGGACTGCGCATGGCTGCCGTACACATCGCGTGCCTCCAGGCGACGCCAGCGCAGGCTCTCCAGGCGTCGACGGCTAGTGTGCAAGCGGTCGATCTCGGCGTTCAGGGCCTGATGATAGTGTTCGGGGACATGGCTGCGCCCATTCGGCACAGGCCTGCGGTCCAGCTCACGCCGCTTATCGCGCAACTGTTGACGCATGGTTTCCAGCGCCCGATCCACCAGCTCGTACTCGCGCTGTGTCACCAGCGAACCCTGACTGTCCAAGGCCTGCTGCCAACGCCGTAATGTGGCCCAAGCGGCCGGGATGTAACTGGCGGTCATGAAGTGCTGACTCGCCTGGAACAGTTGCCTCAAGAAATTCTCACGCAGGGGCGTGTCGCCATGCAGTTTCAATGCACGGTTGACCCCGGCCTCCTGAATGGACTCACAACCGGGCTTCCACAGCACCGAGGACGGGGTGCCGTCGGGCAGTGTGATCGGCATGAAATGCTGTTGTTCGCCATGGTGCTGGTAAGGATTGCCACCGACGCGTACCAGACCGGCCGCGAACAACAGCCCGCCCGGCGTGGGCGCGCTGAACAAGGTGACCGCACCGGGAACCCACAGTTTGGCGGTAGTGTTCATCCACGGCGCCGGAACGCTGGGGACCGGATCGTTATGGTTGACGATACGGTGATGGACCAGAGCGGATGCACCGGCGACGAATTCGGAATCGGCGGCGCGGGGAGCGCCGTAGGTGTAGAGGAGGATGTTGTAGTCGCGATCAGGAATACGGCGTAAACCCTCTGCCAACAGCAATGCAATAGCACCGCCCAGGCTGTGGCCGCAAATGACCACTCGCTGCCCTATATGAAACTGACTGAGATAGCTCAGCACAAAATCGCGCATCGCACGGTAAGCCTGATAAAAACCTTCATGTGCCTTGCCGATACCATCCGCGAAAGGCACTTGGTGGGCGTTTGCGTCCCTCACTGCATCGGCGCTGCTGAACGTCCCTCGCACGGAAATCAAGATCACCTCGTCGTGATGAGTAATGAACGCTTGAGTATCGGTACCGAATTTTTCGTCATCAAAAAAGTGCAAACTCGCGGGGTGCTCCTGTTCTTTACCGAGTTCGGGACGATTTTGTGGATACAACTGCGGATCGAAAGGAAGGATTTCAAACCGTCGCGAATAAGGCACCTCTTCATAAAGCGGGTAAAAACGCTGTACCTGTTCTGGATCAATTTTCCAGGCTTCCACGCAGCAGGAAAGCTGTTCGGCAAATAGATTGCCGACACTTGGACTCAGTGGAAAATGGACTTGATCCGTGGGTTTTACAGGAGGTTCCTGACCAAAATCGCAATAACTCAAAGCCGCGATCAACGACAGCTGATACAGATTCAATGCACTAAAGCTGTCTTCACTTGAGAGAGCTGGGCGTAAAGCGCGCAGCGGTCGCACTTCCAGCACCGTGTGATTGTTGGGAAACAGCACGACTCCCGCCAATGTCGGCTCAGGTGCGCCGAATCCCAGCTCAGCCAGCATTTTCAGAGCATGGCGTTGCGGTTGATGAGTACGAGGGGCTATCGGGGGTAAATGAGCAACGTGGCGGACTAAATCGCGTACCTCAACTTGATAAAACTTAGTCGCCAGCTGTCGAGCAGGGTTATTTTCAGTACAGCTGCCATCAGGCGTGGCGAATCGAGTATGTTCCGCCCGAAACTGAAGTTCGGTAATAGGCAACGGATAACTGCTTCGCGCTGTTAACCGCCGATACAGCTGATCAACGCCGGTATAGAGAGTGTCGAAAAGAAGTACCACGGGGCCGCAATACATATCTTCCAGTTTGGCGAATCCGTCGACATCAAGTCTGCCTTCGTATCTTTGCCCTGCGCTGTCGTGCAATGTGTAGGGCAATCCGCCATAGCCGCGTCCTACTCCGAGCTCATCGACCAAACGAAAGCTCACCCAGTCACCTCGCAACGGGCAGGCAGGTCTGCTGTTATTAAAAAATGGTTGCTTCCGTGCATCCAGACTCATGACCAGCTCCTTGGTTAATTGCAAGATGGATACACATCACACGTGCGGCCATCCGGCATCTTGATAGGTTTGAAGTGAGCGGAATCACCATTGCAGAAAGCATAACGATCTTCGAAGTTAACCCCTCTGCACCGCTTCCAACCGCCAGGCACAGCGACCCAGTTGTCGCCAATCGCTGGCAGCTCCTTATCAGTAAGCGTCATTCCCAGCCTCAGTGTTCTTCCCGCTAAATGATCTCGTTGAACCATGCCTCCAGGTCGCGTCTGCAGCAGTTGATGATTGGCATCCAACTCGTTGCATTTAAGAATTTTTATAATTGCGTGCTGTGAACCTGCCGTCCGAAATAACCAGTGACATTCCCCTCGCAGTTCCTGAATACCCGAGCCAGGCATACCCGGGACGTTTCCCTCCAACCAATCTCGTACACCAATGACGCCACTGTCCATTCCGATATCCGTACTGCGTGCTCCCCACTTCGCAGTAAAACCAAACTCCACACTGCGCAACACCAACGGACACCCCTCTACCCTTTCACCCAACGGCAGCTCATAGCTCACCCGGCTGGCCACCGGCTTGTAGTCGGTAAAAAAAACCTTCCGCTCGGGCCGTTTACCTCGACGCCTGGGTAGAGTGCAGGTTTCGCCCGTCGCGGGTCCGTAGTTGGCGGCGGTTTTAAGTTCAAAGTCCGCCGGCAAATCCACTTCCAGCGTGAAGCTGTTCAGCGGTTTCATCGTGCAGCCCACGAGCCCGCTCATACTCAGCGCCAACAGTGCGCACCACCTTCGTTTACTCATCGGCTTTCCCCATTGAACGCCATTGCTTCACCACCCGTTGAAAGTGGTCTTCAGGTAATTCTCCGGCCATGGGCGGCCAGTGCACCTTGCTGGCGCGAGTGGCTTCTTCCAAGCGCCGTACCACCAGGAACTCCAGCTGTTGCGGCCGGTTCCATTGCCAAGCGCGCGCTTGTTCCAGCACCTGTGAAAGCCAGACTCGCGGGTCTTGGAATTGGAACAGTGCCGCCAGGTCCTCGCTGTGTTCGGCGAGCAGGTAACGCAGGATATTGGCGTGCAGGATGGCGTCGGCTTGCGGGTTGGGCGTGCTCAGCCACGGCGCAGGATCGGGTACTGGGTACTCGCCGGGCGCTGGGTTGTCGGCGCTATGCCAGCGCTGCTCATGCCAATAGCACACGCTGATCAGCGGACCGAGGTATGGCGGCCACTGCTCCGGCGCCAAATGGTCGAGGGCCCGTGCAAGGGTGCGGTTGTCATAAAAGCGGTACAGCGCCTGATCCCCCTGCGGCCCGATGAGCAACCGATCGCGCCAGTGCTGTGTCAGGTCAGTCAGGTCCGCGCTTGCCACGCTGCCGAGCCAGCCCCAGTTTATCTGTGGCGTTTGCAGAAGGCTGAGCAGCGCGGGCTCGCCGACGCGATCCAGCAGCAGGACCACAGGCCCTGTCGCGGCCAATTCCGCCAGGGAGGTCTGGGCGCAGAGGCTGCGATACTGCGACACGCTGCGCACCGCCAACAGCGACTGGCACGCTTGGCTTGCCCCCTCCAGCATCAGGCACAATCGCCGCCCTGCCTGCTGTTGGCGAGCCATCCAATGGTGAGCCAGGTTATCCATCACGCCGCCCTCCCGTTGAGACCGCATACACCTTCGCCACAGCCTGTGCACACCGGGCAAAAGTCCGCGCCCAACTGTTTGGCCAGGCTCATGATCATGCCCTGAATGGGGGACATCTTCGGACCGTCAACCTGGGCGGGCGCTGCTGCAATATCCTCGCCCGGTGCCAATGGCGCGGCCGATCGCGTGATAGCAGGGCTGCCGCCCAGCACAATGGGACGACTGCTGAAAATGCCGCCGGCCTGGATCACCAAGTGTTCCCCTCCAGCCTTGAGACTCAACTGAGCCCCCGCATCGATGACCAGGCTGGCCCCCGCCTTGAGATGGAGTTCTTGCCCCGCTTCAATGACCAGGTTTCGGTCAACGTGGACGTGGCGGCTGCCGTGCACACGCAGGTGGTCATTGGCCTGCAACACCACCTTGCGGTCGCCGGCGATGTGCTGGTGCGCTTCATGTTCCAGGCGAGTCGAACTCAAGCCGTGAATGGTTTCATGCCGCTCGCCCGCCACCTCCAGGCGGCTGTCATGGCCGACCCGTTGCTCCAGATCCCGCTGGGCCCGCAGGTAAATGAGTTCATCGCCGCGCCGGTCCTCCACGAACACTTCATTGAAGCCGCCGCCGCCCGGGGAACTGCGGCTGCGCAGGACGCTGCGGGTCTTGTGCTGCGGCAAGGGGTAGGTCGGCATGTGCAGCGCATTGGGCACACAGCCGGTGATCAATGGCTGGTCCGGGTCGCCCTCCAGAAAGGTCACCACCACCTCCATGCCCACCCGTGGGACCATCGTGGCGCCGAACCCATCGCCCGCCCAACCCGATGCCACCCGCACCCAACCGCTGCTTTTATCATCGCTCTTATCCAGACGGTCCCAGTGAAAACGCACTTTGATCCGGCCATAGGCGTCGCAATGCACGTCCTCCCCTGCCGGCCCGGTCACGGTAGCGGTCTGGCTGCCGTTGATGGTGGGTTTGGGATGCTTGAGCGGAGGTCGATACGTCGAACGCCAGGGGATCGCGGTGAAACGATTGCGGTAACCCTGAAACCGCTCGGCATCAACGCCGGCTTCTTCCAGCACCTGGGGTTGATAGCCTTCATGACGGACCGAGGTGATCAGCCACAGATCGTTGCAGGACGGGTCCGGATGATCCTGCAACTCTAGAAAGTGCCCACTGCGCAGGAGCGGCTGATCACTCCTGCCCAAGACACGATGCCGGTCGCTGCGATGGCGCTCCAGGCCGCGACGGGCCAGTTGTGCACCGCGAACATGGCCGGTAAATCCTGCCGGATAACGGTAGTCCTCAAGCCGGTGCGCGGGCTCGATACTTGCGCTGTCCTGCAGGCGCAGAGAAGGATGTTCAAAGTCGTAGTCGCGCCGCACTGTTTGCCGACTGCGGGTGGACAGGCGCACATCGAACCGCTGGATAACCCGCGTCGACGCCTCGGGCCCGCCGCTGGCCGAATAATGTTGCGTGGGCAGACGTCGAAACACCGTCTGGTCATCACCGAATACCAGCACATGGGCATGCTCGCTGTGGCGGAAGTGGTAATGAATCCCCTCCTCCTCGCACAGCCGCTGGATGAAATGCAGGTCGGTCTCCGCGTACTGCACACAGAACGTACGCGGCGGATAGATCACCGGGCCCAATTCGAACCGGTAGGCATCGGCCAGGATGCCGTGATACTCAAGCACCGCGGCGATGATCTGGGGCACGCTGCGTTGCTGGAAAATCCGTTGATCGCAGCGATGGGCCAGACAGGCCAGACGCGGCGCCAAGGTGAGGTGATAGCGGGTCAATCGGCGGCCAGGGTCATCGCGACCGACGGCGTATACCTGACCGTGCAGGCCTTGATCAGCGTCGCCGAAATCCAGGTAGGCGGGCTGGTGCAGCAATGCCTCAAGCTCCAGCGACGGGTTTTCGCTGGTCACTTGTACTTGAATGAAAAACGGTTGATCCAGTACCTCCTGACCGTTGAACGCCAGCACCTGAAAGTCGGTATTTACGCCTGGGAGAATCAATTTAAAACTTGAAGAAACAAACGCGTTAACCATCCGTTGTTACCCGCTTTGGTTATGACCCAACTGAATTGATCAGTGGACTGAAACCCCGCCACTGAACGTCGAGAACCTGGCGAAAGAGTTTGAGCCAGAGCCCTGAAGCTTAGCGATTTCAGGCAAAAATCGACTATTGGAAAATAAAAAAGAAGTTTCGTACGGAGGTAATGGAAGTGTCTTTTACAAAATAATAAATCGCGACAAAGTACTACTTCCGAAGTGCACGAAAGGGCCTACACCAACTTGCGAAAACAAGTTAATTAATTAAGAAGAAACTGACGTCCACTTATAGACGTCAGCTCAATGAAACCCTCAGACCTGGCGCCGTGCAGCCCCGAACAGACTGACGCTCAGCAGCCGATGGTCGTGGGTTTGCAAGCGTACTGGCGCAGTACCACCCGGCATGACCACTGCGACGTCGCCGGCCTCTACCCAGCCCGCTCGCCATGCCGCACAGGCCACCGCACTGGCGCTGGTTCCAGAGGACGCCGTGGGGCCTTCACCACGTTCAAACACTCGCGCCGCCATACGATTGCCGGGGAGCCTGGCGGCCCACTGCAAGTTAACTCCAGCCATGCACGGCTGACCGCCGCCCATCGGCGGGGCGAAGGCAATGGCCTGTAGGGGAGCGAACAAGGAAGGTTGCTGCATTGGCCCGTTGTCCGGCAGGTCGGCAACGCGATCGACCAAGGTCACGCAATGGGGGTTGCCCACGCGCACGAACTGACTGTGGGTCCAATTCGGATTGATGGCCGCGAGCGCGTCCACCTGGCTCAGTTCAGCGTCACCGAGCAGCACCGGTTCTACCCCTTGCGCGCCAACCGCCGATGGCCCGAACTCGGGTACGCCCAGGGTCAGCCAGAACCCTGCAGTGTGGTCATGCACGGCGGGGGCGATGTGCGTGGCCACAGGTGAGTGCCCGTCGGGCTGGTCATGGTGCACGCGCAACTCACATGTGTCGGTCATCAAGCCCTGATCCGTGAGTGCCTGGGCAAAAATCGTCAAACCATTGCCACTGCGCTCAGCCAGGGAACCGTCGGTGTTAACGATCAACAGGTCAAATGGCGGCACGTTCTGAAACGGGCCGACCAGCAAGCCATCGCATCGATGGGCCTTGGCATTCGCTGGACGCGGCAGTGAGCCCCAACCGCATTCGGACGCGATGGCCAAAGCGGCCCAGGTTTTGCGCGTAAGCGCGGCCTGGACGGGGTCGTCGGGTAGCTGAACGCCCTGACGCCGGAGCGCTGCCGGGCTGACCACGCCATACACATTGCCTCGGGCATCGTAGAACTGAGTCATGCTGTCGCCCGCCTGCGCATTGTCATCGGTTAGTCCATCCGGTTTCCTACATAGGGAGCAGCAGCGTATTACAGAACGACGCATTTGTGCGAAGCGGCCTGGAAGGTGGTAATCCACCGCACAAAGCCCGGGGATCATCACTTAGTGCGGGGATTACACACCTTCCAGAACGCCTCCTACGGAAGCGATAACACCTATGTGGCGTTCATCGCCAATTGCGTTCCAGGTTTGTAAAAAGAAAATTCACGCTCAATGCTGCTTGGGGAACCCAGCTCGCTCGCGAGGGCCTGATGTGCAAGGATGTCGCGCCGGACATCGTTCGTTGAACGCAAAACCAAGGACTTTTCATGACAGCCATCCCTACCTCAGCGCCCGTGGTTCCCGGGCGACTGGAGCAAATGTCGACCCGCATCGCCTTTTTTATCGCCGGTTTCGGCATTGCCGCCTGGGCACCGCTGGTCCCGTACGCCAAGGCTCGCGCGGGACTGAGTGAGGGCACGCTGGGTCTGCTGCTGTTGTGCCTGGGGGTGGGTTCGATCATCGCGATGCCGGCGGCGGGTGCGCTGGCATCGCGGTTTGGCTGTCGACGTGTACTCACCGCCGGCACAATCATGATCTGCCTGGCCTTGCCGCTGCTGGCCACGGTCAGCTCGATCCCGTTATTGATCGTCGGGTTGTTTTTGTTTGGCGCCGGGCTTGGCACCGTGGATTCCACGGTGAACCTGCAGGCGGTGATCGTCGAACGGGCCAGCGGCAAAACCATGATGTCGGGTTTTCACGGTTTGTTCAGCCTGGGCGGGATTGTCGGCGCGGCAGGCGTTGCCGGTTTGCTGGGGATGGGGCTGACACCGCTGCAGGCGACGCTGGTGGTGATCGTGATCACGCTCGCGGCGCTGCTCAAGGCTGGGCCGCATTTATTGCCTTATGGCAGCGAAAGTTCAGGACCGGCGTTTGCGGTGCCCCATGGTGTAGTGCTGTTTATCGGCTGTCTGTGCTTTATCGTGTTTTTGGCCGAAGGTGCGGTGTTGGACTGGAGCGCGGTGTTCCTGAGCGCCGAACGTGGCCTGGACGAGGCCTACGCCGGCCTGGGCTACGCAGCCTTCGCCCTGACCATGACGGCCGGGCGCCTGACCGGCGACGCCATCGTGCGGCGCTTGGGCGCGAAGAAGGTGATTATTGTGGGTGGCGTGCTGGCCGCCAGTGGTATCTTCCTGGCCACGTTGTCGTCTGCCTGGGAGGTCGCATTGCTCGGCTACGCATTGGTGGGGGCGGGATGCTCGAATATTGTGCCGGTGCTCTACACCGCCGTTGGGCAACAGAAGGTCATGCCCGAACATATTGCCGTGCCGGCCATTACCACGTTGGGGTATGCCGGCATTCTGACCGGGCCTGCTGCAATCGGCTTCATCGCCCATGGCAGCAGCCTGGCCACGGCCTTTCTAGTGATAGGAATATTGCTGGTGGCAGTGGCAGTCAGCGGAAAAATACTGCGGGTGTGAACGACATGAGCTTCCGCATTGGACCGAGAAGCTCATAGGTCGCCAGGAAGCCTTATCGTCCCTTTTCTTCCTTGTCGTTTTCCAACCAACGGTCAATGCTGTAGTTCTTCAACCAGCCATCGTCGTTGTGGCTACCGAAGATGTTGGTGCCATTGGCCTTGGTGCTGTCCAGCGATGCCAGAAGCCCTGGCCGCTCCACCAGGTTCTTGGCCATGTAGACCTGCAGCTCGCTGTACTTCTTCTTGGGAAAACCGGTGGCCGCGTCGCGCACTACCTGGCCCTGTTTGTCTGTTTCGTCGGGGTCCTTGCTCATCTCGATAAGCGTTTCTTTCTTGACGTAGCGGTGCTTTTCAAAAAAGAAACTGTAGTCTTCCGACTGATCCCGCAAGTCATCAAACATCCCCCTAAACACCTGGACGACCTGTGCGTCGGTCTTCGAATGGAATGGGTCGGCACTCTGAGTATTGGGATTGGTATTGCCAATGGAATAACTGGCGACCTTTTCAAGACTGGCCGAGGTTATCTCGCCACCCTTGGCAACAATCGCGTCGGCCAGCCGCGGACGGTTGAGTATCTCCCGCGCCAGCATGATCGTGCGCTCAAGCACCTTGCTTTCCTTCGGATCCTCTTTCGCAATTGCCTCCAAGGAGCCCAGGGTCAGGCGACCATCCTTCTTGAAATCACCGAGCATTGGAAAAACGTTATTCAGTTGGGTTGCCAGCAGATGGTCGTCCGAGCTGGTATACGGGTTGCCTACCTGCGAACCGCCTGAATAGAAGCCTTGGGCGTCAAAATGCACCTGTCCATTGTTCGGGAATCGCGTATCGAAAAGCTGATTCCCTTGAGGGGGGAGTGACTTGCCCGTCGCTCGCTCAGCGATTCCGAAACGTGCGTGACCATTGCCTGTGTTCAGGTTCAGATCGGGCGATACCTGCCTCAAATTATTCAGCCAATCAGCCATTTTTTATCTCCAGCATAATTAGATTCCGTGGACCGAGACTTATTGGGTCGATCGCTACGCACCTGACTCAACAGGCGAAGAGTGAGTGGTACTCGGAAACTCCTGGTTCCAGCGAGGCAGACCAGTCGAATGCAGTAAAATTTGAGTGTTTGTAACCGCCGAACCAGAAGAATATCGCCATCCTATTAGCTCAGCCGAGCCTGCGGCGCCACCAAGCGGCCAGGCCCTCGAACAGCCCCGGGAGTTTGATTGACTTGGTGCCATCATTCGAAGCCTGCCCGGCCGCGAGCATGCCGCGGGAGAAATCATCGGCAACCGGCGCCTGAAACTTTCGCTGGCCGGCGAAGGCTTTCATGCGTCGTGCTTCGGCGGCATACAGGGCCGGTGACATCTGCAAGTCCGGCGAAGCCAAGGCGCCTGCTGACCGAGCAGGATCGCCATCGTGGAGGCTGCGAAACGGTTCGTGACAACCGTGATGAGGTGATTGAAACGAGGACGAGGTCGAAGTCATTGTGTTTGCCCTGGCTCGGAGCCCGAAAAGCAGCCGGTTTGATCAACGCCGGCAGGTACTTCCTGTGTGGCATATCAACGTAATCAGTTCCTTACAAAACGGTGGCGGGCACCGCAACCGGGTTGCGGTGCCGCTCAGTCAGGAGCGCAGCAGGAAAAGCGCAAACAGGTGGATTCGCTCGTCAGACTCTTGGCTCGCCAGGTCATCCAACCTTGTGACCAAATCGTTACGCCTGAGCAGTTCCTGCGCCAACTGCACCAGATGGTCTCTAGGAGAATCGCCGGTCAAAGGCTCTCGCGCCAGGTTTCTCAAATCCTGGATATCGATGTCCCAAGACGACGGCCCGTCTTTCAATTCGTCGAAGTGCTTGAGAAGCTCGCCGACCAACTCTTTGTCGGACTTATATTTGAAGTAATTTTTGCCGCCGACGACCAGGTCCACGTTTTGCCGATCGATTAGACCGTCCAGTGCGCCGGTGGAGCTGTGCCGGTCGAGGGCGCTCAGCAGTTCCGGACGGCGCAGCATTTCCTTGGCCAGGCGAATGTTATCGTTGACGCGGGGAAACGGGGACCAACCTCTTTCGGCCATCGCCTGAATGCTGTCGATGCTGACGAAACCGGGATTTTTAGAGTCCATGAAAGCTTTGAAGTTACCGCGCAACTGCGTTGCCAATTGTTCATTGCTCTTGAGCGAGTACTGCGGATCAGGCCGGCCCGGCCACGTGGGATAGGGTTTACCGATGGTGGGGTCTGGGCGTGGCGGCGGGTTACCGTAACCAGGCTGCGGCCGTGGCGGAGGATTGCCCCAGCACGGACGGTGTGGCGGCCGAGGCCAACCGAAGCAAGTGTGCATCCAGTATCGGAACGGGTCCATGAAGCCTGGACGCATGGCCGTCATGCTGTGGTGCATACCGGGAGACGCAGGATAATGGCGCTCCGTCGGCGGCTGCGGGTCGCCGAAAACGGGACCGGCCTTGTTTTCCCGCGAAGAGAAACTGACGTTGGCCATGTTGCGGTCCGAAAAGGACAGGGCCTCAGGCGCCGGGCGACGGGCCTTGACGTCGGTTTTGGGACTGTCCTGTAAACGGTCACGGGAAGGCGAAGCAGACAAGGATTTATCAAGTGTCGATACCGACATATTGTTCTCCAACACAAGGGGGCGTGATATTCAGCCTGCCACTGCGACGGCGCGTCGGAGCGCGGCAGCTAGCCCATCTGTGGCGGGGATGTCGGAATCGGTTCCTGATCGGACAATCAGATGCACGCAGCACCTGTAGGAAACGGGCAAAAAAAATCGCAGCCCCGTGCAGAGCTGCGATATTCCCCAAGCGTTCGACGGTCAGAACCCGACGCTGGCCTGTACAAAGAACGTACGCGGTTCACCCAGGTACAGTCCCGCGTTGTTGTCGCTGGAGCGCGTGTAGTGCTGCTGGTCAAACACGTTTTTCACCCCCGCGCCCAACTTCAGGTTCGACAAGGATGGGCCGAAGTCATAGCCGCTGCGCAGGTTGACCGAAACGTAGCCCGGAATATCGCCGAACTGGCCATCGGCCGTGCCTTGAGTCACGTAAGTGCTGGTGGTGCCGGGGGCACGTTGGCCAGACTGGGCATAGACGTCCAGGTTATGGGTCCAGCGATTGATGTCGTAACGCAGCCCCAGAGTCGCCACTTCGCGGGAGTACAACGGCAGATCGCGCCCCTTGAAGGGCACATCGCCCTCGGAGGTGGCCTTGGTGTAGGTGAACCCGGCATTGGCGGTCAGGCCTTCCAGGCGCGGGTCCAGATTGGCCAGGTCGTAATGCGCCGACGCTTCGACACCGGTGTGCTTGGTGGCGCCGAGATTGGTCCAGCCCACATCGTTGCTGACGTATTGCAGCTCATCGGCGAAGTCGATGTAGAACAGCGTCACTTCGCCACCCCACACGCTGTCGTTGTAGCGCGTGCCGATTTCGTAGGTCTTGGCTTTTTCCGGGTTCAGGCCGTTGGCCGTCTGGTTGCCGGTGCCACCCTGCCCCAGTTGGAAGTACTGCAGGCTGCCGAACGACGTTTCGTAGTTGGCGAACAGTTTCCAGGCATCAGAGACGTGGTACATCACGCTCAGGGCCGGTAGGGGTTCGTTGTTATGCACTTCGCGACGCTTCTCCGGAGTGCGCGTTCCGTTCAGGGCGATCACCGGGCGGTCATGCCATTCGGTGCGAATATTTTCGAAGCGAATGCCCGGGGTAATCGTCCACTTGCCGATATCGACTTTGTTATCGATATAGAACGCATTGGCCTCGGTGCCACCGGTGCGGTCCTGGTACACATGACCGTCGCTCTGCCCGCCAGGTGTCGGCACGTTGTTGACCAGGTTGAGGCTGGTGGCTTGCTCGTGCATGCCTTCTTTGAGGTAGCGATAACCCACGCTGACTTCCTGGGTGCTGGGCCCTAGGTCGAAAACATGGGACACACGCGGCTCGATACCGAAGGTGTAGTAGGTACGCGGGTAGGAACTGATGGTTTTCAGGTCGCGGTTGGCGATGTTGCTGCCTCGGAAACTATCGGCGTAATAGGTCAGCACTTCGGCCTGAGTGCGGTCGTCGATCTGACGGATGTACTTGAAGGACACATCCTTGCGGCGGCCACTGAAGTTGTCCCAATCGCGCACCGACTGGTACGGGTTGGCGTCGAACTGCTGTTGGGTCAGGCCGCCGGGCATGTCGGCGCTGGCATCGTAATAATGGAAGTTCAACGAGAAGTCGTCTTGATCGGTCGGCGCCCAATGGGTTTTGAGGATCACGTCATCGATATCATTGCCATTGTTGCTGTTGCGATAACCGTTGCCGTTGACCCCGGAATACAACAGGGCCGCGCCGATACCGTTGTCGGCCGTGCCGCCGATAAAGGCGTTCTCGATATGCTTCCAGCCGCCATGGGCGGAGGTTTGCAGGGTGGTGCCGACTTCGCCGGAGAACGTCTCGGGGATCGCCCGGGTTACGAAGTTGATCACGCCACCGACGTTCTGCGGACCGTAGCGCACGGAACCGGCACCACGCACCACGTCGATGCTGTCCAGGTTGCCGGCGGAAATCGGCGCCATCGACAACTGCGGCTGGCCATAAGGCGCGAACGCGGCTGGCACACCGTCGATCAGAACGGTGGAGCGTGGTGACAAACGGGACGTCAGCCCACGTACGCCGACGTTGAGGGAAATATCGCTGCCACCGGTGCCGTTGGCCTCCTGCACCTGGACGCCGGGCACGCGTCGCAGCACATCGCCGACATTCATCGCGCCCTGCTCCACCATGGCTTCGCGGCGGACCACCGTGCGCGCGCCAGGATGGTTCTGCACCACTTCGGCATTGGCGTCGCCGAGCCAGTCGCCGACGACCCGGATATCGGTGGCGCCCAACTCGATCGGTGAGCCGGCGTCACCGCTGCCGCTGGTTTGCGGGCGCAGGGTCACCGAACCGGCGTCGATCTGGTAGTCCAGACCGCTGCCTTGCAGCAATTGGCGCAAGGCTTGCTCGGCGCTGAGGTTGCCGTCCACCGCAGGCGCGCGTTTACCGGCAACCAGCTCGGGGCTGAAGAATACTTGCAGGGACGTCTGCTGGCCGAGTTGGCTCAGGGCCGCGCCCAAGGGTTGGGCCTGGATGTGAATTGCGTCGTCGGCATTGGCCGAGGCGCTGACAGCGAGCGCCAGGGCCAAGGGGACCCAGCGGCGGATTTTATTGTTGTGGAGGGCGATTTTTTTCACGTCGAACCTTGTCCTGTGATCGCAAAAGTATGCGGCCGTTAATGCAAACCAGTTGCAGTTGCAGGAGAAGACGATGAACGGGAAAAAAACCTGAATGTCAGCGCGAAATAATTTCCTGGCTACCGTCCGGCAACGTACGCAGGGCCACCGGCAGGATGCGCGGCAAGGCCTTGAGCAAGGCGTCGGTGTCGTTGGCCTTGAATACGCTGGTCAGGCGCAGGTTGGCCACGGCGGGCGCGCTGACCCGCAACGGTTGCTCGCGGTAGCGCGACACTTCCCGGGCCACGTCGCTCAGTGTGGCGTTGTTGAACACCAATTTGCCGGTACGCCAGGCCGTCAGTTCCTCGGCGTTCACCGCGTAGGCCGTCGCCACCTCGCCCTGACGGTCCACATGGGTGCCACGGCCGGCGGTCAGGGTGACCCGCTGCTGCGCCAGACGCCCCTGGACCTGCACCGTACCCGCCTCGACCGCAACGCGAGTCTGGTCGTCATCGCGGCGCACATCGAAGCGGGTGCCGGTGACCGTGACCCGCCCCGCCCCGGCGGCCACCACAAAGGGACGGCTGCTGTCGTGTTCGACGCTGAACATCGCCTCGCCCTGTTTGAGTTCAATGCCGCGCCGGGCTTTTTCGTATGTCACCGCAACCACGCTGCGGCTGTTGAGGTCGATCAGCGAACCGTCCGGCAAGGCCACTTGGCGATGCTCCCCAAGACGGGTGCTGAATTCGGCGCGGTAGACCTTGGAATGATCGAGCCCGCTGAACAAGCCCAGGCCCACGGCGACCGCGACGACACTGGCCGCCACCGCATAACGCCACAGCGCAGGCTTGCGAGGCCGTTCGGCCGGCGCTTCGCACAACGCCTGCCAGCACGCCTCGGGCAGCAGGTCGGCGGCCCGCCACAGGCCTTGCAGCACGTCGAATTCGTATTGATGGGTTGGATGTTCCGCGCACCAAGCCTCGAACCGCCGGGCTTGCTCGGGGCTCAGTTCGCCGTCCTGCAGGCGCGCGAACCACTGCGCGGCCTCATCACGGGCACGGTTGTCCATCGCGGAAGATCCTGTTTCGATACGAGTCATGGTGTCGGCGCGTCCAGGCGGTCGCGCAGATGCCGCAGCGTGCGGATCATATACTTTTCCACCATGTTTTTAGACAACCCCAGGCGTTCGGCGATTTCCTGCTGGGTGAGCCCCTCGATTTTCTGCCAAATGAAGATCCGCCGACAGTTGAGCGGCAATTCGGCCAGTGCCCGCTCGATGGAGTCCGCCAACTGGATCGCGTGCATGACATGCTCCGGATCGCCGGCGTGGGGTGAGCATTGAACGAAGGCATCGACTGATGCAGCGTCGCGGCGGTCGTCGCGACGATAAGCGTCCACCGCAATGTTGCGCGCAGTTTGATGCAGATAAGCGCGCGGTTGCTGCACATCGGCGGACCTGGACTCCAGCACCCGTACGAAGGTGTCATGGGCCAGATCTTCGGCTTGCTGACGGTTTCTCAAGCGACGCGTCCAGGTTCCGATCAACTCTTCATAGTGCTCGAAAAAGCCTGTTCTGCGGGGCGGCTGAGGGATCATCGCGAAGGCACTGGGTAGGCGGGGCGTGAATAGTAATGCTTCCTATTAAGTGGAGCAATTGCTACCCGTCGTGATTGACCGCGCGACGACTAAGGCGGCCTGCCGTGCTTGAGTCGACTGGATTTTTCCCGGCTGCCGCACACGCTCATCTGGCACCATCTGCGCTGCTTGTTCTTGGAAATATCCAGAAATATCCAATCGCAGTCATGGGCGCCGCAGCACTTCAAACCCTGCAGCGCACCGGGTACCAACCATTGCGTGGCGTCGATCGCCAGGCGCCCGAGCAGCATCGTGGTCAGTTCCTGGGCCGACGTACAGGGCTTCCAGAGCCAGGCAGGTTGACCGTCGACCGCCCGAAGCTCGCGCCAGGCCACACCTTGCTGGAAGGTCAGATTGATCTGCGCCAACGCCTCATCGGGGATGGGCTGATGCAGCGCCAGCGGGTAAAACACCGCGTATAGGCATTCTCTGAAGGCAATCACCGCCTCCAGGTTCGGCTGATAGGCAATAGGCCACTCAAATACCATGGGCTTGTAATGTTCAAACTCATGGGGCGAGACCAGCGACGCATGCAGCGCCCATTCAAAGAAGAATGGAAAGCTGGTGAGCCGTTCCTCCATCACCTTGAGCGTCGTGCCAGGGCGTCGTCCGTTGGTGGTATTGATAAAGTCCAATACCAGGGCGCCACCAATCAGGCGGATCGAGTTCGCAGAGCCAGTAAAATGCGACATGCCTGCTCCTGGGAAAATACGGCCTCGCTGCAAGCACGCAGAGTACCGCGTTTTTCCAGGTCGCAGGCAGCGCTACTCCCGCTTACCCAAGAGCAACACCATTGCGCATTGCCCGAACAGCAGCAGCGCCACCACCCAGTAGACGTGGGAAAACGAGCCGCTGAGGTCCCTCGACCAGCCCCCCAGGAAATTGCCGCACACCCCACCCAAGCCGATCAGCACATTGGCGATGCCGAACGCCTGGGTCAGCCGGCTGACCGGCACGATTTGCCCGATGTAACTGGGCACCAGCCCGAAGATCGGATAAAACGCCAGCGCAAATAAAAACGCCGCCAGGTAAAACGACGGCAGGTTGTTAAACGTAAACACCAGCGTTGCAGCCACCCCGGCACTAATGAAACACAGAGCCAGGGAGGTGCGCACGCCCGCTTTGTCGGCCAGCCACCCCAGCAGAAAGCCCGAAGCCATGCCCACGGCGCCGAGGGTGGTCCAGATAAAACCGGTGTCTTGCACCGACACCCCCAACTCGTCGCGCAGGTAGGGCGCCAGGTAGGTCTGGAACGGCAGCAACGCCATGCCATTGAGAAAGGCGATGCCCCACGTCAGGTACAAAGAACGGCTCAGCCAGGGCGCGTGGCGGTCAGACGTCTGCCCGGGCTCCCCGGCTGCGTCGCCCTCCTCGCTCGTCGCCAGGTTGCGCAACAGGTACCAGGCCACCACGCAAAGCGTCAGCGAGATCAGCCCGGCAGTCAGCCAAATCCCGCGCCAGCCGCCGTGCATCGTCAGAAACGACACCAATAACCCGTTGATAAATACGCCGTAGCTGGTGCCGCTGGAAATCAAGCCCATGACCCGTGAGCGCAGGCCGGCGCTGAAGCCTTTGGTGACGATCTCCGCCAGCGGGATGTACACCGACGCCGAACAGCCGCCGAGCAGAATCAATAGCGCGCCGGAGAGCCAGATCGTGTTGCTGATACTCAGCCCCAGCAGCGCCAAGGACGTCATCACGGTGGACGCCAGGCTGATCTTCCAGCCTGCGACATAGCGGCTGATTACGCTGGTGACCGATGAAAACAGCAGAAAGCCGATCTGCGCGCCACCGGTGATCAAGCCCACCGTGGTGTAGTCGAAGCCGAGGTCGCGACGCATGTCCACCACCAGGTTGGCGAACAGGTAAACGCCGAACCCATAAGTGCTGGCCACGAACCCCGTGAGCACCACCGCCAGCACCCCGCTATCGAGGGCCCGGGCGTTGCCTTGCACAAGCGTATTCATAGCGCCCCTCGCGCGGCGAGCGCGGTGTGGATGACAAAGTCACACTGCATCATGTCGTAATCGGCCAGGAAATCGCCATAGCTGGCATGCTCCGAAAACCCGCAGGCCAGCACCTCCTGGGTCAACTCGCCGGGCAGCAACGGGTAGACCTGCAGCCGGTATTGCTCGGCGTTGTCAAAGCGGTAGATGAACTCGCACAGCTGCGCGTTGACCTCGCCCAGGCTCACTGACACGTGGGTGCCGCAGTAATAGTAGTGGCCGCTGGATTTGAAATGGCCGGCGCGAATGGCGAAGAAATTGCGTTGATCCACTACCAGCAGGCCGCCCGGCTTGAGCAACGCCCGAAAGGTTTGCAGGACGTCCAGGCGTTCGCTGGCTTCGAACACATGACACAACGAACTGCCTAAGCACACCACGGCGTCGAACTGCCCCAGTTCCTGTGGGTCGAGGGCACGCCAGTCGCGATGATGGGAGGGGATCGCCAAGCCATATCGGCGGAAGTTCGCGCGCGCCTTGGTCAGCATGGTGGGGCTGCCATCGGTGGCGACCACGTCGAACCCGGCCTGCTTAAGCTGTACCGCGTGGAAGCCGCTGCCGGTCGAGACGTCGATGACCGTCTGCACGCCGTGGTTGCGCAACAGGTTTTCAAAGAACCCGCTCTCCCCCGCCTTGCGTTTTTCCCAATCGATCAACTCGTCCCAGCGCTCGACAAAATCCGCCGAGTACTGCGTGGAATAACGGGCGATGGGGCCATTCGGCTGCTTGGGCATCTGGTTCATCACGCACCTGCCAGGTTGAGTGCTTTGAACGCCGCGTACTTGCTCGCCAACTCGCGGGCGAACTCGGCGGATTGTTCGATGGACATGTTTTTCTTCGAGTAGCCCAGCATCGCCTGCATCACGACCATGCACTGCGGGTTGAAGGTGACCGAACCGTCGCAATGGATCTCGTCGATGCCGTCCTGGCTCTGACAGATCGTGTTGATGCGCACCGCGTCGTCCTGGGGGCAGGCGTTGGAGAACTGCACCTCAATGCGCCCCTCGTGCAACCACACCGGGTAACCGCCCGGCAACCCCAGCGGGCCAGGGGCATGCACCAGCACCGGCGTACTGGAAAACAGCCCCTCGATTACCGTGACCGCTGAACACGCGGTGAGGAACTGCCCGTCCACGCCACCGCGACGCCGGAACTCAGAGCGGACCGCCGAGAAAATCGCTTCGGCAGGCAACCGCGCCACATTCGGCTGGTCGCGGACCTCGTACAACAGACGGTAATTAGCCCGTGGCGGCAACCCTGCGCGCGGGACGTAATGGCTGAAATAGTGCTGGGCATACAAGCGAACCCGCACATCGGCGGGGCAACACTCCAGCAACCGCGCGATGGAAAAACGCACCGCCGGAATCAGGTTGGCCACGTTGCCCACGCCGATATCCGGCGCCAGGCCGACCCTGGCCAGAATCGGGTTGACCGCATCGGGAAAAGCCGCATTTACGGTGCGAGTGACGATGCCTGAGGCTTTTACCGCACGCATCAGGTTGTGCATCAGCGTCAGGTGCATGGGCAACCAGGGACCGAACTGCGCCTGGTCGAGTTGTTCGAACGAGCGCTTGGGCAACGCCGTGATGACGCGCCACGACTGCAACGACGCGCAGTTGACGAGTATGTCCGGCGCCTCGTCCCGCAGCACCTGGGCGACGCGGTCGATGTCGGTCAAATCCGCGATCACCGGCCTGATCGCGACGAACTGCTCCAACTGCGCACACGACAGCGCCACCAGGTTGCACAGACGCACGGTGGCGTCCTCATTGCGCCCCAGCACCACAAATTCGAAGGCATTCTTCGGCGCGAGCAGTTTGAGGATCTGCAGGCAGAGGTTGCCGGCGCCTACCAGCAACAGCTTTTTTTTGCGCGTGGATGGGCTCACCGTGGGTAGGCTCCATTGTCGACGGGGATGACCCGGCCGGTGATATGCCGCATGGCATCGCTGATCACCAACAGAATGATGTCCGCTACGCCGCCGGGCAGGATGGGTTGCTTGAGAATCTCCTGACGCGCGTATTCGTCGCGCCGGTAGGTCGGAATCCGGTCGTAGATGGCGGTGTCGTGGATCAGAGCCGGCGACACGGCGTTCACCCGCACAAAGGGTGCAAAATTCCAAGCGTTAGCCTTGGTAAGGCCGATCACTGCCGCTTTGGTGGCGCCATATAGCGCATCGCAACTGCCCACTTCGCCGGCCACCGAAGCGATATTGACGATGCAGCGCGAGGCTTCATGGCGCATTTCCCGCTCGGCGAAGTCCTTGGACAGATAGACCAAGGCTTTTAGGTTGACGTTGAGGATGTCGTCCACTTCGTCGTCGGAATAGGCGTAGATGCTTTTGCCGTGATAGATCCCCGCATTGTTGATCAAGGCGTAAATAGACTGATGGCGTGCATATATCTCGGGAATAAAGCGCTTGATCACAGCGTCGTCGGTGAAATCCGCGACCTGGGTGTCCAGTACATCGTCGCCATAGCGATGGGTCAGTGCCTTCAAGCCTGCGGCATCCTTGTCGGTGCCGATCACGAAATAGCCGGCTTCAATGGCTTTCTCCACCGTCGCTCGACCAATCCCATTGGCGGCGCCGGTCACTATTAACTTTTGCATGTCAGGCTCCTTATTGACAAAACGCGTTCATATGCTCGTAAAACGGCCGGTGATAGTCATATAAGTTTTTTAATTTTGCGCACTGTTCGAATAGCGTTATATCCATACCTTGTTTATCAGGTGCGATAATCCGCTCACTGTTTTCGGCGGCCACATGCCAACTTCTCCACGTCTTCCATTGGGGCGGGCATTCGCGCTTCCAAGACAAAGCGCGAGGCAGAAACTCAATATTCAAATAATCACAGAGTTTACGTATAACGTGTTGCGGATCGGCGGCCAGATCATCGGCATTAATTACATACGGTACTTTACCGGTGAGCTTTTTCAGCACACAAAAGATCTCGTACTGCGCTTTATACCCAATCGCCTGTAACGGCATATCCGGGTATATACGGTGGTGGGAAACAATACTGCTGACCGGCTCGCGGATAATAAATACATTGTCTTGGCAGGCGAGAAAGTCGACGTCGACCTTCAACTCCTCCAGGCAGTGGTAACACATATCTTTATGAAACACCGGGGAACGGCTTGCCGCTTCGATCAGCCGTTGCTTGATCGCCGTATAAGTCGTGGGAAAAGCATGATCCCAGTCGTCCGAAGGAATGCTGGAATCGGCGGAAAATGCCCCATGAGCAAAAGGCTCATGGAAGACTTCGAAGTCCCCGCGCTCGATAAATACGCGTTCCAGCACCGTGGAACGCGAGCGCGGGTGTGCCCATAAGCCAACCATTTGGTTCATGCCACGCTCCCATATTCGGTCGCCAGAATTTCGTTGATCGAGCGTCTGGAGGGCTAGGCCGCGGCGCACAGGCGAACACAGTGATCGGTCAGGCGCCGGTGCGCGGCGTTGGCTTCGTTGCAGGCGGTGACAAAGGCTGCATGGCGGGCGAAGTCCTGCGGCGCGATGCTGTCGAGCAAATAGGCTTGGTAGAAGTACGGAATCCGCATCAACTTGGCGAACGTCGCAGGCGGTACCTGCAGCGGCGCATGGGCGGGCAGCACGGGTTGGCCACGGCTTTCGCGCTCCACCAGAAACGCCACCATCTCCGGCGTGAGTGTGTAGTAGGTGGCGCTCAGGCCGGTGCGTTCCAGGTGCCAGCAATGCTGGTTGCCACGCGCATCGACGTCGATTTTGAGGCTCGACAGCAAGGTGTGGACCGGCACGCGCGACGCGGCCACCAGGGCCTGGATCTGCTCGTAAATCAGCAGTTCGGCCCAGCGCAATTCCTGCGGTGCCAGCGCCATACTGCGCGCGGCGGCTTGCTGGGCGAACTCGGGCTGACAGCCAAAGCGCCCGATCATGTAGGTAATCACGTACTTGCAATGGCGCGTATCGATGCCATGGCTGCGCGCACTGAGTCGGCCACGCTCAATGGCCTGCAAACCCGCCTGGAACTGCGAGACCGTAAAACAAAAGGTGATGTTGATCGACACCCCTCGCGCCACCAGGTGCTCGACGCTCGCCAAACCTTCCTGGCTGCCCGGCACCTTGACCATCACGTTCGGTGCCAGATGATGCAGCTCCATGCCGCGGGCGGTCATGCGCTGGGCGCAGCGCACGTCGCTCGGCTCCACCTGAGCGCACATCCAGCCCTCAGCGTGTAACGATTGCTCCCACAGGGTTTTGAGCGCCGACGCACCGTCGATAATTACTTCGTCGTACAACTTTTTGTGCAACGCCTCAGGCGACAGATTGCTCTGATCAACGCGTGAAGCCCCGTATTCCCGTCTGTCCAGAATCACCGCAGTCACCAGACGCGGGTTAGTGGTCACGCTGCTGAAACTTCGCGACTGGCACCAATCATCCGGCATCAACCGCTCGATATATGCAGCTACCGTTGGGTACTTATCCAGCAAGCGGTGTTTATGGGGGGCATACAACACGGGGGATGAATCCCACCACAATTCTGAACGAGGGTCATGACTTTTTAGTTGTTCTAAGTAACCCGGAGTGCCCACGACACATCCTCCTCGGATAAGGGTTATTTAATGACAGGGACGACAGCGGGTACTTATCAACAGCGATGAACTAAGCATGCCCCCACGTATAACCGTTGGGTGTTCAAGGCTGCAAAACAAGCAAACAACTTACGCGTGAGTACGTAACTAATAATCAGGGAGCGTACTGCAGACAGGGTGACAACTCCAATGTGCACGACGACGTCATTGCCATTGAAGATCACTGACATAGGCAAGCCAATACGGACAGGCGCCGGCCCCTGATCTGGTAGTTCCCCTATAACGGCCAATGAAAACATGGGCATCTCTTATAGGTGACTCCGCGATGACTTCTGAACTACCAGCGGAGCGGATTGAGGTGTCCCTATAAAACACGGGGCGCAAAATCCTGTCAAACGCTTTTAGCCGGCTTGCTAATACCATCTAGTTATTTATATTTTAATTTTTATATCAGATAATTTTTAACCCGTAGGCAGCGGTTTTCAGGCATCTGAACTTCCCTTGTGTGCCATCAGTCAGCTAACTGAACTCACGAATCAAAGGCTGGGTGTGCATGCATATCTCGTTGGAGCAACAAGTGGCGCTGGTAACCGGCGCCAGTTCCGGAATCGGCGCCGGTGCGGCCAAAGCCCTGGCGCAAGCCGGCGCCGCGGTGGTGCTCAATTACAACGCCCAGGCCGCCCCCGCCGAAGCATTGGCGGCGCAGATCAATGCCGAAGGTGGCCGGGCGATTGCCATCGGCGCGGATGTCTCCAAGGAAGACGATGTGGAACGGCTGTTCGCCCAGACCCTCGACGCCTTCGGGCACCTGGACATCCTGGTGGCCAATTCCGGCATGCAGAAGGACGCCGCCTTCGTCGACATGAGCCTCGACGACTGGAACGCGGTCATCGGAGTGAACCTGACCGGGCAATTCCTCTGCGCCCGTGCGGCGGTGCGCATCTTCAAGCGCCAAGGCGTACGCGAAGGCGTGTCGCGAGCGGCGGGCAAAATTATCCATATGAGCTCGGTGCACCAAGTGATCCCCTGGGCCGGGCATGCGAACTACGCGGCATCCAAAGGCGGCGTGGAGATGCTGATGCGCACCCTCGCCCAGGAAGTCAGCGAGCAGCGCATCCGTATCAACGGCATCGCGCCGGGGGCGATTCGCACCGCCATCAACCGCGCCGCCACCGAAGGCGCGGCGCAAAAAGAGTTGCTCAAACTGATTCCCTACGGGCGCGTGGGTGACGTGGAGGACGTGGCCAACGCCGTGGTGTGGCTGGCCAGCGACGCCTCCGACTATGTGGTCGGCAGCACCCTGTTTATCGATGGCGGCATGAGCCTGTATCCGGAGTTTCGCGACAATGGTTGATCTTAAAAACGAACCCCAAAGCGCCATCGATGCCCATGGCATCATCGGCGATATGCGCAGCGCCGCCCTGGTCAACGACAAAGGCAGCATCGACTTTTTCTGCTGGCCGGAATTCGACAGCCCGTCGATCTTTTGCGCACTGCTGGACTCGCCCGAGGCCGGCACCTTCCAACTCACCCCGGACCTGCCCAACGCGCGCCGCGAGCAGATCTACCTGCCCGACACCAACGTTCTGCAAACCCGCTGGCTCAGCGACACTGCCGTGGTGGAAATCACCGACCTGCTGACTATCAGCGAAGAAATCGACGACCTGCCGCTGCTGATCCGCCGCGTGCGAGTGGTCAGCGGCAGTGCCACTCTGCACCTGCGTTGCGCGGTGCGTCACGACTATGGGCGAACGCCGACCCACGCCGGCCTCGACAACGGCACCGTATGCTTCACCGCCCAGGGCCAACCCGGCCTGCGGTTGTCCGGCAGCCAGACGTTGCAGCTCGACGACAACGCAGCCGTGGCCAGCTTCACCCTGAATCAGGAAGAAACGGCCGAGTTCGTACTCGGTGGCCAGGACGACCCACGGGTAGACGGCGGCTGCACCGACCTGGCCTTGGCCCACACCCTCAAGTTCTGGCGCGGCTGGATCGCCCAATCCACCTACCGCGGGCGCTGGCGCGAGATGGTCAACCGCTCGGCCCTGGCGCTCAAACTGCTGACCTCGCGCCGGCACGGCGCGATCATCGCCGCCGCCACTTTCGGCCTGCCGGAAACCCCGGGCGGCGAGCGCAACTGGGACTATCGCTACACCTGGATCCGCGACGCCTCGTTCACCGTCTACGCCTTTATGCGCCTGGGCTTTGTCGAGGAAGCCAACGCTTACATGCGCTGGCTCAGGGGGCGGGTCAGCGATTGCTGCGGCCAGCCGACCAAAATCAACATCCTCTATGGCATCGACGGTCGCCAGGAACTGCCGGAGACCAAGCTGGACCACCTCGGCGGCCACGGCGGCGCCACGCCGGTGCGCATCGGCAACGAAGCGTTCGATCAGATTCAGTTGGATATCTACGGCGAACTGATGGACGCGGTTTACCTGGTCAACAAGTACGGCGAAGCCATCTCCCACGAAGGTTGGAAACATACCGTGGAGGTTGCCGATCAGGTCTGCGAAATCTGGAACCACAAGGATGTCGGCATCTGGGAAATGCGCGGTGAGCAACACCACTTTCTGCACTCGCGCCTGATGTGCTGGGTGGCGTTGGATCGTGCGATCCGTCTGGCCTCCAAGCGCTCGCTGCCGGCACCGTTCGCGCGCTGGGACCAGACTCGCCAAGCGATCTACGCCGATATCTGGAGCAACTTCTGGAACGAAGAACGCGGGCATTTTGTGCAGTACATCGGCAGCACCGCGCTGGACGGTTCGATGCTGTTGATGCCGCTGGTGCGCTTCGTCGCGGCCACGGACCCGCGCTGGCTGAGCACCCTGGAGGCGATCCAGAAAAGCCTGGTGCGCGACGGCATGGTCTACCGCTATCGCAACGACGACAGCCAGATCGACGGCCTGCAAGGCACCGAAGGTGCGTTCGCCGCGTGCTCGTTCTGGTACGTCGAATGCCTGGCCCGCGCCGGCCAGGTGGAAAAAGCCCACCTGGAGTTCGAGCAACTGTTGCGCTACGCCAACCCACTAGGCCTGTACGCCGAAGAGTTCGACAACCAGGCGCGTCACCTGGGCAACACACCCCAAGCGTTGAGCCACTTGGCCTTGATCAGCGCGGCCACGTTTCTGGACCGTAAGCTCAGTGGCGCCAAGACTGTGTGGCAACCGTAAAACCTGCACAGGGCGAGCAGCGCCACGCTGCCCGCCGCTGGCCTTTGAACTACAGTGGGCAGAACCCGAACCACCCATAGGAACCTTCCCATGGCCCTCCTCGCTCCACTGCTGTACGCGCGCACGTCCATGCTCGACATCGCCTACGAAACTCATGGCCCCCTGGACGGCGAGCCGGTGATTTTGCTGCATGGCTTTCCCTACGACCCGCGCGCCTATGACGCTATCGCGCCGCCGCTGGCCGAGCGCGGCTACCGTGTGCTGGTCCCATACCTGCGCGGTTACGGCCCGACGCGGTTTATCCACGATCAGGTGCTGCGCTCCGGGCAACAGGCAGCGCTGGCCAAGGACTTGCTGGATTTCATGGATGCGCTGGCGATCCCCCGCGCCACCCTGGCAGGCTACGACTGGGGTGGGCGCGCCGCGTGCATCGTCGCCGCACTGTGGCCGCAACGGGTGCGCGCGCTGGTCAGCGGGGATGGCTACAACATTCAGGACATTGCCCAGTCCACCGCGCCACGCCAGCCCGAAACCGAGCATCGCTTGTGGTACCAGTACTACTTTCACACGCAGCGCGGCGTCGACGGCTTGACCGCCAACCGCCGTGAATTGTGTGAACTGTTGTGGTCACTGTGGTCGCCGACCTGGTCCGCAGGCCCGAGCCTGTACGAGCAGACGGCGCCTTCGTTCGACAACCCGGATTTTGTCGAGGTGGTGATTCACTCGTATCGTCACCGTTTCATGTATGCGCCCGGCGATCCCGCACTGGAATCGATTGAACAGGCCCTCGCGCAACAGCCGTCGATCACGGTGCCTTGCATTTCCCTATGCGGCGCCGACGACGGCGTGGGGCCGCCCTCTGAGGAAGATGAAGACGCGGTGCACTTCAGCGGCGTTTATCAGCGCCGCGTGCTGCCCGGCGTGGGCCATAACATCCCTCAGGAGGCACCGCAGGCGACCCTGGATGCGCTGCTGGAGTTGCTCGCCTAGACCGGCGCGCTGAAGCGTTCGCGATAGGCCTGGGGCGTCACGTCGAGGGCGCGCAGGAAGCTGCGGCGCAGGGTTTCCTCGCTGCCAAAACCGCACTGCACGGCGATGCGCTTGATCGAGGCGCTGCTGTCGGCCAATTGCCGGCGCGCGGTTTCGACACGGATCAGCTCCACAGCGCGTGCGGGAGTCTGGCCGGTTTCGGCGCGGTAGTGGCGCACAAAGCTACGCTCGCTCATGCCAGCCTGGCTGGCCAGGGTGGCGATGTTCAAATCGAGGGTGAGGTGTTCTGCGATCCACGCATGCAGTTCGGCGAAGCGGCTGCCGCCCTCTTGCAGGGCCAGGGTCGCGCTGAATTGCGATTGCCCACCCGGGCGCTTGAGAAATACCACCAGATGGCGCGCGACTTCCAACGCCACGGCGCGCCCCAGGTCCTCCTCCACCAAGGCCAGGCACAAGTCGATGCCAGCGGTGACGCCGGCGGAAGTCCACACCGAACCCTGCTGGATGAAAATCGGATTGGCCTCCACCGTCAGCGACGGGAAGCGTTTGGCCAGCTCCTCGCAACGCGTCCAGTGGGTCGCCACGCGGCAACCGTCGAGCAGACCGCTGGCAGCCAGCAGGAACGCGCCGGTGCACACCGAGGTCATGCGCCGGGTATGCCGGGCCTTATCGCGCACCCACGCCACCAGCGACGGGTCATCGGCGGCGTTGTACACCCCCCAGCCGCCGGCGATCACCAAGGTGTCGCACGGCGCATCGACGGCGGGCAGCGGCTCGGCCACCAGCGCCAGGCCGGCAGAGGTCATCACCGGTTCCGTCTGGGCGGCAATCACTGACACGGCATAAGGCAGCGCCAGACCGCGCTGGCGCGCCAGGTCATTGCTGGAGGCGAACACTTGCAACGGCCCGGTGACATCGAGCACTTGGGCATTGGGGAACGCGAGGACGTGGACGGTTCGGGTCATGATTGGCGTGATTTGTGGGCTCAATGGCGTATTCGCCAAAGCCTAGGCCTCTACAGTGAAGCCGTCCACCCCTATCTCGGAGCGTTCTTGATGACCCTGCACATCGGTTTTGTTTTGTTTCCCGGCATCCAGCAACTGGACCTTACCGGCCCCTACGACGTGCTGGGCTCGCTGCCGGACGTCAAGCTGCACTTGGTGTGGAAGGACCTGGCGCCGGTCACCTCCAGTACCGGCCTGGTGTTCACCCCGACCATGACCTACGCCGATTGCCCCGCCCTGGACGTGATCTGCGTGCCCGGCGGTTCGGGCGTTGGCGCGCTGATGGAAGACCCGGTCACCCTGGACTTCCTTAAGGCCCAGGCCGATACCGCGCGTTACGTGACCTCGGTGTGCACCGGTTCGCTGGTGCTCGGCGCGGCCGGCCTGCTGCGCGGTCGCAAAGCCACCACGCATTGGGCCTACCACGATATGCTCGCCCCGCTCGGCGCCATCCCGGTGCAAGACCGCGTGGTGCGCGACGCTAACCTATTGACCGGTGGGGGCATTACGGCCGGGATCGATTTCGCCCTGACCCTGGCCGCCGAGCTGTACAGCCCGGAGGCCGCGCAATTGGTGCAGTTGCAGCTTGAATACGCGCCGGCCCCGCCCTTCAACGCCGGCCGCCCGGACACAGCTCCGCAGGCGGTGCTGGATGAAGCCAACAAGCGCACCGTCGAATCGCGCAAGACCCGTGGCGAGATCACCGCGCGCGCGGCCGCACGCCTGGGCTAAAGGCGGCATCAAGCGGGCCGGGACATCAGCGCCAGGCGCACTGCCAACGCCGTCAACACAGTGGCCAGCCCCCATCTTTGCAGCGCGGCGCTGCCCGGGCGGCCACTGAAACAACGGCGGATGGCGCCGCCGCTGATCCCCAGCACGCCATGAAATATCGCAGCGATCAGCGTCAGAGTTCCCCCAAGCAGCAACAGTTGCCTGGCAATCGCCCCCGCCTCGGGTCGTACGAACTGCGGCAGGAACACGACAAAAAACAGCAACGCCTTGGGATTGAGCAGGCTGTTGAGCATGGCGTGCAGGAATACACGCTTGAGCGCCACGGGCTCGACGGCAGCGACCGCTTTGCCGGAGCGTTTTTGCACGGTTTTGAACGCCAGCCACAGCAGGTAGCCCACGCCGGCATAGCGAATCAGGTCGAACGACGGCGGCCAACCGGCGACCACTGCGGTGACACCGGTGGCGGTCAGCACCGTCAACACCATGTCGGCCACACCGATCCCCAGGCTCGCGGCCAGGCCACCGCGCCAGCCATGGGAGATGCCATGACTGATTACGAACGCCATGTTCGGCCCCGGTGACAGGAGCAACAACAGCACTGCGCCGGAAAAAACCGCCAAGGTTGCAAAATCGATCATGCCCGAGTCGTCCTGGGTGAAAGCCCGTAGATTAGTCAGCGCGCCCGACCCACACAAAAAATTGAGCTGGATACGCTTTGAAAGGCGGGTCGGCGCCAAGAACGATCAACGGGACGCCCCTGCCGTCGGGTGGGGAGAGCCGCGTAATTTTACGGTCAGTCTGAAAGGTAACTTCTGAACCCTCCCCCGCCCGGTGGCAGGGCCTCCAGTGGGTCCTGCCTGACCTTTTGTCCCCCTTTCCTACCTCCCTTCGAAAAAGGTTTTTTTGCATTGAGCAGGAAAAATCTCATATTTATTCCTACACTCAAAAGCATATTCAAAGGCGATAGTCTCGAACAAGGAAGGTCAATAAAATGCCGAAAGCTCCAGCGCTTAACCCTTCTAACAAGCCATTCCGCAGCATCGTCAACTCGTTGACTAATCCTTAAAGGAAACGCTCCTTAGTTTTAGCCCCGCGTATTCAATTCAATTGGATTGATCCTTTTGAATTGGATAGTTGCGTATTACCCAGCGTGCCGTTGTTCAACTCAGCGCCAATGCAGCTTGCTGCTTAAACGCCGAAACGACACGCCTGGAGTGCAATGAGGGATGTTTTATGCGACAGAAGTCGTCCGTCGACAGCCTGTTTTTAACGCGCGCCGGTTTTGTTGAATTCTTTGTTGTTTTCGTCAAATTGATCCACGGTCTGTCGGCTATTTTGCCACCGTTGGTGCTGGTGTTTTTCCTGGACCCGATGGCCCCGGAGATGCGCACGCACTTCCTTGGCCTGCTGGTGTTCTTTGCGGCGTTGACCATCATTTTATTCCAGGCGCTGGGCATCTACTCCGAAGAATTGTTCAGCAACCGCATGCGTCTGAAAACCAAGATCAAGGCGTGGTCGGCGGCGTTTTGCATCCTGTTGTTCATGTACCAGATTCTGCAGATGTTCCCGCAGTTGACCCCGCGCAACCTGGTGACGTGGTACATCGCCAGCCTCGGTCTGTTCTGCCTGGAACGCCTGCTGATGCTGCGCCTGTACCGCAGCCTGATGCGCCAGGGCAAGTACCTGCAACGTACAGTGATTCTGGGCTTTACCGACACCGCCGTGCATGTGGCCGAGCACCTGCAGCGCAACGGCGATATTCGCTCCGGCTTGGTGGGCTTTATCGATGACCGCACCGAGCGCATCCCCAAGGAACTGAGCAACCTGCCGCTGCTGGGCAACACTCGCGACCTGGAAAAGCTGATCCGCGCCGAGCAGGTCAACCAGGTGATGATCTGCCTGCCCTGGGCCGCCGAGCAACGCATCCACGGCCTGGTCAACCGCCTGCGGCAGATGTCGGTGAACGTGATGCTGGTGCCCGACATGGCCGCGTTGCGCTACGGTCACAGCCGCATCACCGACGTGGGCGGCATCCTGATGTTCAACACTTCGCAATTGCCCCTGCGCGGTTGGTCGCCGGTGATCAAGCGTTGCGAGGATGTGTTGTTGGCCAGCCTGGCGCTGGTGGCGCTGTCGCCGGTGATGCTGGTGACGGCGATTGCAATCAAGCTCGACTCCAAAGGCCCTGTGCTGTTCCGCCAGAACCGCTTCGGCTACAACGACAACGAGATCCGGGTATTCAAGTTCCGCTCGATGTACACCGACCAGAGCGACTTCACCGCCGAGCGTCAGACCACCCGCGAAGACCCGCGCATCACCCGTGTGGGGCGCATTATCCGCAAGACCAGCATCGACGAGCTGCCACAGCTGTTCAATGTGCTGCTGGGCAACATGTCCATGGTCGGCCCGCGCCCCCATGCCACGGCGACCAAGGCGGCGGGCATTCCCTTCGAAGTGGCGGTGAGCGAATACAGCTCCCGTCATCGGGTAAAACCGGGCATCACCGGCTGGGCGCAGATCAACGGTTACCGGGGGGAAACCGATACCCTGTTCAAAATCCAGAAACGTGTCGAGTACGACTTGGAATACATCTCCAAGTGGTCGGTGTGGTTTGACCTGTACATCGTTTTCATGACGGTCCCGGCCGTCCTGTCCACCAAGGAAGTGTATTGATGAATACCCTCAACGGATTAATCCCCTGCATCATTTCCGGTGGTTCGGGTACGCGGCTGTGGCCAGTGTCGCGACAAAATATGCCCAAGCCTTTCATGCGCATGCGTGACGGCCAGAGCCTGTTGCAGAAAACTTTCCAGCGCGCCGCCAAACTGCCCGGCGTGGAAAATGTGCTGACAGTGACCAACCGCGACCTGCTGTTTCGCACCCTCGATGACTACCGCAGCGTGAACAAAGCCCGCTTGCCCCTGGACCTGTTGCTGGAGCCGTTCGGGCGCAACACGGCGGCGGCCATCGCGGTGGCGGCGTTGCATGTGCAGGAGCATTTCGGCGATGCGGCGCAGTTACTGGTGATGCCGGCTGACCATCTGATTCTGAATGAAGTCGCGTTCGCCGAAGCCGTGACTCAGGCCCGCGAACTGGCCGACGCCGGTTTCTTGGTGACCTTCGGCATCCAGCCCGACCACGCGGAAACCGGCTTTGGCTATATCGAGCAAGGCGAAGCGCTCACCCACGGTAACCGGGTCAAACGCTTCGTCGAGAAGCCCGATCAGGCCACCGCCCAGGCCTACCTCGACGGTGGCAAACACCTGTGGAACGCCGGCATGTTCTGCTTCAAGGCCAGCACCCTGGTGGATGAACTGGCCACCCATGCGCCCGACGTGCTGCAAGCCGCACGCGCCGCGCTGGAACACAGCCAGAGCCTGCAGAACAGCGCCTCGCGCCAGCGTGAACTGGATGCGGAGGCGTTCGGCAAGGCGCCGGATATCTCCATCGACGTGGCGCTGATGGAGAGGTCCGCCCAGGTTGCCGTGATCACCTGCGACATCGGCTGGAGCGATATCGGCTCATGGGAAGCGCTGCGCCAACTCACGCCCAACGATGCCCACGGCAACCAAGTTAACGGCGAAGCGATTTTGCATGACGTACACAACTGCTACATCGACTCGCCAAAACGCGTACTCGGCGCGGTCGGCGTGCGCGACTTGATCATTGTCGACACCCCCGACGCGCTGCTCATCGCCGACGCCCACCGCAGCCAGGATGTGCGTTACATCGTCGCCGAACTCAAGCGCCAGAATCACCCGGCATACAGCCTGCACCGCACCGTCACGCGGCCATGGGGCACCTACACGGTGCTGGAGGAAAGCAGCCGCTTCAAGATCAAGCGCATCGTGGTCAAACCCTTAGCGTCGCTGTCGCTGCAGATGCATCACCATCGCAGCGAGCACTGGGTGGTGGTCAGCGGCGCGGCGCAGATCACCAACGGCGAACGGGAATTTCTGATCAACGCCAACGAATCCACGTACATCCCCGCCGGGCACAAACACCGGCTGACCAACCCCGGCATCATCGACCTGGTAATGATCGAGGTACAGAGCGGCGAGTATCTGGGCGAGGACGACATCGTGCGTTTCGATGACATTTACGGCCGCGCCCCGGCCGACGCGAAAAAATGACATGCGTACCGCGCTGATCATCCCGACCCGCAACGCATCCAGCCACTTGGCGCGGTTACTGCCGGCCCTGGCGATGCAAACCTTGCAACCGGACGAGATGCTGGTGGTGGACAGCGCCTCCAGCGATGACACCGTGGCGCGCTTTCACGCCTTCGGCGCACGGGTCGAAGTGATCGACGCGCGCACCTTCAATCACGGCGGCACCCGGCGCTGGGCCAGCGAACGAGTGGGCGGCGACGCACTGATCGTGATGACCCAGGATGCCATTCCCGCTGCCCCCGACACCTTCGCCAACCTGCTTGATGAGCTGCAGCAGGACCCGCTCAACGGCGTCGCCTATGGGCGCCAGTTACCACACCCCGACGCCGGGCTGCTGGGGGCGCAGTCGCGGCACTTCAACTACCCGCCCCACAGCCGCAGCAAAAGCCTGGTCGACGCGCCGGAGCTGGGGATCAAGACCTGCTTCAGCTCCGACTCGTTTGCCGTGTACCGACGCAGCGCGCTGCACGCCGTGGGTGGGTTCCCCGTCGATGTGATCGGCAGCGAAGACGCCTACGTCGCGGCGCGCCTGCTGCTCGATGGCTACAAGGTGCGCTACGCCGCCACGGCGCAGGTGCATCACTCCCACGATTACTCACTCATGGACGAGTTTCACCGCTACTTCGATATCGGCGTGTTCTACGGCCGCGAGCCGTGGATCCGCCAAGCCTTCGGCGACGCGGGCGGCGAAGGCAAGCGCTACGTGCTGGCGGAACTGGCCGCCTTGCGCAAGGCGGGCGCGCTGCACCGTGCGCCCGAAGTGCTGGTACGCAGTGCATTCAAATGGCTGGGTTACCGGCTTGGCCACCTTGAGCGGCGCCTGCCGGTGTCCCTCAAGCGGCGCATCAGCATGTTTCCCGGGTATTGGAGGTGAGCATCATGACCCACAGGAAGTCCCCCTTGATGAAACGAACCCTGCTCGCCCTGGCCATGCTGGCCCTGGCCGCCTGCAATACACCGGCGCGTATCGAGGCGCCGGATGACAAAACCGTCGAGGACGGCAAGCGCGCCCTCGACCAACTGGCGCAGTTGCCGCCGGCGGTGGAACGCATCCGCATCGGCGACCAACTGCGCATCGTGCGCGACGCCGGCGAGATGCCCACCCTATCGGCGTTCAACGTCAGCACCATCTACGAGCTGACCCTGTACACGGTGCAAACCGACGGCAAGATCAACTATCCGTTTCTGGGCCCGATCCAGGTCGCCGGACGCCAGCCCTCGGAGCTGGCCACCGAGCTGACCCGCAAACTCGCGCCCACCTACCGCGAGCCGCGCGTGACAGTAAATATCAACCAGGCGCCGGCCAACTCGGTGATTGTCGGCGGCGCGGTAAACAACCCGACGGCGGTGCAGATCGCCACGGCCAATACCCTGGAGCAAGCCATCGTCGGCGCCGGTGGGATCAACCCGGCGGGCGACGCCAGCATGGTCGCGTTGCTGCGCGAAGACGCCCAGGGTGCCTACCGCGCGTACTTTCTGGACTTCAGCCAGTTGCTCAAAACCGGTCCCAACGGGCGCAAACCGGTGCGGCTGCAACGTGGCGATGTGGTGTTTGTGCCCAAGTCCAATGTGGGTGAGCGCATCCAGGGGGTGGATACCTACCTGAACCAATTGATTCCGTTCACCAAGTCCATTGGCGTCGGCTACAACTACACGCGCACCAGCGGCGGCAGCAATTAAAAGGAGCGACATCCCATGATCGAGATCCGTTCTTTCCGCGATCTTCTGCGCCTGTTCTTCATCTTCCGCCACGAGTTCAAACTGGCGGCCCTTGCCGCGCTGGTGATCATTTTGCTGGGGGCATTCCTGCTGCCGGCCAAGTACGAATCCACCGCGCGCCTGCTGGTCAAGCCGGGGCGTGACTCGACACTGCCGATCGAGATCAGCAACCGCCAGGCGCTGGTCATGCCCAGCACCCAGCGCGACCCGATCGTCGACGAGGAGCGCCTGCTGACCGGGCGGCCGATCGTGCGCGCGGTGGCCGAGCACTACCTGGAAGTAATCAATAACGCACCGCCGCCGGAAGGCGCCTGGAAGCGCATCAAGTACTACGTCAAGAGCGCCATCGGCGCGGTGTTCGACGGCCTGCGCGTGGTGCTGGAAACCGTTGGCATCGTGGAAAAAACCACCCCGGTGGAACGCCTCGCCGCCAGCCTGGAAAAGAACTTTGACGTCAGCCATGCCGCCGGCTCCACGGTGATGGACATCACCTTCACCTGGGGCGATCCGCAGATTGCCCAGGAGGTGGTCAAGCACTGGGTCGAAACCTATATCAGCGAACGCACCCAGGCCCTGGGGCGCAAAAGCCTCTATGCCTTCTACGAGGGGCAGGTGTCCAACAGCGCCACCGAGATCAAGAGCTACAAGCAGCAGATCCTTACGCACCTGAATCAAATCGGCGCGGCGAGCATCACCGATCGTCTGGAGGATTTGTCCGAGCGCATCAATGTGCTGCGTGGCGAGGTGTTCAACACCACACGTCTGATCGCCTCGTCCGACAGCGCCATCGAGAGCACCCGTAACCAGCTCAAGAGCCAGCCCAAGGAAGTCACCACGGTGCGCCAGATCGCACTCAACCCGCAGCAGCAGGACCTGCGTCGCCTGCTCAACCAGAAGCTGCTGGAAAAGGCTGACATGATGCGCACCTACACTGACAACGCGCCGCCGGTCAAAGCCCTGGATGCGTCGATCAAAGCCATGCAGGCCCAGGTCGCCAGCGAGAGCGACACGGTGCAAAGCTCCGAGAACCGCGCGCCCAACACCCTGGAAATCCACTTGCAGCGGGTGCTGCTGGACGAGTCGAGCAACAATCGCGCCCTGCGCACCCAACTGACCCAGCAACAGAAGCAACTGGCCAACCTTGAAAGCCAACGCAAGCAAGCCCTGGAGATTGAGCCGGAGCTGACCCGCCTGGCCCGGGAGCTAAGCGCCACCGAGCGTAACTACGCGCTGTACGTCGACAACCTGGAGAAATCGCGCATCGACCGTGAGCTGGACAACAGCCAGATCAGCAATATCGCGGTGATCGAAGAAGCCACCCTCAACCCTGGGCGGATCTTCCCCAAAACCCTGGTGATGCTGGTGCTGGCGGTTCCGTTCGCCATCGTCGTTGGCCTGTTGGTGGTGTACCTGTGCTACCTGCTGGATCAGCGCATCCACGACGGCGGATTGGTGGAACGCAAGTTCGGCCTGCCGCTGTGGACCACCCTGCCGGAACTGGACATCAGTACCGCGCAAGGCACCAACGCGTTCAATGCGAGCATCTACCGGCTCTACAGCCTGTTGCGCCCGGACCGCATCGCCGAACAGGGTCTGACGTTGGGCCTGACCTCGGCGCGACATGGCGAAGGGGTGACCTTTGTGGTCGAACAATTGCGCCAGCTACTCGATGAAAACGGCATCAACGTACGGGTCGGCGGCGCTGAGCCGGCGGCGCCGGGCGAAGTGGTGCTGCTAGACGCCTCGGCCCTGCTGGACAACCGCGATGCGTTTATCGCGTTGCGCCGCGCCGACCTGATCGCTCTGGTGGTGGAAGCCCAGAAGAGCACGGTGCCGGTGGTCGAGCATGCGCTATCGATCCTCAACACTGCGTTCGGCAAAGTCGACGGCATCATCATCAACCGGCGCAAGTTCGAAGTGCCGTCCAAAGTACTCAAGACCATCGCCAAATACCGGGGAGCGTTCTGATGCGTATCGCTCTGCTCGCGCCGCTGCCGCCGGAGAAAAATGGCATCGCCGACTACGCGAACCATTTCCGCACGGCACTCCAAGCGCGTGGCGTGACGGTGCTGACCCCGCTGGCGGGCGTGGCGGGCAACAGCGATGCAATCAGGTCGGCCATCAGCGCCTTTGATTGGCACACCGTGGACCTGGTCCACGCCGAGCTGGGCGGCGGGCGCCTGGGGGAATTCCTGGCCTTGCGTGAACTGCGCAAGGCCTACCCGCGATTGCCCCTGACCGCCACCGTACACGACCCGGAGCGCATGGTCTGGCGACGCGAGCGTCTGCCATTTCCGTTGAATCTGGTGGAGCGCCTGCCCAGCCCGATGCCTCAGGCGGCCGTGGTGCTGGCCGATCCCTTGACCCTGCGCGAAGAACGTCAGGTGGCCCAAAGCCTGACGCGTCTGGTTACCCTTACGCGCCTGGGCGCGGGGTGCCTGAGCCAGCGCATGCAATTGCCCGCCGGCAAAGTGGCGGTGATCAACCATGCCAACCTGGCCATCGACCCGGTTGCGCTGCCGCCGCTGGAGCCCCTGCGCCTGCTGTACTTTGGGTTTATCTACCGCGGCAAGGGCATCGAAGACCTGGTTCAGGCGCTGGCGGACGTATTCAAACAAGACCCGCAGTTGCGCGAACGGGTGCGCCTGACACTGGCCGGCGGCACCGCGCCGGAGATGGCTTTCGGCGCGGGCGGCAACTACCTGGAACAGCTCAACGCTCAGATCGTCGCACTGGGCCTGGCCGATGCCGTCGACTGGCAACTGAACCTGCCGGCTGAGCAGATCGCTCAGACCATCCAAGATCACCATGTAATGGTGTTGCCTTATCGCGAGTCGAAAAAACTCGGCCTGTTGGGGCGCCAGCGTGGCACCAGCGGTGCGCTGTCCTGGGCCGCCGCCTGCGGGCGCGGCGCGATCACTTCCGATGCCCGCGCCTTTGCCGAGGAAGTGGCCAGCGGCAACGGGGCGATCTATCCCGAGGGCGATGTGGCCGCGCTGAGCGAGCAGCTTTTGAGGCTGGCGCGTCAACCGCTGCTGGCCCGGGACTGGGCCGAACGCGCCGGAGAAATCGGACGCCAGCGTTTGTGGCCTCTGACTGCGGAAAAATTCGTCGAACTGTTCGGTCAAGCCATCGCAGGAGCCCGCCATGGCGCGTAAACGCACGTACCTCGCCAGCCTGGCCGTCGTTGCAGCCTTGAGCCTGACGGCGTTTTTCTGGGGCCGTCCGGCGGATGCCGAAAGCCATGTGCTCAAGGCCGGCAAGCCGGTGGTGTGGAAGGATTTTCTCGGGGTGAACGCGCAGTTCCTATGGTTCAGCCCCGAGCGTTATCAGAAACAGATCGACCGTCTCAAGGCGCTTGGGCTGGAGTGGGTGCGCCTGGACTTGCACTGGGACCAACTGGAGCCCGTCGAGGGTCAATACCGGGTGGCGACCCTGGATCAACTGGTGCAGAAGCTGCAAGACAACCAACTCAAGTCGGTGTTCTATCTGGTCGGGTCCGCGCCCTTCGCAACCACCGCACCGGCCGGCGCGCCCTATCAGGACCAGTACCCGCCCAAAGACCCGAACGTATTCGCCAACCGCATGCTGTTGCTGTCCCAGCGCTACCCCAGCGTTAACGCCTGGCAAGTGTGGAACGAGCCGAACCTGCTGGGCTTCTGGCGCCCGGTGGCCGACCCGGCCGGGTATGCCAGGCTGCTGACGATCACCGCCACGGCGCTGCGCACGGTCAACCCGAGCAAACCGGTGGTGGCCGCCGGCATGGCGTTCTTCGGCGAGATGCCCAACGGCCAGTCCATGCTCGACGCCCTCGGCGCGCTGGGCGTGGCCAGCCTGAACACGGTCATTTCGTACCACCCGTACACCCAGTTGCCCGAAGGCAACGACCCGGCCAACCTGGACTTTGTCGCCAAGACCACCCAGCTCAACCAGGCCCTGCGCAACAGTGGTGTCCAGACCTTGTGGAGTACCGAGTGGGGCTGGTCGACGTACAAAGGGCCCAAGGACGCGCAGGACCTTATCTCTGAGCAAACTCAGGCCGATTACGTGGTGCGGCGTCTGGCCCTGATGAGCGCGCTGGACTACGACAGGATTTTCCTGTTCACCCTCAGCGACCTCGACCAACGCGCCAGCGTGCGCGATCAGTCCTACGGCTTGCTGGACATCGACGCCAACCCCAAGCCGGTCTACACCGCGCTGAAAAACTTCCTCGACGTCAGCGGGCCCACGCTCACTCCCGCCGACCCGCCCAACGCCGACCGCCTGCCCGACGGCCTGTTCAGCATCAGCTGGACCCGCGCGGACGGGCGCAAGCTATGGTTCTTCTGGTCGGCCAAGGGCGGTAACGCGCACTTGCCCGGTTTGGCCCGCGCTACCCTGTATGACCCATTGCGCGGCACGCAAACCCCGGTCAGCGGCACACAAGGGCTGACCGTAGCGGTCAAACCGAACCTGCAAATTCTGTTATGGGACTAGAAACGGCCATGCGCATTTTATGGATCCTGCCCTACTCGCCCTGGCCCGCCACCAGCGGCGGCAAGACGCGCCAGTTCCACCTGCTGCGCAGCCTGGCCGCGCGCGGGCATCGGATCACCTTGCTGCTGCACGACAAACACCCGGTGGCGCCCGCCGACCGCCAAATGCTGGAGACGTTTCTCGAACAAGTGATCATTCTGCCGCGCCGCCCGTTGCGCAGCCTCAAGACCTTGGTGGCCGGATTGTTCGCGCCCTACCCGTTGCTGGCCAGCGTCAACGGCTTGTCGGGGCCGCTGCAAAAGCGCTTCGAGCAATTGCTGAAAGAGCCGTGGGACGTGGTGCAGATCGAGCATTCCTATACCTTTGAGCCCTACGAGCAGACGTTGGCTCGACTGTCCCAGCCTTTTGTGCTGACCGAACACAATGTGGAATCGGCCCTCGGCGCCGCGACCTACGACCGTCTGCCGCGCTGGTCGCTGCCCTTCATCCGCTACGACCAATGGCGCTATCAGCGTTGGGAGCAGCGGGTGATGCGCCAGGCCGCCCAAGTGGTGGCCGTTACCCCCAGCGATGCCCAGGTGCTGGAAGGCATCGCCGGCAAACCGGTGGCGGTAGTGGTCAATGGTGTGGACTGCGGCCACTTTGCTGGCGCCCATCCCGACCCTTCGACCCAGCGCGTGTTGTTCCTGGGCAACTACGAATACGCGCCGAATGTGGATGCCATCGAGTGGGCGCTGGACGAGATTCTGCCCAAGGTCTGGGAGCGTTGCCCCGAGGCGCGCATGAGCGTGTGCGGCTTCGGCATGCCTGGCAGTTGGCGCGCGCGCTGGCCGGACTCGCGCATCGAATGGCAAGGCTTTGTGCCGGACCTGCTGCACCTGCAATCGAGCTGTTCGGTGTTCCTCGCGCCGCTGCGCCACGGTGGCGGTTCTAAGCTCAAGGTACTCGAAGCCCTGGCCGCCGGCCTGCCCTTGGCGAGCACCGAGCAAGGTGTGTCGGGGCTGGATTTGGTGGAAGGTCTGGACTACCTCGGCGGGCAAAGCGCGGCCGGCCTGGCGGATGCGGTGGTGCGCCTGCTGCAGCACCCAGAGGCCGCCGCCGCGATGGGCGACGCCGGCCGCGCCTATGTGCGCCGCGCCCATGATTGGAGCGTTGCCGCCAGCCAGCTGGAGCGTGTCTATGCCACGCTGTTGCCGCACCCGCACGAGGCACCCGCATGCGTATAGGCCTGGATTACCGCACCGTTGGCACATCGCCGCAATCGGGCATCAGCCGCCAGGTGTATGCGCTGGAAAGCGCACTGTACAGCCTGCCGGGCCTCGAACTCGAACGGTTCACCGTGGCGCCCCTGGGCGACGAAGCGCGCTTGCAGGCCCACTGCCCGGCCTGGGGCTGCGCAAAAACCGCCATGCACCAGCCACACAATCGCCTGCGCTTCGAAGCCGGTTTTCTGCCGAGGGCGCTACGCGAGCAGCACATCGACCTGTATATCAGCACGTTCAATATGGGCCTGCCGCTGCCGCCCAAACCACCGGGGTTGCGTACCGTGGTGCTGCTGCATGACCTGTTCCAGATCACCCTGCAGAACTACCACGCCAACCGCCTCAAGGCGCTGATCTACAAGACCAGCGATCGCCTGTCGATCACCTATGCGGTGCATAGCGCCGATCGGGTGTGGACCCCCTCGCAGTACAGCGCCGACGAAACCGCGCGGCTGTTTCCCAAGGCTACGGGCAAGATCCGCGTGCTGCCCAATCAGGTCGACGGGTTTTCCGCGCTGGCCGCCGACCTCACGGCGCGCCAGTTGCCCGCGCGCTATTGGTTGCTGGTGGGCACCCGCGAGCTGCGCAAAAACGTGCCATTTTTGGTGGACGCATGGCAGCAGGCGCGATGCCAATCACCCGCAGTGCCGGAACTGGTGCTGGTGGGCAGCCTCGATCATTTGCCCGAGGCCCAGCGTAGCCTGCCCGGCATTAGGGCCTTGAGCGGCGTGTCGGATGGCGAGCTGCACGCGCTGTACCGCCACGCCTTACGCCTATGGCAACCCTCATACGCCGAGGGCTTCGGCCTGCCGGTGATCGAAGCGCTGAGCGTGGGCACGCCGGTGGCGGTGGCCAGCGGCACCTCGCTGGATGAAATCACCCCGCCGACCGCACCGCGTTTCTCCCCCTCCGACGGCCCGGCGCTGGTGCAGTTGATGCTCAGTCTGAGCCAACGGCCCGCTGAGGATTCAGCGGAGCAACGCCGCCTGTGGGCCGAGCGCTTCAATCACCAGGCCTATCGGCAGCGTTTGGCCGACCTGATTGAGGAACTGAAGTGAGAGTGAATCTGGCAAGCCTCGTCGCGATCCTTTTCGGCCTGCTGTTTGGTGCCCTGGCCTTGTTGCTGTCACCGGCCAAGGCATTCCTGGCGGTGATCGGCCTGGCGGGCATGGTGACCATTTTGCGCTTCCCGTTATGGGGCTTGCTGCTGTTTGCGGGGCTGGCGACGTTCATGCCGTACTCCACCGTCAATCTGGGCATCCGCAGTACGGTCAGCGAAGCGATCCTGGCCCTGACCTGGGGCGCGATCCTGTGGCACAGCTTGCTGGCGCGCCTGCCCGCCACGCCGAGCCTGGCGTCGCGGCCGACCGACCAGATGCTGCTGTGGCTGATGCTGTTCAGCGTGTTTCCGTTTATCGTCGGCCAGGTCACCATCCAGGCCGACACCAGTGGCGTAGCCAATTGGCTGCGCTGGTTGCTGAACCTGTCGGCGGTATTTCTCGCCGCCAAACTGCTGGTGCAGCGCAAACACCGCGAAGCCCTGGTGATCGCACTGCTGCTGGGCACCCTGGCGATGTTGCTACTGTCCATCGCCGTGTTCGTGCGCACCCGCTCCGGTGCCGGCATTGCGCCGATCCTGGCGATGTTCAACTACGCCAACTTCGACATGCTCAAGTTCGGGCTGGAAGCCATGTCGTCGCGTATGGGTTCGCCCTGGACCCACCCGAATGCCATCGGCGGGATCATGGCCTTGCTGTTGCCGCTGGCATTCTGCTTCGGCATGACCGAGCAAGGCTGGAAACGCGCCCTCGGCCTGGGCGTGGCGTGCCTCGGCGCGGCGGCGCTGCTGCTGGCCAGCAGCCGTGGCGCGATGGTCAGCCTGGCGTTGGTTTTGATCTGGATGGCCACGCGGCGAGTGCCGTACACCGGGCGCCTGCTGATGATCGGCGCCGCACTGACAGTAGCGCTGGTGCTGGCCTATCCGCCGTTGCAGGATCGCCTGGCAACCATCTTTTCGTCGAGCAATGCCAGTACGGAGGTGCGCTTCGACGAGTACCGCATGTTCCCGCAGGCGGTGGCGGCGTATCCCCTGGGTATCGGGTTCAAGGCCGACCCACCGGTGCCCGGTTCGCACCTGCTGGGGATCTCCAACCTGTGGCTCAATTACATCTACAAGATCGGTCTGGTGGGCATGCTGCTGTTCGTCGCGGTGACCGTGCGCTGGTGGCGTGAAGCGCGCCCGGATAAAGGCCCGATCCGCCTGACCAAGGACAATGCCCTGTGGATGGGCAGCACGGCCGGGATCCTGGCGGCGCTGGTCAGCGGCTTGTTCGATCACTACTTCAGTTTTGCGGTGGTGATGGTGGCGCTGTTCTGGCTGATGGTGGGGATCAATGTGCTGGAGGCGCGGCGGCTGTTTCCGGCGCGCGTGCCGCAGGTCAAGCGTGTGGCTTACGGCAAGCCGCTGCTTGATGGCGCCCACTCCTGATGCTCGGCTCCGCCGCATGGCTGACCGTGGCGACCCTCTTGGGCTTGTGCCTGGGGTTTGCGCGCGAATGGCTGCTGGTGGCGGCGTGGGGCGCCGGCGAACGTAGCGATGCGTTCCTGATCGCGTTGTTCCTGCCCGAAGCGCTGCGCATGTCCCTGGCCGGGGGCGTGCTGAGTGCCGCCGCCCTGCCACTGTTCCTGGCGCGCAAGGATGCTGATCGGGCGGATTGGCTGGCGGTGTTGTTTCCGGCCTTGCTGCTGATTGCACTACTGACTAGTCTGCTGCTGACGCTGTTGGCGCCGGGGCTGGTGCAAATACTGGGGCCGGGGCTGGCCGCCAGTGCCGCCGTCCTGGCCGGCAATAATTTGCAGATCGTTGCCTGGTGCGTGCCGGGGTTGCTGCTGCACGCCTTGTTCAGTATCCCGTTGCAAGCCCACGAACGCTTTGTGCTGGCGGGCCTGGGGTCGTTGCTGTTCAACCTGCCGCCGGTGGCGTACCTCGCTCTCGCGGGCAGCGCCACGCAGCCGCAGTCGTTGGCCTTGGCGTGCCTGGTCGGCAGCCTGTTGATGCCGCTGGCGTTGTTGCCATCGATCTGGCGTCAGGGCTGGCGCCCATGGCGCTGGCAACTGAGGCTTGCGCCTTTACGCGAACTGGGCCAGCGCATCGGCCCGCTGTTGCTGAGCAACGGTGCCAGCCAGGGCCTGGCCTTGATCGAACGCCTGGTGGCATCGCTGCTGGGGGAAGGCGCGGTGACCTGGGTGAACCTGGCGCGCAAGCTGATGAACCTGCCGCTGATTGCACTGATGAGCCTCAACCAGGTGCTGCTGGGCATGATGAGCCGGCGTAAGGGCGATGAGCGCCTGGCCTTGCTCAAGCGCGGCCTGGAGACCGCCAGCGTACTGACCCTGCCCGCCGGCGTCGGCCTGGTGGCCGCCGCGCCGAGCCTGGTGACACTGCTGCTGCCCAAGCACGCGATGGATTCGCCACTGCCGCTGCTGCTGGCTTGGTTTGCCGTGCCGCTAGTGTTCGGCGCATGGAACGCCTTGCTCGCGCGCTACGCCTACGCCGCTGGCGACACACGCCAGCCGCTGCGCTGCGAGCTGCTGGGCAGCCTGGTCAATGTGCTGTTGCTGGGCGCCCTGCCCTTTGTGTTTGGCCTGGCGGGCATCCCCTTGGCCGCACTGGCCGGGGTGATCTGCACCGCGCTGCTGCTGATGCAGCGCCAGGGCTTGCTCGGCGCCGTACCGTGGATGCGCCACTGGCTGCTCAGCGCATTGGCACTGGGCCTGGGGGCCCTGGTGCTGTTCCCGGTGCAGGGCGTGTGGCTGCAGTTGGGGCTAAGCACACTGGCCGGCGCCGTGGTGTTGATGGGCATGGGACTGTGGCTCAAGCCGTGGCGTAAAGCGTGAGATTGGGCTTGATCGAATGGGAGCATTGAGGTGAAACATCGCTGGATTCAAATGGACATCGCCAAAGGCATCGGCATCCTGGTGATCGTGTATGCCCACAGTTGGTTCGTCGCCACCTCGCCCGATCTGCTGTATCCGATCCTGGCGTCGTTTGTGCTGCCATTGTTTTTCTTTCTGTCCGGGGTGCTTTTCAAGCCGGAACAGCCGTTTGTGGAGATGGCGCTGCGCAAGGCCGATGGTCTGCTCAAACCGTTTTTCTTCACCATGCTGGTGTATGTGATCGTGCGCGATGTACTGCGCGGCCAACCGTTACTGCCGGATATCGGCGGCGTGCTGTATGCCACGGTGGGCACAATCCCGTGGCAGGCGCTGTGGTTTTTGCCGCACTTCTGGGTGGCGATTCAGTTCAGTTGGGTGCTGCTGCGGCTGATTCAACGTTTACCGCTGGCGGTGAGTTGCGCGGCGATGATCGTACCGCTGCTGCTGGGCATCTGGATGCTGCCGTGGTTCTGGCAACTGCCGGTGACGCTCGGCGAGCACACGTGGGTGCTGCCCGGCTTGCCCTTCAGCCTCGACATCACGCTGATCAGCAGCGCCTGTTTCGTGTATGGCTACCTGTTGCGCGACTGGCTGCGTACCCACGCCGGTTCATGGCTGACGCTGCTGGTGTCGGTGGTGCTGTTCGCCGCGGTGTTCCTCTACAGCCACGCCACCATGGACCTGGCGCAACGTCGCTACGACCACTGGCTGTGGACCAGCCTGCTGGCGCTGATCGGCGTGTACCTGTGCTGGGCTTTGGCGAAGGTGATCATGGTGTCGCCCCTGCTCACGCGGGCGATGACCTACATCGGTCAGTCCACATTGATCCTGCTGATCTTCCATGGCGAGATCCAGCACAAGACGGTCGACCTGCTGGTGCGCCTAGGGCTGCATGAATTCGTCGCGGCGTGTATCGGGTTTGGGGTGGCGGTGATCGCGCCGTTGTTGATTGGGGAGGTGATCAAGCGCGTGGCGTTCCTGCGGTTCTTCTATTTTCCGTTTCCGCTGCGCAAACAGCGGCCATAGCGGTTGGAGCGAGCACGCTCGCTCCTGCCGACATCAATCATCCAATGGTTGCACCGCGGGTTTGCTACCGGGTTTAGCAGGCTTGGCGCCCTTGGCCGGAGCCGGGGCAGGCGCCGCAGGTTGGGGCTCAGGAGCCGCCGCGGCTTCTTTTTCCGCCATGGGCATCTGATCGATGGTGCTGAAGAATTCCTTGAGGTCGAGGGTGTCCGGCGGCACGGTCTTTTCGAGCTTCTTCTCACCGTCCTTGCCCACCAGAATCACTTTGGTGCCGCTGCCGGCACCGAGCTTGAGGGCGCGGATCAATGCGTTGGTTTCCGGCGGGGTGAGTTTCTTGTTGTCTTTCGGGTCTTTGGCGAACTTCTCACCTTCAGCTCCGATACTGCCGAACTTGACGGTGTAGAACACCATGCTGCGTTCTTCAAAGGACTGCTTGATGGCCGGCTCGTCCAACTCTTTCTTGAGTTTGGCCAACGTATCGTTACCGGAATCAAGCTCCACCACCACCAGCGGCCGGGCCTTGCCCAAATCCTGCTTGAGCGGGTTGATATCCTCAGCCGCCAACAGCGGCCCCGTAAACGCCATCAAGGTAGCCAGGGTCAGCGACCGGATGAGCATGCGCACCTCCTTTGAATTTCATGCAGGGTTCTTGAGTTTCATGTCTGCGACAGTCAAATTCAAGGATGATTCCTACGGCACTTTGAGAAAGAGTAGGTCAGGACGCCCGTGACGCAAGGGGTTGAGTGGGGCCGCAGGGATTGTTTCGCCTGATTGCAGAATCATCACGACACCGTCCATTGCGGCCAATGCCGGGCGAACACGGGCGCCACGCCAGGGTCGGCATCCACACGCGCCAGGGTGTGCGCAAAGCCTGGCGCCACGGCGCTCAACGCCTCCCGCGCCGCGTCCCAGCGCGACACCGCCGCCGCCATGATGCCCAGAGCATTGGGCTCACCGTTGTCGGCAAACAACTGCTCGGCAAACTGTTCGGCGAATACCACCCAGGCTTGATGCAGATAACGGCGTGTGCCACAGACCAGTTGCGCTTGCACCGCCTCCGGCGCCTCGCCCAACCAGCGCTGCGGGTAATCGATGATGCCGATCGCCGAGTAGCAATTGGCCGCGATATAAACCAGGCCCCGGATGATCTGCGCGCGGTCGCCGCTCAGCAGGTGCGCGTCGGGGAATGCCAGGCCGAGGTGAATCAGGATGGCGGCGCTCTCCGTCAGTACCTGACCATCGGGCATCACCAGCGTCGGGATCTGTTTAAGCGGGTTGATACGCGCCAGGGCCTCGCTGCCTTCGCCGTCGTGCCAGGAGCTGGCGTCCACCCGACGCCACGGTACTGCACAACGCTGCAAGGCGATTTCGATCATGCATGAGCCGGATTCGTCGGTGCCGTAGAGCGTATACATCATGGCCTCTCCTTAATGGCGATGAGCCCCAAGCGTGCACACGCCCGACCGTGCATCGCAAGTGTTTTAGAACAGCCCCATCTGCCCGCCGACCAACGTGCTGAAATCATCATTTACGAACGGCAGAATCGCGTCGGCCACCGGCTGCAATTGGCGGGTGACATAGTGATCGTAGTCAATCGGCGCCTGGCGCACTTCCAGCGGTTCAGGCCCGTTGACGCTGATCACATAGCTGATCCAGCCGCCACGCTGGTACTGGCGCGGCCTACCCAGGCGGTCGTTGTAATCGTCTGCCAAACGCGCCGCTCGCACATGGGGCGGGACGTTGCGTTCGTAATCGTCCAGGCGGCGGCGCAGGCGTTTACGGTAGACCAGCAACTCGTCGAGTTCGCCGCTCAAGGTTCGACGCACATAATCGCGGATGTACGCTTGGTGCGGCTTGCGGTCAAAGATGAGGCGGTAAAGCTCTTGCTGGAACTGTCGCGCCAGGGGCGACCAGTCACTGCGCACGGTCTCAAGGCCCTTGTAGATCATCTCTTCGTGACCATCGCTGCGCACGACCAGGCCGGCGTAGCGCTTCTTGCTGCCCTCCTCCGCGCCGCGAATGGTAGGCATCAGAAAGCGCGTGAAGTGGGTTTCGTATTGCAACTCCAGGGCGCTCTGCAAACCGAACTCGGTGTTCAGGTGCTCGCGCCACCAATCGTTGACATGCGTGACCAGCGCCTGGCCGATGCGGCTGGCATCCTCCTGGGAATGCGCACGGCCGAGCCACACGAAGGTGGAGTCGGTGTCGCCGTAGATCACCTCATAGCCCTGGGCCTCAACCAATTGGCGGGTCTGGCGCATGATCTGGTGACCGCGCAGGGTGATCGAGGAGGCCAGACGCGTGTCGAAGAACCGACAGCCGCTGGAGCCGAGCACCCCATAGAAGGCGTTCATGATGATTTTCAGGGCCTGGGACAGCGGTGCGTTGTGTTCGCGCTTGGCCGCTTCACGCCCTTCGGCCACGCGCGCGACAATCGACGGCAGACAATGGCGCGTGCGGGAAAACCGAGCACCGCGAAAACCTTCCACCGATTCGCGGTCATCGGGGTGTTTGAGGCCTTCGATCAGGCCCACGGGGTCGATCAGGAAACTGCGAATGATCGACGGGTACAGGCTTTTGTAATCCAGCACCAGCACCGACTCGTAGAGGCCGGGGCGTGAGTCCATGACGAAACCGCCAGGGCTGGCCTGGGGCGGCTTATCGCCCAGGTTCGGCGCGACGAAGCCTGCGCGGTGCATCAGCGGCATGTAGAGGTGGGTAAACGCGGCGACGGAGCCGCCGCTGCGGTCAGCCGGTAGCCCGGTGACACTGGCGCGCTCCAGCAGGAACTTGAGCAGTTCGGTCTTCTCGAAAATCCGCGTGACCAGCTCGCAGTCCTTGAGGTTGTAGCGCGCCAGGGCAGGCTTGTCCTCGGCGAACATGCGGTTGATTTCGTCCATGCGCTGGTACGGCGTAGAAATATCCTTGCCTTCGCCCAGCAAGGTCTGCGCAACGTGTTCCAGACTGAAGGATTCGAAACTCCAGGTCGCTGAGCGCAGTGCTTCGATGCCATCGATGATCAAGCGCCCCGGCGCTGCCGCGAAGTAATGGTTGCGACTGCCATGCTCACGCCAGCTCATGGCCTCTTCACCGCGCCCGAGCAGCAAGGGCACATTGAGGCGCTGGGCGTGCTCATGGAGCACCCGCAGGTCGAACTGCACCACGTTCCAGCCGATGATGGCGTCGGGGTCATGAGTGGCCAGCCACGCATTGAGACGTTCGAGCAACTGAGCGCGGCTGTCGCAATAGTCGAGCTTGAAGTCCACGGCGCCGCTGCTGTTGGGCGGCCCGAGCATATACACCTGGCGCTCGCCGCAGCCTTCCAGGGCGATGGAATACAGGTCGCCCTGGGCGGTGGTCTCGATATCCAGGGACACCAGCCTGAGCGGCGGGCGGTAGTCCGGCGCGGGTTTCATCTGGGCGTCCGACAGCACACCTGGGGCCTGCGGCGTACCACCGAACCACACGGGCGCAGTGATGAAACGCTCCATCATGTAGCGCTCAGGAGGCCGTACGTCGCCCTCGTACACATCAACGCCCGCGGCACGCAAGCGTTTTTCCAGGTCCATCAACTGGCGATGCTGGCGGGTATACAGACCGAGGACGGGGCGGTGATGGAAGTCACACAGCTGCAGCGGGCGCAACTCGACATCGCGCTCCCCCTTGAGCAGCCAATCCAACGGCTTGCGATGGGCTTCAGGGATAAACATCACGGAGGTCTGCACGGGTAGACGGATATACCGTGGCCCTTGGTCGGTGGCCAGCCAGAAGCTGACCTCCGTGCCCGCCGGGGTATCGCGCCAATGCCGGGTCAGGACAAAACCCTGCTGTAAATCCACCGTACCGCACCTCAGAAATCGCTTTGAGCCGGTGATTCTACGCGGCGCGAGCTTCAGGGCGAAAAGTAATACTCACGCAGAACAGGTATTACACCTGGCCTTTGTCCCATAAACGCTTCAGCTCTTCCGAGGCCTGGTCTTCCGGTACCGTAAAACGCAGTTGATCATCACGATTGTCCGAGCGATAGCGAACTTCAATCTGATAGAAGCGCTGATCGCCCCGGCCTACGTCCGTCGACGTTTGCGGCAGGCAACGGTTCAGCACATTGCAGATTTGCTCACGCTCGTCGACATTGCACTGAGCAAATTCGATTTCACGCGGCCGGGTCATGGTGGTCACCTGGCCGCCCTGACGGGACAGGCGCACGGTGGCGTCGTTACCCAAGGCCGGAAGTTCTTTCATTGGGTGATTCTCCTGCTAGACCGACGCCAACCTCCTCCCAGGCTTTACGCACAGCATCAGCCGCTTCAGTGCCGAAACGTTGGTGGGCATGTTGTACGGTCAGAGTAGCAAAGGCCTGAAAGTTAGCGTCGTTGTCCAAGTTTTTGTCGCAGAGGGTGTCATACCAGATTTGGCCAGCCCGCTCCCAGGCCGAACCGCCAAGTGCTATGGCGACCAGGTAGAACGCGCGATTGGGAATACCGGAGTTGAGGTGCACACCGCCATTGTCGTCTTGGGTATTGATGAAATCGTCCATGTGCGCAGGCTGCGGATCTTTACCGAGCACAGGATCATCATAGGCGGTGCCAGGGTGGGACATCGAGCGCAGGCCTTTACCTTTGACCTTGTCGGTCAGCAGGTCGGCGCCGATCAGCCAGTCGGCCTGCTCTGCAGTTTGCTTCAGGACGTACTGACGCGTAAGCACACCGAACACATCGGAAATCGACTCGTTGAGTGCACCGGATTGATTGCGATAGACCAGGCCCGCTTCGCTTTCGATGACACCGTGGGTGAGTTCGTGCGCCACCACGTCGAGCGAGCGCGTAAACCGCTGGAACACCTCGCCATCGCCGTCGCCAAACACCATTTGCGCACCATTCCAGAACGCATTCTCATAGCCCTCTCCATAGTGCACGGTGCCGGCCAACGCAAAGCCCCGGTTGTCGATAGAGTCTCGACCATAGACCTGCCAGAAAAAGTCATGGGTGGCACCCAAGGCATCGTACGCCTCATCTACGGCGACATCGCCGCTGGCACGCTGACCTTCGACCCGAACCAGCGCGCCCGGCAGCACGGTCAAGTGTTGAGCATCGTAAATATTGCGCTGCAGTTGACCGGGCTGATGGGCCTCGGCCACGGACGCCTGGGACTGGCGAGCGGTCGCGGGCAAAAACTGACGGACGTGCGTCAGGGTTTTCAATGCGCGCGAACGCTGCCATTCCGAGCCATGATCAATCAGGCGATTGAGAATGTAGGGCGGCATGAATCCGAGGTAATGACGTTGGCCAGACATGGCGCTCTCCTTGTCAGACAGTTTCCGATAGTAAATACACAGTGGGCATCATTTGAGGAAATTCTCGATGTTGCCCATTTGCTCGTCCCAGCCTCGGGAATTCATCTTGAACGCCTTCTGACGACGGGCATCGGGAATTTCGTTGAAACCTGACTCAACCACCCGCAGCAGAATACCGGGCGCATGGTCCTCGATAGTGAACTCCACCAGGGTCGGGTTTTCCTTGTCATAGTCGATCGTGTCGTCGACCGCGAATGGATGCCAACGGAACGAGAACAGGGTCTGGGGCAGTATGCGTTCGATCCTGGCCTTCCAGATCACATGCTCATAACCGGGGTAAGTGATCGGCGCCTCAACGGTCTCCCCCTCGACAAAGGCCTTGCCCTTGAGAGCAATGCCAAACCATTGGCCGAATTGCTCGGCATCTGTCAGCGCGTCCCAGACTTTTTTACGTGAAGCGTTGAGCAGGATTTTTCGCTCGATGCGATCTAATACGTGCATAAGTCACCTCCTCCATTGACCGTAGGTGACATCAAACAATGCGCAACCTGGAGTTGTAAGCAATGATGATGACCCGTCCATGACCTGACCCTACCTTATGACTGACCCACTCAACGGAAGTTGCTTTTGTAAAGCGGTGCGCTATCAAGTTTGCCGCCTGGACATGCCTGTCAGCCACTGCCACTGCGACAGCTGCCGCAAGGTGCATGCGGCACCGTTTGTCACCACCGCCGGGGTGATGCGTGAGCACTTTCGCTGGATGCAAGGGGAAGAACTGCTGGTCTCCTTCGAGTCTTCGCCGGGCAAGCTCAGGCATTTCTGCTCACGCTGCGGCTCTCATTTGATCGCAGAGCGAGAACACCAGCCCCATGTCATTGTGCGAGTGGCGACGCTGGACGATGATCCCGGCGTCCGGCCAACCTCGCACATCTGGACCGCCCAGGCTAAACCATGGCTGGTCTACGAGGGCGTAGAGAGCTGGAATGAATGGAAACCATGACTCAGACGTGAGGATCTCCAGGCGCTTTAGCAGGTGTCGCATATTGCGGTTTAAGGTGTCCTTCTTGGTCGAGTAACCAAGCATCCATGATCTGCCGCACCACAGGCCCTGCCACACGGCCTCCGGCCTCGCCGTTTTCGATCATGACCGAAATAACAATTTTTGGATGCTCGGCCGGGGCAAAGCCGACAAACAAGGCGTTATCACGATGACGCTCCCGCGTTTTCTCGCGGTTGTAGCGCTCACCCTGTTTGATCGCCACAACCTGCGCGGTACCACTCTTGCCAGCGATTCGATACTGCGCTCCTTGCGCGGCCGCCCGCGCGATGCCGCGTGGGTCGTGCATAACCAGTTGCATACCATGGTTAACCTGCTCCCAGTCGCGCGGGTCCTTAAGGACCACGTTGGGCATGGGGTTTTCGTCTACTGGCGGCACACCATTGATGGTCTTGGCCAAGTGTGGTCGGTTCCATACGCCCTTATTGGCGATCAAAGCGGTAGCCTGAGCCAGTTGCAACGGGGTGACTTGCATATAGCCCTGGCCGATGCCGAGGATCACCGTCTCACCGGGGAACCACGGCTGGCGTCGTGTAGCACGCTTCCAAGCCTGGGATGGCATCAGCCCGGCTGATTCTTCGAACATATCCAGGGACACTTTCTGGCCCAGGCCGAATTCAGCCAGGTAGTCATGCAGGCGATCGATCCCCAGCTTATGGGCCAAGTCGTAAAAGTAGGTGTCATTGGAACGCATGATGGCCGTGTCCATATCCACCCAACCGTCGCCACTATGGTTCCAGTTGCGGTATTTGTGGTCAAAATCCGGTAGCTGGTAGTAACCAGGGTCGAACACGCGGGTTTGGGCAGTGACGACACCGCTGTCGAGGCCGGCAATGGCCACCTCGGGCTTAATGGTCGAGCCAGGCGCATACAGGCCCCGAAGGACACGGTTGAACAGAGGCCGGTCTATAGAGTCGTGCAGTGCGGCATATTCCTTGAAACTGATGCCGGTGACGAAGAGGTTCGGATCGAAACTTGGTTTGCTGACCATGGCCAGCACTTCACCGGTTTGCGGATCGAGAGCAACCACCGAACCACGGCGATCCCCCAAGGCTTGCTCTGCTGCTTCCTGAAGTTTGACGTCGAGGCTCAGGACAATATTTTTTCCAGGGACCGGGTCGGTGTGCTTGAGTACGCGAAGCACCCGGCCCTGAGCATTCGTCTCAACCTCTTCGTAACCCACATGACCATGCAGCTCGGACTCGTAGAAGCGCTCGATCCCAGTTTTACCGATCGACTGGGTGCCACGGTATTCCACCGAGTCGATGACTTTCGACTCCTTCTCGTTGATCCGTCCTACGTAACCAATCGAATGAGCAAAATGCGGACCCAGAGGGTAATGCCGAACGAATTGGGGTTCTACATCAACTCCGGGCAGGCGGAACTCATTCACAGCCAGCACTGCGATCTGTTCCTCGGTGAGTTCGTAAAATAAGGTCACAGGAACAAATGGGTGGCGTGCCTGCTTGAGAGCCTTGTCGAACAATGCACGATCTTCGGTAGGCAAATGCAGCAAATCGATGATCGTGTCCAGCTCACCTTTAAGGTCTGTGGTGCGCTCGCGGGTGATCGTCAGGTTATAGCTGGGGCGGTTGTCGGCAAGCACTACACCGTTGCGGTCATAGATCAGCCCACGGGTGGGAGTGATAGGCAGGACGTGGACGCGATTGTTTTCGGAGATCGTAGAGTGATAGTCAAACTGCACCACCTGCAAAAAATACATACGGCCCACCAGGGCACAGGTAATGCCAATGACCAACAGCGCACAGGCAAGCAGGCGTTTGTTGACCAGGCGATTCTCTTTCTCGTGGTCCTTGATCGGTATCACTTCAGGCATTTCTACAGCATCTCTTTGAAAAAGATCGTTGCCGCGTCCTGCGAATGAAGATAAGTCCCTTTGAAAATGAGCTGCACCTTACCAAAAATGCAGAGACGCTTTGCATCGATTTCTTCAACGGTACGCAATGGTGTTTTGTCACGAGACAATCAGTTCCTCATGACGTTGTAGCGGAGCTATATATCGACGGCGAAGGAAAGGAAAAAAGCTCTACAACGCTTTTTTACCGCGCAAAACAAAACCCCAACTGCTTTCGCAATTGGGGTTTCGGAATTTAATCTTGACGATGACCTACTCTCACATGGGGAAACCCCACACTACCATCGGCGATGCATCGTTTCACTTCTGAGTTCG
>Ga0308172_1000205_pt1 | contig 101885 bp, 84 predicted proteins | sample PhyGR2_FD_202134 | JGI IMG/M metagenome (GOLD analysis project Ga0308172, IMG submission 202134) | Phyllosphere microbial communities from UC Gill Tract Community Farm, Albany, California, United States - DLSLSG.R2 | ecosystem: Host-associated > Plants > Phyllosphere > Unclassified | place... | reverse complement strand
CGTCCACCGCCATGACTTTCATATCGTTGAGCTTGGCCTTGGCCACAATCGCCGGGCCGAGGGACACATCCGGCGGGCAGATCACAAAACCCTTGGCGCCGTTGGCGGCCAGGCTGTCGATGGCCGACAGGGTTTTCTCGCCGTCGGGCACGGCGATCTTGATCAACTCAAACCCCTTGTCCTTGGCGGCCTTTTCGGCGAAGGCCCACTCGGTCTGGAACCAGGGTTCTTCGGCTTGTTTGACCAGGAAGCCGATTTTGACTGTATCAGCGGCCAGCACCAGCCCACTCAAGCTCATGGCCGATACCGCCACAGCGGCGCAGCACAGGGAACGGATACCACGACGACGATTCATACGGGTGACTCCTTGTTATTGTTGTTAGCGCTTGGGGTTAACCGGCAAAGCGATGGCAAGGTTTGCCAGGTACATCGACATCGATAGCCAGCACGGCACCGTCCAAGGGGTGATCCAGAGGACTGGCCGCACTGGTAATAAACAGGGTGGTGAGTTCGGGCCCACCAAACACGCAACTGGTGGGGCGGCTGACCGGCAGCTCGATGACTCGATCCACCTCGCCCGTGGGCGTCAGCCGCAGCAAGCAACCGCCGTCCCAGCGGGCGTTCCAGATATATCCGTCGGCGTCCATCGCCGAGCCGTCCGGCCCGCCACGCGGATGCGGACCAAACCACAGCGTGGGCGATTCCAGATGGCCGTTGGCCGAAATGCCGTGCCGGTAAAGCGCGCCGTCCAGGCTGTCACCGAAGTGCACCTGGCTGCCGTCGTCGCTCCACAGCAAGGTATTGGGGATACCCAACCCTTGCAGCAATGGCGTGACCGTGGCGTCGGCGTCCACGCGGAACAGGCCGCCGGAGCGCCGCGTGATCGGCAGGTCCTCACCCTGCTCGCCGATGTTGTTCTGCATGGTGCCCAACCACAGCCGCCCCTGGGCATCGCAACGCGCTTCATTGCCACGGTTGCCGGGGTGCGGATCGGCCTGGCACAGCAGGGTCAGGGCCTCGGTGGCCAGGTCCAGGCGGTAGACGCCACTGCTCAAGGTCACCAGCGCATCGCCGCGTTCGCAGGGGATGAACGCCGAGACATGCTCGGGCATCCGCCACATGCGCAGTTGCCCATCCATCAGGCGCAGCGCCTGTTTGCCGGCGATATCCACCCAATACAACGCCTGGGTCGGACCGTCCCAGAACGGGCCCTCCCCCAACTGCGCACGGTGTGCGGTAACTGCGCTCAACGACATATAGCCTCCTGGACGCGGGTTGGGTGTTTACAGCGGATCGCGCGACGGCGTGCCGTCCACCAAGCGCTGGATACGCAGCGGGTTGGCATTTTTCAGCGCATCGGGCAGCAGGCTGTCAGGGTAGTTCTGGAAACACACCGGACGCAGGAAGCGGTCGATGGCCAGGGTGCCGACCGAAGTGCCACGGGCATCGGAGGTCGCCGGGTACGGACCGCCATGCACCATCGAGTCGCAGACCTCCACCCCGGTCGGGTAGCCATTGAGCAGGATGCGCCCGACCTTCTGCTCCAGCAGTGGCGTGAGTTCGGCGAACTGCTGCAAGTCGCCCGGCTCGCCGATAAGCGTCGCCGTCAGTTGCCCATGCAGGCCGTGCAATGCGGCGCTGAGCTGGGCCTGATCGGCGACTTCGACAAACACCGTGGTGGGGCCGAAGACTTCTTCCTGCAGTGCCTCATCGCCGTTGATCAATAAACTGGCGTCAGCCTTGAACAGCTGGGGCTGGGCCTGATTGCCGGATTGGGCATTGCCCGCCAGGTGCTGGATACCAGGGTGCGCCAGGAGTTTTTCCAGGCCCTTGCCATAGCTGCTCAAGGTGCCTGCGTTGAGCATGGTTTGCGCCGGTTGCTCGCCGATCAACTGCGCCACTTGCTGGGTGAATGCGCTGAATTCGGGCGAGGCGATCCCGATCACCAGGCCTGGGTTGGTGCAGAACTGACCGCAGCCTTGCACCACCGAGGCGGTCAGGTCGCGGGCCACGGTGTCTGCCCGTGCCTGTAGGGCCTGGGGCAGCACGATCACCGGGTTGATGCTCGACATCTCGGCAAACACCGGGATCGGTTGCGGGCGCGCCGCCGCCATGTCGCACAGGGCGCGACCGCCTTTGAGCGAGCCGGTAAAGCCCACCGCCTGGATCGCCGGGTGCTTGACCAGCGCCTCACCGACGCCGCCGCCGAAGATCATATTGAACACGCCGGCGGGCATCTCGGTGGCCTCGGCCGCGCGGATGATCGCATCGGCCACGCATTCGGCCGTCGCCATATGCCCGCTATGGGCCTTGAACACCACCGGGCACCCGGCCGCCAGCGCGGCTGCGGTGTCGCCGCCAGCGGTGGAGAACGCCAGCGGGAAGTTGCTCGCACCGAACACCGCCACCGGGCCGAGGCCGATGCGGTATTGACGCAGGTCCGGACGCGGCAGTGGTTGGCGGTCCGGCAGGGCTTTGTCGATGCGCGCACCATAGAAATCACCGCGCCGCAGCACGGTGGCGAACAGGCGCATCTGGCCGCTGGTGCGACCGCGTTCGCCTTTGATGCGGGCCGCCGGCAGCGCGGTTTCGCGGCACACCAACTCGACGAAATGATCACTCAGGGCATCCAGTTCGTCGGCAATCGCATCGAGGAACTGCGCACGGCGCGCGGCGCTCAAGGCGCGGTACGCCGGGTACGCGGCGGCGGCGGCCTGGGCGGCGGCGTCGACCTCTTGCGGGGTGGCCTGGAAGAAAACCTGAGGCAAGGTTTCGCCGGTGGCCGCGTCGACGCTGTGCAGCTTGGTGCTGCCCTGGGCGCTGCGCTGGCCGCCGATGTAGTTGTGGCCGATAAACTGGGTCATGGTGTTCTCCTTAAAGGGTGACGACGTTGCCGGGTTCGAATATCGCATCGGCCTGGCCGACACTGTTGATCAGCGGCGCGCCGAACTCGGCCTGGCTGATCTCGAACACATCCCCCGGTTGGGTACGTATACCGTCGGCGAATGACAGCGTGGCGGTGCCGAAGAAATGAATATGCACATCGCCCGGCGTGAGGAACTGACTGTACTTGAAGTGGTGGTACTCAAGGTTTTCCAGGCTGTGGCACATGTTGGCCTCGCCGCTGAGGAATTCGTTTTCCCAGATCACCTGGCCGTCGCGCAGCAGGCGGCTGGTGCCGGCCAGGTGCTGGGGCAATTCGCCCACGCGCAGCTCGGGGCCATAGCTGCAACTGCGCAGTTTGGAGTGGGCCAGGTACAGGTAATTCTTGCGCTCCATGACATGGTCGGAGAACTCGTTGCCCACCGCAAAACCCAGACGATATGGCTTGCGGTCGTGGCCGATGACGTACAGGCCGCCGATCTCCGGCTCTTCGCCGGCGTCTTCGGCAAAGGGTGGCACCGGGAACGCCTGGCCAGGGCGCACCACGATGCTGCCGTCGCCTTTGTAGAACCATTCCGGTTGCACGCCCGCCTGACCGGCGGCGGGCTTGCCGCCCTCCACGCCCCATTTGAAGATGCGCATGGTGTCGGTCAACGTGGCTTCGTCGCCGGCCTGTTGGTGCATTTTGTCGCGAGCGGCGGCGCTGCCCAGGTGGGTCAGGCCGGTGCCGCTGATCAGCATATGGGCCGGGTCCGGATGGTCCAGCGGCGGCAGGATCTTCTGTTCGGCGAGCAACGCGGCGTAGTCATGGCTGTCGCCCAAGCCCAGGCTGTCGACCTGCTGCTGCAATGAAGCCCCGGCTTCGATGGCGGCCAGCGCCAGTTCGCGCACGCTGCCGGCGCCCTGCACTTCGCGTAACCGGGTGCCATCGACAACGCCGACCCGGCGCTCGCCGTTATTGAGTTCGAACTGCACTAAACGCATCAGCTTTCTCCTTGAATTAAGTACGGGTGGCACCACGGGCGCTGGCGGCGAACTGGTCGGCCGGTAGCACATGTTTGCGCTCCAGCACGCGGTAGACCACGCCGGTCAACACCAGGCCGAACAGCATCACGCCGGACAGGAAATACAGGCCCGAGGCCAGGTTGCCGGTGTACTCCTTGAGCGCGCCGATCACGAACGGACCGATATAACCGCCCAGGTTGCCCACCGAGTTGATCAGGGCAATGCCCGCCGCCGCACTGGCGCCGGCGAAGAAACGCCCCGGCAAGGTCCAGAACACTGCGGTGCAGGAAAACATCGCGAACGCCGCCAGGCACAACGCCGCCATTTGCAGCACCGGCGCGCCGAGCCAGGCGCTGAAAAACAGGCCGGTGGCACCCAGTACATACAGCACGGCGAGGTGGCCGTAGCGATCATTCAAACGGTCGGAACTGCGCGGGATGATCAGCAGGCCGATGATGCCGAAGATATACGGCACGGCCGAGATAAAGCCGGTAACCAGGTCCGTGCCGCCGAACTGTTTGATCAGGGTCGGCAGCCACAGGCCCAGGCCATAGATGCTCAGGGTCACCGGCAGGTAGAACAGCGCCAGCAACAGCACGCGCTTGTCCTTGAGGGCATGCAGCGGGTTGCCGTGACGGGTCTGGCCGTAGGCTTGCAGATCTTTGGCCAGCTCGCCGGTGAGCCAGGCTTTTTCGTCCTCGCTCATCCATTTGACCTGTTTGGGGCCGTCCGGCAGCCAGCGCAGCACCGGCCAGGTCAGCAGGATCGCCGGGGTGCCGATCACGATGAACAGCCACTGCCAGCCATGCAGACCGAGGATGCCGTCCATGCCCAGCAGGCCGCCGGATACGGGGCCGGTGATCATCATGGCGATGGGTTGGGAGAGGATGAACAGGCCGAGGATCTTGCCGCGATGGCGCACCGGGAACCATTGGGTGATGTAGTACAGCACGCCGGGAAAGAACCCGGCTTCCGCCGCGCCGAGCAGAAAACGCATCACATAGAAGCTGTGCGGCCCCTGCACAAAGGCCATGCCGATGGTGATGGTGCCCCAGGTGATCATGATCCGCGCGAACCAGCGCCGGGCGCCGAAGCGGTCGAGCATCAGGTTGCTGGGAATCTCGAACAGGAAGTAGCCGATAAAGAACAGGCCCGCGCCCAGGCCATAGGCGGCGTCACCGATGCCGACATCGGCGCCCATGTGCAGCTTGGCGAAACCCACGGCGGAACGGTCCACGTAGGCGATCAGGTACAGCAGGATCAGGAAGGGAATCAGTTTCAGCGTGATGCGCCGAATAAGCCGCAGTTCCTGGCTCATGGGGGTCGATCTCCGATTGTTGTTTTTATAGAAGCTCGGGCGACGCCTCTCGCGATAACTCGCCAGGGCCACACCTCAGTTGAGATCGACTATATAGTAGTACTATTTGCGAAACAACACTTCCAAATGGAAGATTTTGCGCTTATGTTTAGCCGCAGAGAGAACATATAGTCATACAATAAGAGAAATCGATCATGTCTGATAAAAAGCCCGGCCTACGCTCTGCCCAGTGGTTCGGTACTGCCGATAAGAACGGCTTCATGTACCGCAGCTGGATGAAGAACCAGGGCATCGCCGACCACCAGTTCCATGGCAAGCCGATCATCGGTATCTGCAACACCTGGTCGGAGCTGACTCCGTGCAACGCGCACTTCCGTCAGATCGCCGAGCACGTCAAACGTGGGGTGATCGAGGCCGGTGGCTTCCCGGTGGAATTCCCGGTGTTTTCCAACGGCGAGTCGAACCTGCGCCCTACCGCCATGCTCACCCGCAACCTGGCGAGCATGGATGTAGAAGAAGCCATTCGCGGCAACCCCATCGACGGCGTGGTGCTGCTGACCGGCTGCGACAAGACCACCCCGGCCCTGCTGATGGGCGCCGCCAGTTGCGACGTACCGGCGATCGTGGTGACGGGCGGGCCGATGCTTAACGGTAAGCACAAGGGCCAGGACATTGGTTCGGGCACGGTGGTGTGGCAACTGAGTGAGCAGGTCAAGGCCGGCACCATCACCCTGGACGATTTCCTCGCGGCCGAGGGCGGTATGTCCCGTTCGGCGGGCACCTGCAACACCATGGGCACCGCCTCGACCATGGCCTGCATGGCGGAAGCCCTCGGCACGTCCCTGCCGCACAACGCCGCGATTCCCGCAGTGGATGCGCGCCGTTATGTACTGGCGCATATGTCGGGCATGCGTGCGGTGGAGATGGTGCGTGAAGACCTGCGCCTGTCGAAGATCCTCACCAAAGAAGCTTTTGAAAACGCGATTCGGGTCAACGCGGCCATCGGCGGCTCGACCAACGCGGTGATCCACCTTAAAGCCATTGCCGGGCGTATCGGCGTGGACCTTGAACTGGACGACTGGACCCGCATCGGTCGCGGTATGCCAACTATCGTGGACTTGCAGCCCTCCGGGCGTTTCCTGATGGAAGAGTTCTACTACGCCGGTGGCCTGCCTGCGGTGCTGCGTCGCCTGGGCGAAGCCAACCTGATCCCACACCCGAACGCGCTGACCGTCAACGGCAAGACCCTGGGCGAAAACACCCAGGATTCGCCGATATACGGCCAGGACGAAGTGATCCGCACCCTGGACAACCCGATCCGCGCCGACGGCGGCATCTGCGTGCTGCGCGGCAACCTGGCGCCGCTCGGTGCAGTCCTCAAGCCGTCGGCGGCCAGCCCGGAATTGATGCAGCATCGCGGCCGTGCGGTGGTATTCGAGAACTTCGACATGTACAAGGCGCGCATCAACGACCCGGAGCTGGAGGTGGACGCCAACTCGATCCTGGTCATGAAAAACTGCGGTCCCAAGGGTTACCCAGGCATGGCCGAAGTCGGCAATATGGGCCTACCGGCCAAGCTGCTGGCCCAGGGCGTGACCGATATGGTGCGCATTTCCGATGCGCGCATGAGCGGCACGGCCTACGGCACCGTGGTGCTGCATGTGGCACCGGAAGCCGCCGCCGGCGGGCCCTTGGCCACGGTGCAGGAAGGTGACTGGATCGAGCTGGACTGCGCCAACGGCCGCTTGCACCTGGACATTTCCGACGCCGAGCTGGCGGCGCGCATGGCCGACCTCAAGCCACCACAGGACCTGATCGTCGGCGGCTATCGCCAGCTGTACATCAACCATGTGCTGCAGGCGGACCAAGGCTGCGACTTTGACTTTCTGGTGGGTTGCCGCGGGGCGGAAGTCCCACGGCATTCCCACTAATTGGGATGCTATGATGCCGCGAATTTAAGCCAGAGCATCCCGCCCGTTATGGATCACCAGCCGTCCAAGCCGCGCAAGAGCATGCATGCCCAGATCGTCCAGGACTTGGGCATGCACATCGTTTCCGGTCGCTTCAAGCCAGAAGAACGCCTGCCCATGGAAGCCACGCTTTGCGAGGAGTACAAGGTCAGCCGTTCGGTGTTGCGCGAGGCGACCCGCGTGCTCAGTGCCAAAGGCCTGGTGTACTCCAAGCCACGGGTGGGTGCGGTGGTGCGGCCACGGCTCAAATGGCACCTGCTCGACCCGGACGTGCTGTCCTGGTTGATGCAGTCCACGCCCCATAGCGAGTTTTTCAACACCTTGGCCGGTGTGCGGCGCATCCTCGAACCGGAAATCGCCGCCATGGCCGCGACCACCGCCACCGACGATGACATCGCCATCATCGAAAAGGCCTACCACGGCATGGAGACCGCGCAGACCCACGAACAGCTGCTACAGGCCGACCTGGACTTCCACCGCGCCATCGCCGATGCCACCCGCAACGACCTGCTGGCATATATGTGCAACATGCTGTCGCTGCCGTTGCGCGAATCGATCAACATCACCAACCGCCGCCCCGACATCCAGGGCCTGAGCCTGCCTCGGCATAAAGCCATCCTCACCGCCATCCAGAACCGCGATGCCCTGGGCGCGCGGCATGCGTCGCTCGTGCAGCTGGATGACACGCGGGTAGCGTTGGATACGGTAATGAATGTACTCACCCCGCTCTAAAGCCAAGTGAAAGGACAGGTGGGAGGGGGCTTGCCCCCTCCCACAGTTAAATTCCTCTGAGCCACCACCCGGCAACTCGGTGCATTTGGCCCCGATAGCCATAGATCTCTACACAGGTTTCAAAGGTTTAGCTAACTCTGTGGTGAGCGGGCTTGCCCCGCGCTGGGCTGCGAAGCGGCCCCAAACCCAGGCACCTCGGTGTGTCAGCTAAACCACATCGCCTGGGATGGGGCTGCTTCGCAGCCCAGCGCGGGGCAAGCCCGCTCACCACAGCAAGCCCGCTCACCACAACAAGCCTGCTCACCCCAGAAAGCCTGCTCACCACGAGAACCTCATTTTCTCAGGCGATGTCACCGAAGATATGCAGCCACCAACCCTAACCACGATGCGAAGCGAGCCGCTCTGGCTTTTGCTTTTGATCTCAGGCGCCCCGTTAACCACGCTGGCCGGAATTCGGCGTTGATTTGGGGGGTGAACCGGCAGGGATGCCGGTTTAGCCGCCCCGCGCCATGGGTGGCGCGTAGCGGCGCCCCCCCAAATCAATGTCGGATTACGGGCACACCGAGCCTAGGCGAGGTGCCGAGTGGTGGGGCAAAGCGTTTTTGGTTACTTTTGGCGCTCTTCCAAAAGTGACCCGCCGTAAGGGCGGAACCCATAGCCGCCGTGACCGCGGCAACGGATATGTACTCGGTTTGCCCCAACCTCCTGGTCGGCTGTCAGGCCGCCATCGGGGGCAAGCCCCCTCCCACAGTTAAATTCCTCTGGGCCATCACCCGGCAACTCGGTGCATTTGGCCCCGATAGCCATAGATCTCTACACAGGTTTTAAGGCTGGAAATAACTCTGTGGTGAGCGGGCTTGCCCCGCGCTGGGCTGCGAAACGGCCCCAAACCCAGGCACCTCGGTGTGTCAGCTAAACCACATCGTCTGGGATGGGGCCGCTTCGCGGCCCAGCGCGGGGCAAGCCCGCTCACCACAGCAAGCCTCAACCCAGCAAGCCCCCTCCCACACTTAGCTCCAACTATCTGGTTACGCCCCTATGCCATTGCAAGCCGACAAGACGGCGTTACAAGGTGTAGGCAATACCAACCTGCACCGTACGCGGCGCGCCGGGATACGCGTAGATATTGCCGAACGCACCCTCTTCGTATTCGCGGTTGAACAGGTTCTTCACGTCCAGGTTAAGACGGATCTTGTCGTTGACCTTGTAGTAACTGAGCAGGTCGACGACGGTGTAGGCGCCCATGGAAAACGCGCTGTTGGCGGTCTGGCCCGCGCGTTCATCGACGTATTTACCGCCGGCGCCAAGGCCCAGGCCCTTGAGTGCACCGTCTTGGAATTCGTAGACGTTGAGCAGGCTGAAGCTGTTACGCGGGATATTCAGCAAGCGCGTGCCACTGCGCAAGGTATTGTCCCGGGTGACTTCGGCGTCCACATAGGCATAGCCGCCGATCACGCGCCATTCGGGGGTGAGGTTGCCGGCAACGTTAAGGTCGAAACCACGACTGCGGACCTGGCCAGCGGCGACGCTGAAGGTGGAATCCACGGGATCGGTGGTGAGCACGTTCTTCTTCTCGATCTGGTAGATCGCCGCGTCAACGCTCAACTGACGGTCCAGGGCCTCCCACTTGATGCCCACTTCGTAGGACTTGCCTTTCTCCGGCGCGAAACCTCCGCCTTCACGGCTGGCACCGGTGTTGGGTTTGAACGAGCGCGCGGCGTCGGCGTAGACGGCGACGGTGTCGGTCAGGTCGTAGATCACGCCTAGCCGTGGAGTCACGGCGTTGTCCGCAGCCTGCCACGGTTTGACACCCGTCACATAACTTTCGTAGTCATGTTCGAACCGCTCGAAACGCGCACCGGCCAGGACTTTCAAGCGTTCGGTCAGCGCCACCTGGTCCTGCACGAAAGCCGCGTAGGTCTTGAGGTTTTCTTTGTCGTGGGTCGGCGTGCGTGTCAGCGGTGGACGCGCCTGGCCGTAGACCGGATTGAAGATATCGATGGGGTAGGTGCCGGCGGCGGCGCTGGAGCGCTGGATGATCGACTGGTAGTCGTAGTCCTCGTACTCGATGCCGGTCAGCAAGGTGTGATCGAAGCCGCCGGTGGAGAAGTGCCCGGTCAGGTTGAGCTGGTAGTCCTTATCGGTCCATTCCAGCTTGCGGTAGTTGAAGTTGCGTTGCAGCGTGCGGCCGTCGGCGCTCAGGCTACCGGGGCCGTTAGCCTCGATGGCATTGCCCTGCAACGTCCCATCCAACCACTGAAACCCACCCCCCAACGTCCAGCTGTCGTTGAGCATATGCTCGAAACGCAGCTGGGCCATGTTGTTATCGTTGTGCAGCTTGCCCACGTCCTTGTCACCCCAGAACGTGTCGCGGGACGGCGTGCCGGCCTGGTTGGCGAAACGCGTCAGGCCACGGTCCAGCGGATGGTTATTGCGCATGAAATCGCCTTCGAAGATCACCTTGGTGTCATCGCTGGCCTGCCAGGTAAGGACCGGGGTGACGCCGTAGCGCTCGGTCGACACATGATCGCGGAAGGTGTCGCCGCCCTCGCCCACCACGTTCAGGCGATAGGCCAGGCGGCCTTCTTCGTCCAGCGGGCCGGAGGCGTCCAGCGTGCCGCGCTGCATGCCCTGGTCGTTCAACTGGCTGCCGAGGGTCACCGTGCGTTCGGCCAGCGGTTGCTTGGACACCACATTGAAGGTACCGCCCGGATCGCCACGGCCGTACAGCATGGTGGCCGGGCCGCGCAGCACTTCCAGGCGCTCGATGGTGTTGGCGTCCGGCATGTTCGGGTAGCCACGGTTGATCGGGAAGCCGTTGCGGTAGAACTCGCCGGTAGTGAAGCCGCGCACGGTAAACGTGGTGAGGCCCTGCCCGCCGAAGTTGTTGGCGCGGCCTACACCGCCGGCGTAGTCGAGAGCATCTTGCAGGCGCGTTGCACCGAGGTCTTCGACCACGTCCTTGGACACCACGCTGATGGACTGCGGGGTTTCGTGGATGGAAGTGTCGGTGCGCGTCGCACTGGCCGAACGCGTGGCGTGATAGCCCTTGACGGGACCTTGCGCCGTCTCGTAATCCCCTTCGCCGGTGACCGTGGTCGCTTGTAACTCAAGGCTGGCAGATGGCGTGGTGACCTCCTGCGCCCAGGTAAAAGGGGAAAACGCCTGAAGGACACACAGGGAAATCAGCGTACGACGCATGGGTGTTCAGCCTAGTGAATGAGCCAGATGGGACGGCAAACCTGCCAAGAATTCGCCGCGAATGGTATATCAAGTCATTCGTGTTTGATATCTGTTCTCATTCGTTATTTTTTGTGTATCTGCTGTGTATAACCCAAAGAGCATACGGCGGCGGCAAGGTCCAGGGTGCGATGGTTTCCCAACTGAACGTAGGCCAGGCTAGGGTCATCGCCTTCCCACGCGCACTGGCCCTGCCCCGGCGCCGCTTTCCGGGTTTGCTTGCGTTCATCCTGTGCACGCAGTAAGCCCATTCAATCCAGCAGCGCCACCAGACGCGCGTCGATAGCGCCCTCGTCCACCGCCAACAACGCCAATGTCACCGGCAACTTGAACCGCCGCCGACCCGCGCTGCCGGGGTTCACATACAGCGTTTCACCCCGCCACTCGATCAGCGGTTTGTGGGAATGCCCGGTGATCACCAAGCGCGTTTTGGCGTCGAGCAACGCCGGGACATCGGCGATGTCATGCACCAGCAAGGTCTTCCAACCGTTGAGGCTGATGTGCAGGTGATCCGGCACCTGGCGCGCCCATGGAGCATCTTGATCGTTGTTGCCGCGCACTACGTGCAACGGTGCGATGCGCGCCAATTGCTCGACAATGTCGGCGCCGCCGATATCGCCGGCATGGAGGATCTGCTCGCAACCTTGCAGGGCCGCCACGGCCTCGAGCCGCAGAAGGCCGTGGGTATCGGAAATCACACCGATCTTCATAGGGGCTCACTCTCGTGGGTTTGACTCAGGATACATAGGTATCTACACAAATCTTAAAGGCTGACATATGAGCAGGCTTGCCACACATTCACTCAGGCCGCGCTTCTAAAACCTGCCGCCATCGCTACCAAAATTGTTTCGCCCGGCGGCTTAAACGTTTCAGGTTGCGGCGAACCTAACGGGCTCGTCGGCGTCCGAGCTAAGGCACTGTTGCTTACCGTTCGCCGCGAGGTTGTCATTTGAAAGCCGCCATCATCAAAAAGTACCGCCTGGTCATCAAGACCATGGGCTACGTCGGCTGGTCGTTGTTCTGGCTGTTGCTGTGGGACGTCGCCGTGACGGTGGACTTCATGCTGTTTCTCACAGCCAAGATCAACCTGCCGCTGATGCCCCTGACCCTGCTGGGCTCGGCACTCGTGGTGTTGATCAGTTTTCGCAACAGCAGCGCCTATAACCGCTGGTGGGAGGCCCGCACGTTGTGGGGGGCGATGGTCAACAATTCGCGCAGCTTTGCGCGCCAGGTGCTGACCCTGCTGGACGACCCCGGCAGTGAGGTCAACCCGATCAAGTCCACGCTGTTGCGCCGACATGTGGCCTACGTGAACTGCCTGGCCGCGCACCTGCGGGGCCAGCCGTGCCCCGATGAAGTGCGCGCGTTCATCCCTGCCGATGAGTTTGCGCGCAACGGTGCGACCAATAATTTCGCCAATGACATCCTTACCGGTTCGGCGGCGTTGCTGGCCCGCGAATACAAGGCCGGGCATCTGGACAGCATTCGCCTGGCGCGGCTGGAGTCGACCCTGGTGGACCTGTCCAACGCCCAGGGCGGCATGGAGCGTATCGCCAACACGCCGCTGCCCTACCCCTACGTGTATTTCCCGCGCCTGTTTATCACCCTGTTCTGCCTGATCGTACCGGTGGGCCTGGTGGAATCCCTGGGCTGGTTTACCCCGCTGGCCTCCACGGTGGTGGGCTTTATGCTGCTGGCTATCGAACGCATCGGCACCGACCTGCAAAGCCCGTTCCGCTCCAGCGAACACCAAATCCAGATGGAAGCCATCTGCGAAACCATCGAGAAAAACCTGCAATCAATGCGCCGCGACACCCTGGCCGACAATTTGATCGGCTGAACCCACCTACGCGCCCTAAAGTGCGTGCCCTCTCGGTCGATAAAGAGGGTACGTACGCAAGGACCCACCCTTCATAACAACCCCTGCGACGCTCAGCACTACTGTTTGCCTTGCCAAAACTATAAATACCCGCGGGTGAAAGTCATGAATATCAAGCAGAAGCTGACCTGGGCGTTCGCGGCTATCGCGTGCGTGCCGGTCATCCTGGTAGCGGTACTGGTAGTGTTGAACCTGCGCGAGGGGGCCCAAGCCAATTTCCTCGACAGCAGCGGACGGGAAATCCGCCAGATCGACAATGGCATGAAGCAGTTCTTCGACGGCATCAGCCAGAACGTCGAGTACGTGGCCAAGGACCCGCGCGTAGTCGCGGCCAAAGACCTCAAGAGCTATGCCAGTGCCGACGCTGCGCAAATCCCGCTGACCCCAACCAATAAAGAGCTGCTGGCGATCTTCGATCAATTCGCCAAGAGCCACCCCACCACGGCCTACCTGTCCCTCGGCCTCGCCGACGGGGGCTACGCCAGCTGGCCCGACGACGCCAAACTGACCAACTACGACCCGCGCGTACGCCCCTGGTACAAGGCGGCGGTTGCCGCGCCTGGCACCACGGTGCGCACCGGCGCGTACTACTGGGCGCCGGACGACGTGGTGCTGATCGGCACCGTGCATACCGTGGCCGATACCAGCGGCAATGTGCTGGGCGTGGTGGGCCTGGACGTGTCGCTCAAGCAACTGACCGAACTGGTCAAGAACATCAAGCTCGGTGACAGCGGTTACCTGATGCTGGTGGAAGGCAACGGCAACGTGCTGGTGGACCCCAGCGATGCCAAGCACAACTTCAAGCCTCTGGCCGACTTGGGCCCCAACTACGCCGAATTGGCCAAACGCGGCGACGGCGTGACCCAGATCGACATCGACGGCGTGGCCTATATGGCCAACGTGGTCAGTTCCAAAGACCTGGGCTGGCGCTTTATCGGCCTGATCAAGCGCGACGAAGTGATGGCCGGCGCCACCAGCCTGACCTGGTTGATCGCCGCCATCGCCGCAGCCCTGGCTGTGGTGTTCGCGATTGTCGGTGCCAGTTTTGCCAGCGTCATCGTGCGGCCGATTCGCGGCGTGGCCGACGGCCTGCAGGAAATCGCCGAAGGTGAAGGCGACCTTACCCGTCAACTCAAGGTGCAGGGCAAAGACGAAACCGCCACCCTGGCCGGCTGGTTCAACCAGTTTCTGGGCATGATCGCGCAACTGGTGCAGCGCATCGGTAACGCATCCTCCGATCTGCAGAGCGCCGCCGCCGACACCAGCGAAGTGGCCAACAATATGAACCAGGCCGCCGGGCGCCAGCGCGAAGCAGTGGAACTAGTGAGCACCGCGTTCAACGAGATGGTGGCCACCGCCAACGAAGTCGCACGCTCTTGCAGCGCCGCCGCTTCCAGCGCCGACGAAGGCTACCGCGACGTGCATGACGGCCAGCAACATATCGGCGAAGCCACCGGCAGCGTGCTGCGGCTCAGTGAAGACTTGCAGAAGTCGACCCAGACCATGCAGCAGTTGGAGCAGGACAGTAAAAACATCAACACCATCCTGGATACCATCCGCTCGATTGCCGAACAGACCAACCTGCTGGCGCTCAACGCCGCCATCGAAGCCGCACGGGCCGGTGACCAGGGCCGCGGTTTTGCCGTGGTCGCCGACGAAGTCCGCGCTCTCGCCCGCCGCACCGCCGACTCCACCGGCGAGATCGACAGCCTGCTGGGCAACCTCGCCCGCCGCACCCAGGAAGTCACGCAGCAGATGCAAGGCAGCCTGTTGGTGTCCCATACCAGCGTGGAACGCATCCAGCAGGCCCGCGACAGCTTCGACAAGATCCGCGGCTCGGTGGACTCGATCCGCGACCAGAACACCCAGATCGCCACCGCCGCCGAAGAGCAGCACCAAGTCGCCGAAGAGATCAACCGCCACATCGCGCAGATCCATGCCGATGCGCAACTGGTCGAAGGCTTCGCCCACTCGGCACAGACCGGCTCGGGCCGTTTGACCGATATTTCCGCTCAGCTCAAAGGGTTGGTGGGTCGCTTCAAGTTCTGATCCCTCCCGACGCACACGGCGGTGAACCCTTCACCGCCGTGCCTGCTCAGGCGAACAGCTCAACCCCAAGCTGGAACGCCACCCACAATGCCAGCCCGGTGGCGAACACCAGGGCAATGTTCTCGAACAGGTTGTTACGGTATTCCTTGCCGAGCAGCGACTTCTGATTGGACATGATCAACAGCCCCAGGGAAATCACCGGCAACCCGACGATGTTCAGCGCACTCACGCCGATGGTCAGCGTGACAAAATCCGGCATGCCCGGCAGCGACCAGATCAGCGGCGTGACCAGAATGAACAACATGAACCACTTGTGCATCGGGTCACGATGAAACTCTTTGCCGAAGCGCTGGCGCCGTTCAGGCCGCACGTGCTGGAAGGCATCGGTGATCAACATCGGGAATGCCGTGGTTTTGCCGGAAATGCTCGCAAACAGCGTGGCGAACACGCCGATAAAGAAGATGTACCAGCCGATGGGGCCGAAGAACAGCTCCAGCGCCTTGCCCAGATCGCCGAGGGTTTTCACTTCGATGCCGTTGGGACGCAGGATTTGCGCGCCGACGATCCAGATTGCCAGGTTGATCACAATCCCCACGAATACCGCAAACAGCAGGTCGTTGCGCTGGATGCGCTTGTGCTGCGGGCCGATCCAGCCTTTTTGGCGCATCACATAGGGATGCACGAAGTTGGCTATAGAGCCGGCGACCGCGCCGATCACCGACACCGCCACCAACAGAGCGCCATGCACGCCCTCGTCCGGCGGAATACTGAAACCGATGGTGCCTTTGACGATGCCAGCCATGTCCGGCCCGGACATTACCGCCAGAGCAATAAAGGCCAGCGTCATAATCGCCAGCAGGCCCTTCATCACCCCTTCGATCATCGAATAGATATTGCGCCCCACCAGCAGCCACACCGCCAGTACCACTGCCACCGAACACAGCAACGCGTAATCGGTCTTGAACAGCATGGCCAGGGCCTCGCCGGCACCCTTGATCATGTAGGCATTCATCAAGTGGCCCATCAGCAGCGCATACACCAGCAGGAACCAGGCGAAAAACGGGTTCAACTGGGCATAGCCCTGCAGGATGGTCATGCCTTGGTTATTACACAGCTGGAAGCGCGCGATGATATTGACGATCAAGTACCTGAGCAGCAGCGACACCGCCAGTACCCACATCATCGCGTAGCCGTAGTTGGCGCCGGCCACCGAGGATGTAATCAAATCCCCTGCACCGAGCCAGGACAGCACCGCAATGACACCTGGGCCCAGCAGCTTTAGAAGTCGTACGACATGGCCGGACGCGGGCGCCGCCGCCTGGCCTTCGATCCTTGGAATACCGGTCATCGAGGGAGTCTCCATTTATTTTTTTTGTGAGAACGCCGCTAGTCGACCACAGTTGATATGACGTCGTATAACTACAGTGACTGGACATGTATTAAGAAATGTTTCTTTAACTGTCATTTGCTCGCGGTGGCTGACACCTATGACAGCCTGTCGGCAAAAATGTACTAACTAGTTACTTGTCTTGCTAACATTGCGCCTTTGCCCTCTCTCACTCGAGTCCTTTCGACATGAAACGAGCATCGCGCGCCGCTGGCGTCTCTAGATTCTTCCTGCTGGGCCTGGGCGTGATCATCGCCCTGCTCGGCCTCGCGCTGGCCGTCGGCGGCGCCAAACTGGTCAGCCTCGGTGGCTCTTGGTATTTCCTGCTGGGCGGTGTGGCCATGGCGGTTGCCGGCCTGTTGATTGCCCAACGCAAACCGGCCGGCGCGTGGCTGTTCGCCGCGTTTCTGATCGGCACTGCCGTGTGGGCGGTGGCAGAGGTGGGGCTGGTGTTCTGGCCGCTGTTTTCGCGATTGTTTATGTTCGCGGTGATCGGCCTGGTGGTGGCACTGGTGTACCCGCTGCTGGCCGGCAAGCCGGCGCGCGGCGCGTATGGTGTCGCGGCGGTATTGGCGGTGGGCGTGGCGGTGGCGGCGGGCAATATGTTTGTCGCGCACCCGAGCGTGGCGCCAACGGGTGCGGGCCCGGGTGTCACACCGGTGGTGGCGGCCGAGGCGCAGAAAGACTGGGCGCACTACGGCAACACTGAGGGCGGCAGCCGCTTTGCCGCCCTGGATCAAATCAACCGCAACAACATCGACAAGCTCAAAGTGGCCTGGACCTACCGCACTGGCGACGTGGCCATCAGCGACGGCAACGGTGCCGAAGACCAACTGACACCCCTGCAGATCGGCAACAAGGTGTTTATCTGCACGCCCCACAACAACCTGATCGCCCTGGACGCCGACACCGGCAAAGAGCTGTGGAAAAACCAGATCAACGCACAGTCGGCGGTCTGGCAACGATGCCGGGGCCTGGCCTATTTCGACGCCAGCGCGCCCATCGCCCAACCGACCCAACCCAACAGCTCGCCGATCATCGCCGCCAGCGTTCCAGCCGGTGCGCAGTGCCAGCGCCGTTTGCTGACCAACACCATCGATGCGCGTCTGATTGCGGTGGACGCCGACACCGGCCAATTCTGCGAAGACTTCGGCAGCCATGGCCAGGTGGATCTCAAAGCTGGCCTCGGCAATGTGCCGGACAGTTACTACCAACTGTCCTCCGCCCCGCTGATCGCCGGGACCACCGTAGTGGTCGGTGGCCGCGTCGCCGATAACGTGCAGACCGATATGCCCGGCGGCGTGATCCGTGGTTTCGACGTAATCAGTGGGCACATGCGCTGGGCCTTCGACCCGGGCAACCCCGACGACAAACAAGCGCCGGCCGCTGGCAGCACTTATGTGCGCAGCACGCCCAACAGTTGGGCGCCGATGTCCTACGACCCGCAGATGAACACGGTTTTCCTGCCGATGGGCAGTTCGTCCACCGACATCTATGGCGTGGAGCGCACCGCGCTCGACCATAAATACGGCGCGTCCGTCCTGGCGCTGGACGCCTCCACCGGGGCCGAAAAGTGGGTGTACCAAACCGTCCACAACGACCTGTGGGACTTCGACCTGCCGATGCAGCCGAGCCTGATCGACTTCACCCCGCCGGGCAGCGACAAGGCCGTGCCTGCCGTGGTCATCGGCACCAAGGCCGGGCAGATCTACGTGCTCGACCGCGCCACCGGTAAGCCGCTGACTGAGGTCAAGGACGTGCCGGTCAAGGCCGCCAATATCCCCAACGAACCCTATTCGCCAACCCAACCCAAATCCGTGGGCATGCCGCAGATCGGCGCGCAAACCCTGAGGGAATCAGACATGTGGGGCGCCACCCCATATGACCAGTTGCTGTGCCGCATCGACTTCAAGGGCATGCGCTACGACGGCCTGTACACCGCGCCGGGCACGGATAAATCCCTGAGCTTTCCCGGTTCCCTGGGCGGCATGAACTGGGGCAGTCTTTCCACCGACCCGGTGCATGGTTTTATCTTCGTCAACGACATGCGCCTGGGCCTGTGGATCCAGATGATCCCGTCGCAGAACAAGGCTCAGGCCGCCTCCGGTGGCGAAGCGCTGAACACCGGCATGGGCGCGGTACCGCTCAAGGGCACGCCGTATGCGGTGAACAAAAACCGCTTCCTGTCAGTGGCTGGTATCCCCTGCCAGGCGCCGCCGTTCGGCACCCTGACCGCCATTGATATGAAAACGCAGAAAATCGCCTGGCAAGTGCCGGTGGGCACCGTGGAAGACACCGGTCCGCTGGGCATCCGTATGCACCTGCCGATCAAGATCGGCCTGCCGACCCTCGGCGGCACGCTGTCGACCCAGGGCGGCTTGATCTTTATCGCCGGCACCCAGGACTTCTACCTGCGCGCCTTCAACAGCGGCAACGGCGAAGAAATCTGGAAAGCCCGCCTGCCCGTCGGCAGCCAGGGCGGCCCGATGACCTACGTGTCGCCGAAAACCGGCAAGCAATACGTCGTGGTGACTGCCGGGGGCGCGCGCCAGTCCACCGACCGGGGCGACTATGTGATCGCCTACGCCTTGCCATAACGCCTGCGTGCGCTCCGGCTCTGCTTGAACATGTGGGAGGGGGCTTGCCCCCTCCCACATTTTGAGCCGGTTTTTTCAGTTAATACTGAGTAGGGCGACTGGCATTAGGGCAAGCCCCCCTCCCACACAGGTTCAGCAGCGTATGTAAGGCCCTAATCAGGCACGGGCAACGCACACTCCTCGCCTCGCTGGTACTCCCGGGGGGTACAGCCAAATTCACGGCGAAACACGGTGTGCAGGTACTGCGCCGAAGTGAAGCCGCATTGCGCCGCCACGTCGGCAATCGCCCGTTCGTGGCTTGCCAGGCCTTTGGCGGCGGCGGCGAGTTTGAAGCGCAAGATCTCGTCATGCACGCTGCACCCGCGCTCCTTGCGAAAGTGCGACTCCAGGGATGAACGCGACACGCCGACATAGGCCGCCACTTGTGCGGTCTTGATGCCCTGGCAGGCGTATTGGCGGATAAACAGCAGCGCCTGCATCACGTAAGGATTGCCCAGCGGCTGATGCAAGCTGGAGGCCTGCACGTTGATTGCCTCCGGAGGCACCAGAATCTGCGTGCCGGCGCAAGGTTTGCCGTGCAGCATCTGATGAAGAAGCGCGGCGGCCGTGCGGCCCATGGTTTCCGTGCCCTGGATCACCGAACTCAGCGGCACCCGCGTGAGGGTGCGGGTCAGCGGGTCGTTGTCGATGCCGATCAGCGCCACTTCTTCCGGCACCGCAATGCCGGCGGTGAGGCAAGCTTGCAGCAGTTGCCGAGCGCGGGCGTCGGTGACGGCGATGATGCCGATGGGCTTGGGCAGGCTCTGTAACCAAGCAATCTGCTGTTCCACCGCGCTGTCCCACAACGGCGCGCTGGTGCCCAGGCCGCGATACACCTCGACGTTCAGGCCATCGCGTTGCATCAAGCGGCGAAAGGCTTTTTCCCGCTCCTGGGCCCAGCGATTGGCCTGGGCCGGCGGCAGGCTGAAACAGGCAAAGCGGGTCAAGCCGGCCTCGATCAGGTGTTCATAAGCCAGCTTCATCAACCCATGGTTGTCGGTGGCCACGTAGGGAATGCCCTTGGGATAGGCGCTTGCATCCTCATAAGACCCGCCCACCGCCACCACCGGCAACTTGCTGTGGGCCAGGGCCTCGCCGATCAGCGGGTCATCGAAGTCAGCGATGATGCCGTCGCCTTGCCAGCGCTCGATGCCTTTGAGCCGGCACAGAAAGTCTTCCTCCAGGAACAAATCCCAGGATGCGCGGGTGCTGCTCAGGTAATTGCCGATGCCGGCGATGATGCCACGGTCGTAGATTTTGCTGCCGTTGAACAGCAAGGCAATGCGGTGCACGGGCGGTAGGGTTTTCATTGTTGTTGTCCTCAGGCCAGTCGCCACAGGGTAGCCCCCGCCACTCAAAATCGCACCATCGCTTGGTGATTTTCATAATTAGCGAGCCAGGTGCCGTTGCTAGTATCCAGACACCGCCCAGAACAATAAGGAACACGCCATGACGTACTTCCCCGGTGTCGAGAAGGTTCGCTTCGAAGGCCCCGACAGCGATACCCCCCTCGCCTTTCGCCACTACGACGCCAACAAACTGATCCTCGGCAAACCGATGCGCGAGCACCTGCGCATGGCGGCGTGTTATTGGCATACGTTTGTCTGGCCCGGTGCGGACATGTTCGGCGTCGGCACCTTCAAGCGCCCGTGGCAGCGCAGCGGCGACCCGATGGAAGTGGCCATGGGCAAGGCCGACGCCGCGTTTGAGTTCTTCTCCAAGCTCGGCATCGATTACTACAGTTTCCACGACACCGACGTAGCCCCCGAGGGCAGTTCGCTCAAGGAGTACCGCGAACACTTTGCGCAGATGGTCGATCAGTTGGAGCGCCATCAGGAACAGTCCGGCATCAAGCTGTTGTGGGGCACCGCCAATTGCTTCAGCCACCCGCGCTTCGCCGCCGGCGCGGCCACCAACCCTGACCCGGAAGTGTTCGCCTGCGCCGCCGCCCAGGTGTTCAGCGCGATGAACGCCACCCTGCGGCTCAAGGGCGCCAACTATGTGCTGTGGGGCGGTCGTGAAGGCTATGAAAGCCTGCTCAACACCGACCTCAAGCGCGAGCGCGAACAACTCGGGCGCTTTATGCGCATGGTGGTGGAGCACAAGCACAAGATCGGCTTCAAGGGCGACCTGCTGATCGAGCCCAAGCCCCAGGAGCCGACCAAGCATCAATACGATTACGACAGCGCCACGGTGTTCGGCTTCCTGCACGAATATGGCCTGGAGCATGAGATCAAGGTCAATATCGAAGCCAACCACGCGACCCTGGCCGGGCACAGTTTCCACCATGAAATCGCCACCGCCGTGTCCCTCGGCATCTTCGGCAGCATCGACGCCAACCGTGGCGACCCGCAGAACGGCTGGGACACCGACCAGTTCCCCAACAGCGTCGAGGAAATGACCCTGGCCACCTATGAAATCCTCAAGGCTGGCGGCTTCAAGAACGGCGGCTATAACTTTGACTCCAAGGTGCGCCGCCAAAGCCTCGACGAAATCGACCTGTTCCACGGCCATGTCGGCGCCATGGATGTACTGGCCCTGGCGCTGGAACGTGCGGCGGCCATGGTGCAGAACGATCGGTTGCAGCAGTTCAAGGACCAACGCTACGCAGGCTGGCAACAGCCGTTGGGCCAAGCCGTGCTGGCCGGTGAGTTCAGCCTGGAATCCCTGGCCGAACATGCGTTTGCCCACGGGCTGAACCCGCAGGCCGTGAGTGGTCGGCAAGAGATGCTGGAGGGGGTGGTCAACCGGTTTATTTATCGGTAACAGAGTGGTGAGCGGGCTTATTGTGGTGAGCGGGCTTGTTGTGGTGAGCGGGCTTGTTGTGTGGTGAGCGGGCTTGCCCCGCGCTGGGGCGCGAAGCGGCCCCATTGCAGGCGATGTGTTTTTAGCTGACACACCGAGGTGCCTGGGTTTGGGGCTGCTTCGCAGCCCAGCGCGGGGCAAGCCCGCTCACCACAACAAGCCTGCTCACCACACCAAGCCCATTCACCACGACAAGCGCATTCACCACAAAAGTCCTGTTCACCACAGAATCCCGGCTTACCACAACACGCCGGTTAGCCACACCTATAGTGTTCGCCTAAAGTCTTCACCCAGTGTCTTTCCAACAACAATAAAAGGACGCACCACCATGAAGTCATTCAAACGTACCCTGCTCGCCACCGCCCTGGCCCTGCTCGCCCTGCCGGTGATGGCCGACCCGGCCCATCCGAAAATCGGCTTTTCCATCGACGACCTGCGCCTGGAGCGCTGGTCCCGCGACCGCGATTATTTCGTGGCAGCAGCGGAAAAACTCGATGCCAAAGTCTTTGTGCAGTCCGCCGATGCCAACGAGCAAAAGCAGATTTCCCAGATCGAGAACCTGATTTCCCGTGGCGTCGATGTGATCGTGATCGTGCCGTTCAACGCCACGGTTCTGACCAACGCGGTCGCCGAAGCCAAGAAGGCCGGGATCAAGGTGGTGTCCTATGACCGCCTGATCCTCAACGCCGACATCGACGCCTACATTTCCTTCGATAACGAAAAAGTCGGCGAGATGCAGGCCAGCGGCGTGCTGCAGGCGGCGCCCAAGGGTAATTACTTCCTGCTCGGCGGCGCGCCTACCGATAACAACGCCAAGGTGCTGCGCGAAGGCCAGATGAAGGTGTTGCAACCGGCCATCGACAAGGGCGATATCAAGGTAGTCGGCCAGCAATGGGTCAAGGAATGGAACCCCACCGAAGCCCTGAGCATCGTCGAAAATGCCCTGACCCGGAACAACAACAAAATCGACGCGATTGTCGCCTCCAACGACGCTACCGCCGGCGGTGCGATCCAGGCCCTGGCCGCGCAGAAGCTGGCGGGCAAGGTGCCGATCTCCGGCCAGGACGCCGACCTCGCCGCCGTCAAACGCGTGATCGACGGCACCCAGACCATGACCGTGTACAAGCCCCTCAAGCTGATCGCCACCGAAGCGGCCAAGCTCTCGGTGCAACTGGCGCGTAACGAGAAGCCCACCTACAGCTCGCAATACGACAACGGCAGCAAGAAGGTCGACACCATCCTGCTTACGCCCACTCCACTGACCAAGGCCAATATCGACCTGCTGGAGAAGGACGGTTTCTACACCAAAGAGCAGATCGGCGGGCAATGACCGCCATGGCCGACTACCTGCTGCAAATGAACGGCATCGTCAAAACCTTTGGCGGTGTCCACGCGCTGAACGGTATCGACATCAAGGTGCGGCCGGGGGAATGTGTCGGCCTGTGCGGCGAGAACGGTGCCGGTAAATCTACCTTGATGAAGGTGCTGTCGGCGGTCTATCCCCACGGCACCTGGGAGGGGGAAATCCTCTGGAATGGGCAGCCGCTCAAGGCGCAGTCCATCAGTGAAACCGAGGCCGCCGGCATTGTGATCATCCACCAGGAGTTGACCCTGGTGCCTGATCTGTCAGTGGCCGAAAACATCTTTATGGGGCACGAGCTGACCTTGCCGGGTGGACGCATGAACTACCCGGCGATGCTGCACCGCGCCGAAGCCTTGATGCGTGAACTCAAGGTGCCGGACATCAACGTGGCGCTACCGGTGTCGCAGTACGGCGGCGGTTACCAGCAACTGGTGGAAATCGCCAAGGCCCTGAACAAACAGGCGCGCCTGTTGATTCTCGACGAACCCTCTTCGGCCCTGACCCGCTCGGAAATCGAGGTGCTGCTGGATATCATCCGCGACCTCAAGGCCAAGGGGGTGGCCTGCGTCTATATCTCCCACAAACTCGATGAAGTGGCGGCGGTGTGCGACACCATCACGGTGATCCGCGACGGCAAGCACATCGCAACCACGGCCATGGCCGATATGGACATCCCGCGCATCATCACTCAGATGGTCGGCCGCGAGATGAGCAACCTCTACCCCACCGAGCCCCATGCCGTCGGCGAGGTGATGTTCGAGGCGCGCCACGTGACCTGCTACGACGTCGACAACCCCAAGCGCAAACGCGTCAACGACATTTCCTTCGTGCTCAAGCGTGGGGAAATCCTCGGTATTGCCGGGCTGGTGGGCGCCGGGCGTACCGAACTGGTGTCAGCCCTGTTCGGAGCCTACCCCGGCCGCTACAGCGCCGAAGTATGGCTGGACGGCGAGGTGATCGATACGCGCACGCCGCTCAAATCGATCCGCGCCGGGTTGTGCATGGTGCCCGAAGATCGCAAGCGCCAAGGCATCATCCCCGACCTCGGCGTGGGCCAGAACATCACCCTGGCGGTGCTCGACACCTATGCGCACCTGACCCGCATCGACGCCGAGGCCGAGCTGGGCAGTATCGACCGGCAGATCACGCGCATGCACCTCAAGACCGCCAGCCCGTTTTTGCCGATCACCAGCCTGTCCGGCGGCAATCAGCAAAAAGCCGTGCTGGCGAAAATGCTGATGACCCAGCCCAAAGTGCTGATCCTCGACGAGCCCACGCGCGGGGTGGACGTGGGCGCCAAGTATGAAATCTACAAGCTGATGGGGACGCTGGCCGCCGAAGGCGTGGCGATCATCATGGTGTCCTCGGAACTGGCCGAAGTGCTGGGGGTGTCCGACCGCGTGCTGGTAATCGGCGACGGTCAGTTGCGCGGCGACTTCATCAACCAGGGGCTCACCCAGGAACAGGTCCTCGCCGCCGCGCTCAGCCAAAACAATAACAATCGGAAAACCGCGTAGATGAATCAGGTCAAACAGCTGTTCACCCGCTACAAAATGCTCGCCCTGGTGATTGCCGTGGCGGTGATCTGGCTGTTTTTCAGCTGGCAGACCGAGGGCGGCTTCCTCACGCCGCGTAACCTGTCCAACCTGCTGCGGCAGATGTCCATCACCGGCATCCTGGCCTGCGGCATGGTGCTGGTGATTATCAGCGGCGAGATCGACTTGTCGGTGGGTTCATTGTTGGGCTTGCTGGGTGGGCTGGCGGCGATCCTGGACGTGGTCTACCACATTCCGCTGCTGGCCAATGTGAGCCTGGTGGCGCTGAGCGGCCTGATGATCGGCCTGGCCAACGGCTATATGACGGCCTACCTGCGCATCCCGTCGTTCATTGTCGGCTTGGGCGGCATGCTGGCGTTTCGCGGGGTTCTGCTGGGGATCACCGGCGGCACCACCATCGCGCCAGTGTCGCCATCGCTGGTGTACGTGGGACAGGGCTATCTGCCGCATACCGTGGGGGTTGGGCTGGGGCTTTTGCTGTTTGCCCTCACACTCTTCTTGACCTGGAAACAACGACGCAACCGCGCACTGCATGGGCTGGCCGCGCACTCATTGATGCGCGACGTGCTGCGGGTGGTGGTGATCGGCGCAGTGCTGGCCGGGTTCGTTACCACCCTCAACAGCTACGACGGCATCCCCGTGCCGGTGTTGCTGTTACTGGTGCTGCTCGGCGTGTTCAGCTACGTCACCAGCCAGACCGTATTCGGCCGCCGCGTGTATGCGGTGGGCAGCAACATGGAAGCCACGCGGCTGTCGGGCATCAACGTGCAGGCGGTCAAATTGTGGATCTTCGGCATCATGGGCGTCATGTGCGCCCTCGCCGGCCTGGTCAACACCGCACGTTTGGCGGCGGGCTCACCGTCGGCGGGCAACATGGGCGAACTGGACGCCATCGCCGCCTGCTTTATCGGCGGCACATCAATGCGCGGCGGCTCCGGCACGGTATATGGCGCATTGCTGGGGGCGCTGGTGATTACCAGCCTGGATAACGGCATGTCGATGCTGGACGTGGACAGCTACTGGCAGATGATTGTGAAAGGCAGCATTTTGGTGTTGGCGGTGTGGGTGGATGTGAGTACGCGGGCGGGTCGGCGTTAAAGCCATTCTCACCGGCACCACATAACGCCTGTGGGAGGGGGCTTGCCCCCGATAGCAGTGGGTCAGCCAAATTATGGTTAGCTGATCCGCAGCAATCGGGGGCAAGCCCCCTCCCACATTTACCCTCCCAACTATGTTATTTGGAAACCGGCATCGCAAACTCAGCCCCCTGTTCGATGCTCTCCGACCAGCGCTGCATAATCGACTTCTGCCTGGTGTAGAAGCGCACGCCTTCAGTGCCGTAAGCATGCATGTCGCCGAACAGGCTCTTTTTCCCACTAGCCTGGATAACGGCATGCCGATGCTGGATGTGGACAGTTACTGGCAGATGATTGTGAAAGGCAGCATTTGGGTGTGGGTGGATGTGAGTACGCGGGCGGGTCGGCGCTGAATCAAGCGCCAGAGCCCCGCACTTGGTCAATGAACTGATGTGCCTGGGCCTTGAGCCAATCAAACAAGCGGGCGATATCGCGTTCTGATTGTCGTCCATTTCGACAAATGATGTAGTACGCCGCAGGAGACATCATGGTGGGGGCATTCAACGCAACCAGTTCACCGTCTTTCAATTGGTCATGCACCAGCGCCGTCCTGCCCAGCGCAATCCCGCCGCCTTTCACTGCCAGACTGATGGCCAGGCTGGAATCTGGAAAACGCGGCCCGTGGTGATACGGCGGTGCCTCCAGCCCGTGAAAGGCGAACCAGCTCTCCCATCCTGGGCATACCTGATCGTCGACTCGGTGAATCAGCGGGTACCGCGCGATGTCCTCCAGCGCAATCTCACCATTCACGCGTTTGAATTACGGCGAACATACCGGGAACACCGCATCGCGCATCAGCAGTTCGACATGATGATCCGGGTAGTCACCATCACCCATCACCACAGCGACATCGAACGGATGAACGCTTAAGGTAGCGCGACTGATGTCCACGCTGGTCAACACCAGATCAAGATTCAATGCAGCTTCGGCGTGAGCACCATGCATTCGTGGAATCAGCCAGGTTGCACACAGGGAGGAGGTACACGAGAGGTGAAGCGGCTGTGATTTACTCGGACTAAGCGACTGCAGCACCGCATCCAGCGCTTTGAAAAAGCTATCCGCCACCGGCAGTAAGGTCTCTCCCGCAGGCGTGAGCTTGACTCCCCGCGAATGCCGCTCGAACAACTGCACCCCCCACCATTCTTCCAGACCTGCGATTTGATGGCTGATGGCGCTGGCGGTGAGATTCAACTCAGACGCAGCACGCGCGAAACTGCCGGTTTGCGCCGCGCTGACAAAGGCTTGAAGCATAGGAGTGGGTGGCGGACGCTGGGCCATCAGGTGCTCACTTTGATCAGGACGATCCCGCAAACAATGACGAACGCCGACAGCATCCGTCGCCAGCCGAACCGCTCTCGGAAGAACAGCGCGGCAATGATGGCGCCGATGATAACACTCGTCTCCCGCAGCGCTGAGACCCTGGCCACCGCATCCAGCGACAGTGCAAACAGGACCAAACCGTAAGACGACACGTAGAAAACCCCGCCCATCGCACCCACTCGCCAGTGGCCGCGCACTGCCTGGATGAGCGCCGATCGCGCCTTGAAAAACGCCAGCAGCGGGATCGGAATGCTCTGGAATACCGTGAGATAGATGATGTACTGCAGCACCGTCTCACTGGCTCTTACACCTTTGGCATCCACCACCGTGTAGGACGCGATGAACACCCCCGCACACACGGCCATCAGTATCGGCTTGAACATCTGCGCAGTCATCCCGCGTACAAACGCCAGGCTGATGATCCCTGCACAAATCAGCAGCACACCCGTCATCGACGGGAACGACAACTGTTCATGCAAAAGGACGTAGGAAAACAGCGCGACCAGCACTGGCGGCACGCCACGCATCACCGGGTAAACCTGACCGAAGTCGCCGGTTTCATACGCCTTGATCAAAAATAATCGATACACCGTATTGAGCATCACCGAAATCAGCACATACACCCACACCTCCAGGTTGGGCACGTTGACCAACGGCAGCGCCGCCAGGCAAATCAGCAATGCCGTGCCATCGACCATGGCCAAGGTCATGAAACGGCTGCTGCCGGCACGGACAACGGCGTTCCAGGTGGCGTGCATGAAGGCGGAGATTAAGACCAGGGTGATGGCAATGCTGGCGTTATCCATGGGGGCTCGGCTTTTGGGTGGTATCGAGGGGGCGCGGCATACTTCACCGGCATCATTGTTTGCGTAACCACATTCTCAACATGTAACGATTCAGGCTGCTTAAGGGCGCTTTATCATTAATTTCTGAGTGTGGAGTATGCTTATCAATGAAATGTGTTCGGGTATGGAGAAACTTATTGTCCGCTGAAATAAGCACCTGACCGGGCTCGAGCAATACACGATGCTGAACGGATGATTGGTCGAGTACTGCATCCAGAAAATCCAGCGCCCGAACCTGCGATAACGTTAACGGCACTTGTGCTTTAAGGTGAGCCGATTCGATATACACGCGAAAGTACCTTATCAAAGGAATACCTTCTTGGGAAAAGCTCAGGATGGGCGCTTTAAATAAACATTCTTCTTCTGACATGCCCCTATTTTCAAAATAGAAATCGCGCTGTAGTTCTTCGAGAACATCCGCAAATGCCATCAGCTCTGCATATACCGCGCTTGCGTCAATAAGAATGCTCTCACCGCCCAGAAGCGCTTTCTGTCCGCAAGCCAGAACCAGATAGTCGATCGGAAGCGGGTCGCTGACTCCATCGTTATGTATGTAGGCCCCCTGTCGGGTCTGATGGTACCTCCCACCCTCCTCGATACTTTTGCCGCCCCGGTCATAAACCTCAATGATCTTATGACCAAGATGATTTTGCACCATTGGCCTACCGAGCGAAGAGCCAAAGGCCCACACCAGCGACTTGAAAGCTTCAAGGTTATCCGTCTTAAATCCATCAAGAATTAAAACATGGCTTCCATGCTCAATAATGTTTCGTATGGTGCGTAACTCTTCGCTAAGCGACCGAGAAGAAAACGAACCATTGCAAGCAAAGTTTATATCGAGTCGATCGGCTTGGATTTTTGATTCAGATTTCAAGCTTATGCTCAGTAACTCATCAAATGCTGCATTTGAGAGTTGGACTTTAGATACTGCTTGTCGATAATTGCTGACATTTATGTTCATCGCAATCCTTTACGTAATTGAGTGGACGCTGATATTTAACTAAGCCCACCGCACCTGCAAAAGCGAAACGTCATCAGCACTGCCATCAAATTCCATCATCGAAGACTTTTCCTACAGATATAAACCATCACACGCTCTTCGATGACATCGAGTCATGGTTTGTAAAGGGCCAGCAAGCCGCATCCCTTTTAATTGCAGGACGTTTCCTAGACAATCCTCGCCGCCTTGTGCCTGTTGGAATCGATGGCTAGTCTGCGGTCCGTCACTGCTCATCAGTGATCGGGTTTAGTCGCCCGGATTCAGAACAGGCGCATGTTTCCCATGAAGCTTTATGGTGGCTGTGCGCAGGGCGCCTTCGGGTGCGCCGGGTTCCTGTTCTGACCGGTCGACTAACCTGCGTACAGCCGCCACCTTCGTTTAGTCGCAAAGCGTGTCGGCTCCTTGATCAGACAGGAACTACACCATGAACAAAGTCGTCCCCGATCCACCCTTCGATCCCGCCAAAGACCGCGCCGCCTTCAACCGCGCCATCGACCATTACCTGCCGACCCAAGGCTTTCACGCCATCAACGAAGACCTGAGCTTCGAAGACGCCCTGCTCTACACCGCCAGTTTGCTCGATAGCGCATCGGCGACGGCGTTGGATTGTGGCGAACAACTGACGAGCCCAGAGCGAGCGAAAATCCTGGCAGTGTGGCACTTGCTTGAAATTGCCAAAACCACGGTAGATCGCTCAATCAACTGCCTGAAACACGGTTAGAAAATGTGGGAGGGGGCTTGCCCCCGATAGCAGTGGGTCAGCTACACAGAAGCTGACTGATCCACCGCCATCGGGGGCAAGCCCCCTCTTACAGTCGGGTTGGTTTACACCTGCGCTGCTGTCATTGGTCCAACACCACATCGCGCATCGGCGGGATGTAACCGTAGTCATAAGCCTCCTGCACGAACGAACGATCACCCTTGAGCACAATCCTGACCGTCGGCGCTTCGGTGCCGCCGATGCGGTAGTCGTCGCCGGCGGTGGGCACGCTGTCGATAAACGATGTGACCAGGCCATTGGGCATCACGCAGTGCGAATAGGTCTGGAACGGCTGCGACGGCGGGTTGCCCAGAACCAGGCCCGAAGCGTTCATCGGTGTGTAGGGGCCGAACAGATGATCGCCGACAAACCCGTAGACCCCATCCGGGCCCGTTATGCCATCGGCATAGGTGAACTTGTGACTGATGGTAAACAGGTAGTACTTGTTGTCCTGAAACACGTAGTGCGGCCGCTCGGTCTGATCATTCACCCCGACGGCGGTGACCAGGGGCGGCAGGAGTTCCCATTCATCGCCATTGAGGTCCTTGGCCACCGCAAGGCCGATGCAACCCACCTGGTAACGGGCACCGCCCACATGTTCATGCCCTGGCGGCACCAGGCCCAGTTCGTTCGCGCCCACTTCGTGAGTGCCGCGCTCACCTGCTACGTTGCCTTCGAACACCATGTACAGCTTGCCGTCCTTGGGATCGATAAACGGGCTGGGGTCGCGGAAGTTCCATGTCGCGTTCTGCGCTTCGGTCTGGTAGTAGGTGCCATCGGCTTCAAACAGGGCCTTTACCTGAGTGAAACCGCGCAGCTCGACACCGCTTTGGGAAGTGACCACCTGGCCTCGGACCTTGGCAATCGTCGCGCCCGGAGTGACGCAGGTGTAATACAGGTCGATGTCGCCGTTGTTATTGAGCAAGATCGGTGTACCTGCCCATTCACGCGTGGTCGGCGATACCCCTTCGGCCATCACGCGGCCGCCGAAGATCCAGTCTTTGCCGGTGCGCGAGTACCAGTAGCAGATGCGCGCATGACCATGGCGATCTTCCCAATCGCGCTTGATATCGTAGCGGCCATCGGCATTGATGAATTGCGGATCATGGGGGCGACGGTCGGCCGTCAGGGTGAAGATCACGGACCAGCCGTTAACCGAAACCACCGTGCCGTCCAGGGTGCGCAAGGGCATGGTGTCCCAGATAAACACCGTGTCACTCATCACCGGGAAGTCGGCAGGCACCAGCGGTTGAGTCGTGGTGGGGTCATTTTCATTCACTTTGAGCGCATCTGCGCGTGTCCAGCGAGTGGGGATAATAGTGGCGTGTTTCATGATGAAGTCCTTTTCATTGACGCTTGGATACGGCCCGTCATAGCGAGCCAGCGTATTGAGTTGATCCATTGACCTACACACAGTGCCCAGCGGGGCTGAAGTGTCCTTCCTGGACAATCAGCGCCTAAACACTGTGTTTATATACAGTATTCGGCATTCGCCTGGGCGTCAACTCTTGAGTGAAAATATCCAGAGGTGGGAGGGGTTTACCCCCTCCCACATTTACCCTCCCAACTATGTTATTTGGAAACCGGCATCGCAAACTCAGCGCCCTGTTCGATGCTCTCCGACCAGCGCTGCATGATCGACTTCTGCTTGGTGTAGAAACGCACGCCTTCAGTGCCGTAAGCATGCATGTCGCCGAACAGGCTCTTCTTCCACCCACCAAAGCCGTGCCAGGCCATCGGCACCGGGATCGGGACGTTGATGCCGACCATGCCCACTTCGATGCGTCGTGCAAATTCGCGGGCGATGTGGCCGTCGCGGGTGAAGCAACTGACGCCGTTGCCGAACTCGTGGTCGTTAACCAGTTTTACCGCTTCGGCGAAGTCATTCACGCGCACGCAGGCCAGTACCGGGCCGAAGATTTCTTCGCGGTAGATGCTCATCTCTTTGGTCACGTGATCGAACAGTGTCGCGCCGAGCCAGAAGCCGTTTTCCAGGCCCGGTTCGTTGGGCACGTAGTCGCGGCCGTCCAGCAGCAGTTGTGCGCCGGCTTGCACGCCTTGTTCGATGTAGCCGCTGATGCGTTCCAGGGCGGCGCGGGAGACGATGGGGCCCATTTCGGCTTTAAGGTCGCGGCCGTCGGTGATGCGCAGGTGCTTGGCGCGTTCGGTCAGGGCGGCGATGACTTTGTCACCCACATCGCCCACCAGCACCGCCACGGAAATCGCCATGCAGCGTTCGCCGGCACTGCCGTAAGCGGCGCCCATCAAGGCGTCGACGGTTTTTTCGATGTCGGCGTCGGGCATTACCACCATGTGGTTTTTCGCGCCGCCCAGGCCCTGCACGCGCTTACCGTGGCGCGCGCCGGTTTCGTAGATGTACTGCGCAATCGGTGTGGAGCCGACGAAGCTCACGGCCTTGACGTCCGGGTGTTCGATCAGTGCATCCACCGCTTCCTTGTCGCCCTGCACCACGTTGAATACGCCCTTGGGCAGGCCGGCTTCACGCAGCAGCTCGGCCATGAACAACGACGCACTCGGGTCGGTGGGGCTGGGTTTGAGGATGAAGGTGTTACCCGCTGCAATGGCGATGGGGTACATCCACATCGGTACCATCACCGGGAAGTTGAACGGCGTGACGCCCGCCACCACGCCCAGGGGTTGGCGCATAGTCCAGTTGTCCATGCCCCGGGAAACCTGGTCGGAATGCTCGCCCTTGAGCAGGTTGGGAATGCCGCAGGCGAATTCTAGGATATCAATGCCACGGTCGACTTCGCCCTGGGCGTCGGTGAACACCTTGCCGTGTTCGGCGACGATGATCCGCGCCAGGTCGTCTTTGCGTTCACGCAGCAGGTGCAGGTACTGGAACAGTACGCGGGCGCGGCGGATCGGCGGGGTGTCGGCCCAGCCGGCGAAAGCGGCCTGGGCGGCAGCGACGGCCTCGGACACAGTCTGGTGGCTGGCCAGCGCAACGCGGGCGGTTTTCTCGCCGGTGGCCGGGTTGTAGACATCCTGGTAGCGATCATCGCGGGAAACGCGCTGATCGTTGATGTAGTGCTCGATGGTGTGGGTCATGGCAGTCGATCCAGGTGGTTAGCGTTGGTACACACCTTAGGCTTTCGCTTTGTTCCTAACCAGAGCAGAATCCAGAACTTATTGTCCTTATAGGCGAACAATACAGCCATGGAAAAATCCGAGATCGAAGGCTTGTGGACCCACATACACTGGCTTTCCGTGCTGGAAGAACACGGCACCTACACCGCCGCCGCCGCGCGTCTGGGGGTGAGTAAGTCGGCCGTAAGCCAGCGGATTTCCGACCTGGAAAAAGCCACCGGTACCCGCCTGGTGACGCGCACCACCCGCAGTGTGCGGCTGACCGATGCAGGGCGTTCATTGACCCGTGACGTGCGCAGTGCCTACGAACAGATTGCCCGCAGCTTTTCGTCGGTGCGCGACGCCGCAGGAGAGATCCGCGGCCTGGTGCGCCTCACCGCGCCAGTGGCATTTGCTCGCCAGCAATTGGTGCCGCACCTGTCGGGATTCCTGCAGCAATACCCACAGGTGCGTATCCAACTGGACGTGTCCGATGCCCTCAGTTCACTCGCCGCCGAAGGCTATGACCTGGCGGTACGTCATGGTTTTCAGGTGCCGGAAACCCATGTGGCCTGGAAGCTGTGCGACACCGGCTCGGTGCTGGTGGCCACCCGGGATTACCTGCAATACCACGGCGAACCGCGCGAGCCCGGCGAGCTGTCGGCGCACAACTGCCTGTTCTACCCGCGCGGTGCCGACCAACCGGCCTGGACCTTCGAACGCAACCACAAAAACGTCGAACGCATCACCGTGCCCATCGCCGGCAGCTTCGCCACCAACAACAGCGAAGCCTTGCGCGATGCGGCCCTGCACCACCTGGGCATCGCCCTGCTCCCTGACTTCAGCGCCCACGCCGCCCTGGCCAGCGGCAAACTGGTACAGGTGCTCAAGGGCTGGACGCTCAAGGGCGCGTTTGCCGATGAGATCTATTTGATCCGCCCGTACTCACCCCATGTGCCGAAATCGGTAAGTGCGCTGGTGGGGTATCTGAAAGACAGGCTATCCGGCGGGTTTGCATTCAAAGGGTAAAACTTATCCGTTGCCAGAAAGAACTAAAAGTCCATAATGGACAAATTAGTTTACGCCGGAGACCCCCATGCTCACTCCTCCTTTTGTGATCGACCAGACTCAGGCCCGCGAACACCTGGACCGCCTCGACATACCGCAGATCCTGCGCGCGCTGTTCCGCGATCTGGCTGCCGGGCACGCGGTGCAGCCAGCGCAGCAGCTTGTGCAATTCCCCCACGGCGCCGGTGATTTCATCAACTACCTCGGTGTGCTGGCCAATGAGGGTGTGTATGGAGTCAAGACTTCGCCCTACATCGTGCGCGAACAAGGGCCACTGGTAACGGCGTGGACGTTGCTGATGTCGATGCACACCGGCCAGCCGTTGTTGTTGTGCGACGCCGCCGAACTGACCACCGCGCGCACCGCCGCCACTACGGCGTTGGCGGTGGACGCACTGGCCGCACCGCAGGCCCAACGCTTGGCGATTATCGGCAGCGGCAAAGTCGCCCAGGCCCATGTGCAGTATGTGAAGAACCTGCGGGACTGGCAGAGCATCCGTCTGTTTTCGCCCAGCGCGGTCACGGCCAATCACGACGCCCTCCACTGCCTGGACCCGCGCCTGAGCATCGCCGCCAGCTGCGAGGCCGCCGTGGACGACGCCGATGTGATCCTGCTGTGTACCTCCTCGGCGGGCCCCGTGCTCGACCCGACACGCCTGAGCAAACCGGCGCTGATCACCTCCATCAGCACCAACGCCCCGCGCGCCCATGAAGTGCCGCCCCACAGCCTCACGGGCATGCAGGTGTTCTGCGACTATCGCCAGACCACCCCCACCGCAGCCGGCGAAATGCTGATCGCCGCCGAAAAGCACGGCTGGCACCCCCGCATGGTGCTCGGCGACCTACCCGAGCTGCTCAGTGACCTGGTGCCGCGCCCGACCTATGATCGCCACGTCTTCTTCCGTTCCATCGGCCTGGGCCTGGAAGACATCGCCCTGGCAAATGCCCTCTGGAGACAGCTATGAACCACGCGGACTACCTCATCATCGGCGGTGGCATTGCCGGCGCCTCCACGGGGTTCTGGTTATCGCCCCACGGCAAGGTGATCGTGCTGGAACGTGAAAGCCACCCGGCCTATCACTCCACCGGGCGTTCGGCGGCGCTCTATACCGCCGCCTATGGCACCCCGCAAGTGCGCGCGCTGACCCTGGCCAGCCGCGACTTTTTCGACCATCCGCCTGCCGGTTTCTGTGAACACCCGCTGCTCACGCCACGGGGCGAAATGACCGTGGACTTCAGCGGCGACCCGGCCGAATTGAACGCGCAATATCTGAGCGCCAAGGCTACTGTGGAGCAGGTCGTGCAACTGAGCGCCGATGAAGCCTGTGAGATGTTACCGATCCTGCGGCGGGAAAAAGTCCACGGCGCGATCTACGACCCCACCGCCAGCGACATCGACACCGACGCCCTGCACCAAGGCTATCTGCGCGGTATCCGACGCAACGGCGGCGACGTGCGCACCGACAGCGAGGTGCTGGGCTTGAGTCGCGACAGTGCCGGGCTCTGGCAGGTCAGCACCCAGGACGCCACCTTCACCGCGCCGATCATCATCAACGCCGCCGGCGCCTGGGCCGACCATATCGGCGGACTGGCCGGCGCCGCGTCCATCGGCCTGCAACCCAAGCGCCGCTCGGCGTTTATCTTCGCCGGCCCCGAAGGCGTGGACAGCCATGCCTGGCCGATGCTCGTAGCGCTGGACGAAGCCTTCTACATGAAGCCCGACGCTGGCATGTTCCTCGGCTCGCCGGCCAATGCCGACCCGGTGCAGGCACAGGATGTGCAGCCCGAAGAGTTGGATATCGCCATGGGCATCTACCAGATCGAAGAAGCCACCACCCTGAGCATCCGCCGCCCCACTCGCACCTGGGCCGGGCTGCGCAGTTTTGTGCACGATGGCGATCTGCTCAGCGGCTTCGATCCCCAGGTGCCGGGGCTGTACTGGGTCGCGGCGCAAGGCGGTTATGGGATTCAGACTTCACCGGCCATGGGCCAGGCCAGCGCGGCACTGGTGCGCGGAGTACCGCTGCCCCAGGCACTGACCCGCTTCGGTCTGGACGCTGATATGCTCTCTCCCGCCCGCCTGGAGCCCCATTGATGAACACCGCCGAACACGACAAAGCCCTGCAGAATTTCCGCGCGATTGCCGATGCGATCGCCACGCTGTTTTTCCCCCACGCCGAAGTAGTGCTGCATGACCTGCGCACACAAACCGTCGATTACATCGCCAACAACCTGTCCAAACGCGCCATCGGCGATGACTCGGCGCTGGAGGACATGCTCAGCGAGGAAATCAGCGAAGTGAATATCGGCCCGTATGAAAAGCTCAACTGGGACGGTCAGAAAATTCGCAGCCTGAGCACTGTCCTGCGCGACGCCCAGGATCGTCCGTTGTCGGTGCTGTGCATCAACTTGAATATCTCCCTGTTCGAAAACGCCAAGGCTGCGCTGGACTTGTTCCTGTCGCCGAGCAAACTGATCCCGCAGCCGGACGCCCTGTTTCGCGATGACTGGCAGGAGCGCATCAACACCTTCCTCCACGCTTGGCTGCGCGAACGTCAACTGAGCCTGAACCTGCTGACCCGCGACCACAAACGCGAACTGGTACTGGCACTGCACGCCGAAGGCGCGTTCAAGGGCAAGAGCGCCTCGAACTACGTGGCCAATGTGCTGGGCATGGGGCGGGCCACGGTCTACAAGCACTTGAAGGAGCTCAAGGGCTGATCGAATGAGGTAACGGGCCTGATTGCAGTGGTGCCTGACATTTATCGGGGGCAAGCCCCCTCCCACACTTGGAGCACTGGGCACCAGCCATACCCTGTGGAACAGGGAATTGCCTGTAGGAGGAGGCCTGCCCTCTCCCACACTTGGAGCACCGGGCATCAGTCATACCCTGTGGAAGGGGAATTGCCTGTGGGAGGAGGCCCTCTCCCACACTTGGAGCACCGGGCATCAGCCATACCCTGTGGAAGGGGAATTGCCTGTGGGAGGAGGCCCTCTCCCACACTTGGAGCACCGGGCATCAGCCATACCCTGTGGAAGGGGAATTGCCTGTGGGAGGAAGCCCTCTCCCACACTTGGAGCACCGGGCATCAGCCATACCCTGTGGAAGGGGAATTGCCTGTGGGAGGAGGCCCTCTCCCACACTTGGAGCACCGGGCATCAGCCATACCCTGTGGGAGGGGGCTTGCCCCCGATGGCGGTCTTTCAGTCGCCGTAGATATCCGACTTGAAGTACTGCTGCGAGATTTTCTGATACTCGCCACTGGCGCGAATCCCGTCGATGGCACTGTTGAGTTCGCTGACCAACGCGGTATTGCCCTTACGCACCGCGATTCCCGCGCCTTCACCCACGTATTTCGGGTCTTTGAGTTCCGGGCCGACAAAGGCGTAGCCCTTGCCCCGCGGCATCTGCAGGAAGTCGTTCAATGGGATGGTGTCGGCAAAGATCGCATCCAGGCGCCCCGCCGCCAGGTCCATGTAGATTTCTTCGTTATTGCTGTAACGCTTGACGTTGATGCCCTTGGGCTCGAACACCTCGGTGGCGTAACGGTCGGTGGTGGTGGCGCGCTGCACGCCGACGGTCTTGCCCTTGAGGCTGGCGTACTGGTCATCCACCACCGCGCCGTCCTTCATCACCAGGCGCGATGAAGTGAAGTAGTACTTGTGGGTGAAATCCACCGACTTCTTACGGTCTTCGTTAATGGTCATGGACGACAAGGCCATGTCGATTTTCTTCACTTTGAGGGAAGGAATCAGGCCATCGAACTCGCCTTCGACCCACACACACTTGACCTTCATCTGCGCACACAGGGCATTGCCGATGTCGTAGTCGAAGCCGACGATCTTGCCCTCCTCGGTCTTGGAGGCAAACGGCGGATATGCCGCTTCGATGCCAATACGCAGGGTCTTCTCGGCGGCCAGCACATGGCTGGACGCAAACAGGCTGAGGGCCAGGGCGGGGATCAGGGCGCGTTTCTTCATGGAGGTATCTCGCAAGTTGTTGTGGGTTTTGGCAAGAGTGAAGAAAAAATGCAGCGTTGCTTTTGTACTTATAAATCCATACTGGACTTTTATGTACAACCCGTCAAATCCACCTCGTCGCTCCCTTTCGGAAGATACTAATTTGAACGTTCACGCACCCCACTCCCTCAATACTGAAGGACGACCTGGAGGTAAGCGCCATGGCAGCAAACAAGCGTCAAGCGTCGCAACCATCCGATTGGGATGCACAACTGGCGAGAAACACCGAACTGTTTTTCGAAGCCGACCGCCTGGAGCAGGCGGCCTACGACATTATCGGCACCAGCCTGGCGGATGCCGCCGCGTGGTTGCGCTTTACCGAGGCCAAGCAAGCGGCCGACGCTAAGCGCACCGAGGCATATCAGGACCTGATGCGCATTCGCCGCACCATGGAGCAGGAACGTGCCGACCCGCGTCCGCCCAAAACCGCGGAGCAAAAAAAACCCGACGGCACATGACTGCGCGGTCGGGCAAACGAAGCGACCAGCTTCAATAACGGGGTTTGACGGTTTTCCAATCGGGCTGATAGCGCTGCATCTGTTTCACGTCATCGCGCTGGCGGATACCGCAGCTCAGGTACTGATCATGCAGCTTGCCCAACTGGTCATGGTCCAGCTCAAGACCCAGGCCGGGGGCGCGGGTGAGCTGCACACAACCGTCGACAATCGGCACTTTGCCACCCTTGATCACCTCCTCGTCCGGCTCTTGCCAGGGGTAGTGGGTGTCGCAGGCGTAGTCAAGATTGGGCACCGAAGCCGCCACATGGGCCATCGCCATCAGGCTGATGCCCAGGTGCGAGTTGGAGTGCATCGACACGCCCAGGCCGAAGGTCTGGCACATCCTGGCGAGCACCTGGGTGTCACGCAGGCCGCCCCAGTAATGGTGGTCCGCAAGCACGATCTGCACACTGTTTTGCGCCACGCTGCGGCGAAACTCATCAAAGTCGGTGACCACCATGTTGGTCGCCAACGCCAACCCGGTGCGTTTGTGCAGGTCGGCCATGCCATCGAGGCCGGGGGTCGGATCTTCGTAATACTGCAGGTCGTCGCCCAGCAACTCGGCCATGCGGATTGCCGTGTCGAGGGACCAGTTGCCATTCGGGTCGATGCGCAGCGGCACGCCTGGGAAGGCTTTTTTCAGCGCCTTGATACACGCCACTTCATGCTCGGGGGCCAGTGCACCGGCCTTGAGTTTGATGCTTTTGAAACCGTAGCTGTCGATCATGTGCCGGGCCTGGGCGACGATCTGCTGCTCATTAAGCGCCTCGCCCCAGTGGTCGGGTGCGTAGGGCGAATCGACATGCTCGGCGTATTTGAAAAACAGATAGGCACTGAAAGGGATGCGTTCGCGGATCGCCCCACCCAGCAGGTCCACCAGTGGCACATTCAAGGCATGGGCTTGCAAGTCGAGTAAGGCCACTTCGAACGCCGAATAAGCATTGCTCACGGCTTTGCTGGCGTGGGAACCCGGTGCCAGTTCGGCTCCTGGCAGGCTTGTGGGTGCATGGGCGGCCACGGTGGCCTGGACGATGGCGCGCAGGCCGTTGAGGTTGAACGGATCGAGCCCGATCAACTGCGGTTGCACCCGTTGCTGGATCGCCAGCGCCGGGGCATCGCCGTAGCTTTCGCCAAGGCCGATATAGCCGGTGTCACTCTCCACTTCGATGATCGAGCGCAGGGCAAAGGGTTCATGGATACCGCTGGCGTTAAGCAACGGCGGATCGCGAAAAGCAATCGGGGTGACGGTGACGCGGACGATTTTCAAGAGGCGGCTCCCTGTGGGCCTGGACGCAAGGCGTGATGATGGGCGGACGTGGGCGGCACATCGCCGTGCGGCGCGGTTCGGGCAAAAAACACCAGCACCGCCGCCACCAGCGAGGTCGCTGCCAGGCCATACAGCCCGCCCTCGATGGAACCAGTGGTCTGCTCAAGCAGGCCGAAGGTGGTGGGCGCAACAAAACCTCCTAGGTTGCCCACCGAATTGATCAAGGCGATCACTGCTGCCGCGATCCGCGCATCCAGATAACCCTGGGGGATGGGCCAAAACAGCGCCGAGGCGGCTTTGAATCCAATCGCCGCAAAACAGATCGCAACAAAGGCGAACACCGGCCCGCCAACGGTCGACATAAACATGCCCAGCGCCGCGATCACCAGCATCAGTGCGACCCAAGCCTGCTGGTGCTTCCACTTGCTGGCCAGGGAGGCAAAGCCGTACATCGCGACGATGGAAATCACCCACGGAATTGAATTGAACAGGCCCACCTGGAAGTCCCCCAGGTTGCCCATTTTCTTGATCATGCTCGGTAGCCAAAATGTGGCGCCGTAGATGGTCAGGGCAATCGAGAAGTAGATAAAACAAAACAGCGCGATCTGTTTGTCGGCCAACAGCTTGAACATCGACGGGCGGCTGACCTGGGCGGCTTCACGGGCCTGCTGCTCATGGTCGATAGCGCTGACCAATGCGTATTTTTCTTGCGCGCTGAGCCAGGTCGCCTCGCGGGGATGGGACTGCAGCCAACACCACACAAACCCGCAGAGCACAATGGAGGCAAACCCCTCGATCAGGAACATCCACTGCCAGCCGTGCAGGCTCAGGCCGCTCACGTTCAGCAGCGCACCCGACACCGGCCCGGAAATCACCGAGGCGATGGCCGAGCCGCTCAAAAATACCGCCATGGCCTTGCCACGCTCGGCGGCCGGCAGCCACTGGGTGAAGTAATAGATGATGCCGGGGAAAAACCCCGCTTCGGCGGCGCCGAGAATAAAGCGCAGTACGTAGAAACTCGTCTCGCCCTGCACAAAGGCCATGGCCATCGCGGCCGCGCCCCAGGTGAACATGATGCGCGTCAGCCAGGCCCGCGCGCCGTAGCGTTGCAACAACAGATTGGAGGGCACTTCGAAAATCGCGTACCCAATGAAAAACAACCCGGCCCCCAGACCGTAGGCCGCTGCGCCAATTCCCAGGTCGGTCTCCATGTGGCTGCGCACAAAGCCGATGTTGACCCGGTCGATGTAGTTGACGATAAACATCACCACGAACAGCGGCAGCACATGGCGCTTGACCTTGGCGGCCGCGCGGGCAAGCACGGCGGGGTCCGGCGGATTGTGGAAGGTATCCAAGAGCGACTCCCGATGATTATTTTTGTAGGGACGCATCGATCATGGACGCCGGCCATTGTTCCCGTCTAATCTAACTTGGCATGGGATTGATACCGGGATTAGATCAATGTTCGAGTTGACGCAACTGCGCTGCTTTACCACGGTGGCCACCGAGCTGAATTTCCGCCGCGCCGCCGAACGCCTGAACATGACCCAACCGCCGCTGAGCCGGCAGATCCAATTGCTTGAGCATCATTTGGGCGTGGCGTTGTTTGCGCGGACTACTCGCAGCGTCACCCTCACCGCCGCCGGCCGGGCGTTTTTCATCGAAGCGCAGAACCTGCTCGAACGCGCCCAACAAGCGGCAATCACCGCGCGACGCTTTGCCGAAGGCGACATTGGTACGGTCAATATCAGCTTCGTCGGCAGCGCGGTGTATGAGTTTCTGCCCAAGGTGATTGCCGAAGCGCGGCTCAAGCAGCCCCAGGTCAAAATCGACCTGTCGGAGATGAACACCTATCAGCAATACGAAGCCCTGCGCGCGAGGCGCATCGACCTGGGCATCGTGCGCGCGCCGTTGCTGGAACCGGGCTACGCCACCGAATGCCTGGTGCGCGAGCCCTTTGTGCTGGCGGTGCCGAGCGCGCATCGCCTGGCCCATGCCGAGTCGGTCAGCGTCCACGACCTGGATGCGCAACCTTTCCTGATGTACGCCCACGCCGCTTACCCGCCGTTCAACGAACTGCTTACCGGCCTGCTGCGCTCGGCGCGCGTCGCGCCGGACTACGTGCAATGGCTGGGCTCCTCACTGACCATCCTGGCCTTGGTCAATGCCGGCATGGGCCTGGCCCTGGTACCGCGTTGCGCCAGCAGCGTGGTGTTCAAAAACGTAGTGTTCCGCGACATTGATCTAGGCGAAGGGGCGCAAAGCGAGCTGCACCTGATCTGGCGCGAAGACAACGACAACCCGGCATTCGCAATGCTGCTGGAGGGCATCCGCAACGCCGTGCGCGAGGGTTGGGCCTGAACGCGAGGCTACCTGCACGAACACACCGACTGCCGACAGTCATCCAATCCTCTCGAATACTTGCCTGATCCTCCGAACTTTCAGGTGCTCGGATAGATAGCCCTTGCGCAGTCGACTAGAGTTCGACGATGGGCGCTCTATCGCCCTCCCTATAAGAAAAACCGTACCCCTAACCGAAGATCAGCAGGTGAGCCAGCCATGGAGCTACGAATCAACCAGAAGACCTACCAGGTCGATGCCGACGCCGACACGCCGTTGCTGTGGGTGATCCGCGATGACTTGGGGCTGACCGGCACCAAGTACGGCTGCGGTCTGGCTCAATGTGGCGCCTGCTCGGTGCTGGTGGACGGCAACGTGGTGCGTGCGTGCGTGACGCCGGTGGCCGGGGTAGTGGGCCGTGAGGTCACTACCATCGAAGCGATCGAAGCCGATGAGGTCGGTAAACGCGTGGTCAGCGCCTGGGTCGAGCATCAAGTGGCGCAGTGCGGTTACTGCCAGTCCGGGCAGGTGATGGCCGCCACGGCGCTGCTCAAGCACACCCCGGCGCCCACGGTGGAGCAGATCGATGCGGCGATGGTCAACCTGTGCCGCTGCGGCACCTATAACGCCATTCACGCCGCCGTGCAGGACCTGGCCACCGGGAAGGAGCACGCCTGATGAACACGCCTGAACTGATCCCCGGCCTGCCCCTCGGCGAACCGATCAACCTGTCCCGCCGGCGTTTTCTGGCCAGTACCGCCGTCGGCGCGCTGGTCATTGGTTTCGGCCTGCCGCTGGGCGCGTCCAGAGCCCAGGCCGCTGCCGGCGCAAGCGCCGAGCGCGGCACCCAGGTGCCGGCGTTTCTGGAGATTCGCCCCGACGGCAGCGTGCGCCTGCTCAGCCCGTTCATGGAAGGCGGCCAAGGCACCCATACCGCCATGGCGCAAATCGTCGGCGAAGAGCTGGACGCCGACCCCGCCACTTTCATCGTCGAAGCCGCGCCACCCGGCGACGCCTATGTGGTGATGGAAAACGGCATGCGCATCACCGGCGGCAGCATGTCGGTGCGCATGAGTTACCCGACCATGCGCCGCCTTGGCGCCCTCGCCCGCGCCATGTTGCTGCAGGCCGGCGCCGAACAGCTCGGCGTGCCGGTGGCACAGTTGACCACCCAGCCAGGCCGCGTGGTGCATGCCGCGTCCGGCCGCTCGCTGGGCTACGGCGAGTTGGCCGGCCGTGCCCTGGACATGCCGGTGCCCGACCCGGCCAGCGTCACCCTGCGCGACCCCAACCAATTCCGCTGGATCGGCAAACCGGTCAAACGCGTGGACGCCTATGACAAGTCCACCGGCAAGGCCCAGTACAGCATCGACCTGAAAGTCGACGGTATGCTCCATGCCGCCGTGCAGCACGCGCCGCGCCTGGGCATGACGGTCGGCGGCCTGCGCAACCAGGCGCAGGTCGAGGCCATGAAGGGCGTGCATTCCGTGCATCAATTACCCGGCGCGGTGGCGGTGGTGGCCGAGCGTTGGTGGCATGCCAAGCGCGCAGTGGAAGCGATCCAAGTGGACTGGCAGGAACCGACCGCCGACTCAACGGTGCGAGCGATGCCGGCGGATTTTTCCAGCGACGCTTACCGTGATTTCCTCGCGGCCCAGCAAGGCCCGGCCCGTGACGATGAAAACGAAGGCGATGTGGCCGGCGCGCTGTCCAGCGCCAAAACCAAGGTCGAAGCGACCTACCACAACCAATATGTCAACCACGCACAACTGGAGCCGCCGTCGGCACTGGCGCGCTTCAACCCGGACGGTTCGCTGGATATCTGGCTGCCCAACCAGGCGCCGGACATGTTCCGCGCTGACATTGCCAAGCGCACCGGCCTGGCGCCCGAGCGCATTCATCTGCATTCGCCGCTGTTGGGCGGTTTCTTCGGTCGGCACTTCCTGTACGACTCGGCCAGCCCCTACCCCCAGGCCATTGCCCTGGCCAAGGCGGTGGGTCGCCCGGTCAAGTTGATCTGGAGCCGTGAGGAAGAATTCCTGCGCGATGTCTTGCGCCCGGTGGCGGTGGTCAAGTTCCGTGCCGCGCTGGACGCCGACGGCCTGCCCGTGGCCATCGAAGCAGTGAGTGCCACCGAAGGCCCTACTGAAGCCATTGCCGGCAAACAGGGGGACAAACTCGACCCCACGGCGCTCGAAGGGCTGTCGGGCAAGAGTTATGCGATCCCCAACAAGCGCATCGCGCAGATCTACGTCAAAGGCCCGGCCATGCTCGGCTACTGGCGTTCGGTGGGCAACTCCCTCAACGACTTCTTCTACGAAGCGTTCCTCGACGAGCTAGCCGACAAAGGTGGCCGCGATCCGTACGACCTGCGCTTGCACCTGCTGCGTGACAATCCGCGCCTGACCACGCTGCTCAAGGCGGTGGCCGAGTTGTCCGGCGGCTGGAAGCGCGGCCCCTACACCGCCGAAGACGGCACTCGCCGCGCGCGGGGCGTGGCCATGGCTTCGCCGTTCGGCTCCCATGCGGCGGTGATCGCCGAGGTGTCGATCGACAAAGGCCAGGTCAAGGTCCATCACATCTGGGAAGCCATCGATCCGGGCAGCATCGTCAACCCGGCCATCGTCGAGGCGCAGGTCAACGGCGCCGTGGCCCTGGGCCTGTCGCAAACCTTGCTGGAAGAAGCGGTGTATGTGGACGGCAAGCCACGGGCGCGCAATTACGACCTTTACCCGATCCTGCCACCTTCGCGGATGGCCCAGGTGCATGTGAAGATCGTGGAAAGCGGCGAAAAAATGGGCGGCATCGGCGAACCACCCCTGCCGGCCGTGGCGCCAGCGGTGGTCAATGCCGTGGCGCAACTGACTGGCCAGCGCGTGCGCAGCCTGCCATTGAGCCGACACACTTTCAGCTGACCGACCGAGACCGCCCATGAATAACCGATTCGCAAGAACCCTCGGCTGGTTGGCCGTGCCCTGCCTGGTCGCCGCCGGCGCGCTGGGGTGGTATGTCACCCGCCAACCTGTTACCGCGTTCGAGCAGGCGCCAGCCGCCGAATTTGACCCTGCCCTGGTCAGCCGTGGCGAGTACGTCGCGCGCCTGAGCGACTGCGTGGCCTGCCACAGCCTGCCCGGCAAGGCACCGTTCGCCGGCGGCCTGGAAATGGCCACGCCGCTGGGTAATATCCACGCCACCAACGTGACCCCGGACCCTACCCACGGCATCGGCCGTTACAGCCTCGCCGACTTCGACCGCGCGGTGCGCCACGGCGTAGCGCCGGGCGGGCGGCGGCTGTATCCGGCCATGCCCTACCCCTCCTATGCCAAGCTCAGTGACGATGATGTGCGGTCGCTGTACGCCTTCTTTATGAAGGGCGTACAACCGGCCAACCAGGCCAACCTCCCCAGCGACATCCCCTGGCCGCTGAACATGCGCTGGCCGATTGCGCTGTGGAACGGGCTGTTCGCGCCAAACACCCCCTATGCGGCCAAACCAGCCCAGGATGCTTTGTGGAACCGTGGCGCCTACATCGTCCAGGGCCCCGGCCATTGCGGCAGTTGCCACACCCCGCGCGGCCTGGCCTTCAATGAGAAAGCGCTGGACGAAGCCGGTAAGCCGTTCCTCGCCGGCGCCCTGCTCGACGGCTGGTACGCCCCCAGCCTGCGCCAGGACCCTAACACCGGTCTGGGCCGCTGGAGCGAGGCGCAGATCGTGCAGTTCCTCAAGACGGGTCGCAACCAGCACGCGGTGGTGTACGGTTCGATGACTGAAGCGTTCAACAACTCGACTCAGTTCATGAGCGACGACGACCTGGCGGCCATCGCCCGCTACCTCAAGTCACTGCCTGGCGACCCACAGCGCGACGGCGCACCCTGGGCCTATCAGGCCGTGGCCGCCAACGCTCGCGCGGACGCCCCCGGCGCCCACACCTACGCCACCCGCTGCGCTTCCTGCCATGGCCTGGACGGCAAAGGCCAGCCCGACTGGATGCCGCCACTGGCGGGCGCCACTTCGGCCCTGGCCACAGAAACCGCCTCGGCCATCAACATCACCCTCAACGGTGCCCAGCGCGTAGTAGCCACCGGCGTTCCGGACGCCTATCGCATGCCGGCCTTCCGCGAGCAACTGTCCGACCAGGACATCGCCGAAGTGCTGACCTATGTGCGTAGCACCTGGGGCAACCACGGCAGCGCGGTCGAGGCCAAGGATGTGGGCAAACTGCGCGAGCACACCGATCCGGCGAGCAGCACGCCGATCATCTTGCAGATGCGCTGAACTGCGGCGTCACACCAACGAGCGGGCAAGCTCTGCAGATGCAAAGCTTGCCCGCCAAGGCCGCAGCACTGCCGCGCCTAACGGCCTACTGCCTCATCCAGAAAACGCACCACGCCTTTCAACGCGTATTCAGCGGCAAGCACCTGCACCTGTTCTCGCGAACCGATGAAGCGTTCCTTGCGGCTGAATACCTTGACCGCGCCGTTGAGGTGATAAGCCCAGGCAAAGCACACGGTGCCCGGTGGAATGCCGTCGATGCTGTCAGGCCCCAGCAGGCCGGTAGTGGCAACAGCCACCTGGGCAGGGCTGTCGCGTAAGGCGCCCTGGGCCATTTCGCGGGCCACTTCGCAGCTGGTGAGGTTGAACGTCTTGATGGTGTAGGCACTGACGCCCAATAAGCGTTGCTTGGCCTCCTCGGAATACACCACGTACCCGCACTCGATACATGCACCACTGCCCTCGACTTGGGACAGCAACGTAATGATCTTGCCGGCCGTGCACGACTCGGCGGTGGTGAGCAGCAAGCGGTGTTGTTTCAGGCAGTCAATGGTGGCTGCGGCGATGGACATGGTCTTTCCTCCTTGCAGAAGTCTTCGGCCCGCACACTGCGTGCGCTAATAGAGCTAGACGGCGTCACTCATAAGGAATCACGGAGATCTTGCCGTTGCGTTCAAGAATGGCGAAGCGGATCTGCCTCAGTTCGACGATGCCCTGGGCAGAGCGCGCGGCCTCCAATACATCCTCGGCATCCAGCCGGGCACGCTTGAGGCGTTCGGGCAGCAAACGGCCATGCTCCACCAGCACCGTTGGCCCGCCATCGAGTACCCGGGCCAACCAGGTGAACCGTTGTTTGATCAGGGACAACCCGATGTCGATGGCGATCAGTGTCGCAATCACCAACACCGCATTGGTCAGGGAAAAGTCATCGCCCAACAAGGCTTGCTGGGTGGCCTCGCCGATGACCATCAACAGCACCAGATCGAAGGTGGTGAGTTCGGCCAGGGAGCGCCGCCCGGCAATTTTGAACAGCACCATCAGCACCAGATAAATGGCGGCGGCGCGCAACACCGAATCCATGTGTACCCCCTAGGGATAAATGAACTGAGAAAATTGCAGCGCCGCCCCTGCGCCCAGCGCCACTTGAGTGTCGAAACGACCTACGCCGTCACTGCGCAGATTCAGACGCAAAACTGCCTGGCCATCTGCGTCGCTGAGTACCCACAGCTTGACCCCCTGACCCGCCGCGCTGGCCTTGAGCGGTTGAGGTTGCAGCATCTCGATGTTGAACCCTTGGAGCAACTCGCCTTCGATGCGCGCCTCAAGCGCAGTGTTGGGTTGGCCGCGTAAGTGGATCACCAGCGTGTCGGATGCACCGTTACGCAGGAAGCGTTGATACTCCACGCGCACCTGACCATCGGCACTGTGCACCTGGGCCTCACTGAGCGGCCCTTTTGAAAACAGGCCGCCCAAGGTCAACGCCACCAACAGCAGCAACCCGTACCAGCCCCAACGTTCGAAGCGCCAGACCTTGCGCTGAAGAGTCATGTCTTCGCGCACCGGGTCACGGCGACTGCACAGTTCGCCCTGAGGCTCTCCGCTCTCCATGTCGTTATCAACCTTTGCTGTGTTCGGGTGACGACGGCCCCTTGGTCACACCCCGCGGACCGGCAATGCTCCAGATAACCGCGCCGACAAACGGCAGCAGGATCACCAATGCGGTCCATCCCAGCTTAGTGCGCGAGATTTTGCTGCTGCGCCAGACGCTGTTGATGATCCACAGGTCGAGCAATACCAGAATGACGGCCACGCCTGCCCAGAAGTAAGTGGTTTGAATACTGCACCTCCTATTCAGTGATGCACGTTTAGGCCCTGCACCGAGTGTAGAGGTTCACTCTATATGCAAGCGAAACGGCAACTAAGCGAAGCGGCATAACAACTATCAGTTCAATATCAAAGACCACACCGACACATTAAAAACTTATACGAAGCGGCATTAAAAAGACCATTTTGTACAAGTTATTCCGAGCGATTACCGCTCATCGCCATTTTCAAAAATTCTTCAAACATTCCCGTCAGTGCCGTTATCGGAGTTAATGCCCGTTGTTGCAATGGGCACGCTTATAACCAACCTTGATTAAATAGTGGAGATGCATCATGCCTACCAGTAATAAAAACCCTGGCAACTTCGCCAATGATCATGAACGCGCATCCGAGGCCGGGCGTAAAGGCGGCCAGGCGTCCGGCGGCAACTTTGCCAACGACCGCGAAAAAGCCGCCCAAGCTGGACGCAAAGGCGGACAGCACAGCCATGGCGGCGGCCGCACGTCGTAAGTTCGCCAGCACACGGGCGCGATACAGATGCAATTTTCGTGACGTTCTAAAGCTTGCCTATACATCAAGACTGAACAGCACGCTTTACTGATTAGCGTGCGCCAAAGGCAACTTTACTAATGAAAGCTGCATAACCTTTATAACCATGAGGTAAATGACAATGAGCACTCAGGATAAAAAAGGCCAAACAAGCGTTAACGAAGCGGGCAGCAAAGGCGGCCAACACAGTGGAGGAAACTTCAAGAACGATCCACAACGGGCCGCCGAAGCCGGCAGTAAAGGCGGCCAGCACAGCGGTGGCAACTTTGCCAACGACCGTGAAAAAGCCTCCCAGGCCGGACGCAAAGGAGGGGAACACAGCCACGGTGGCGGGCGCAGCAGTTGAGGCGCCAATACAGGGGAGCCACGCTGCTCCCCTGTTTTTTTCTCTAAGCCTGTGTGCTGACGCCGGGCTCTAACGGCTCAGCACGCTGCAACAGCGCGCCCGGGGTTAGTCCTCAGGATTGCTCCTCGTCCTGGCGCCCTTGGATGTCTGCACGACACGCCGCCAGGATTTCATCGGCCAGCGCCGAGTCATCCGGGCAGGCCCGTGACATGATCAACCCACCCAGCACCTGCGCCATCAACGCAAGATTGGCGACACGCATCGCCGCCGCGTCTTGTTCTTCACCGTCGGCTTTTGCCTCGTGCATCGCGCTCAGTTGGGCCTCGATGCCGGCGGCAAATGCAGCGCGAACCTCGTCTTCCTTGCGTGCCGCGTCACTGCATAAGGCCGCCAGTGTGCACCCCGTAGCGCGCTGATCGCGGTGTTCACGCGACAAGTAGAGGTTCACGAATGCTTCGGTCGACGCCCCCGCCGTGCGGGCGGCGGACTCTGCCAGGCCGCACGCCGACGCTTGCGCCATCAGGTCGGCCTTGGATTCGAAGTGTTTGTAGAACCCACCTTGGGTAAACCCTGCCGCTGCCATCAAGTCAGCGATGCCCACACCGTCATAACCACGCTCGCGAAACAGCGCGGACGCGGTTTGCACGATGTGCGCGCGATTGGCCTGGGCCTGTTGTTTAGAGACTTTCATCGTCCACCTGAAACTTATCCGTACAGGCCGCAAGCATACATTGATGTCGACCAACATCAAAACGTTGACTTTTTAGATTTCGGTCGTAATCATTAGCGCACTTTCCATCACTGCGGCATTCCTTAGGATACTCACCATGACTTCGCTCCCCGCTGTTCTGATCACTGGCGCCTCCTCCGGCATCGGTGCCACCTATGCCAAGCGCTTCGCCCGCCGTGGCCATGACCTGGTGCTGGTGGCTCGCGACAACGCGCGCCTGGAAACACTGGCTGCACAACTGCGCCAGGAAAACGGCGTGGCCGTGGAGGTGTTTCAGGCCGACTTGACCCAGGCCGCCGACCTCGCTGCGCTGGAAACCCGCCTGCGAGAGGACGCCCGTATCGGCATCCTGATCAATAACGCAGGCATGGCGCAGTCCGGTGGCATCGTTGACCAGAGTGCCCAGGCGCTCGACCAATTGATCGCGCTGAACGTGGTGGCGCTGACGCGTCTGGCCGCCGCCGTGGCGCCGCGCTTTGCGCAGGCCGGTAGCGGTTCGATCATCAACCTGGGCTCGGTGGTGGGTTTTGCGCCTGAGTTCGGCATGTCGGTGTATGGCGCGACAAAGGCATTCGTCCTGTTCCTGTCCCAAGGATTGACCGTGGAATTGGCCGCCAAGGGCGTGTACATCCAAGCCGTTCTGCCCGCCGCCACCCGCACCGAAATCTGGGAACGCGCCGGCATCGACATCAACGCACTGCCGGAAGTGATGGACGTGGATGAGCTGGTGGACGCGGCGCTGCTGGGGTTCGACCGCCGCGAGCCAGTGACCATCCCGCCGCTGCACGTCGAAGGCCGTTGGGACCAACTGGATCAGGCGCGCCAGGGGCTGCTCTCGGATATCCGCCAGGCGCGCGCCGCCGAGCGGTATCAGGCGCAGTCCTGAGCAAACGTCATTAGCCGCTCATTTCCTTCAATGGCATCGGGCCCAAGGCAGTTTTGAAAGCACTGGCCTTCAAACGCTACGGCAAAGCCCCCGGATATTGGCGTTGAACAGGTGCTGAGCGGCTATGACGGCGTGAAAAAGCCGCGGGGTGCTCAAACCCGGCGACCAGATCGCTTCGGCCCACTGGACAAAGCCCTCGCCACGTCACGCCGTGTTCATTATTCAACCTCCGGCGCCCAGCGGCGAAACAGCACGCTGGCGTTCACACCACCGAATCCGAATCCATTCGAGAGCGCATGGGTAATTGGCAACTGTCGCGAGTTCAGGGCGACCAGATCAAGGCCGTCGGCTGCCTCATCGGGATGATTGAGATTGAGCGTGGGTGGCACCACTTGGTCGCGAAGCGCTAGCACCGTGAACACCGCTTCAATGCCTCCGGCTGCGCCAAGCAGATGCCCGGTGGCGGACTTCGTCGAACTGATCGCGACACTGGCGCCGCTCCCGAAAACCGAGCGAATCGCTGCCAACTCGCCTTTGTCGCCGACCTGGGTGGAGGTTGCATGCGCGTTGATGTGCTGAACGTCGGCGGGACTCACCGCCGCCTGGCGCAGCGCCTGCTCCATGGCGCGACGTGCGCCGCTGCCGTCCTCCGGACCGGCCGTCAGGTGATACGCGTCAGCGCTGGTGCCATAGCCGACCAACTCCGCCAGGGGTTTGGCCCCACGCCTGAGGGCGTGCTCCAGTGACTCGATCACCAATAAACCGGCACCTTCGGACATGACGAAGCCATCGCGATCACGATCAAAAGGTCGCGAGGCTGCCTGCGGTTGCTCGGCAAACCCCGTGGATAGCGCACGGGCCGCTGCGAAACAGCCCAGGGTCACACGGTCTATCGCCGCCTCGGTACCGCCGCATATCGCGATATCCGCCTCACCGGCTCTGATGATTCTGGCCGCGTCGCCGATAGCCTGTACCCCTGCGGCGCAGGCCGTGACGGGAGCGCCGAGCGGGCCTTTAAAGCCGTGACGGATGGAGACGTGCCCGGCCGCCATATTGGCGAGAAAGGACGGTGCAGTGAATGGCGACAGTCGGCGAGGACCACGCGCATCGGTGGTGCGGACAGCGTCGGCAATCGCGCCGAAGCCACCCACGCCCGATGCAATGATCGTCGCCGTCCGCTCTTGGTCCGTGACCTCTGTTGGATGCCAGCCGGCCTGCTCCAGCGCTTCGTGCGCCGCCACCAATGCAAACTCGATGAAGCGATCCATCTTTTTGCGGTCCTTGGCCGAGATGATGCGCTCCGGGTCGTAACCGGCGATGGCATCCTCTTCGAGAGACGGCACCTGGCCGCCTACTGCGATGCCCGTACCCTCAGTAATGTCGTCAGGCAGGTTGCGGATACCAGAACGCCCGGCCAGCAATCTCTTCCAGACTTCCTCTACTGCGCACCCCAAAGGCCCGACAATGCCGACGCCGGTGACCACGATTCGCTTTTGAGCTTCGAGATTACTCATTGAATCCTCTTCATTTTTTCAGTCGCCGCCCACGCTACAGCGATGAGGTGCACGACGAGAGGACGGGATGGCGCCCCATCCACTGGGTTTGCTTACTTAATTCGCGGGCTCGGTTTGACCTGCATTGTCAGGACGGATCTTGAACCAAATGGCGTACATCGCCGGCAGGAATACCAGCGTCATAACGGTGCCGACTAACGTGCCTCCGATCAGCGTGTAGGCCAGGGTGCCCCAAAACACCGAATGGGTCAGCGGGATGAATGCCAGGATCGCCGCCATTGCCGTAAGCAGCACCGGACGAGCCCGCTGCACGGTGGCTTCGATGACGGCGTGAAATGGATCCAAGCCTTCCTGAGCGTTGTGATGGATCTGCCCAATCAAAATCAGCGTGTTACGCATCAGGATGCCCGACAGCGCGATGAGACCAACCAGGGCGTTGATACCAAATGGTTGATGAAACATCAGCAGGGTCGGTACTACGCCAATCAGCCCCAAAGGTGCTGTGAAAAACACCATGATCATTGCCGAGATCGAACGTACCTGAACGATGATGATCAGCAGCGTCAGGGCAATCATGATGGGTAGCAACGGCACTATCGCCTGGCCGGCCTTGCCCGACTCCTCGATTGCACCCGCTTGCTCGATCCGATAGCCGTTGGGAAGCGTGTCGATAATCGGCTGTAGTTGCTTGACGATCACACCCGACACATCAGGTGGTTGAAGACCTTCGTCAATATCGCCGCGCACGGTGATCGTCGGGGTACGGTCACGGCGCCGGAGAATGGGGTCTTCCATACGCACATCCACCTCTGCGACCTGGGACAGAGGGATACGCTGGCCCGCCGCGCCCACCAATGTAAACCCCTCGATCCGAGCCGGATCCAGGCGGATGTCACCCGCGGCGCGCCCCACCACCTGCACTGAACGAATGTCTTCACGAACCGCTGTGATCGGCACGCCGGTCAGCAAGAACTGCAACTGCTGGGCGACTGCGCTGGAGGTCAGCCCTACCGCCTGCAAGCGATCCTGATCCAAGCGCAAATGCAAGGTCGGTGTCAGTGGGCCCCAATCGCTATTGACCGTCCTCATCAACGGGCTCGCTTGCATGACCGCATGTACGCGCCCGGCAATCTCGCGCAGCTTGGTCGGGTCAGGCCCCATCACTCGGTAGGCGACAGGGAAAGGTGAATACGGCCCGAACACAATTTGCGTCGCCCTGACACGGGCCTCTGGGGCGAGCCCTGCAGCAACAGCTTCGCGCAAACGGACCTTGAGGGTTTCGCGCGCTTCCTGACTGGCCGTGAGCACCACAATCTTGGCGAACGATGGGTCCGGCAGTTCGGGTGCCATCGCCAGGAAGAAGCGCGGCGCGCCCTGGCCAATGTAGGCGGTGATGACTTTTGCCTCTTCCTGCTGTTGCAGCCAAGCCTCGACTTTTGCCGCGGTGGCACTGGTCTGTTCGATGGAGGTTCCGTAGGGCATTTGCACCTCGACCATCACCTCGGGACGGTCCGACGTCGGGAAGAACTGCTTCTTCACCAGCCCCATGCCCAGAACGGCTACAACAAACAACGTAATAACCGTGCCAGCCACCACCCACTTGAGGGCGATGACCCGTGTCAGGACCCGGCGGAAGCGGTTGTAGCGGGGAGTATTGTAGATAGCAGCATGCCCACCCTCGACCGGCTTGATCTCTGGCAACAACTTCACGCCCAGGTAAGGGGTGAAAGCCACTGCGACAATCCAGGACGCAATCAACGCAATGCCCACGATCCAGAACATATTGCTGGTGTATTCGCCGGCAGTGGACTGGGCAAAACCGTTGGGCATGAAGCCAACCGCCGTTACCAGTGTGCCGGAGAGCATCGGCGCGGCCGTATGACTCCAGGCATACGCCGAGGCCTTGATGCGGTCGTAGCCCTCCTCCATTTTCACCACCATCATTTCGATAGCAATGATCGCGTCATCTACCAGCAACCCGAGCGCCAGGATCAATGACCCGAGGGTAATACGGTCGAAGTTCTTTCCGGTGGCCGCCATCACCACAAACACGATCGCCAGTGTCAATGGCACGGCAGCGGCGACCACCACGCCCACACGCCAGCCCATGCTGAGGAAGCAAACGAGCATCACCACCAGCAGCGCGACAAAAAACTTGACCATGAACTCGCCTACGGCCGAGTCGATGTTGACGGCTTGATCGGTGACCTTGGTCAGGGTCATGCCCAGTGGCATGTGCTCATTGATTTTGCGGGTCTCGGCGTCCAGCGCCTTGCCCAGATCCAGGCCGTTCCAACCTTCACGCATGATGACCCCCAGCAGCAGGGCCTCTTCTGCGTTATTGCGCACCACAAAGGTGGCAGGGTCTTCATAACCACGCTCGACAGTCGCCACATCGGAAAGCTTGAGCGTGCGCCCCTGAGCCACAATCGGTGTATCGCGAATCTTCTCCAGCTTATCGAAGGCACCGTCCAGGCGGAGGAAGACTTGCGGCCCGTTGGTGTCGATCGAACCGGCCGGCGTCAGTATGTTCTGATCATTCAACGCGGCAAAGATGTCCTGAGGCGCAATGCCCAAAGTGGCCAACCGATCATGGGAGAAGGACACAAAAATGCGCTCGGCCTGCTCGCCGATGATATTGACCTTCTTCACCCCCGGCACATGCAAGAGTTGCTGACGCAACGACTCCGCATCACGCACCAACAGGCGCTGCGGCTCGCCTTTGGCTTTGAGAGCGAACAGCGCGAACGTCACGTCCGAATACTCGTCGTTGACCAATGGCCCGATCACACCCGCCGGTAGCTTGGTGGCCTCGTCGTCGAGTTTTTTGCGCGCCTGGTAAAACTCCTCCTGCACTTGCGACGGCGGCGTGCTGTCGAGCAGCGACACCATGGTGAAAGCAAGACCCGGCCGCGTGTAGGTTTCCGTGCGGTCGTACCATTTCAATTCCTGCAAACGCTTTTCAAGGGGCTCGGCTACCTGGTCCTGCATCTCCTGCGCGGTTGCGCCTGGCCACGCGGTAATGACTGTCAGTTGCTTGACCGTAAACGGCGGATCCTCCGCACGCCCCAGCTTGAAGAACGCCAGGATGCCTGCCACCGCGATCAGAAAGATCAGAAACACCGTGATAGATCGCTCACGAACGGCGATCGCTGAAATATTGAAGCGGCCTTCGCTCATGGATGGCTCCCGGCAACGTTGGCTTGATCCTGCCCGGGCACTCGCACTTCTTCGCCATCGCGCAACAGATGAGCGCCTAACGCTACGATCTGCTCACCGACCTTAAGATCGCCTGCCACGCGCGCGGCATCGTCGCTCAACCCCAGCACTTGAACAGGGCGCCAAGAAACTTTTGCCGGTGAGCCGGCGATCACCCACACGCCTGTGCCTTTGCCTGGGTCATAAAGGGCCGCGATGGGGACTCGCAAAGCCTGCGCTTGCGCGGCGCCTTCTGCGATGCGCAGGGTAACCGTCGAACCTATCGGCGCATTGGTCAGCGCGCCCGCCAGCACGTACCGCGCCTCAAACGTGCGCGTGGCTTGGTCGGCAGAGTCGGAAAGCAGCCTCAGCTTCGCAGTCACTGCGTTGGCGGTATCTCCATAAAGCGTCGCTTGCGCAGTGGAACCTGGGGCAGGACGCAACGTCTCGGGCAGATGCACGATGGCTTCGCGCTGACCTGCGCGCGCCAGTCGAACCACAGGCTGCCCCGGGCTGACGACTTGCCCGGGCTCGGCGAGCGTCTCCACCACGACACCGTCGGAGTCGGCAAATAACACTGCGTAGCCAGAAGCATTGCGGGCTACGTCAGCCTGCGCTTCAGCGGCGCTAAGCTGCGCCTTTGCGGTATCCGCTGAGGCTTTGATCTGGTCATAGGCCGATGCAGAAATAGCGCCTGCGGCTACCAGGCTGCGGTATCGCGCCTCGTCATCGGCTGTCTGCTTGGCTCGGGCTTTGGCGGCGATGACTGACTCTTGCTGGGCTCGCGCCTGCAACCCGAGGTCGATAGGGTCAAGGCGCATAAGCGGCTGACCGCGTTTAACGCTCTGGCCGGTTTCGACCAACCGCTCAAGGATCTTGCCGGAAACCCGAAAGCCCAGATCGCTCTGCACGCGGGCCGCCACTACCCCTGTGAATGAGCGTGACGCCTCTGAGGCACCCTCAACCGTTCCGGGCCTTACCAGCGGAGCCTGCGTGCGCGGATCAACAAGATTGGAGGAGTCACCACACGCCGTCAGGACGAGAGGCAACAAGCAGGCGGCAATGGGGAAAGGTCGGAGCCGGAGCATAGGTTCCCTTATTAAATAGAGAGAGCAGGAGCGCTATATTCAGACTGGTGACCATTATTGTCAACAGTCACAAATCAAGAATCCAGCTGGACCTTAGCCGTGCAATGCCCCTCACGCGAAAGCTCTAGATGCCCCCTTCACTCAGACTGGATCGGTACAAGGCGGCGTTTTGCAAGGGCTGCATGTAAGGCAGTCGAGGGTTATTTTCTAGCCATGCCTGAATTTAACTCAGAGGCCTCAATTGACAGGTTGTGACCATAAAGTAATATGGTCACAAACATCCCGCGATTCAAGGAATCTCAATGCTCTCCCTGCGCCCCGCTGCTTTTCTGATAAGCGCCACCTTGATGACAGGCTGTGCGGTCGGCCCGGACTATCGCCGTCCAGACGCCCCGCTCCCGGACCGATACTGGGGCCCGTTTTCTGTCGGGCAGAGACCAGCGGCAACACCTGCCAGTCTGGTCATCTGGTGGGAGAGTTTCGGTGATCCACTGCTCGCCGGCTTCGTCTCCAAGGCGCTTGAGCAGAACCTCGATCTGGCACAGGCCCAGGCGCGGGTTACACAGGCGCGAGCCGGACTCAGCGCCGCCAATGCCGCTTTGGCGCCCTCAGCAAACATCAGCGCTCAGGCCGCACGTGCCTATCAATCCATCGAGACCCCGCTCGGCCAGGTGTTGAACGCAACGCCTGACTACGATCGGTATGGGAGTTCCTACGAGGCCGATCTCAATGCCAGTTGGGAAGTGGATATCTTTGGCGGCCTGCGACGCGGACGCGAGGCGGCGCTGGCCGAGTACCAGGCCAGCGAAGCAGGCGCCGCTGCCACACGATTGGCCATCGCCGCGCAGACCGCGGATACCTACATCACTATCCGTGGGCTGCAGGCTCGATTGGACATTGCGAATCGGCAAGTCAAAACCCAGCAGGGACTGCTGGAGAAAGTCCAATTGCTCTATAGCAAAGGGCTTGCCGCCAGCTATGAGGTGCGTCAAACCGAGGGGGCGTTAGCCCAGGTCCAAGCCACGGTGCCGGTCCTGCAGGCCGGTCTGGATGCTGCCATGAACTCACTCGATGTCATGCTCGGCACGCCACCCGGTACTCACCGTACGCAACTTGCCATGGTCGGGAGCATTCCGGTAGCACCGCAGTTAACGACCTTGGGAACCCCCGTCGATTTGCTGCGGCGCAGGCCTGACCTCATCGTGGCCGAGCGCCGCCTTGCCGCCTCCAACGCACGCATCGGGGAAGCGATTGCCGAGTACTACCCGAAGTTCTCGCTAAGTGCGTTACTGGGGAGTGCGACAGCGGTGTCCGCAGGCAATCTTTTTTCCGGCGGCGCCAGTCAATCGGCTGGCGTACTGGGGCTGCGCTGGAGACTTTTCGATTTCGGCCGCATCAACGCCCAAATCGACCAAGCCAAGGGACAGGAAGCCGAAGCCCTGGCCGCTTACCGTCAATCCGTGCTGCGCGCCACCGAGGACGTCGAGAACGCGCTCTCCTCGCTGGTCAATCGGGACGCCCAAGCCACCACCCTCATGGGAGGCGAGACGTCGCTGACTCAAGCTCGCCAATCGTCGTTCATTGCTTATGAGAAAGGCACGGCGAGCTTGATTGACGTCCTGCACGCTGACGAGACCTTGCTTCAGGCTTCCGACGCTCGGGCACAGGCACAGACCGAATCGGCACGCGCGGCCGTCGCGACGTTCAGGGCACTGGGCGGCGGCTGGCAGCCTTCGGATACCCAACTGACGAGTCGATATCCGCTCAGGTGACGAGCGACCGGAAGATCCGCCCCCATGAGTCGTTGATTGCAACAGCGCTGCTTGAGGGTGATCCCTCAAGGACAGGTATGTCCTGTTTATTGATGTGACCACCTGAAAAAATAGTCACTTTCTTGGCAAGCGGACAGGCCCAGTTGGGCAGTGCTCACCCGCAGACTAGACGTTGATATCAGCGCAAAAAGATATACAGGATCTGGCGTGGGCTCACGGCATCAAGCTACGCAGAATGAGATTGGAGGTGAGGACCGGAGCCACCTCGACGACATCAAGGTTGTACTGCAATAGCAACGGATTGACGAAAGGCCGTAGCGCCAGGTGGATTGCATCGACTGTTTCGTCCAACGGCGTTTTGCGTTCAAACTCGCCGAGCTCTCGCCCTTCACGCACAATCTGCACGACGAAGTCCCTGATCAAGGCATCGTATTGCTGAGCGCAAGGCCAGTTTTCAGACGCTGCAAAAGCAGCGATGTCATAGAGTTTTCGCTCACTGAAGAACAAGTTCACACCGGTAGCCACCAGCGTTTTCAACAAGCGTCGTAAACGCTCGGTCGGCGTGAGGCCACCAACATTAATTTCCTGCTCCACTGCCGCGATCATTTGCGCCAGGCAATTGGCACAGATAGCTTCACCAATCGCCTGCTTGGAATCAAAAAACTTGTAGATGTACGCCTTGGAAAACCCGATCGCCTTCGCCAGATCGGAAACCGTGGTTTTGCTATAGCCGTATTGACTGAAGTGCTGATTGGCCGCTGCGACGATCTGGTTCCGGATTTCATGATCGGCAGGACCACGGATGCTCGTGGAAGCGATGGTTGTCTTGTTCATGCGGCTAGCTTACGCACCCGAAATGCGCTTGACAACGAGTGACCAAATTATCCTTTTGTCACCCAGATTTGCTCCATCGATATTGCACAAACCCGCCCCGCTCCCAAACTTTCCAGGACCACGGTACTGAGCTTGTCTATCTGATCAGATGGACGGATGGAAGCGCATGGGTTGGGTAAACCTGATGGCTGGCCAGGAATGGTCTGCCATCAAAGAAAAAAGCGCCGCGGAGCACGGCGCAATGGTGGGTCAGATTCAGGAAAAGGTGATGGCGTTGACCGACTATTCACGGATACCTGCCGGCGTTCCACGTCCCTGATGCCTGTGCGATTAGAGCTCCTTGAAACGGTGGCGCGGCCGCCCGGGCACCGGCAACCGGATACTGTAGATATTACCCGCCGCCGGATAGTCCGCGTGTTCGGTCGCCGACATGCCGAATTTGGCGGTGGTAATGAACAAGGTGCGCATATCCGGCCCGCCAAAGCAGCAACTGGTGGGGCGTGGCACCGGCACCGACAACGTCTGCAACAGGACCCCATTGCGGTCGTACTGCAGCAGGCAGCCTCCGTTGAATTGGCAAACCCACAGGTTATCCTCGATATCCAGCGCCAGGCCGTCCGGTCGGCCCAGTTCTTCCGGCGTCCTGGCGAACACCGATAACTTTTGTAGAGCGTTGCCGTTCGCTGGATAAGGAGCGCGGTAGAGAGTGCGCGCTACCGAGTCTACGAACAACAACTCGTCGCCCTTACTTGTCCATGCCAGTCCGTTGGGCAGGCTGATGCCGTCCAATATGACCGAGGCGTTAAGGCCGGCATCGTAGCGATAGAGCTTGCCCGTATTGCCGCTGTGACCTTCATCCATCAACCCGGTGATGAAGCGGCCCTGGGGGTCGCACGCACCATCATTGAAGCGATAGGACGACAGCGTAATGGCCAGTTTTGAGTTCTGGGTGACCCGTAGGCTGGTGCGGTCGAGGATGGCAACGCCAGCATTCTGGCTGAAAATCAGGTTGCCCTTTTCAGTCAATGCCAGGGCGCCGATGCGCGCAGGCGACTCATACAGCCGCGTCAGGCGGCCATGTTGGTCCAGGGCATTGATCTGACCGCCACTGATGTCCACGAACAGCAGGCACTGATGGGCTTCATCCCAGACCGGGCTTTCACCCAGATCGGCCTGGCACGCTGAAAACAGTTTGAGCTCTTCCTGAGCAGGCATATTCAATGCTCCTTAATTTGGTCCCAAAGCTGGGCAACTTGTTCGGCACTGGTGGCCTTAATTCGGGCCAAGTCGACGGGGTAGTCGACACCTGGGTTTTCGACAAACCGCGTCGCCGTAAACTGCCCATTGCTGGCACGCAGGACATAACCGGAGTCCTGGCAATGCTGCGACGCCAGAAACACCACGCCAGGCGTCACCCACTCAGGCTTGAGGTCCTCTGGTTCGCCCGTCACGCCCCACATGCGGGTCTTGGCCACTGGGGATACCGCATTGACGAGGATGCCAACATCCGTGCCTTCCATGCTCAGCGCATTCATGATGCCCAGTTGCGCCATCTTGCCGGCGGCATACGCCACCAGGCCCGGTTGGGCATATTGCTGGTACATCGCGCGGTCGGATGAGGTCAGTACGATTCGTGCAGCAGCAGACTGTTTGAGGTGTTTCCAGGCATGTTTGCATAACCACACGGGGGTATAGATATTGATATCCACCGCGCGGCCGATGAATGTTGTATCGGCCTCTTCAATCGCCTGATAACCGACCCAACCAGCGTTGTGAATCAAGATGTCGAGTTGGCCAAACGTCTGGATAGCCGTTGCCACCTATTGCTCACAGCCCTGTTCACTGGACAAGTCGCCATGATGCCCCACCACGTTCAAACCTTTGTCCCTGAGGGTTTGCGCAGCCTCCATGGCGATGGAGCCATCGCCCCCGGCGCCCAGCTTGTCTGCGCCGATATCACTGATCAGGACATTGGCGCCCAGCGTGGCTAGCGCCTGCGCATAACTAAAACCGAGCCCTCGGCCAGCGCCCGTTACAACTGCCGTCTTTCCTGTAAAGTTCATTGGCTGTTTCCTCTTGAGTGCCACCTCACCTTAACAAGGGGTATTCACGCTGTTTAATACTAACGGCGGCGCAAGTTGATACTTGGCTCGTATCAAGTTGACGCTCAACGCGAATGAATCGTTGGCGTTTACCCCCCTAAAGGCCCACCCCGACACTTCCCCACGGCATTCAGGCCTGCTCGACAGCACTTGCAAGCTTTAGGTCCGAAGTTCAACTTACCCTGTCGAGCGCCTGTTTACAGGTAACATTGCCTCGCCCAATCCACAGATCAGTTCAAATGAAGGAACAGAAGAAATGATCGAAACCCGTCTGCTACGTCAATTCATCGCCGTGGCTGAAGAGCTGCATTTCCACAAGGCCGCCATTCGCCTGCACATGGCCCAGCCTCCGTTGAGCCAAGCCATCAATCGGCTGGAAGACAAACTGGGATTCCGTCTGTTCATACGCAATAAACGCGGGGTCAAGCTGACCCCCGCCGGCGGTGCGTTTCTGAACGCTGCCTACAGCACATTGAAGGAGTTGAGGCTGGGCATCGAACACGCACGCCAAGTATCCGAGGGTATTGCCGGCAAACTCACAGTGACTGCGGTGTCGATCGCCTACTACGAGTCGCTGCTCAGCACCCTGCGCCAGTTCCGCGAGACCTACCCCAAAGTCCAGTTGATCATCAAGGAGATGCCCTCTTCCAGCCAGGCCAAAGCTATTTTGTCCGGGGAAGCGGATATTGCCTTTATGCGCAAGTTGCCGATCTCGGCGGAAAACGTTGAGTCACGCCTGTTGCTCGACGAAGAGATCGTGATGGCGCTGCCCGCCCATCACCCGAAGGCGAAGGAAGGTCCGATCGACTTGAGGGATTTTGCTGGGGAAGACTTCGTATTCACCCCCGAAGCCCTGGGCACCGGCTATCACAGTCAGCTGATCGCCTTGTGCGAGGCCGCCGGTTTTTACCCCAAGGTGGTGCAGGAGGCAGCGCAGATCCATACCTTGATAGGCTTGGTAGCCTGTGGTTTTGGCGTTGCCCTGGTGCCTGAGTCGATTGCCAACTCAATCATGCGCGACAAGGTGCTGTTTCGCCGGATCTACGCCGTGACAGCCTCCCCCAACCCGGCCATCGGCCTGTACATGAGCTGGAACACCCACAACGAATCACCGTTGATGGAAAGCTTCATTTCCATGCTCGACTTCAATGCCGCTCCCCGGGTCGAGGGGATGATCGCCGCCCAGATCAGTTAGAGCGCCAGCGGATCGATGAAGAGCGGCTGGTCATGCGTGATTCGGAGATCAATGCTTTATAGCATCACACTCGTTACGCAAGTTGTTGTCTTGAATGTTGCCGCAGCTTTGACCGTTCATTTCCGCCGAGCAACTGGCCCGAAGGTCGTTGTCCCGGATATTGCCGCAGCTTTGACCGTTGACTTTGGCATTGCAGTAAGCGCGTTGATCGTTGTCACTGATGCTGCTGCAACTAGCATGAGCGTAGGTACTCAACATCAATAACAGCGCAATGATGGCTCTCATCACTCTCTCCATGAGGTCTCAGGAAATAGCCTGACGCTGACTGATCCAAGATAATCTTGTTGCTGTAACGAGCAATCAAATTGACATCATTTTTTCGGGAAGTTCCATGAGGGGATGTGACTTTCGGGCGTACAGTTTTTATGTTTTCGGCGACACCTGAATCGCCCATGGCTTCGTAGGCATGCGGAGTGACCGCTTTTGGCCGATTCTGTTGAAAACAGTCGGCCTCGAATTCCACGCCAGAAAAGTACGCGCCTGAGATTGAAATCTGAATTTTTGGCAGAAGGTTCAGTACTCGGATCTCACGTAGCAGCGGGCAACAGAGGTGTTTTCATACATTAATATTCGAGTGTTTTGGGAAAACTGACTTTTTCAACACAATCGGCCATAAGCGGACATGTCAGAAAAATTGTGGTCGGTGATGCCATCTATCTCCATCTCGTGACAGCGCCAGAAAACGCTTGGGCTTTGTCTGGATGTCTACCTCAAAAGCGGACGACCAACTCGGTTCTGGTTTCGCCCAGAGCTGTTTTTCCAGATCAAACTGATCGGGTGTGGCGTAGCGCAACTCGCCGGTGCGAACGCCGGTCAATAAGAGCAGGCGCAATCCCAGTTTGGCTTGAAGGTGACCGCTGTATTTTCGAATGGCCGTCAGTAGGTCGGGCAACCGTTCCATCAGCAGATAAGGATTGTTGGTGACGGGTGGTTTGGGGAGCGCGACAACGTCAAGGTCTGAGGCAGGATTGAGTTCCATACCTTCGACTTTTACCAGGGCGTAACGAAACAACTGGTTGAACCAGGTTCGGCACTTTTCAGCCATGGTGAAAGCTTTGCGTTGCTCGATGGCGCTGAGGATGGCCAGCAGGTCGTGGCGGGTGATGTTTTTGATAGGGCGCTCGACCAGGGTGGGCAGGACGTCCTTTTTGAAGACCCTGAGGATCTGTGACAGCGTGCTTTGACGACCTTCGTTCAAGCTCAGGCGGCGGAAGTTGATCCACTCGTCGTAGACCGCTTGGAAGGTATGTTTTCCTTCATCCTCCGCCTCAAGGCGCTGCTGCTTACGGTGTTCACCGGGGGTTTATATTCTGAGCAAGCAGTTTGCGCGCGTCATCACGCCATTCACGTGCTTGTTTCAGACTGACTGCTGGGTAGCTGCCGAAGGACATTTTGGCTTGCTGGCTTTCCCAATAAAAACGGAACAACCATCGCTTTTTGCCAGCGGCAGTCACCATGTGTGACAAGCCGTCAAAATCGCCAATGGTGTAGTTTTTATCTGTAGGTCGGGCGTGCCGAATTGCCATATCTGAGAGAGGCATGGTGAGCTCCTGTTAGAGAGTCAGCACCCGATGCTCGTCTGGCGACCTGAAAGGATCCATCAACAATACGAATTTGAGTCTTCCCGGAAAAAGGTACTCAAAAAGGTACTTAAACGTACTGGATCACCCTGGTTTTCAGTATTTTTCCGCAGAAACGAAAAAAGACGCCTAAGCGTCTATTTCGTGGATCCCAGCGTCCAGCGGACATCTGTGGATCTATATTTGGAGCGGGAAACGAGACTCGAACTCGCGACCCCGACCTTGGCAAGGTCGTGCTCTACCAACTGAGCTATTCCCGCGTCTTGGTGGTGCGCATTCTATAGAATCCTCATCACCCGTCAACCCCTTGATTCAAAAATGTTTTATTTCTTTTCAACGGTGGTGCGCAGATGAGGCCAGGCGGCGCGTAAATATTGGAGCATGGACCACAAGGTGAGGCCAGCGGCGATGAGCAGTAAGGCGTAGCCCAACAGGACCCAAAAGGTGAAATGCGACGGATTGGCCAGCAGGATCACCAGGGCAAGCATCTGCGCGGCGGTTTTCCACTTGCCCATGTTGGAGACCGCAACGTGGGCGCGGGCGCCGATTTCGGCCATCCATTCACGCAGGGCCGACACCACGATCTCGCGGCCGATGATCACGGCGGCCGGCAACGTAAGCCACAGGTTGCCGTGCTCCTGTACCAGCAGCACCAAGGCCACAGCCACCATCAGCTTGTCGGCCACGGGATCGAGGAATGCGCCGAACGGCGTGCTCTGCTCCAGGCGCCGCGCCAGGTAGCCATCGAGCCAGTCGGTCGCTGCCGCGAAGGCGAATACCGAACTTGAGGCCACGTAGCTCCATTGGTAGGGCAAATAAAACAGCAAAATAAAAATCGGGATGAGCAGGACGCGTAGAACGGTAATCAGATTAGGGATATTCATCGGCACAACTGGCTACGAGGTGGAAAGGCATTCTATTCGCTGTGCAGATTCGCATAAATCAACTCAGCGAGCTTTTTACTGATACCGGGTGCTTTGGCTATCTCGTCAATGCTGGCACGGGACAGCTCCTGCAAGCCACCAAAATGTTTGAGCAAGTCGCGGCGGCGCGTCGGGCCCACCCCCGCAACCCCTTCCAGGGTTGAGGTTCGTCGAGTTTTGCCACGGCGGGCGCGATGGCCGGTAATGGCGAAACGGTGAGCTTCGTCGCGGATCTGCTGGATCAAATGCAGGGCCGGCGAGTCACCTTTCAAAGTGAACTCATGGGCAGCATCATTCAAGTACAACGTTTCAAAACCGGCTTTGCGCGTGGTGCCCTTGGCGACACCCAGCAGGATCAGGTCGGGCACCGCCAGTTCGTTGAGTACGTCACGGGCCATGGAGAGTTGGCCCTTGCCACCATCCACCAACAGGATGTCAGGGAGTTTGCCCTCGCCATCCTTCAATTTACTGAAGCGCCGTGTGAGGGCCTGATGCATGGCCGCGTAGTCGTCGCCGGCGGTGACCCCTTCAATGTTGTAGCGTCGGTAATCGGACTTGATCGGCCCTTCCGGCCCAAACACCACGCAGGAGGCCACAGTGGCTTCGCCGCTGGAGTGGCTGATGTCATAGCACTCAAGGCGCTGCGGTGGTTCGTCCAGGTTGAGCACCTCGGCCAAAGCATCGAAGCGTGCGGCAACATGCTGTCGATTGGCCAGGCGCGCACTCAGGGCCTGCTCGGCATTGGTCACCGCCAGTTGCTGCCAACGCGCACGCGTGCCACGCACGCGATGGCTGATATCCAGCTCGCGGCCGCGCAGTTCGTGAATGGCTTCGATCAGTGCGGGGAAGTCTTCATGGACCACGTTGACAATCAGCTCCGAAGGCAAGTCGCGCTCCGGACTGCTGACATAGTACTGACCCAGAAACGCCGCCATGACTTCGGCCACGTCCTCGTCGATACCGGTCTGCGGAAAGAAATTCTTACTGCCCAGAACCCGCCCGCCCCGCACGCTGATCAGGTGCACACACGCGCCGCCCGGGTTGACGAACGCGGCGATCACATCGACATCGCCACTGCCACCTTCCATGCTCTGCTGGTCCTGCACCCGCCGTAGCAACGAGATCTGGTCGCGCAGTTCGGCAGCCCGCTCGAAATCCAGGGCACTGGCCGCCTGCTCCATGGCCGCTGACAACTCATCGGTGAGCGCGTTGCTGCGACCTTCGAGGAACATCACCGAATGGCGCACATCCTCGGCATACTCCGCCGGCTCCACCAGCCCCACACAGGGCGCCTTGCAGCGCTTGATCTGGTATTGCAAGCAAGGCCGCGTGCGGTTTTTGTAGAAGCTGTCTTCGCACTGGCGCACAAAAAAGGTTTTTTGCAGCAGGCTCAGGCTTTCACGAATCGCCCCCGCGCTGGGATACGGCCCGAAGTACTTGCCCTTCTGCTTCTTGGCCCCGCGATGAATGCTCAGGCGTGGGAAGTTGCCGTCGGACAGGAATACGTACGGGTAAGATTTATCGTCCCGCAGCAGGATGTTATAGGGGGGCCGCCACTCCTTGATCAGCGTCTGCTCAAGCAACAGCGCTTCGGTTTCGTTGGCGGTGATGGTGGTTTCGACCTGAGCGATACGCGCCACCAGGGCCGCAGTTTTCGGCGCGAGCCCGGTCTTGCGAAAGTAGCTCGACAGGCGGTTCTTCAGGTTCTTGGCTTTGCCCACATAAAGCAGGCGCGCCTCGGTGTCGAACATGCGGTACACGCCGGGGCGGCCGCTGCACGTCGAGAGAAAGGCGCTGGGATCAAACGGCGTGGTCATGTCAGGCGCTGGCGTCCACCATGCCGTGGCGCACCGCGAGCAGGGTCAATTCAACATCACTGCTGATGGCGAGCTTCTCAAAGATACGATAACGGTAGGTGTTGACGGTCTTGGGCGACAGGCACAGCTTGTCGGAGATCGTCTGCACTTTCTGGCAGCCGACGATCATCAAAGCGATCTGGATCTCCCGCTCAGACAAGGCGTCGAACGGCGAATCGCTGGTGGGTTGGAACGATTTGATAGCTAACTGCTGGGCAATCTGCGGGCTGATATAGCGCTGACCGGCAAACACCAAACGAATGGCTTGCACCATTTCCGCCAAGCCGGCGCCCTTGGTCAGGTAACCGGCCGCGCCGGCCTGCAGCAAGCGCGTGGGGAACGGGTCTTCCTCGCACACAGTCACCACCACGACCTTGATATCCGGATGGCTGCGCAGCAATTTGGTGGTGGCACCCAGACCGCCGATGCCTGGCATCTTGACGTCCATCAATACCACATCGGGTTTCAACTCCCGGGCCTTGATCAGGGACTCCTCCCCCGACTCGGCCTGACCGACTACTTGCAGGCCGTCGATGTCAGCCAGCATTCGTGTAATGCCTGTACGAACGAGATCATGGTCATCGACTACTAGCACCCTAATCAAGCAGACACCTCGCGATATGGTCTTATAGGTTGCTGAACACCTTAGCAAAAAACCAAGGCGCAGACCTAGCTGCACGCGTCATATATATGGACGTTGGATAAGCAAAGGCCATCCACCGAGGGGCGGATAGCCGCAATTGCTGGACGAAAGGTCAGGAATCCGAGGGCTGGACCTTGGATTTTCCGTTCACTGAAGCGCTGTGTTCGGCCAAGGTGGAGGTGAGGCGACGAATTGCATCTTGGTCCTCCTTGAACATCGCGCGGTAGTCACCCAGTACTTTCTCTTCGATCTGGCTCAAATTATCGAGTTGAAGGGGCGTGGCGGTGCCAGTCAATACATAGAGCACATCCACGCCTCTTGCAGCGACGCGTGACAAATAATCGGCTTTAGGCGCGCGCCCGCCGCTTTCGTATTTACCTTGTGCATTGGCTTCGACACCTCCAATTTCACCAAAAACTTTCTGCGACAGGCCAAGTCGCTCTCTTTCTTGCCTCAAACGCGAACCGATTCCACTCATTTGGATGTATGATCCTAGTTGGCACACCCCAAGAGGTGACACCCTCATCTCTTCGTTAAACGAACTTGAACGGTTTTGAACTATGCCCGGAATCCGTACTGCTGCACAAGCCAAGGCCTGGCTGGAACATCAAGGAAAGTCAGTTCAAGCGTTCGCCCGTGAACATGGCGTAGATCCGGCAACCACCTATCAAGTGCTCGCTGGGCGCAAAAAGGGGCGACGTGGAGAGGCCCATAAGGTAGCGGTCCTTTTGGGTATGAAAGAAGGGATCATCCTTTCTGAGGCTGATGGCCAAAACAACGATCAGGAAGTCGACTCCTGAGGCCAGTATGCGCTTATTAGGTTTACACGCACTGTTTAGCTTGGACGACAGACGCGCTCCATGCGCCAGAAGCAATCCTCTTCGCCAACAATGCTCAACCCCATGCGCTGATACAGCCTGCGCGCCGGGTTGGTTTTGAATACGGTCAATCGCAATAGCCCCAAGGATTGCGCCTTCAGGGCCATTTGCTGCAACACCCAACTGCCGGCGCCCAGCCCACGACAGCCTTCGAGCATATGCAGCTCACGGATGTAGAGCGCCTTGCTGTCGCGGCTCAAGCTGATAAAGCCCAAAACTGAAGCCTCGCGGCAGATCAGCCAGTTTTCGCGACCGTCCCACGCCACATCAAAGCCATCGTTGGACCACAGCAAACCATACTGCTGGTAGTAGCGGCTCATCGCCTCATAGGTCAGGGTTCGGGCGAAAGTTCGGTCATTGTCCGTGGCGGCGCGCAGGTTAAACATCATTCAGAGCGCCACTACGTGGCCAGCCCACACGTCGTTATTGCGGCGCGCCACCAAGAGTGCTTCGCCCACGCCAGGCACAGCGGCAAGCAATCGGCCATCGGCGGACCAGATTGCGCTACGGCCAGCACAATCCCAGCCCCCCGATGGGCCACCATGATTGGCCATCAACACCAGCAAACGATATTCGGCGGCGTAAGTTTGCAACTGTGCACAATCCTTTGCATAACCGCCTTCGCTGATCAGCACGCTGGCGGCATAGACATTCGCGCCCGCTTCAGCGGCGGCACGCGCATGCCTGGCATGAGTGAAGTCCGCACATACCGACAAAGCGATGCGGTCATCCCCGAACGCTAAGGCCACACCGCCCTGCCCCGGGACAAACGCCACTTCTTCGCCTGGATGCAGGTGCTGCTTGGTGTAGACCGCCCGGGAACCATCCGCTCCCAGTACCAGTGCGCCAATCATGACACCGGCATCGGGCACCAGCCGGATCGGCATCCCCACCACGACGGTCAGTCCAAGCTCCCTGGCCATTACGCGCAAAGGCGTCAGTTGCGCAGCGTCTGGTGCGATGGCCAAGTCGGCCGCGAGCGAAGGCTCATAACCGGTCAGCGACAGCTCAGGGAATATCAGCAGTTGTACGCCCTGTTCTGCCGCCACCTGCATAAATGCCATGTGCCTGCGGATGTTGGCAGGCACATCGCCGGGGACGGAAATCGATTGAGCCGCAGCAAGAGTCAAGGCCGTCATGGGGGTGTCCGAATAATCAGTCGTAACGTGTTACCAGCATATCGGCACTCCCCCATAGCGGTAAGTCCCTTCATGCAATAGAAATTACCGATTGAATCCCATCGCGCGTCTCTAGTAAGCTCCCGCCATCGTTTGGAGACATAACATGTTGCAACTCGCCCACCCTCAGGTATGCCTAGCCGCCAGCGCCATGCGTTCGGTGTCGGTCGCCTGCGTGAACGGTTCGAGCGCACCTGTCAGCTTTTATTTTGGGTATTGGTTTAGCCACTGGCTCGCCTGATACCTGAAATCGGCGGCCACTACTCAAGGGGTCGCCTGCCAGAGAAATCTAACCCCCGGTCGGCTCCCCGACCGGGGGTTTTGTTTTTTCTGGCACTTATTCTTTTTGCTTGATCACGAACACTTAACAGGAATCACGACATGAACTACGCCACCTATTACCGCTACGACACTTGCACCGCATGGCGATTTAGCCAGCTCCGCTCGGGACAGCCTGCCGCCTCCGATCGGTCACCTATGGGTGGCAAACCAACACACATCGCCGATATGGCCAATTGTCGAACACCCTTGTAGGGCCGAGCGCGGGAATCGCCCGCTGCTCGCCCAGGAAGCCTTGAATATGAACTCCTCCGTCGCCGCTCTGCCCGTCTCCACCCTGATCAGTGCCAATCAGGCCCTGACCCAGCGTCTGCCCAGCGCCCTTGAGCTCAAGCACCAGTTGCCGCTCAGTCCGTTCCTTGTCGAACAGATCCACGCCCATCGCCAAGCCGTGCGTGCCATCCTCAATGGCGAAGATTCGCGTTTGCTGGTGATTGTCGGCCCGTGCTCGATCCACGACCCCGAATCGGCCATGGAATACGCGCGCAAATTAAAGAAACTCGCCCTCGAAGTCAGCGACCAGATGCTGCTGGTGATCCGTGCCTACGTCGAAAAACCGCGCACGACCATCGGCTGGAAAGGCCTGGCCTATGATCCTCACCTGGACGGCAGCGATGACATGGCCGCCGGCCTGACCCTGTCACGCCAATTGATGCGCGAAATGCTGCGTCTGGGCCTGCCGGTCGCGACCGAGCTGCTGCAGCCAATGGCCGCCGGATACTTCGACGACCTGCTCAGTTGGGTGGCGATTGGCGCGCGCACCACCGAATCGCAGATCCACCGCGAAATGGCCAGCGGCCTGGACATGCCCGTAGGCTTCAAGAATGGCACCGACGGTGGCGTCGCCATCGCCTGTGACGCCATGCGCTCGGCGGCCCACCCACATCGCCACTTCGGCGTCGACAGCCAGGGGCATCCGGCGATCATCCAGACCTCAGGCAACCCTGATACACACCTGGTGCTGCGCGGCGGTCACCGAGGCCCGAACTACGATGGGCAGAGCGTGGCGCAGGTCAAGGGCGACCTGGCCAAGTCCAAGGTGGCGGCGCGGATCATGGTCGATTGCAGTCATGCCAACAGTGGCAAGGACCCATTGCGGCAACCGGCGGTGTTCAACGACGTGCTGGAGCAACGCCTGCAGGGCGACACCTCGCTGATCGGCATGATGCTTGAAAGCCATTTGTTCGAGGGCTGCCAGCCCTTGAGCGCGTCGATGCAATACGGTGTGTCGGTGACCGATGGATGCCTGGGCTGGGATAGCACCGAGCAGTTGCTACGCGGCGCGGCACAACGCTTGCGCGAGCGCTGCTGATTCAGCCGAACGTGCTCGCCGCGTAGTGCAGTCATGTCCGCTGCTGAGCGGCCCAGGCATCGTCCCGCAGCGGGGCTAGACTCCGGCCACTGGCTGGCGGGATAGCTCGCGTAGCCAAGGCAACACCCGCAGGCCGGTAGCGACCTCGGGTGGGTCGATGATATCCATAAAGTGTTCGAGATTGACGTTGTCCGGTACACCCGGCAAGCGCACCAGTACCGCCGGCGTAGCGCCGGTCGGCTTGCAGAGGTCGAGGTGGTCGTAGACCAGCACATGACGCGCCTGAGGTTGCGGCTCGCAAGTATCGACCAGCAGCCCCGCATTGATGATCAGCACATCAAACGGCTCGGCCGGGATGGCCGTGAGTATCTGGACCTCTTCGAAGGTTTGCACCGGGACAATCCGGTGGTACCCCAATTGATTGAGCATTTTTTCGATGTACAGCCGTTGCAGGTGCTGTTCATCGGCAATCAGGATAGTCAGTGCTTTGTTCGGCATGGCAACCCCCCTGGGCAGGCAGTGCTCGTTGGTGAGCCCTGCCCATTGTCCAGACATATTCCGACGACAAAATCAGGCATGTTCCCCGTTCACGTAGGAGTTCTCCCAAATCAACCGAATGACCTTTTATTGCCGTCATGTCTGATTGCAGTAAAGCGCCAGGCTATGGTGCAAGCTGTCGATAGCCAACCCTATCGCCTCGACCGCCGCGCCCAAGGCGTCGAGTTGCTGGCGCTCACAAACGGTTTCCAGGGTTTCGGCGCACGCGATCAACACTTGGGCCTTGACCATGCGCGCGCCACCTTTGACGCGATGGGCCAGGTCATGCAGTTTGGATAAATTGCGCTGCTCGTACAACGCCGGCAGCACGGCGCGATCCTCTTTAAGGCTGGCAAGCAAAGGCGCTAATAGCTCATCAAGGGCAGCCTTGTCACCGCCCGTCAGCGAGATCAACGCACTCAAGTCGAACACTGGTTCAGCTGCATTGGTGGCGGCATGCGCTGTGAGGGGCGCCAGCGCCGAGCGCAAATCCTCCAGACCGGTCGGTTTGAACAGGCATCCGTCCATACCGGCCTGGCGGCAACGCGCGGTTTCTTCGGGCCGGGCATTGGCGGTAAATCCCAACACCAGGCACGGCACCAGGCCACGTTGACGCTCTTGGGCGCGGATGTCGCGGGTCAGCGCGTAACCATCCTTGAGGGGCATGTTGCAATCGGTGATCACCCCATCGAAATGCCCGCTCTGCCACAACGCCAGCCCTTGCTCGCCGTCGTCGGCCGTCACGATATGATGCCCAAGGAAACTCAGTTGCCGCGCCAACAACACGCGATTGGCCGGGTAGTCGTCCACCACTAGGATGTTGAGCGCCCGGGCCGGCGGAATGTGCGGCACAGGCAAAGAGACCGGCGCCTCGGTCGTCAGCGCCAGCACCAACGCCACGTCTATCCGTGTGCCTTTGCCCAGCACACTGGTGAGGTGCAATTGGCCGCCCATCATCTCGCACAAGTTGCGACTGATCACCAGGCCCAGGCCTGAACCGCTGCGCGCGGACTGTTCGTGATTGCCGCCTTGTATAAACGGGTTGAACAAGCGCTGCTGGTCTTCGGCGCTGATGCCGATGCCTGTATCTTCGACCCATAACCGCAGGTTCAAGTGACCGTCCAGACTGGTTGTGCCCATTGCGCCGAGGCGCACCTGGCCGGTGGCGGTGAACTTGATCGCATTGCCCAATAGGTTGGACACCACCTGCTTGAAGCGCAACGGGTCAAGCATCACCGCACAGTCGATCAACGGATCGAGCTCCACCTGCAGCGCCAGCCCCTTGTCTCGCGCCAGGCCCTCGAACACCCGCGCGACTGACGTCAGCAGTTCGTGCGGGTTGGCCGGAGCCAGGGTCAGGGATAGATGGCCGGACTCGATGCGCGCGATATCGAGAATATCGCCGATCAGCTCCAGCATGCCGCGCGAGGCCACCGACGCCACTTCCAGTGCATCGCGATCGGCACGGCCCTGCTCGGCGTTCTTCAGCGCCAGTTCGATCATGCCGATCACGGCGTTCATGGGGGTGCGAATCTCATGGCTCATGGTGGCCAGGAACGTGGTCTTGGCCCGGTTGGCGGCGTCGGCCTCCTCCTTGGCTTCCTGCAACTGGCCCAGCAAGCGCTGGCGCTCACTGACGTCGACCCAGCCGGCAATCATGCCCACGACCTTTTCGTCACCGTCACGGTACGGCAGCATCCATTGATAGATGGTCAGCACTTCGCCACTGGGAAGCTTGAGCACGCGGTCATGAATCTGTGGCTCGCCACGCTCCATCAATTGCAGGTAATCGGCATGGAACGACTGGGCCTGGGGCGGGTTGCCGGTGTCGGTTTCCACCACGGTCTTGCCGATCACGTCTTCGAGCTTGAAGCCGAACACGTCCAGGTAAGCATTGTTACAGGCCATCAGCCGACCCTGGCGGTCACGCACATAAATCGGATGGGGCGTGCCATCGATCAATACGCTCATAAACCGCATCTGATCGCTCAACGCCCTTTCAGCCTGGGAGCGCTTGTGGATCAGGTTGCGCAAATAGAGGACCCAGCCCAACGTCACCACCAGCAGCAGTGCAGCCAGGCCAAAGCCTTGAATGATCACATTGCGGTGGCGTATCCAATAGCTGTCTTCCAGGATGATCTCGTTGCGCCAGTGGTTGGTCAGCTCGTCCATTTCTTCGGGCGTGATACTCAGCAAGGCTTTGTCGAGAATCGAGTACAGCTCCAATTGGCCACGATTGACCCCGAAAGTGATGCGCGCCGGCTCGGTGCCGATAGTACTGGTGATGCGCAGTCCGTCACGGTAATGGCGCGCGATCATGTAGCGCGCGCTGATCAGCGAAACGGCGGCGGCCTCCACACCGCCACTGGCCACCAACGCCATGGCCTGCTCAGGGTTCTCCACATCGACAAAATCAATCCGCGGATAATGCACGGCGATGTAGGACGCCAGACCACCGCCGCCGATCAACGCCAGACGCTTGTCGACCATGTCTTCCAGGGTGATCAGGTTTTCATTGCCTGAGGCCACCACTAATACATAGGGGTTGGACAGGTAGGGTCGGGTAAAACGAATTTTCTCTGAGCGCTCCACGCTTGGCGTGACGACCGCCAGCATGTCCGCTTGGCCGCTACCCACCTCATCAATTTGCCGAGGCAGCGAGCTGCCACGCTCCACGTCGAATTTCAAACCGGTACGCAGGCTGATGCGCGATAACACCTCGGCGCTCAACCCTTCGAACTGCGCCTTCTCATTGAAGTACGACAGCGGCACAAACTTGTCGAGTACAGCTACTTTCACCCGGGGATTTTTCTCCAGCCAGCGCTGTTCGCTCGCACTCAAACGTAGCCGGTCGGCTTCCAGGAAGCCGCTACCGCCAGCGCTCCAGCGGCGCAGGATTTCCATCTGCTGGTTAGCCGGCACCGCGGCCAGCGCGGCGTTAATAATCGTCAGCAGACGGGTATTGTCCTTGACGAAGGCAAAGCCGAACGGGTTGACCTCCAACGCAGAGAAGTCCGCCAAGCGCACATTATTGAGGTGGTTCTTGTTGATCAGGTAACGCGCACTGATCGCGTCGCCCAGGTACACATCTGCCTGGCCGAACGCCACGGCGCCGATGGCTTCGAACGTCGAGCCAAACAGCAGCAACTGCGCATCGGGATAAAAGGCCTGGACGGCATCGGGCTGCATATAGTGGTAAAGCATCGCCACGCGCTTGCCCGCCAGGTCCGCGCTGAGGGCGTGACTGTCGCCGGTGCGTGTGACCAATGCCGGTTGGTCATTGGCATAAGAGCGGGACAGGACTAATTGCGGGTCAGCCGCCTCATAGCCATTGGCCGAGCCCACAAAATCCACGACACCGGTCTTGAGGGCTTCGATCACCTCATCGCGAGTATCGAAGCGCTGCACCTCCACCGTCACGTGGAGTACCCCGGCGATCAACGCCGCATAATCGGCGGTGATGCCTTCGAGTTCGTTCTTGTTGTTGGTTAAATCAAACGGGGCGTAATCCGGCCCGGACACCCCCATCACCAGCGTGCGCCGCTCCCGCAGCCAGCGCCAATCGGCCTCGTCCAGCGTCACGGAGGCGTTTTCCAGCGTGGAGTGCCCCAGCAACCGCAGTTGATGCGGATCGTCCAGGGCCATCGCCGCCTGCGGCAACAGCCCTATCAGCAGGATGGCCGTGAGTTTCGCCAGCCGAGAGGTGATCATTTCAAATCAGGTGATTGCGTTGGGCGAACTTGGACAAGTGCACCACCGAGGACATGCGTAGTTTTTCCTTGAGCCGGGTTTTGTAGGTGCTGATGGTCTTGTGACTCAACAGCATATCCGCGGCGATCTGCTTGTTGCCCAGGCCCAGGGCCAGTTTCTGCAACACAGTCAGTTCGCGGTCCGACAACGAATCCACCAATTCCTTCTCCGAGGACTGTAGATCGTCACGGCGCACCGAACTGGTAGCCAGGCTGGGAAAGCAACTGTAGCCCGAGCGGATCGCCCTGATAGCCTTTTGCAGTTCATCAAGCTCACCGGTTTTGGCGACAAACCCCATCGCACCGGCGCGCATGCAGCGCGTGGAAAAGAACTCCGCCAGATACGACGTGAGCACCAGGATCTTGCAGGGAAGTTCCAGGGCTTTGATACGACTGATAACCTCCAGCCCGCCGAGCTTGGGCATCGCCAAGTCGAGAATGACCAGGTCCGGGCGTTCCTCTCGAGCAATCTGCATCGCATCGGCACCATTGCCTGCTTCAAAAATCTTATCGAAGCCTTCTTGCTTCAACAGGTATTTGACGGTGGCACGTATAAAAGGATGATCATCCACAATTAAAGCTTTGTTGCTCATAAGACTCCCCTGGGAGGATCAATACGCTTACATATCAAGCGAGCCTCATCTACCTGTGAAAAGTAACAGTTCCGACAAACGGTTCTGAAACTCAGCGCAACGCCTACAGGCAGTACGGGCCCTTCCTTTTTGAACACACAGTAAAAACGTAGCGTTGCGCCTTGATCTGAAGCGGGCGCAAGCGCGCAACCATAGCAACGGTGCGCGTGTTCAAATGAAGGGCTAGTCCCGAATACTTGTAGGAATTTTCCTCACCACAGCATAGCCAAGCTCGTCAGCGTAGGCGTCTGCCTCAGGGGGTTATTCGGTGGTACTTGGGCTCCAGAACGCCTGCACCACCAGGGTCGACATAGAGATGCGCGCCACCAGAGCATCCAACTCGTCACCGTCCACCGAGGTCACGGCCAGTGTGGCCTCAATCTCCACTTCCTCAGGACCGAACGGGCGCACGTCCACGTCGCTGGCCGGGTAGTTGCAGCGCGCCAGTTCCGCTTCGAGCAATGCCAACACGGCCTTTTGTTGGGTGCGCCGCGCGATGACGTACAGGATGTTGGTGACCTCCGCCGACACCACATCCAGCGGCTGACGGTTGATGTTATTCACGATCGGCCGCAGCAAGGTGTTGGCCGCCAGCACAAACAAGGTGCCCAGCAGCGCTTCGAGAATCAGGTCCGCGCCGGCGCAGGCCCCCACCGCCGCTGACGCCCACAGCGTGGCGGCGGTGTTAAGTCCGCGCACATTACCTTCTTCGCGCATGATCACCCCGGCCCCCAGAAAGCCGATGCCCGACACCACATACGCCACTACGCGCACCGCGCCGTCCGCGCCGCCGAGGCGGTTGGCCATGTCGACAAAAATGGCCGCGCCCACCGCCACCAGCACATTGGTGCGCAGCCCCGCCGTGCGCTGGCGATACTGACGTTCGAAGCCGATCAGCCCACCGAGAATAAACGCCGCGGTGAGGCTGACCAGGGTATCGATCAGGGAATCGAGGTTGATGTTGTTGATTGCCTGCATGGTAAATCACCCCGTTTCACTGCCAGCCAAACTTACGGATGTAGTAGCCCTTCACCGCCTGGGTCAGCCCCATGTACGCCAGCAGAATCACCGGCAAAAACACAAAGTACAGCGATGGCAGCGCCTGTAATTTGAAGTAATGCGCCAGCGGGCCCATTGGCAGAAAGATGCCCACCGCCATGATCACGCCGGTCATCACCATCAACGGCAGCGCCGCACGGCTTTGCAAGAACGGGATTTTCGGGGTGCGGATCATGTGCACGATCAGCGTCTGGGTCAGCAGGCCCACCACGAACCAGCCGGACTGGAACAGGGTTTGGTGATCCGGCGTATTGGCATCGAACACGTACCACATGAGGGCGAAGGTGGTGATGTCGAAGATCGAACTGATCGGCCCGAAGAACAACATAAAGCGCCCCACGTCCCCTGGCTGCCAGCGCTGTGGTTTGGCCAGCATGTCCGCATCGACGTTGTCGAACGGAATTGCGATCTGCGAGATGTCATACAGCAGGTTCTGCACTAGCAGGTGCATCGGCAGCATCGGCAGGAACGGAATGAACGCACTGGCGACCAGCACGGAGAACACGTTGCCGAAGTTGGAGCTGGCGGTCATCTTGATGTACTTGAGCATGTTGGCGAAGGTGCGCCGGCCTTCCAGCACGCCCTCCTCCAGGATCATCAGGCTCTTTTCCAGCAGGATGATGTCCGCGGCTTCCTTGGCGATGTCCACCGCACTGTCCACCGAAATACCGATATCCGCCGTACGCAGCGCCGGCGCATCGTTGATGCCATCGCCCATAAAGCCCACCACATGCCCGTTGGCCTTGAGCAGGCGCACGATGCGTTCCTTGTGAGCCGGCGTGAGCTTGGCGAACACGTTGGTGGTTTCCACCGCCGTGGCCAGCTCAGCGTCGGTCATCGCTTCGATGTCGTTCCCCATCAGTAGGCCCTGTTGCTCCAGGCCGACTTCACGGCAGATCTTGGCGGTGACCAGTTCGTTATCGCCAGTCAGCACCTTGACTGCCACGCCGTGGGCCTTGAGCGCCTTGAGTGCCGGTGCAGTGCTTTCCTTGGGCGGATCGAGAAACGCCACATAACCGATCAGCGTCAGGTCGTTTTCATCGGCCAGGCTGTAGGTGTCACGCCCAGCTGTCATTGGCCTCGCGGCCACCGCTACCACGCGCAGCCCTTCTTCATTGAATGCAGCAGTCACCTGCCGGATGCGCGCCAGCAGTTCTTCGGTCAGCGCTTCATTGGTGTCGCCATGGCGCACGCTGTTGCACACCGACAGAATCTCTTCCACGGCGCCCTTGCAGATCAGCAGGTGCGGCAGGCCTTGTTCAGCCACCACCACCGACATGCGCCGGCGGTTGAAGTCGAACGGAATCTCATCGACTTTCTGAAACGCCGTACCCACTTTCAGCTCACGGTGCACTTCCACATGGTCAAGCACCGCCACGTCCAACAAGTTTTTCAGGCCGGTCTGGTAGTAACTGTTGAGGTAGGCCATTTCCAAGACGTCGTCGGACTCTTCGCCCCACACGTCGACATGGCGTGCCAGAAAAATCTTGTCCTGGGTCAGGGTGCCGGTCTTGTCGGTGCACAGCACGTCCATCGCGCCAAAGTTCTGGATCGCGTCCAAGCGCTTGACGATGACTTTTTTGCGCGACAGAAATACCGCGCCCTTGGCCAGGGTCGAGGTGACGATCATCGGTAGCATTTCCGGGGTCAGGCCCACGGCAATCGACAGTGCGAACAGCAGCGCTTCGGTCCAGTCGCCTTTGGTGAAGCCGTTAATGAACAGCACCAGCGGCGCCATCACGAACATAAAGCGGATCAGCAACCAACTGACCTTGTTCACCCCATGCTGAAACGAGGTGGTTGCACGGTCAGTAGCGGTGACCCGCTGGGCCAGCGCGCCGAAATAGGTGCTGTTGCCGGTGGTGAGGATCACCGCCGTGGCCGCACCGGAAACCACGTTGGTGCCCATGAACAGTATGTTTTCCAGGTCCAGCGGGTTACGAGTCTGGGCGTCCTGCTGCTGGGCGAATTTTTCCACCGGCATCGATTCGCCGGTCATCGCCGCCTGGCTGACAAACAGGTCTTTGGCACTGAGCACGCGGCAATCAGCGGGGATCATATCCCCGGCCGACAGCACGATCAGATCGCCCGGCACCAGCTGCTTGATCGGCAGTTCGATGCGCTTGCCGTCATCCCGGCGCAGCACCGTGGCAGTGTTGCTGACCATGGCCTTCAACGCATCGGCGGCCTTGTTGGACTTGGCCTCCTGCCAAAAGCGCAGCAAGGTCGAGAGCACCACCATGGAGAAGATCACCGTGGCGGCCTTCATGTCCTCGGTCAGCCAGGAGATCACCGCCAACAGGGTCAGCAGCAGGTTGAACGGATTTTTATAGCAGTGCCACAGGTGCACCCACCACGGCAGCGGCTGCTCGTGCTCGACCTCGTTGAGGCCGTACTGCACGCGCAGGGCGTCGGCCTCGGCGGCGGTCAGGCCGTCGGTGTGGCTGCCCAGCGTACCGAGCAATTGCACGGCGCTGCTGTTAGCCGCGCCGACCAGGGTTTGTGCCAGGGTCGGCGGCACTTCGCGGCTGACGCTGGCGTCGTTGACGGTCTCAAGCATGGCCAGGCGACGGAAGTGCCGGGCAATATGCCGGGTCCGCAGGAAGCCGGCGAAGAACTCTTTAAGCAGAGCGAGGTTCATGAGTATTACTCCTGCGCGAGGAAACCGTCGTGCAGGTACGGCCCATGCGCACCGCGCCCTCGAACAGGCACAGTCGCACCGGGCTCGCCCGCCGGATAAAAGGCAGGCGCGTCCGTAGCAGCCCGAGAGAACCCGGGAGCTGGTCAGCGTCGATGAGAGAGGATCGAGGCACAGCCAGGACAGGCTGCGGCCGGGATGCCGCTTCTCGCGTTAGTGGCGAGACAACGGCATCGAAAGCATGCGCGTTATCTTGCCAAGTATGTGCCGGTTACCAGAACCGGCCGACTACTGTCACTCGAACAAGTACCCACTGAGGGTCTCCGCAATTGATGAAAACGCGCGAAGCTTACGCCCCGATTTCCGGAGAGTAAACCGTAGGAAAGTTTCTGCATGATGAATAAGAAAGTTCTTCAGGATGGGTTCAGGAAGGGCGTCTTGGGCGACGGAGAGTCTGGGTCAAGGGGCATCCGCTCGGTCTCGCGGCACCTGGCTCAAATACTCATCCATCCCTGCGCCACACAACGCCATGACCCGAATCGACACGCTATTTTCCTGGCGTCCCATGACGATCCCTGCGCGCGTGCGCACCGGCACATAGCCGAGCCGGGACCAGAAACGCTCGGCCTTGCGATTGCCGATCACTACGGTCAGCCGCAACCATCGGGCACCGTTTTTTACCGCCCATGCCTGCAAGCCTGAATGCAGGCGCTGGGCAAACCCGGTGCCGTGCAAGCGTGTGTGCACCAGAAGCAAACCGATATGCCACACGCCGGCAGCAAGCACATCGGCAGCCATGTTCACGACCGCGACCAACTGCCCCTCCGCATCGCGGTAACCCAGCCAATACATCCGTCGACACTGCCAGCCTGGCGGCAATGGGCTCTGTAGTTCTTCGCGCGCCTCGGTCGGGCGGGCCGGCTCGCCATTGACCGCGATGAAATAATCCGGTGCTTGCGCAAAAAAACACTGCAACTGCGCCTCGTCGGCAGCGTGCAATTCACTCACGCAAATGCCTTCAACGCCGCATTCAGGCAAAACCTCCATGTCGCGCTCCCTCCTCCTGATCATTTGCCCAGGGATTAATCATCCCGCGTCAGCACTTCCAGCAACTCGATCTCAAAATGCAAATCGCTGTTGGGCTTGATATGCGCGCCCACCGAACGCTCGCCATACGCCAGATGCGCCGGCACGAACAAGCGACGCACCCCGCCCACCTGCATGCCCATCAGGCCCTGGTCCCAGCCCTTGATCACGCGCCCTGTGCCGATCACGCACTGGAAGGGCTTGCCGCGCTCCCAAGAGGAATCGAACACGGTGCCGTCCGCCAGCGTACCGGTGTATTGAGTGGTGATCAGCGCGCCTTTGACCACGGCTTTGCCGGTGCCTGGGCGGATGTCGGTGATCTGGAGTTCGTTGGGGTTCATGGCGACTCGTTGAAAGTTGAAAACTCAGCGTTTTCCCAGAATCGGGCGGGCTTGGCAAGCTTGGAGACAACCGTCAGACGCCCTCCACCTACACGCGACGGTGACTTACCTTTACCTCAAATCACACGCTGCTGATTTTCACATTCGGTGTTGATGTTCAACCTGAAGAGTAACCAATACCTCTGAACAGGAAGATTAGAAATGACCATCGGCTCCAGTTTCAATTACCCCGCAGATATCGCCCGGGAGCGTCGTCACAAAAAGCGAAACGCTAACGAAAAGTGGAGAGCCTCATTCCCCAATCCACCCGACTTGTGTTTCGACTATCGAAGGTTGGTGGAGCAAGACGATGGCATCGCTAAAGCGACCGACGTAGGCCACAAAATCTGCGTAATAGGTGCAGGTATTACAGGCTTAACGACTGTTCGCGAATTGCATAGATGCGGTTTCGAAAACATTACATTGATTGAAAAGTCGAGCCGCGTGGGCGGGCGACACTTTACAGCCCTAGGCAGCAACAACACGGCCACTGTCGGTCGCCCTCCTTTTGAGTTAGGTGCAATGAGAATGCCTTTTTTCAACAAAACAAATGAGCCTCCCAAAGATGGCCGGTCCCTCATGGCTTATTACGCCAGCGAGTTTGAACTGGTCCACTCCGATTTCCCAAACCCCGGAAGCCCTACAGTCCATTCAACCGGAATCTATCTGCGTGAGGGATGCTTGGATGGGGATAGTGAACCGAACATGCTTATTTGGAAAAATACAGATGGAAAAACGGCTCCGCCTGGAGAACTCTTACGCCTCGTATTTACCAAGTGGAAAACCTTTGCCGAGCGGATGACAATGCATATTTGCGAGCATTACGGCTCCGAGTACTGGGAGACAATGTGGGCTGCGATCGTGAAAAAATACGAAGCAACTTCATTTCGTGATCTCGTGAAGATGCCTGCCATAGATCAATGGTCGCAGATTGATCCTGGGAATTTCGGCGGGATGGGTATGACCGCGCAGGAATCTGCTATTTTTTATTCCATCGGTATTGGTGACGGCAGTTGGGGGGCATTCTACGATGTATGTTCACTTTACCCGATACGCACAGCGATGTTTGGCTTCAGCAGTCATCTACAGCTAATCCACGGACGCGTGGATAGCGATGGTAAACCGATACCATCTCCCTATCTTGAAGCAAGGACAATCAGTGATTCAAGAGGGCTAAAATTTAGTAAACCAAACTATATTGGCCTCGCCTCGCTGGCAGAATCCCTACTCTTTATAAAATCGCGCGAAACCGCAGACTCACCTTACGAACATCTAATTAAAAGCCCTGCTGGATTATTGACAAACTGCGCCGTCACAAAACTTAAAAAACTAGGCAACGCAAAAATCAGGGTTTATTACGATTGGAACGTCACATCCCCTCTCATGACCAAGCAAGAGTTTATTGATGCTGACTCAGTCGTCATGACGCTTCCGTCATGGCTGATAGAAACGCAAATTCAGCTCGAGGGATTTGATCAAAAAATGCTGCCTTTCGAAACTATAACCGCCTACAAGACAGCTCATTGGGAAAGCAGCTGCAAAGTATATGCACCATTGAAAAAAACATTCCTAAGCCTCAACAAAAAAATACCCCAAGCCATTGTCACCGACAGTTTCATTCATGACGTTTACACTTACCGCTACAACAACAATGACACTTATGACTGCATCCTCTTGAGCTATACATGGGAGGATGACGCAATGAAGCTTTCATCGTTCACCGACAAAGAACTTGTCGACAAATGCATAGCAGAACTAGATAGGATCCTTCTAAACTCAAATAATATTAAACAGCGTATATCCCCTTATATAGGGCGCGACCAGGCAATTGTTCAGCGATGGATGCAAGATAAAAATTCTTTAGGCTGTGCAAAGCTTTATCGACCGGGAACTTATCACGAGGCCGTAGGCTTAATGAAATACAACAGAGACTTCTCACCCATCTCTGGACTTTATCTATGCGGCGAATCCTTTTCTGTTGATTCAGGTTGGACGGAGCCTTGTTTCAGGGGCGCCGTCGACACAGTAATTAACATCTGCAACACAACCAAGGCGAGCTTCAACGGTGGATTTAGCATGCGAGACTACCCCGAGTACAAAACAGAGCATGCAATCCTCTAAAGGAAACCGACTACAACACAAAAGGAATCATCTGACTTTCATTTAAACATTAACCCGCCTCTTATAAACACCCAACCAAATCCGGTTGCATAACAATAAGAGGCCAACCTCATGAGCACACCCACAAGCCCCGCCCGCGTTGCCGTCATTCAGTTCGATCCACAGGTTGGAGTCGCCAATCGAAGCGATAACCTGCGTCAAAGCCTTTCCCTCGCTGCCGAAGCGGCCAACGGTGGCGCGAATCTGATCGTGCTGCCGGAACTGGCCAATTGCGGATATTTCTTCAGCAGTCGCCAGGATGCCTTCGATCACGCAGAGGCCGTGCCGAATGGCCAGAGCGTAAGGGAATGGACGGATTTTGCCTGCAAGCATCAGGTGTACCTGGTGGCCGGTCTAAACGAGATTGAGCATGGGCAGCTGTTCAACACTGCGGTGTTGCTGGGCCCCGAAGGCTTTATCGGTAAGTACCGCAAAGCCCATCTATGGAACCTGGAAAAGCTCTGGTTCACACCGGGCAATACTGGATTCCCGGTGTTTGAAACACCAATAGGCCGCATCGGCCTGTTGATCTGCTGGGACATCTGGTTCCCGGAGGTGCCGCGCATCCTCAGCCAGCAAGGCGCCGATATTATCTGCAGCGTGAACAACTGGGTGTGGACGCCACCGCCGCTGTTCGATGAAGCCGGGAAGTGCATGGCGTCGTATCTGACGATGACCGCCGCCCATGTGAATAACGTGTTTATCGCAGCCGCCAGCCGCATCGGCCAAGAGCGGGATGCGCGCTACCTCGGATGCTCGTTGATCGCCGGCACCAATGGCTGGCCGATCGGTGAAGTGGCCTCGGCCAATCGCCAGGAAATCCTGTTTGCCGACATCGACGTGACCAGTGCTCGCAGTGCGCCGATCTGGAACAGCCTCAATGACCTGCACAGAGACCGCCGCCATGATTTGTACGATCAGATGCTCGGCTACTCCCACCACCCCGCCCTGCCTCGTTGAGCGGAGGGCGATTTATGGAGCCTTTACTGACCAAGAAAATACCCACGCGCTCACGCTTGGATTTAACCGTCCTGGCCCTGGGAGCCATCGCGATCTTAGTGATGCTCTATGTGGTCTCCACTCACCAAGGCTCATGGCCGGGTTATCGCGACATGGTCACGGCCTTGCCGCATCCGGCGGCCTGGTTGCGTTGGGTAACAGGCGACATCAGCGAGGTCGCCTTCTACAAGCATGAGCTGGCATCCCTGGGTCTGTTGAGTGGTGCTTATCTGGCCTGGTGGGCGAGTCGGCAGGGCAAAGCCTGGCAAGGCTTTTCCATCTGTTATGGCACCGGCTTGTGGCCCTGGTTGGTGACCAGTTCGTTGATCGGCTTGCTGCTGAGCAATCTGCTGTGGGGCTGGAGTGTCACGGCGGACACCTGGCAGCCTACCTTCGCGGCGTTCGTTTCATTGCCGGCGGCGATGGTGCTGATGTTTGGCGGCGGCTGGAAGGTCACCCTCAACGGCGCGGTACTGGGTGCATTGCTGGTCACGCCCATGTGCTTGCTGATCGTCAATCTGGTGTGCGTACCGCTGGGCTTGCCCGCCGTGGTCGGCAACGTATTGGGCATGGCCGTTGGAAGCGTGATCGCCTTTACGTTGTGTCATAAAGTGCCCTCGCTGGTGCGTTCGGACTACATCGCTCCCGAGAAGCCCGCTCCGGTTGCACCGGCTGACTATGGTGTTGTCTGGAGCCTGCGCCGAGTGCTGGCTGATTTTTCCGAAGCGCCGTTTTTCGGCAATGAGCTGGCCAGTCTCGGTCTGCTGGCGGGGGTTCTGCTCGCTTATGCGCTCAACCCCATGAGCCCGGCATATGGCTCTGGCCTGCTCCTGTCCATGATCGGCGCACAGGCAATGACATCGGCAGCGGGCGTGGTGATATGGCGTCGGCAATGGATACGGCACGGCTGGTACCCCACCTATGTTCCGTTGGTGTCGGTCGTTCCGGCGGCGGTGTTGACCCATGGCGGGAGTTTGACCGTGATGGGCGCCAGCGCATTGCTCGGTGCTCTGGTCGCACCACCGTTGGCCTTTGCGATTGCGTCGAGGCTACCCGCGCATTTCCACCCCTATATCGGCAACGTGATCTCAATGGCGTTGAGCACGTTGATGATCGTGCCGATTGTCGGCTGGCTGGCAAACTGAGGTGTGTGGTTAGGGCCCGCCCCTAACCACATCTCTTGAACCCTCATAGGCCAAATGCACCACCCGTTTGAGTGCATTCTTACCTACCACTCCTGCATTTGTTTGCACTATCACGAGCCAAGGCTGTCGGAATTTTCATGTGCTTTTTTCGGGAGACAGCATGAGCCAGGACGTCCTTGCCAAAGAAACCAACCGCCGCCAATTGCAGCAAATCATCTCCGGCTTGTCCGACGGTGTGATTCTGGCCGAAGTCGACCAGACCATCCTGTGGGCCAACGAAGCGGCGCTGACCATGCATGGCGTCGGCGACGTGATGGGGTTGGGCGCCAATGGGCAGCAGTACGCCGAGCGTTTTTCGCTGCGCTATCGCAATAACCATCCGTTGCAGGACGACAGCTACCCGCTGGCTCGCGCGGCGGCCGGTGACGAATTCAGTGATGTGATCGTGGAGGTCACGCCCACGGCCACTCCGGACAAAACCTGGGTGCACCGCCTGCGCAGCCTGGTGATCACCGATTCACGAGGTGAGCCTGAATTGCTGGTGCTGATCCTCAGCAACGCCACCCAATGGGCCAGCGCCGAGCAGCGCTTCGAAAAAACCTTCAACGCCAACCCCGCGCCGGCGGTGATCTGCCGCTTGAGCGACCTGCGCTACATCAAGGTCAACCAGGGTTTCCTGGAGATGACCGGCTACAGCCGCGATCAGGTGATCGGCCGCTCGGTGTACGAGCTGGACGTGCTGGAACAGGCCGAACGCAAGGACCTGGCCATCCAGCGCCTGAGCGAAGGCAACACTATCCCGCAGATGGAAGCGGAACTGAAACTACCCAAAGGCGGCAGCAAACTGGTAATCGTTGCCGGCCAGCCATTGGACATGAACGAAGAAGATTGCATGCTGTTTTCTTTCATGGATCTGGAACCGCGGCGCAAAGCGGAAATCGCCCTGCGCCAGAGTGAGGAACGCTTCGCCAAGTCGTTCCGCCTGACACCCGTGCCCACCCTGGTGTGCAACGCCGACAATCGCCATGTGGTGGACGTCAACGAAGCGTTCATAAGCATTACCGGTTACATCAGCGAAGAGCTGATCGGCAAATCCATCGAAGAAATCGGGTTTATCGACGGCAACGCGGCGAGCGAGCAGTTGTTCGCCACTCTCGAGAAGGCCGGCAATCTCGACGGCCAAGACCTCAAGGTGCGCAAGAAAGGTAACGAAGTGATCGACTGTGTGGTCTCGGCCGACACGGTAGTGATCCAGGACATGCCCTGCTATCTGTTGGTCATGATGAATATCACCGAGCGCAAGCGCTCAGAGCTGGAGCTGGTAGCGGCCATCGAAGAGGTCATGCAAGACGCTTCATGGTTCAGCCAGACGCTGATCGAAAAACTGGCCAACGCTAAAAGCGTTAACAGCCCCAACTTGCCGAATGTGAGCTTCACCGACCTCACCGCCCGCGAGCGCGATGTGCTGGGGTTGATCTGCGAAGGTCTGGCGGACAAGGAGATCGCCTCACGACTGAAACTGGCTCCCAACACTGTGCGTAACCATGTGGCCACGGTTTACTCCAAGCTGGGGGTACACAGCCGTAGTGCGGCGATCGTGTGGGCGCGGGAACGCGGGCTGTTTGCAGGGGACTTGAGGGTGAAAAATAGACGCTGACAGTGCAAATGCACCAGTGCCACTAGTGCGAATTCGCCTTATGGCCTGGATCTGCAATCTCTAACCTTCAGCCCGTGGGTACAGGGAGCTTTGACCTTGTGCCGTCGCTTTTTCATGCTTTGAAGGAAACCGCATGTTCACCCTCGCTCAACTGCGAAACTGCATCGAAGAAGGCCTATCGCCACTGACCTGCGAATTCACCTTGTGCCGGGATGCGTCCTTGACCCTGAAGGTCTACGACGCTGAAACCGGCCGGGTGGATTTGGTGGTCACAGGGATCAGCACCAACCGGCTGCATACCCCGCAAGAAGTGGCAAAAATGGTCGAAGAACTGCGCTACGAGCTGCAAAGCAATAACGTGGGCAAGCTCACGCTGGATGACTTGCCTTTATCGACGCACCGATAAAGTAAAACACCCCACCCCCGACGATAAACGCGCCCAGCATGTAGAACATGTAATGGGCCGGCAGGCTGGCCAGTACCAACCCGCATAGCACCGGCCCCAGCGCGGCGCCGAGGTTGGACAGATTCTGTGCCCCGTAATACATGCCCCGCAGGTGGTCCGGGGCGATTCGGTCGATAAACATGTACTCGGCCGGAAACACGATAATCTCCCCCACCGTGAACACCGCCATCGCCAGCACCCACCCCAATACGCTGGTGGACAACCCGAACCCGATCAACCCCAGCATAAACATGCTCAAGCCCGCGATCAGCCACTGGCTGAGGTAACGGTGGGAAATGCGCCGGCCAATCAGGTATTGCAAGGCGATCACCAGCACGGCGTTAGTGGTGAGCACCGCGCTGATGACGGTGTAGGTGTATTCCGCGCTGGTGGTCGTCACCAGGTACTGCGACAGGTAGGCCGTGAACTGGCCGAATACCACGGCACTGAGCAAACCGCCGAGGGTAAAGCACACCAGTCGACGGTCGCGCAGTAGCACGCGGCCCACCGCGAGGAACGACACCGGTTTCTGCGCAACCTCGGCGGTGGTAAGGGCACGGTCACCCCAACGTGCGTAAAGCAGAAAGAACCCCACTCCCAACAAGGCCGACAGGATAAACGGCAAGCTGATATCCACCTTGGCAACCATCGCGCCAAAAAACGGCCCCACGGCATAGCCGATATTGGTCAGGGTGTATTTGATGGAAAACACTTCGCTGCGTGCCTCCTCGGGCAGCAGGCTGGCAAACCCGGCTTTCACCGCAATGTCGATCACCGCGTAGGCCAGGTTGATCAAAATCAGGCAGGTATAGAACGTCCAGATATCCTGCGCCAGCACCGTGCCGATAAACCCCAACACGAACACCACACTCAGGCCCAGCAGCAAGCGATAACTGTTGACGCGATCGACCAGGAAGCCGCCGTACACACTGAGCAACGAGCCCACAATCAGCGAACTGCCGATCACCAGGCCGACCTGGCTGATATCCAGGGAGAAATGGCTGGTGAGGTAGATGACCAGGTAGGGAAAAGTGATTGCCTTGGCCAAGGTCAGCAGCAAGGTGGCACACAGCAACAGGTTTACGGTGCGGGGGTAATGTTTGATTGTGGCAAGCATCCTGCTCTCTTTCCTGGAAGGTAACGCGACCATTGCGGTCGGCTACCATAACCCAGGTTTCTGCAAAAAAGCAGGCGCTGCCGGCGAGTTATTTTTTGACCGGCGTGATCTCCAGAATCGTGCCGTTGGTGGTCTTGAGCAGCACAAAACGATCACCGACGCGTGCCCATTGGCTGTCTTCCTCAGGCTGCTTGAGGCCGCGTTTTTTCCAATCGGTGACGGCGGATTCTTTGCGCATCAGGATATCCGGGGCACGATCGCCCTCTTTCAAGTCACGGGTGTTGATCGTAGAAGGCTGCACGGTTTCCTGGGGCGTATCACCGGCCTGGGCCACGAAGCTGACGGTGGACAGGCTGGCGGCGACCAACACGCAAGCGGCTAGGGTTTTGGACTGCATAGGTGCTCCTTCAATGAATGATGCGTACCCAGGTTCCGACCGCAGCGGGGCGGAATCATTCAGCGGGCCTTAGCAAAGGAAAAGCACACCTGCCCGACCTGCCCATTGCCCACATGAAATTAATCGTGTAATTTTTCATGAAATTTTAAGAAATAAATTTCATGACGCCACAAGACGAACTCGCCACCCTCGCCGCCCTGATCCATGACCTGCGCAAGCACAAGAAGCTCACCCTGGCCCAGTTGGCACAGAAGATCGAGCGCTCGGTAGGCTTCCTCTCCCAGGTCGAGCGTGGTTTGTCGCGCCCGACGGTGGCGGACTTGACCGCCATCAGCCACGCCCTCGATGTGCCTACCACCTACTTCTACAGCCAGCCCAAGCCCAAGGCGATTGATTGGGTAACCCGGCCCAACGAGCGGCGCACGGTGTACTACGCCAATGGCATCACCGACATCCTGGTCTCCCCCAGCATGAACGGCGCGTTCTCGATGCTCGATAGCCTGCTTGCCCCTGGCGCCAACAGCGGTGAACAGAGCATGAGCGACCGCGCCGAACAGGCCGGTTTTGTGCTGGAAGGCGAATTGACGCTGTGGGTGGACGGTGAAAACGACGTGGTGACCCTCGGCCCCGGCGACAGCTTTCACCTGCCCAGCTTTGCCCGTTGCCGCTACGCCAACCTGACCGACCTGCCCGCCCGCGTACTCTGGGTTTACAACTAGGAGCATCACCCGTGAAAAGCCAATCTTCCACGCTGCTGGCCGAAGTACGGACCTTTCGCCAGCACCACCCGGACGTGCGTTATGTCGACCTGATCGCCCTGGACATTCCCGGGCATTTCTACGGCAAGCGCTACCCGATCGAGATGCTCGAAAAAGTCGCCGCCGGCAGCCCCTTGAAACTACCGCAGAATGCCGTGTTGCTGGGGACCCAGGGCGGGTTGTTCAAGATCGGCGACTACTGCTTCCACGACGGCGACCCGGACGCTAACCGACGCCTGGTACCCGGCACGCTCAAGCCGGTGAGTTGGGAATCGCAGCCTCTGGGCCAGATGTTGATCACCTCCGATGGCACCGAAGCCCCCATTGAATTCGAACCCCGCGAAGTGCTGGCCAAGGTGCTGCAGCGCCTGCACCACAAAGGCATCCACCCGGTGGTGGCGTTCGAATTGGAGTTCTATCTGTTCGACAAAACCCTCGACCACGGCCTGCCGCAATTTGCCCGCGACCCACTGAGCGACGACGCCGACGACCAGCCCACCCTGCATATCGAACGGCTGTCGCGCTTCTCGGAAGTCCTGGACGATATGGCCCAGACCGCCAAGGACCAGGGCATCGACATCACGGTGATTACCGCTGAACTCGGCCCCGGCCAGTTCGAGATCAATTTCGGCCACCTCGACGACGGCCTGCGCGCCGCCGACTGGGCCGCGCTGTTCTGCCGCAGCACCCGTGGCGTGGCGCTCAAGCATGGCTATCGCGCCAGCTTCATGGCCAAGCCGTACCTGGAACATCCTGGCAGCGGCATGCATGTGCATGTCAGCCTGTATGACGGCGCGGGCAATAATTTGCTGGCGGCGCGTCAGCAGCAACCGCTGCGCCATGCCGTGGCTGGGTGCCTGGAGTTGCTGCCTCACTGCATGCCGATCTTCTCGCCCAACCACAATGCCTTCCGCCGCCTGGGCGGCACTGTCAACGCCGCCACCCGCGCCTGCTGGGGCTTCGAAGACCGCGATGCGTGCGTGCGCATTCCCGAATCAGACCCGCGCAACCTGCGCATCGAACACCGCCTGGCCAGCGCCGATGCCAACCCATACCTGGTGCTCGCGGCGATCCTCGCCGGCCTGGAACATGGTCTCGACACCCAGCGCGAGCCCATCGCGCCCTTGAACGAGGACCGCACCAGCGGCACCGACTTCCCCCTGGACATGCTCGACGCCGTACGCACCATGCAGCAGCACCCCAACGTGCGCGAGAAGCTGGGTGCGGAATTTGTCGACGTGTATTGCGAAAACAAACGCCAGGATCATCTGGCCTTTCAAGAAGAGATAAGTGTGCGTGAGTACCGCTGGTTTCTTTAACCCTGCTGTGGTCAGTGAGCTTTTTTGGTGAGCGGGCTTGTCGAATCTTCGCACCGCCCGCGCTGGGGCGCGGAGCGGCCCTCTCTCTAGACACTGCTGGGTGAAGGCATCAGCCGGACTCGCCAAGCAACAGCGGCTGCTCCCGCGCGCACAACTCAACCACGTAATCCCACAACACCCGCAGCCGCACGGACTTATGCAACTCCCGACGCGAGCTGATCCAGTAGCTGCGCTGGATGCCCTCCCCCGGCAGCAATGCCACCAGGTCCGGGTCGCTGGCGGCCATGAAGCAGGGTAATACCGCAATCCCCAACCCCGAGCGCGCCGCCTGGTGTTGAGCAATGACGCTGGTGCTGTGGAACACAACTTTAGGGTTGCGACAGAAACTGCTGAGGAATTTCAGCTCCTGGCTGAACAGCAGGTCGTCGACATAATCAATCCAGGCATGGGCCGCGAGATCTTCACGTTTTTCAATCGGCGGGTTGCGATCCAGGTAGGCGCGGCTGGCGTAAAGGGAGAGGCGGTAGTCCGTGAGTTTGCGGGTGACGAGTTGGTCGACGCTGGGGCGTTCGAGGTGGATGCTGATTTCCGCTTCGCGGTTAAGGATGCTGACGAAGCGCGGCACGGCTACCAGTTCCACTTCCAGCCCCGGATAACGTTCGAACAGGCCGCCCATGCGTCCGGCCAGAAACATCACCCCCAGACCTTCGGCCACACCGAGGCGGATCTTGCCCAGCGGCGCGGCGGTGTGGGTGAGTTCGTCTTCGGCCAGCAGCGCCACGTTTTCCATGGCTTCGGCATGTTTGAGCAGGGCCTCGCCAGAGGGGGTCAGCTCGTAACCGTGGGCATGCTGCACGAATAGCGCGGTGCCCAGGCTCTTTTCGATGGCCTCGATATGCCGCGCCACCGTAGCGTGGGTGGTTTTCAGGCGCTGCGCGGCGGTGAGCAAGCGACCGCTGCGTTGCAACTCAAGAAAAAACCGCAAGTCATTCCAATCGAACATGCCGCCTCCAATGCATGGGCCGCTGAAGCACTGTTCAAAAACGCACAGCAGCTGGGTAAAAACTAACATTTTTAAGACGAAAACTAACAACTAGGATGGGGCCAATAAGAAAAACAAGCGAGACCTCAGATGCCCAATGCAGCTGCTGAATACGATTACGTAGTAGTAGGCGCCGGCCCCGCAGGTTGCCTGCTGGCCAATCGACTGTCCGCCAACCCCGCCCACCGCGTGCTGCTGCTAGAAGCCGGCGGCCGCGACAACTACCCCTGGATCCACATCCCCGTCGGTTACCTGTTCTGCATCGGCAACCCGCGCACCGACTGGTGCTTCAAAACCGAAGCCCAGCCTGGCCTGCAAGGCCGCGCGTTGAGTTACCCACGGGGTAAAGTGCTGGGCGGTTGCTCCTCCATCAACGGCATGATCTACATGCGCGGCCAGGCCCGTGACTACGATGGCTGGGCCGCCGAAGGCAACGCCGGCTGGGCGTGGAACGACGTGTTGCCGCTGTTCAAGCACAGCGAGAACCACTTTGCCGGCGGCTCGGAATTCCACAATGACAGCGGCGAGTGGCGCGTCGAGCAGCAACGGCTGTCGTGGCCGATCCTGGATGCCTTCCGCGAAGCGGCGGCGCAAAGCGGCATCGCCAAGGTCAGCGATTTCAATCAGGGCGATAACGAAGGCTGCGGCTACTTTCAGGTCAATCAGAAGGCCGGCGTGCGCTGGAACGCGGCCAAGGCGTTTCTCAAACCGGTCCGCCAGCGCACCAACCTCACCGTGCTCACCGAAGTGGAAGTCGACCGTGTGCTGCTGGAAAACGGGCGAGCGTGCGAAGTGGTCGGGCGCAGGCTCGGTCAGTCCCTGAGTTGGAAAGCGCGCAAGGAAATCATCCTGTGCGCCGGTTCCGTGGGTTCCCCAGGCATCCTGCAACGCTCGGGGGTCGGCCCGTCCAACGTGCTCAAACCCCTCGGTATCAACGTGCTGCACGAGCTGCCCGGCGTGGGCGGCAACCTGCAGGATCACTTGCAACTACGTCTGATCTACAAGCTGGAAAACGCACGCACCCTCAACCAGATCGCCGGCACCCTATGGGGCAAGATGGGCATGGGCCTGCGCTACCTGTACGACCGCAGCGGCCCGTTGTCGATGGCACCCAGCCAGCTCGGCGCATTTGCCCGCTCGGGGCCGGAGCAGGCCTCGGCCAACCTCGAATACCATGTGCAGCCGCTGTCCCTGGAGCGTTTCGGCGAGCCGTTGCATGGCTTCCCGGCGTTCACCGCCTCGGTCTGCGATCTGCGCCCGCAGAGCCGTGGCCGGGTCGATATCCGTTCGGCCAACCCGGCGGATGCGCCGCTGATCCAGCCCAACTACCTCAGCCACCCCGAAGACCTGCGCGTAGCCGCCGATGCCATCCGCCTGACCCGGCGCATCGTAGCAGCGCCGGCCTTGAGCCAGTTCAAGCCGGTGGAGTATTTGCCGGGCGATTCGCTGCAAACCGAAGCACAACTGCACGAAGCCGCCGCACGCATCGGCACGACGATTTTCCATCCGGTAGGCACCTGCCGCATGGGCCACGACAAGGACGCAGTGGTCGACGCCCAGCTACGCGTGCACGGCGTGCCCGGCCTGCGCATCGCCGACGCCTCGATCATGCCGCGCATTACGTCCGGCAATACCTGTTCACCCACGCTGATGATCGCGGAAAAAGCCGCGCAGCTGATCCTTTCGCCGCACACAAGGAGCCTCGCACCGGAGAAAGAACTGGTTCACGCAATCTGAATAGCGGCGCCGCACCCGGCGCCGACAGTGGAACAACAATAAATAATCACTGTGAGGGTTACCCGATGTCAGAACATGCTCAAACCCTGGGCTCGGCAGTAGACACGAGCACCAGCAACGACTCCAAGAAAGTCATCTTCGCTTCGTCCTTGGGGACGGTGTTCGAGTGGTATGACTTTTTCCTCTACGGCGCCCTCGCGGCGGTGATCAGCAAGCAGTTCTTTGCCGGGGTCAACGACACCACGGCCTTTATCTTTGCCTTGATGGCCTTCGCGGCCGGCTTTGTGGTGCGGCCGTTCGGCGCGCTGGTGTTCGGCCGTCTGGGCGACATGATCGGGCGCAAGTACACCTTCCTGGTGACCATCATCCTGATGGGCGTAGCGACCTTCTGCGTCGGGCTGTTGCCGACCTACGCCAGCATCGGCATCGCCGCGCCGATCATCCTGATCGTGCTGCGCATGTTGCAGGGCCTGGCCCTGGGCGGTGAATACGGCGGCGCCGCCACTTACGTCGCCGAGCATGCGCCGGTCGGCAAACGCGGGTTCCACACCAGCTGGATCCAGTCCACCGCCACCATCGGCCTGCTGCTCTCGCTGCTGGTAGTGCTGGCGTGCCGCTACTTCACCGGCGACCAGTTCGAAGTGTGGGGCTGGCGCATCCCGTTCCTGTTTTCCATCGTGCTGCTGGGCATTTCCACCTGGATCCGCATGAGCCTGCACGAGTCGCCGGCCTTCTTGAAAATGAAAGAAGAAGGCAAGGCCAGCAAGGCGCCGATCCGTGAGTCGTTCGGTAAGTGGGAAAACCTCAAGGTGGTGCTGATCGCGCTGTTCAGCATCAACGGCGGGCAAGCGGTGACCTTCTATGCGGCGCAATTCTACGTGTTGTTCTTCCTCACTCAATTCCTGCGGATGGACCCGGCCCTGGCCAATATGCTGCTGATTATCAGTGTGGTGATTGGCGCGCCGTTCTTTATCCTGTTCGGCTGGCTGTCGGACAAGATCGGACGCAAACCGGTGCTGATGCTCGGCCTGCTGCTGGCCACCGCCCTGTACTTCCCGATCTTCAAAGGCCTGGCGCACTACACCAACCCGGCGATGGATCAGGCCAGCCACCAGGCGCCGATCACCGTGCTGGCCGACCCGGCTACCTGCACCTTCCAATTCGACCCGGTGGGCAAGGCGCGGTTTGACAGCCCATGCGACAAGGTAAAAACCTTCCTGGTCAAACAAGGCCTGCCCTACACCAGCGCTGCTGCGCCGGCCGGCAGCCCGGTACAGGTGAGCGTCGGCGAAGTCAAGATCGACGGTTTTGACGAAGCGGCGTTGCGCGGTGCCGTGACCCTGGCCGGTTACCCGTCTTCGGCGGATGTGGCGCAGGTCAACAAGGTCATGGTGGTGGTGCTGATCGTGGTGCTGATCCTGATCGCCGCCATGTGCTACGGCCCGCTGGCGGCGCTGATGGTGGAACTGTTCCCGACGCGTATCCGCTACACCTCGATGTCCCTGCCCTACCACATCGGTAACGGCTGGTTCGGCGGGTTCCTGCCGACCGTATCGTTTGCGCTGGTGGTGTATACGGGCGATATCTTCTACGGCCTGTGGTACCCGGTGATGGTGACGGGGGTGAGCCTGATTGTCGGGTTGTTCTGCCTCAAGGAAACGCGGCATGTGGATATCGATAGCAACTGAATAAGCTGCAAGCTGCAAGCTGCAAGCTGCAAGTAAAAGCCAATCGGCTCTTTCTTGCCGCTTGCAGCTTGCCGCTTGAAACCCCTAGCTGTACATCCATACAGATAATGGTTGCTCAAATCCATCCGAGTGAGCATCCTGCAAAGCATCAACCCGATCTGATGTGATGACCATGCGGCTGTACCTTTGTGAAAAACCCTCCCAGGCCAAGGACATTGCGGCGGTGCTCGGTGCCGGTCGTCGTGGCGATGGGTGTTGGCTGGGCAATGGGGTCACCGTTACCTGGTGCATTGGGCACCTGCTGGAAACCGCCCCGCCCGATGCCTACGACGCCAAGTACAAACGCTGGGTGCTGGCCGATCTGCCGATCGTGCCGGACAAATGGAAGATGCTGGTCAAACCCAAGACCGCCAGCCAGTTCAAAGCGGTCAAGCGCCTGCTGGGGGAAGCCCAGGAACTGGTGATCGCCACCGACGCCGACCGCGAGGGTGAGATGATCGCCCGCGAGTTGGTGGAACATTGCCGCTACCGGAGGCCGATCCAGCGATTGTGGCTGTCGGCGCTGGACGACGCCTCGATTCGCAAGGCCCTGGCCGCGCTCAAGCCCGGCGCCGACACCTTCAGCCTGTACCACTCGGCCCTGGGCCGCTCCCGCGCCGACTGGCTGATCGGCATGAACATGAGTCGCCTGTTTACCTTGCTGGGGCGTCAATCCGGTTATCAGGGTGTATTACCGGTGGGCCGGGTGCAAACACCCACTTTGCGCCTGGTGGTGGACCGCGACCGCAGCATCGCCGATTTCGTCCCCGTGGCGTACTGGGCCATCGATGTCGACCTGCGCCACGCGCACATGACCTTCACCGCTCAATGGCGCGCCACGGAAGACGCCTGTGATGACCAGGGTCGCTGCCTCAACCCGCAGCTGGCGCAGACCGCTGCCGCTGCCATGGGCAACGCCGCCAGCGCACGCCTGGTGAAGCTGCGTACCGAACGCATGCGCGACGTGGCGCCCCTGCCCTTCGACCTCGGCACCCTGCAGGAAATCTGCTCGAAGAAACTCGGCCTGGGCGCTCAGGAAACCCTGGATATCGCCCAATCCCTCTACGAAAGCCACAAGGTCATCACCTACCCGCGCAGCGATTGCGGCTACTTGCCGCTGAGCCAGCACAGCGAGGCAGCGAAGATTCTCGCCGCGCTGGGCCGTGCCGACCCGGCGGTCAGTGAGCTGATGCCGCATATCGATCCCCAGCGGCGCTCGCGGGCGTGGAACGATGCCAAAGTCAGCGCCCACCACGGCATCATTCCTACCGGGGCCGGCAAGGACGTGGGCCAGCTCAGCGGCAAGCACCGCGCGGTGTACACCTTGATTCGCGCGCGCTACCTGGCGCAGTTCCTGCCCCACCACGAATACGATCGCACTCAGGCGGATTTCGATTGCGCCGGTTTTGCCCTGCGCGCGGTGGGCAAAGTGGTGATCGAGCCGGGCTGGAAGCGCGCCCTGCCCGAAGCACTCGCCCCCACCAAGGGCCGCGAAGCGCCAGCGCCCCAGGCCCTACCGGCGCTGGTGCAGGGCCAGGATTACGCAGTAGCCAAGGTCACGCTCAAGGACCTGTGGACCCAGCCACCCAAACCCTTTACCGAAGGCGACCTGATCAAGGCGATGAAAAACGTGGCCAAACTGGTGGAAGACCCATTGCTTAAGCAAAAGCTCAAGGACACCACCGGCATCGGCACCGAAGCCACCCGCGCGGGCATTATCCAGGGGCTGCTCGACCGCGGTTATCTGAGCAAGAATGGCAAGGCGCTGGCCGCCACACCGGCGGCATTCAGCCTGATCGACGCGGTGCCCCGCGCCATCGCCGATCCCGGCACCACTGCCATCTGGGAGCAGGCGCTGGACATGGTGCAAAGCGGTGAAATGAGTCTGGAGGAATTCGTCGCCAAACAGGCAGCCTGGATGAGCAAACAGGTGGCGCGTTGCAATGGCATGCGCATGACCATCACCGGCCCCGCGAGCCCGGCAGGACGAGGGGCCGCACCGTGGAAAAAGAAGCGCAAGGCAGCCCCTCGCAAGACGACAGCGAGCCCTAAACGGGCAAAAAAACCGGTAAATACCGGATAAACACCAAAAAAAACCGGTAAATGACGTTTTTCGACAGGTTTGACGCCGCATTGGTTCTTGCTACGGCGCGGGCTGTCTAGGATTCTGTAGGGGTTCCACTGATTTCCTACAACAACACCGGAGTGGCCGCCATGAAGACCGTTGCACAGTTGCTCAAAGCCAAAGACCAGAAAAACCAGGACGTCCACACCATCCAATGGGATCACACCGTGTTTGAAGCACTGGTGCGGATGTCGGAAAAAAACGTGGGGGCATTGCCGGTCGTCCAAGACAACCAAGTGGTGGGCATCATCAGCGAGCGTGACTACGCGCGCAAAATCATGCTCAAGGGCCTGTCATCGGTGACCACTAAGGTGCATGAGGTGATGAGCGCGCCGGTGATCACGGTGGATACCCATAAGCGCGTCGAAGAATGCATGAACATCATGACCGACAGTCACTTGCGCCACCTGCCCGTGGTCGAAGACGGCAAACTGCTGGGCCTACTGTCCATCGGTGACTTGGTCAAGGAGGCGATTGCCGAGCAGGCTGACCTGATCAAGCAGCTGGAGCAGTACATCCGCGGCGAATAGGAGAAACCATGCTCGATTCCCAGGCGCATCAGCAAGACCACCTCGACACCCTGTACCGGGCCATGACTGATCGGCGTTTTCTGGTACTGACCGGTGCAGGCATCAGCACGTCCTCGGGCATTCCGGACTACCGGGACAGCGAAGGCGTGCGCCGAGGCAAGGCGCCAATGATGTACCAGGAATTCCTGGCCACCCCGCAGGCGCGGCGACGTTACTGGGCGCGCGCCATGCTGGGCTGGCCGCGCGTACGCGTCGCACAACCGAATGCAGCGCACCAAGCGTTGGCCATCTTGCAACAACGCCAGCACATCACTGGGCTGATCACACAAAACGTCGACACCCTACATGATCAGGCCGGCAGCCAAGGTGTGATCGAACTGCACGGTAGCCTGCACCGCGTGCTGTGCCTGGACTGCCAGCAGCGTAGCCAGCGCGATGCGATCCAACAGCTGATGGAAACCCAGAACCCCTACCTGACGGGCGTTGATGCCGTGCAGGCGCCCGACGGAGACACGCTGCTCGACCCGGCCTTTGAGGCGCGCTTTGAGGTGCCCCGGTGTCCATATTGCCAGGGTGAACGATTGAAACCCGACGTAGTGTTTTTCGGTGAGAACGTCGCCCCGTCCACTGCCGCCAAGGCAATGGCGGCAGTGGAACAGTCCGAGGGGTTGCTGGTGGTGGGCTCTTCGCTGATGGCGTATTCGGCATTTCGCTTGTGCAAGGCGATGGTCGAGCAAGGCAAACCGGTGATCGCCATCAACCTGGGTAAGACCCGGGGCGACGAGCTGTTGCAGGTAAAGATCGAAACCTCGTGCGAACAGCTGCTGCCCTTGCTGGCAGACCGCCTGCAATCGCCCCCTCCTCCACCGTAGCGACCGTCCAGCGCAAAAAATGACGCTTAAGTCACGCCTCTGCCGTATCTCCCCGTGCCCACGACGAATTATGTAGTGATCAAAAATAATCACTACATAACCGTTGACGTAACCTTTTTGTCCTTGCATGATCAAGGCGTCTCCCGGATCGGGAGCGTTGGTAACACGCGTTTTGAAAGAGCTCGTCTGACCGCCGAGCTGTTTTTTCCGGATGTGCACTGCCCACAAGGCAGATTGATGAAGCTGACCGACTCGTAAGAGCACGGTACAAGAAGCTCGAATGCTCCTTGTCTTCGTTATGAAAGCATTGCGTAGCAGTTCATCAGTAAGACTACAAGCATCAGGTTCAAGACCCTGCCCGTATTCGGCAGCCAGTTACTAACGCCCGGTTATTGAAGCCGGAGACAACTAAGCAGTTTTAACGGAACCAACTGATAGATCGCCAACTGGTCAAGGGGCTTACACATGAATCTGAACAACCAACCAACTATCGATGAATTGGCTGAGATGTTCGCAGCGCAGAAAGACACACTCGACGACCATATCCTGTGGATTGGCAAATCGGGCGAAGTCAAGATCGACTGCCTGGCGCCCCACACTGAAGAAGCCGAGTTCGACCGTAATAACCGTGAGTTAGCGGCGCGCCTGAAGATGTACCGCCGCGGCCAGGGTTATGTCGGCAAGAAGGCCGCTGCCGATCGCAACTTTATCGAACAAGTATTCGACACACTTAACAGCGCTTGGGAGTCTTTCAAAGACAGCTCGCAAGTAAAAGTGATTGATCGCTACTACTAGAACCAACGTGTTCAATGTGGGAGGTGGCTTGCCTGCGATAGCTATTTAACGCTCAACGACAGTGTTGACTGTTAAACCGTTATAACAGGCAAACCATCTCCCACACTTGTTTGTGCTGCGGGACAAAACGTTGGAAACCGGCCCTTGCCCGCCTCATCGCGAAAAATATCGAACAAGGCTTGCGCCGCCGCCGACAACTCATGCCCCGGCTTGGTCAGCACACCAATCGGCCGTTCGATCACCGGATCACGCAAGGTAATACAATGCGCGCCCGCCTCCTCCATTTGTCTGGCACACAATGCCGGCACGGCGCTGACGCCCAAGCCACTGGCTACCATTTTGCCCACAGTCGCCAATTGATGGCTTTCCAGAGCAACCGGCAGTTTCATCCGTAGCGCACCCAAATGCTCCTCCAGCATCACCCTAACCGTGGAAGGTCGTTGCAAGGTGATAAAGGGGTGTTCCAATAAATTCTCCCAGCCGATCTCGTCGCACTGCGCCAAGGGTGAATCACCCGACACGACCGCGATGAAGCGATCCAGATACAACGGGGTAAAGGCCAGCGACGAGCCTTCAGACGGTTCGAAGGCCACACCCAGCTCCACCTGGCGATCGCGCACCATCTCCAAGACCTGTTCGTTGATCAAGTCGTGCACCGTCACGTTCACCTGGGGGTAACGCGCGCGGAATATCTTCAAGATCGGCGGCAGCAGGTTGCCGGCGAACGACGGCATCGCCGCCACCGTGACGCGCCCGCGCTGCAACGTGAAGCGCTGGCGCAGCTCATCCTCGGCGTTATCCCAATCGGCCATCAGGCGGCGGGCCAGGGGCAGCAACGATTCGCCTTCCGGGGTCAGCGCCACATTGCGCGTATTGCGACTGAACAACCGCCCGCCCAGGCCCTCTTCCAGGCCCTTGATGGTCAGGCTCAGCGCCGACTGGGACAAGTGCAGACGCTCGCAGGCGGCGGCGAAACTCAGGCTCTGGGCCACGGCGAGGAAGGCACGCAGCTGTTTCACGGTCATGAAAGTACTCCGAGAGACGGATCAACTATGCTGTTTTCTAAATCAATCAACCTTAAAAAACAACTTAACAAATCAATCCATCGGCGCAACACTCGGTCCATTGGCTGGCCCACAAACAATAAAAGAGGTGCATATGGCAGGTTTCGATAAACGCGTGGCGTCCTACGAAGAGGCATTGGCAGGCCTGGAGGACGGCATGACCGTACTCGCCGGCGGCTTCGGCCTGTGCGGCATCCCGGAAAACCTCATCGCCGAAATCAAGCGCAAAGGCACCCGTGAGCTGACCGTGGTCTCCAACAACTGCGGCGTCGACGGTTTTGGCCTGGGCGTGCTGCTGGAAGAAAAACAGATCCGCAAAGTGATCGCGTCGTACGTGGGTGAGAACGCGCTGTTCGAGAAGCAATTGCTCAGCGGCGAAATCGAAGTGGTGCTGACGCCCCAAGGCACCCTCGCCGAAAAAATGCGCGCAGGCGGTGCCGGTATCCCGGCTTTCTTTACCGCAACCGGTGTCGGTACCCCAGTGGCCGAAGGCAAAGAAACCCGCGAGTTCAACGGTCGTCCTTACCTGATGGAGGAGTCCATCACCGGCGACTTCGCCATCGTCAAAGGCTGGAAAGCCGACCACTTCGGTAACGTGATCTACCGCCACACCGCTCAGAACTTCAACCCGCTGGCCGCCACCGCCGGCAAGATCACCGTGGTCGAAGTCG
>Ga0308172_1000204_pt1 | contig 103148 bp, 101 predicted proteins | sample PhyGR2_FD_202134 | JGI IMG/M metagenome (GOLD analysis project Ga0308172, IMG submission 202134) | Phyllosphere microbial communities from UC Gill Tract Community Farm, Albany, California, United States - DLSLSG.R2 | ecosystem: Host-associated > Plants > Phyllosphere > Unclassified | place... | reverse complement strand
CGACATGCTGGCCCGCTTCAACCGCCGAACCAAGCGCGCCTCCAAGACCCAAAACATGCTCGAGATCACCCTCGACATATTCCTCGCCAGAAAACGCCTGCAGAGTCCGGGGTAAACACTCCCCCTTTAGGGAGGGGTGAGTTCATCTCATGTCGTCCTGCTATAGAGCCGCGCGCAGCGCCCTCTATTCGTCAGCGTCAGAGATAAAAGGGCCGCTGGCGCGGCGGGCGAGACACCTCCGCGTCTCCGCGCCTCCGCGCGAACCAGCCTTCTTCTTCGCGCCTTCGCGGCTTCGCGCGAAAAAATCAGATCGCCGCGCACTTCTCCAGCAACCAGTCGCGATCAGCGCCCTCCAGCTCCGGCGCCAGCACCTCCGCCACCCGCGCATGATACGCGTTGAGCCAATCCCGCTCCTCCGCCGTCAGCAGGTCCGCCACGATCAGCGTCCGCTCGATCGGGCAGAGGGTCAGCGTCTCGAACCCCAGCATGTCCCGGTCTGCGCCCGCGATGGCGCGCGGTTCGACCAGCACCAGATTCTCGATGCGGATGCCATACTCGCCCGCCTTGTAATAACCCGGCTCGTTGGACAGCATCATGCCCGCCCGCAGCGGCTCCATCGCGGCGCCGCCGGGATAGTTGGGCGCGGCGATACGCTGCGGCCCCTCATGCACCGACAGGTATGCGCCGACGCCGTGGCCGGTGCCATGCGCATAATCCAGCCCGACCTCCCAGAGCGGCCGCCGCGCCAGCGAGTCGAGGTGCCCGCCCAGCGTCCCGTCCGGAAACACCGCCGTCGCCAGCCCGATATGCCCCTTTAGCACGCGGGTGAAGCGGTCGCGCATCTCGTCCGTGGGCGCACCGATCGGCATGACGCGGGTGATGTCGGTGGTGCCGTCCTGATACTGTCCGCCGGAATCGATCAGGAAGAGCTGTCCCAGCTCGATCGCCGCGTTCGATTCCTCGGTGACGTGATAATGCGGGCTCGCGCCATGCGCCCCGGTCGCCGAGATGGTCGAGAAGCTGGTGTCCTTGAGCAGCCCCGTCGCCTCGCGAAACGCCAGCAGCCGGGCGGCGGCGGACAGTTCGGTCTGCCCGCCCTTGGGGCATTCGCTCTCGACCCAGCGCAGGAACTTCACCATCGCCGCGCCGTCCCGGACCGAGGCGGCACGGTGCCCGGCGACCTCGGCGGGGTTCTTGATCGCCTTGGTCAGCACCACCGGATCACGAAGCGCCAGCACCTTGGCCCCGCCCGCCTCCAGCGCTTGCGCGATCGCCGCCACCGCGCGTTCGGGATCGGCGACGACGCGCTGGCCCGCAAAGCCGGTCAGATAGCCCTCGAACGCCGCGCGGTCGTGCAGCCGCACCGCATTGCCCAGATGCGCGCGAACCTCGGGCGTGATCTTGTCCGGTGCGACGAACAGGTCGGTCTCGCCATCCGCATGGACGATCGCATAGGACAGGGCGACCGGCGTATGCGCGACGTCCGTGCCGCGCACGTTGAGCGTCCAGGCGATCGAGTCCAGCGCCGACAGCACCACCGCATCGGCGCGCTGCTCGGCCAGCCATTCGCCGATCCGCGCGCGCTTGGCCGCCGCGCTCTCACCCGCCACCGCATCGTCCTGCACCGTCATCACGGCGGGCGAAGGGGCGGGGCGGTCGGTCCAGATCGCGTCGATCGGATTGGCGCCGACCGCGACCAGTTCCGCGTCGCGGTCGGCCAGCGCGGCGGTCATGTCGGCGACCTGCTGGCGGGTGTGCAGCCACGGGTCATAGCCGATCCGCTGCCCCGCCGCCGTCTCGCGGCCCAGCCAGCCCGCCACGCTGTCCTGGGGCACGGGGATATAGGCATAATCGTCGCCCGACACCTGCTCGCGCACTTGCAGCGTATAGCGCCCGTCGGTGAAGATCGCCGCCTTGTCCGCCAGCACCACCGCGCTGCCCGCCGAACCGCCGAACCCGGTCAGCCAGCCCAGCCGCTGCGCATAGTCGCCGACATATTCGCTCATATGCTCGTCGGTCAGCGGGACGACGAAACCGTCAAGGCCAAGGGATGCCAGTTCGGCACGAAGGGCGGCAAGACGGGCGGAATGGGACATGGGAAGCGGCCTGACAGCAATGGGAAACGGGGCCGGTCTAGCCCTCCGCCCGTACAGCGTCGAGCCTCTCGGAGGGCTTGAGGAATTTGTCAGACGATATACGATCCGCCGCGAATGGCATTTGGAAGGATCGGATGATGATCGACCGGCGGGGCATCCTGGTGGGGGCGGGCGCGGCGGCGCTGATCGGGGGCGGTGGCGCGCGGGCGGCCGGGCTGGACGCCTTCCGGCCCGGAGAGGTGTGGAACGACACGAAGGGGGTGGCGATCAACGCCCATGGCGGCGGGCTGTTGCGGCACGGCGGACGCTGGTGGTGGCATGGCGAGCACAAAACCGAGGGCGAAGGCGGCAATACCGCGCTGGTCGGTGTCCATGCCTATAGCTCGACCGATCTGGTGAACTGGCGCGACGAAGGGGTCGCGCTGCCCGTGTCCGACGATCCCGCCAGCCCGATCGCGCGGGGCTGTATCCTGGAACGGCCCAAGGTGGTCTATAATCCGCGCACCCGCAAATTCGTGATGTGGTTCCATCTCGAGCTGAAGGGGCGCGGTTACGGTGCGGCGCAGGCGGGCGTCGCGGTTGCCGACCGGCCGCAGGGGCCGTTCCGCTTCCTGCGTGCGGGCCGGGTCAATCCCGGCATCTGGCCCGCCAACGCGACGGCCGAGGACAAGGCGCCCGACACCAAGCTGGCCCAGGATATGCCCGGCGGCCAGATGGCGCGCGACATGACCGTCTTCGTCGATGGCGACACGGCCTGGCATATCTATGCCTCGGAGGAGAATGCGACGCTGCAGATCGCGCGGCTGGCGCCCGACTGGACCCGGCATGACGGCTATTATGTCCGCGCGTTGCCCGATGGCGGGAACGAGGCGCCCGCGCTCTTCAAGGCGAAGGGGCGCTATTACATGTTCGCCTCGGGCCTGACCGGGTGGCGGCCCAATCCGGGGCGGGTCTATGTCGCGGACGCGGTCACGGGGCCGTGGCGCTCGCTGGGCAATCCGGTGCGCGGCAGCGAGGTGGACCGGAAGACGACCTTCCACTCGCAATCGACCTTCGTCCTGCCCCTGCCGCCCGAGCGGCCGGGGGGCGAGCCGCGCTTCATCTTCATGGCGGATCGCTGGCGGCCGGAAAATGCGATTGACGGGCGCTATATCTGGCTGCCGGTGGAATGGGAGGGCGAGACGCCGGTCCTGCACTGGCGGGATCGCTGGACGCTGGCGGACGGGTGGAAGGCCCGGTAACCCCGCCCGCCGTTCAGCCTGAGCGAAGTCGAAGGCCACGGGATTCCCTTCGTGGCCAAGCGCGGAACATGCGCTTCGACTTCGCTCAGCGTGAACGGCTGTTGGGGAGGCACGTGGCGAGGGGATGGTGGGGCATGAGAAATAGCGGACCCGCCGCCTCTTCCGGCAGACCCCAACCCTAGCTACATCCGGGGGATGACCGAACCCGTTGCGCTGACTCCGCCCGTTGCCGAAACCCGTGCCCACAGCTTCACCGCGCATGGCATCACCATCGAAGATCCCTATGCCTGGCTGAAGGACCCCGCTTACCCCGAGGTCACCGACAAGGACATCCTGTCCTATGTCGAGGCGGAGAACGCCTATTTTGAGGCGGTCATGGCGCCGCGCCAGCCGCTGATCGACCGGCTGTTCGAAGAGATGAAGGGCCGGATCAAGGAGGACGAATCCTCCGTGCCGCAAAAGGACGGCGACTGGCTCTACTGGACCGCGTTCGAGACGGGCGGGCAATATCGCAAATGGTGGCGCAAGCCGGTCGCGGGCGGGCCCGACGAGTTGTTGCTCGACGAACCGGCGCTGGCCGAGGGCAAGGAATATTTCCGGCTGGGCGCCTTCTCGATCAGCAACAATGGCCGCTACCTCGCCTATGCGATCGACGACAATGGCTCCGAGCGGTTCGAGGTGCGGATCAAGGACCTGACCACCGGCGAACACCTGGCGGAAGTCATTCCCGGCATGTTGTCGGAGATCGTCTGGACCAAGGACGATAGCGGTTTCCTCTACGGCGTGGCCAATGCCCAGTGGCGGACCGACAATGCGCGCTTCCACAAGCTCGGCACCGATGTCGCCGAAGATGTCGAGCTGTTCCATGAGGATGACGAGGGCTATCGCGTCGCCGTCGCCGAGACCTCGGCGCGCAACTGGATCGTGATCGCCACCGGCGACCATGTCACCAGCGAGGTACGGCTGGTCCCGTCCGATAACGTCTTCGCCGAACCGATCCTGGTTGCGCCCCGCAAGGAGGGCCGCGAATATGATGTGGACGAGCATGACGGCACGCTGTTCATCCACACCAATGACGTGGACCCGCAATTCCGCCTGTGCACCGCCTCGATCGAGGCGCCGGGCGACTGGCACGAGCTGATCGGGCCGAACCCGCATTTCTACATGACCGGGGTGGAATGCTATAAGGACTTCTTCGTGGTCGAGGGGCGCGAGGATGGTTTGGACCGGATCGCCATCCACCGCTACGACGCGCCGACCGTGCCACAGCGGATCGAATTCCCGGAGGCGAGCTACACGGCGGGCCTGGGCGACAATCCCGAATATGACGTGTCGGTCCTGCGCCTGGGCTATGAGTCGATGGTCACGCCGGGCACCGTCTATGATTACGACGTGGCGACCGGCGGGCTGACCGTGCTGAAGGTCCAGGAAATCCCCTCGGGCTATGATGCGGACAAGTACCGGACCGAGCGGCTGAAGATTGCCGCGCGCGACGGGACGATGGTGCCGGTGTCGATCGTCTATCCAAAGGATTTCCCGCGCGACGGATCGGGCAAGCTGTTCCTCTATGCGTACGGCGCCTATGGCTATGCGATCCCGCCGGGCTTCTCCACGGGCCGCATGAGCCTGCTCGATCGCGGCTTCGCCTATGCCATCGCGCATATTCGCGGCGGCGACGATCTGGGCCAGCAATGGTATCTGGACGGCAAGCTCGAAAAGCGCACCAACACCTTCCACGATTTCGTCGATGTCGCGAAGGGGCTGATCGCGGGCGGCTGGACCAGCCAGGGGCAGATCGCGATTGCGGGCCGCTCGGCGGGCGGCGAGTTGATGGGCGCGGTGGTCAATTCGGACCCCGAACTCTGGGGCGCGGTGATCGCCGACGTGCCCTTTGTCGATGTGCTCAACACGATGATGGACGCCGAACTGCCGCTGACGCCGGGCGAATGGCCCGAATGGGGCAATCCGATCGAGGACAAGGCGGCGTTCGAGCTGATCCGCAGCTACAGCCCCTATGACAATGTCCGGGCCCAGGCCTATCCGCCGATGTTCATTTCGGGCGGGCTGAACGATCCGCGCGTCACCTATTGGGAGCCCGCCAAGTGGGCCGCCAAGCTTCGCGCGACCAAGACCGACACCAACCTGCTGCTGCTCAAGACCAATATGGGCGCCGGGCATGGCGGCAAGTCGGGCCGGTTCGAGTCCTTGCGCGAAGGCGCGGAGGAACATGCCTTCGTCCTGTGGCAGATGGGAGTGGAATCCTGAGCATCGAGGCGATCGTCGCGCGCTACGGCGTGGCGGCGATCGCGCTGGGCGCGGGGCTGGAGGGGGAGACGGCGGTCGTCACCGGCGGCATCCTGGCGCATCAGGGGCTGGTCGGCTGGCCCGCCGCGCTGATCGCCGCGGCGATCGGATCGTTCGTCGCCGACCAGATCTTCTTCACCATCGGCCGCCGGTCGCGCGACGGGCGCTGGGTGGCCAAGCTGCGCAAGCGACGGGTCTATGCGCGCGTGACGCGGATGATGGAACGCTATCCGGTCGGCTTCATCTTCGCCTTCCGCTTCCTCTATGGCCTGCGCACGATCAGCCCGGTCGCGATCGGGACCAGCCAGGTGTCGACCCGGCTGTTCGTCGCGGTCAACGCCGCATCCGCCGCATGCTGGGCTTCGATCTTCGTCGGCATCGGTTATCTGTTCGGCGAGGCGTTCCAGGAACTGGCGGCGCGCTATCGCCCCAGCCTGCGCCATATCCTGATGGCGGCGGCGCTGGTCATGGTCGCCGCCGCGATCGGCTGGGGCGTCCGCGCGCTGTGGCAAAGGTACAAGGACCCGAACGAACAGGCATGAGCCGCTTTTCGATCCAGATCACCGCAGGCCCCGACCATATCGACGAGCTGGGCCATGTGAACAACGCCGTCTGGGTCCAGTGGATTCAGGCGATCGCCACCGCCCATTGGGAAGCGGTCGCGCCGCCCGAACATGTCGCGGCGCATGTCTGGGTCGTGACGCGGCACGAGATCGACTATCGCGGCAATGTCGTGGCGGGGGAGACGGTGACGGCGGAAACCTGGGTCCCCAACCCGCCCAAGGGCGCGCGGTTCGACCGGCATGTCCGCTTTCTGGATGCCGAGGGACAGGTGAAGGTAGAGGCGGTGACGACCTGGGCGCTGCTCGACCGGGCCACCGGCCGGCTGCTGCGCGTCACGGCCGAGATCGCCGCGCCCTTCATGGTTTGACCGCAAGAAGCGGGACGCGCGGGGCGCGGGGATCGGCTAGGGTGGGCCCCATGTTGAGCGAATGCACCATGGCCTCGCCGGTCGGCGAACTGACCCTTGTCGCCAGCGAGCGCGGCCTGCGCGCCGTCCTGTGGGCCGAGGAGAGGGCGGGGCGGGTCCGGTTGCCCGAACGGCGCGACGATCCCGCCCATGCCGTGCTGGCCGAGGCGGTGCGCCAGTTGCGCGACTATTTCGAGGGACGGCGCCGCACCTTCGACCTGCCGCTCGATCCCGAGGGCACGGACTTCCAGAAAGCGGTGTGGACCGGCCTGAACGCCATCCCTTACGGCGAGACGCGCAGCTACGCCGCGCTGGCCGCCGCGATCGGGCGGCCGGGGGCCTCGCGCGCGGTGGGGGCGGCGAATGGCCGCAATCCGCTGTCGATCGTCACCCCCTGCCACCGGGTGATCGGCGCGAACGGCACGTTGACCGGCTTTGCGGGCGGGCTGCCGGTCAAGCAATGGCTGCTGGCGCACGAACGCGGCGAGCGGCAACGCGCGCTCGCCTGAGCGATCCACGACGGCCGCACCCGCCCGCGCGGCCGATCGAAGGGCTGCGGTCTTGGCCGGTCAAGGTATGGGGGCGTATCCGTCCGCCCGCTTCCACCGGGAGAATCGGATATGCGATCGATGCTCTGGCCCGTAGCGGCCGCCCTGCTGACCGCCGCGAGCCCCGCGCCGACGCCGTGCTGCCGCAATCTGGGCGAGGTGCGGACCAATATCGACCGGATCGACGACCAGATCCTGCGCCTGATGGCCGAGCGGTCGCGCTATGTCGCGCAGGCCGGGCGGTTCAAGACCTCCGCCGCGACGGTGCGCGATGAGGCGCGAATCCGCCAGATCCTGGCACGCATCCGCGAAAAGGCCGCGCGGCAAGGGGTGAACCCCGATGTGGCGGAGGCGACCTTCCGCGCGATGGTCGAGGGCTTCACCGCCGAGGAGGCGCGGCAGGTCGGGCGCTGAACTCCTTCCCGGCGGATCGACATTCAGCATTGCCTCTTCCCCTCTCCCCTGGACAGGGGAGAGGGGAAGCGGAGCTTGCCAGCCTGCTGGCTAGCGCAGCTTGGGTGAGGGGTTGGGCGAGCCCAAAGGCTCGCGCGCTCGCTTCGCGAGCGCCCACCCCTCACCCAGCTCCGACTAAGCCTTTGCTCTCGCAAAGGCCAAGTCTGCGCAACCCTCTCCCCTCTGCGAGGGGCGAGGGAAGGAAAAGTATTGAGGCGTCAGTCTTCGTCCCACAGGATGGCGATCGGCGCGTCGATGCCCAGCACCGCATGGACCGGGCAGGCCGCCGCCGCCTCCAGCCTTTTGCGCTGCGCCGGGTCGTAGCGGCCCGGCACGCGCACCGTCACGGCCAGGGTCGTGATCCGGCGCGGGGCGTTGCCCATCTCCTTGGTGACGGTCGCCGTCGCGCCCGCCAGCTCCAGCCCGGCGACGCGCCCCGCCATCGCCATGATGCTCAGCACGCAACCGCCCAGCGACACCGACAAAAGGTCGCTCGGCGAAAAGCCTTCGCCGCTGCCGCCCAGTTCCCGCGAGGCGTTGGTGACCAGCACCGCGCCGGACTCGGGATGCTCGGTCCGGCAGCGCAGGCCGCCTTCGTACCGGACCACGAAATCGGTCATGCTCTTACCCGCTGTTGCGCAGCGCGGTGGCGATGCCGTTGATCGACAGCAATATGCCCTCGCCGATGCGCGGATCGTCCTCGCCCGCGCGGTGGCGCTTCATCAGCTCGATCTGGAGCAGGTTCAGCGGCTCGATATAGGGCAGGCGCAGCCGGATCGACGCCTCCAGCGCGGGGTTGTCCGACAGCAGCCGCGTCTGACCCGTCACGGTCAGCAGCCCGTCGCGCGCGCGGTGCCAGCCGTCATGGATGCGCCCGAAGATCGTATCCCGCAAGGCTTCGTCCTCGACCAGCCCGGCATAGCGGCGCGCGATGCCGATGTCCGACTTGGCGAGCACCATCTCCATATTCGCCAGCGTCGCGGCGAAGAACGGCCAGTTCTTGGCCATGTCGGCCAGCAGCGCCTTGTCCTCGAAATTCGCGATCGCGGTGCCGACGCCGAACCAGCCCGGCAGCATGACGCGCGCCTGCGCCCAGCTGAACACCCAGGGAATGGCGCGCAGGTCCTCGATCGCGTCGGACTTCTTGCGGCTGGCCGGGCGGCTGCCGATCTTCAGCCCGGCGATCTCGGCGATCGGGGTCATCTGGCGGAAGAAGGTGCGGAACCCCTCGGTCCCGTAGACGAGGCCGCGATAGGTGGTGAAGGCGGTCGCCGACAATTGCTCCATCGCGGCGGTGAAGCGCGCATTCTCGGCCGGGGAGAGATGTTCGGGCTCCAGGCTGGCGAGCAGGGTGGCCGATGCCATGGCCTCGAGATTGGTCAGCGCGGAGTCGCGCGTGCCATATTTGCCCGCGATCACCTCTCCCTGTTCGGTGATGCGGATGCGGCCCTGCACCGTGCCGTGCGGTTGCGCGCGGATCGCGGCAAAGGCGCTGCCGCCGCCGCGCCCGACCGCGCCGCCGCGCCCGTGGAACAGCTGCATCTGCACCCCCGCCGCGTCGAATACCGGGCGGAACGCGCTCGACGCCTTGGACAGCGACCAGGTGGAGGTCAGGTAACCGCCATCCTTGTTCGAGTCCGAATAGCCGATCATCACCTCCTGATGCCCGCGCGCGCGGACGATGGCGGCGATCTCGGGCAGCGCGAAATAGGCGCGCATGATCTCGGGCCCCGCCTCCAGATCCTCGATCGTCTCGAACAGGGGCACCGCCATGATCGCGGCGGTGGCGGGCTCGCCGGGGCGGTAGAGGCCGAATTCCTTCAGCATCAGGTTGATCTCGAGCAGATCGGACACCGACTTGCCCATCGAGACGATATAGTTGGTGATGCACTTGGGGCCGTACCGGGCATGCGCATCGGCGGCGGCCTGGACGATCGCCAGTTCGGAGCGCGTCTCGTCCGAATATTCGGCATAATGGCTGAACAGCGGCCGGGCATTGGCCAGTTCGCGGCGGAGCAGCGCGACGCGCGCTTCCTCGTCCAGCGCGAGATAATCCGCCTCGACCCCTGCGACCTTCAGCAGCTCGGCCACGACCCGTTCGTGCACCGCCGAATTCTGCCGCAGGTCGAGCGTGGCGAGGTGGAAGCCGAACGTCTCGACCGCGCGGATCAGCCGCCCGAGCGCGCCGCCGCTCGCCAGCGCGCCGTCGCCGCGCGCCGCCAGCCCGCGCGCGATCGCGACCAGATCGGTGCGCAGCGCCTTGGGATCGGGATAGGGTTCGCCGGTCAGGCGGCCGGGGCGCGGCGCGGGCTTGCCGGTCAGCGCCTGATGCGTCGCGGCGAGCCGCGCATAGATGCCCGACAGCGCGCGGCGATAGGGTTCGTCCGAGCGGCTGAGCGCCTCGTCGCCGCTCGCCTCGGCCAGCGCCAGCACCGCCTCGTCCACCTCGGCATGGCCGGTCGAGATCGACAGTTCCGCCCCCAGCGCGTGAATGGCATCGCAATAATGGCCCAGCACCGCCTCGGCCGCGCGCGCCAGCGCGGTGGTCAGCGATTCGGCGGTGACGAAGGGATTGCCGTCGCGGTCGCCGCCGATCCACGATCCGGTGCGAAGGAAAGCGGGAACGCGCGTGCCGAACGCCTTGTCCCAGCGCTGATAGAGCGCGGGCAGCACCGGCAGGAAGACGTCGCGCAGATAGGACAGCGCGGTCTCCACCTCGTCGGTGACATAGAGCCGCTCGCGACGCAGCACGCGGGTCTGCCACAAAAGCGCGATCTGGCGGCCGATCGCGGCCTCGACATCGTCGCCGTCCGGGGTGACGTCGCGCCCGGCATCGCGCATCGCCAGCAGCTCGGCGATGCGGTTGCGGTGGTCGATCATGCTCTTGCGCCGCACCTCGGTCGGGTGGGCGGTCAGGACGGGGACGACCAGCGAGCGACCCAGCAGCTCCATCGCGGCGTCGCGGTCGATGCCCTTGTCGGCCAGCGTCGCCAGCACCTCGGCAATGTCGGTGCCGGGTTCGCGTGCGATGCCCTGCCGGTCCTCGGCCAGATTGGCGAGCATCGAGAACAGCATGAAGCCGCGCACGAAATCCAGCGTTTCGTCGAGCGCGAGGCGTTCCAGCTGGAGGTCGACCGAGCCGTCCTCCCCCAGTCCCCGGTATCGATCGACCGAGGCGCGGCGAATCGCCTCGGTCGCCTCGAACAGCGCATCGCCGCCATAGCGACGGATCACGTCGCCCAGTTGCGCGCCCAGGAAACGGATATCGGGATTGTTCGCGATGGGAGGCAGTTTCGTCATGCGCGCATTGCTGCAACGCAATAGGGCGGGCGTCAACCGATTGCGGACCGCAATTTTGGTATAATATCCTGTGTCATCAGACTGCAAAATTGCGTGCTGACATGCATCGGGGCGCGTCGCCTGTCGAAGTGTCCGCCACAGCAAGATTTCCTTACAGACTAGTGATGATATGTAATATCATAAAGGGCAAAAGCGGGCTTGGATGTCGGCTGGTCGACGCGCTCCCGCGTGGTCGCGAACGGCATCCCGACCATTGGAGAAAGGCAGGAACGATGTTCACCGAAGAGCTGGTCCACACCGCGCTACAGACCTGGTGCGACAATGTGGTGGCGGTCGGCCGGGTTCATGCCGAGGGCGGCGATGTCGGGGCCTTCGCGTCCCGGGTCCTGAGCGACAATTATGATTACGACCATGGCAAGGTGCTGTTCAAGCCGACCCTGACCTTCGGCGCGAAGACCTATCGCCCGACCAAGGAGGGGGCGCTCGCCTATTTCATCGGTGGCAATGCGGACTTTCCCGACGACAAGGGGTTCAAGCTGAAGCCCTGGGTGAAGGTCTGGTACAGCAAGCTCGACTATATCCTGCACGGCGACCTGGCGATCGTGCAGTGCAACGTGCACTTCATCGGCGAGGATGACAGCCATATCTTCGTGAACAAGAGCTTCGTGTTCAAGCAATGCGAGGATGGGAGGGTGCGGATCATCCTTCACCAGTCGTCGCTGCCCTATCAGCCGTAACGCCGGGGCGATGACCGCGATCGGCATGGCGCGGCGGGTCGCCATCGGTGGCGATAGCGCGCTGCTTGATCATATCGCGCGGCGCGATACGGCTCTGGCCATCTGGTGGCGTCGCTTGCCCCCGCCGCTCCGGGCGGCGCTGGACGCGCTCGACCTGGACGGTGTCGACAGCCTGTCGGTCGAGACCGATCTCGGCGGATCGGTGGAGGCCGCCTTGCGCGCGGCGGGATATGCGCGGGCGGTGCGCGAGATGCTGGGGGCGGACATCGACCGTCTCGTCCGGCGTCTCGCCGCGCTGACCGGCGAGGATCGCCTGCGCGTCCGGCTTGCGGTCGGCCACGGAGGGGAAGACGAGTACTTCCACGCCGACCGCACCCCCATCGCGCTGCAATGCACCTATATCGGCCCCGGCCTCCAATGGTGCTGCGCCGAGGGGCCGGACGCGATCTGCGAGGTGCCGACCGGGGCGGTGGGCGTGTTCAAGGGGCGGATGCTGCTCGACCCGCCCAGGGTCCTCCACCGTGCGCCGCCCGGTGGCGGCCGTCGCCTCGTGCTGGCGATCGATCCGGTGCATGACGGCGAGCGGGACCGACCGGGGCCGTCCCTTCCCAGCGCCGATCCCTGTTGACGGGGGAGCGGCGCGGCGGGCGAGCGCGCGCCGCCGCCCTTCGGCTCAGTTCATATTCCCCGGCGCGCCGCTGGTCGCGCCCGTCGCCACTGGGTTGGTCGGGGTGGCGGGGCGCTCGGTGCGCGACGCCTCGCGTTCCTCGGAGGTCACGGTGCCGTCGCGGTTCAGGTCCATCCGGTCGAAGCGCGCCAGCATCCCCTCGAAAAACTCGCTTTCGGTGATCTCGCCGTCCTTGTTGCGATCCAGCTCCCACAAGCGCGAACGGCTCGCGGGCATTTCGTCGGCGGTGATGATGTCGTTGCCGTCGCGGTCGAGCTCGCGGAAGCGGCGCGCCATCATGCTGCCGAAATCGACGCGGGACGTGACCGAGGGAGGGACGAAGCCCGCCTTGGCGGCGGCGCGATCGGCTTCGGCGCGATTCTCTTCCTTCTTGCCGCACGCCGCCGTCGCCAGCATCGCCACCATCCCGAGGCCTATCGCCCATTCCCGCATCGCCGACTCCCAGGTTCGTTACGCTTCCAGCTCAACGTCCCAGTACAGCCAGTCGTGCCATGTTTCATGCAGATAATTGGGCGGGAAGCTGCGGCCATGTTCCTGTAAATGCCAGTTTGTCGGGCGGATCGGCTCGATATGCAGCGGCATTCCCGCCTGGCGCGGGGTGCGCCCGCCCTTCTTCAGATTGCACGGCGCGCAGGCGGTGACGACATTCTCCCAGGTCGTCCGGCCCCCTTGGGCGCGCGGGATGACATGGTCGAAGGTCAGGTCGCGATGCGATCCGCAATATTGGCAGGAGAAGCGGTCGCGCAGGAACAGGTTGAAGCGGGTGAAGGCCGGAAATTGCGACGGCTTCACGAATTGCTTCAGCGCGATGACCGAGGGCAGCTTGACCTTGGCGGTCGGGCTGCGCACCTCGCGCTCATAATGGGCGACGATATCCACCCGGTCGAGGAACACGGCCTTCACCGCGGTCTGCCAGGGCCAGACCGACAGCGGATAATAGGACAGCGGCGTATAGTCCGCATTCAGCACAAGTGCCGGACAACTGTCCGGGTGTCGGATCAGGTCGGGATGAAACACAGCTCCTCCCTTCGTGGTACGCCGACGCTATTCGCGCAGGCGCGTGACATGGCTATGACACTGGACGCTATGAGAACATGGGATGGGAAACGCGGTCAAGGGGGCGGGCGATGAGCGGAGCCCACTCGCCCGCCACCCGCCCCGTCACGCGGTTCGCGCCCAGCCCGACCGGGCGGCTGCATCTGGGCCATGCGCTGTCGGCGGTGCGCGCGCACGATCTGGCGCGGGCGGGCGGCGGTCGCTTCCTGCTGCGCATCGAGGATATCGACGGCACGCGCAGCCGACCCGAACATGTCGACACGATCCTGCGCGACCTGGAATGGCTGGGGCTGGAATGGGACGACCTGTCCTTCCAGTCGGAGCGGCTGGACCTGTATGCGGCGGCGCAGGCGCGCCTGGCCGATCTGCTCTATCCCTGTTTCTGCACCCGTGCCGAGATCGCCGCCAGCCTGTCGGCGCCGCATGGGGCCGTGGCGGTCTATCCGGGGACGTGCCGCCATTTGTCCCCCGAGGTGCGCGCCGCGCGGATGGCGATGCCGCATGGCTGGCGTCTCGACATGGCGCGCGGCGCCGGGCGCACGGGGCCGCTGAACTGGCAGGACGACCGCGCGGGCATCGTCGCCGCCGATCCGCTGGCGCATGGCGACGTGATCCTGGCGCGCAAGGATGCGCCCGCCAGCTATCATCTGGCGGTGACGGTCGACGATGCCGCGCAGGGCGTCACCCATGTGGTGCGCGGGGTCGACCTGTTCGACGCCACCCATGTCCACCGGCTGCTCCAGGCGCTGCTCGGCCTGCCGACGCCGCTCTATCATCATCATCCGCTGATCCTGGGCGCCGATGGCCAGCGGCTCGCCAAGCGCCACGGCGCGCCCGCGCTGGCGGCGATGCGCGAGGGCGGCGAGGACGGTCGCACGCTGGCGGACGCGCTGCGCCGCAATATGCTTCTCGCTGGATTTCGGCTGGGGGAGGCGTAAGCTCCGCGCCATGACCACATTTCTCGTGATCCTGCTGATCGCGGCGATGCTCGCCACCCTGGTCGCGCTGGTGCGCGGCATCATCACCTTCCTGCAGGAAGCCACGGCGGAGGCGAAGGGCGAGGGGCCGACCGCGTCGCAGCTGAAATCCAACCGGATGATGCAGCAGCGCATCTTCTTCCAGGCGCTGGCGATCACCATCGTCGTGCTGCTGCTGTTCCTGGCGGGGCGGACCTGATCCGATGGTCAAGCTGACGAAGATCTACACCCGCACCGGCGATGCGGGCACGACCGGGTTGGTCGACGGGTCGCGCCGGTCCAAGGCGGATGCGCGGCTGATCGCGATCGGCGAGGTGGACGAGGCGAACAGCGCGATCGGCGTCGCGCTGCTCGGCATGGACGGCGCGCTGGCCGAGCAGCTGACGCGGATTCAGAACGACCTGTTCGACCTGGGCGCCGATCTCGCCACGCCCGACCATGTCGAGGGGGCGCTGCGCATCCTGCCCGAACAGGTCGCGCGGCTGGAGGACGAGATCGACGCGATGAACGCGCAGCTGGCGCCGCTGACCAGCTTCATCCTGCCCGGCGGCACGCCGGTGGCGGCGCATCTGCATCTGGCGCGCGCGATCACGCGGCGGGCCGAGCGGGCGGGCGTCGCGCTTTCGGAGCATGAGGCGACCAATCCGTCCGCGCTCGCCTATCTCAACCGCCTGTCGGACTGGCTGTTCGTCGCGGCACGGGTGGTGAACAAAAACGGCGCATCGGACGTTCTTTGGGTTCCAGGAGGGGTGCGGGCGAGACGGTAACGGGCCGGTCGCTGTTCCCCGCAATCCGGGGAGCAGCCGAATGCCGACCCTCGTACCGTCGTCCGCGACGGCGCCGACGCCTGCCGACGAACTGGCATCCCGCTATCGCGCCGTCCGCGCGTTGACCCTGTCGCTGGCCGAGCCGTTGTCCGACGCCGACGCCACCGTCCAGTCGATGCCCGACGCCTCGCCAGCCAAATGGCACATGGCGCACACGACCTGGTTCTTCGAAACGTTCGTGCTGCGCGACCATGTGCCGGACTATCGGCTGCACGATCCGCGCTTTCCTTTTCTGTTCAACAGCTATTACGAGGCGGAAGGAAAGCGTCACGCGCGCCATCGTCGCGGGATGATCACCCGCCCGACGCTGGACGAGGTGCGGGCGTACCGCGCGCATGTCGATGCCGCGCTGCTGGCGGCGCTGCCCGATCTGCCCCACGCGGCGCGCGAGCTGGTCGCGCTGGGATGCCATCACGAGGAACAGCATCAGGAGCTGTTCGTCACCGATATCCTGCACCTCTTCTCCGAAAACCCGCTGGAGCCCGCGCTCTACCCGCCCGAGCCCAAGGCCCCCGTCGCGATGCCCGGCTCGATCGGCTGGATCGAGGGGCAGGCGGGCGTGGCCCGGATCGGCCATGACGGACAGGGCTTCGCCTTCGACTGCGAGGGGCCGCGCCATGAGGCCCTGCTCCATCCTCATGCCATCGCCGATCGCACGGTCACCAATGCCGAATGGATGCAGTTCATCGCCGATGGCGGCTATCGCGATCCCCGGCTCTGGCTGTCGGACGGCTGGGCCTGGGTGAAGGGAGAGGGGATCGCCGCGCCGCTCTATTGGGAAGAGCGTGACGGCGGCTGGACGCGTTTCGGGCTGGACGGCCGCCGCGCGGTCGATCCCGCCGCCCCGGTGACGCATGTCAGCTTCTACGAGGCGGATGCCTTTGCCAGCTGGGCGGGCGCGCGGCTGCCGACCGAGATGGAGTGGGAAGCCGCCGCCGCCGCGCATGATCCGGCGGGGGGCCACCAGATGGAGGCGGGCGGCGCGGTCGAGCCGCGTCCTGCGACCCATGGCCCCGCCTTTTTCGGCGATGTCTGGGAATGGACCGGCAGCGCCTATCGTCCCTATCCCGGCTTTCGCGCCGTCGAGGGCGCGGTCGGCGAATATAATGGCAAGTTCATGAACGGGCAGTTCGTCCTGCGCGGCGGCAGCTGCGCGACGCCGCGCGGCCATGCCCGCGCCTCCTATCGCAACTTCTTCTACCCCCATCAGCGCTGGCAGTTCACCGGCGTCCGTCTGGCAAAGGACCTGTAATCATGCTGAAGCCCGAGATCGAGGATGGTCAGATGTCGCTGACCGACCCCGCCTTCCGCGCCGATGTCCTCGCCGGACTGGAGCGCCGCCCCCGCGCCATCCCCGCCCGCTGGTTCTATGACCGCAAGGGGTCCGAGCTGTTCGAGGCGATCACCGACCTGCCCGAATATTATCCCACCCGCGCCGAGACCGCGATCCTGAAGACCATCTGCCCCGACCTCGTCGCGCATGTCGGCAAGGGGCGCGCGGTGGTCGAGTTCGGATCGGGCTCCTCGACCAAGACGCCGGTGCTGCTGCGCTGCGTCGAGCCGTCGGCCTATGTGCCGATCGACATTTCGGGCGATTTCCTGCGCGAATCCGCGCGCAATCTGCAACAGGCCTTTCCCGACCTGCCCATCCATCCGCTGGAGGGGGACTTCATGCACCCGCTGACGCTGCCCGCGATGGTGGCGGAGGCGCCGAAGCTGGGCTTCTTCCCCGGCTCGACCATCGGCAACATGACGCCCGCCATGGCGACCGACCTGCTGCGCGCGATGCGCGGTTCGCTGGGTGAGGGGGCGATGCTGCTGATCGGGATGGACCGCGCCAAGTCCAGCGAGATCCTGGTCCCCGCCTATGACGATGCGCAGGGCGTGACGGCGGCGTTCAACCGCAACCTGCTCGACCGGATCAACCGCGAGCTGGACGGCACCATCCCGGTCGAGGATTTCCGCCACCGTGCGGTGTGGAACGACGACCGCTCGCGGATCGAGATGCACCTGGCCGCGACCCGCGATGTCGCCTTCACCATCGAGGGCCGCCCCTTCGCCATGGCCGCGGGCGAGACGATCCACACCGAGAACAGCCACAAATACGGCCCCCGCGACGCCAAGATCCTGCTGCGCGCGGGCGGCTGGACCCCGGTCGCGCAATGGAGCGATCCGGACGACATGTTCGCGGTCTATCTGGCCGAGGCGCAATCGGTTCGTCTTGCTCCATGAACGTTTCGTCGTATCGAATCGCGGTCTAACCGGACAGGTGAAAAGAGTTGCGTCTTTTCCTGCGGACGTAACGTTTCGCTTTTCGGTCGGGCGTTGGGCTTTACCCTGAAAAGTCTTCCCGCTTGACCCTCTTGCAAGTCCATCTGCTGGCAAAGAACCGACAGATAGACTTGCGAGGGTTCCATACCGGGAGGAGCATGATGACCGAAAGCGCACACCTGCTCGACGCATTCGACGCACGGGCCCAGCGCCGCGATCAACGACGCGCGTTCTTCAAGACGGCGATGGGCGCCGCCGCCGCCGGCGTCGCGGCCTTTACCCTGACCAGCAAGGCGGGGGCCCAGTCGACGATCACCGACGCGGATATCCTGAACTTTGCGTTGAACCTCGAATATCTCGAAGCGCAATTCTATGCCTTTGCCGCCAACGGCACCGGCCTCGCCTCCAACCAGTTGACCGGCACGGGCACGCAAGGCGCGGTCACCGGCGGCAAGAAGGTGACGTTCACCGACCCGATCGTCGAGCAATATGCCCGCGAGATCGCGGCCGACGAAGCCGCGCATGTCGCGTTCCTGCGCACCGCGCTGGGCAGTTCGGCGGTGGCGCAGCCCGCGATCAACATCTCGGGCGACGCGAACGGCGCGTTCACCGCGGCGGCGCGCGCGTCGGGCGTGATCGACTCCAACGCGACCTTCGATCCTTACGCCTCGGACGAGAATTTCCTGCTCGGCGCGTATATCTTCGAGGATGTCGGCGTGACCGCCTATAAGGGGGCCTCGCCGCTGATCAGCAACAAGACCTTCCTCCAGGCCGCCGCCGGAATCCTGGCGGTCGAGGCCTATCATGCCGCGATCGTCCGCACGACGCTCTATGCCAAGGGTATCCAGACCCCGGCGCTGATCACCGCGGCGGGCAAGATCTCGGACGCGCGCGACAGCCTGGACGGGACCACCGACCTGGATCAGGGCATTGCCGCGACCACGGTCGGCGGACAGCTGGTGTCCAACATCGTGCCGCTTGACTCCAACGGGATCGCGTTCAGCCGCACGCCGCAGCAGGTGCTGAACATCGTCTATCTCAACAAGGCGTCGGCCACGCTGGGCGGATTCTTCCCCGCCGGCGTCAACGGCACCTTGCGCGCCAGCGCGGCCAACTGATCCCCCTTTTTCCTCGTTCCGAGAGGATTTTTTCATCATGAGCGAAGAACGCTTCATTCTCGATGTGATCGAAGAGGCTTCGGCCAAGCGCCGGTCCGATCGTCGCCGTTTCATGCGTATGGCCGCCGGGGCCGGTGCGGTGGGCGGGCTGGCCATGCTGGGCGCGTGCGGCAGCGACGATAACGACGTCATCGTCCTGCCGACGCCCACCCCGACCGCAACGGCGGGTTCTGTCACCGACGCCGATGTCCTGAACTTCGCGCTTCAGCTCGAATATCTGGAAGCGCAATTCTACAGCTATGCCGCCTTCGGCGCGGGCCTGTCCGCCTCGCTTCAGGCGGGTACGGGCACGCAAGGCTCGGTGGCGACCAGTACCAGCGGACAGCCGCGCCAGGTCGCGTTCCAGGACCCGTTGGTGGCGCAATATGCCCGCGAGATCGCCTATGACGAGATCGCGCACGTCACCTTCCTGCGCAACGCCCTAGGCTCCAGCGCGGTGGCGCAGCCCGCGATCAACCTGTCGGGCGATGCCAATGGCGCCTTCACGGCGGCGGCGCGCGCGGCCGGGGTGATCGGATCGACCGGAACCTTCGACCCCTATGCGTCGGACGAGAATTTCCTGCTCGCCGCCTATATCTTCGAGGATGTCGGCGTCACCGCCTATATGGGCGGGGTCACGCTGCTCTCCAACAAGACCTTTGTCGAGGCGGCGGCGGGCATTCATGCGGCCGAGGCCTATCATGCGGGCCTGGTCCGCTCGGTCATCTATCGCAAGGGGCTGAGCAACGGAACGCTGATCACCGCGGCGAACCAGATTTCGGACGCGCGTGACAGCCTGGACGGCTCGACCGACCTCGATCAAGGCATCACCGTCACCGCTAACGGCGTCACGTCGGCGAATATCGTGCCCGCCGATTCCAACGCCGTCGCCTTTGTTCGCACGCCGCAGCAGGTGCTGAACGTCGTCTATCTCAACAAGGCGGCGGTGACCGGCGGCGGCTTCTTCCCGAGCGGCCTGAACGGCAATGTACGGACCAGCGCGGCCAGCGGCTGACGCATTGCTGTCCCGCAAGGGGTGATCGCCCCGGTCGGCCGCCAGCCCCTGGCCGACCGGGGCTTTTCATGCGTCCGCCCGGCCGCGCGGGCATTTCGGCGGAAAGCCCTTCTGCTGGGCGCGATTTGCGCTTATGCAGGGGCCATCCCCGGGGGAGCGCTGACCTGCGCTTGAGAGGGGGGCAAGAGCCCCCGACCCGCTGAACCTGATCCGGCTGACACCGGCGTAGGGAGGGAGCGGCCCCGTCTCTCATGGTCCGTTTCCTCCGCATGGAGTGGACTATGGCAGATATCCCCGCAAAGGCTGAAATTGGCGTCACCACCGGCCCCATTCGTGGGTCGAAAAAGATTCATGTCGGGCCGCTGGGCGTCGCGATGCGCGAAATCCATCTCGACCCGTCCTCGGGCGAGCCGCCCTTGCGCGTCTATGACACCAGCGGCCCCTATACCGATCCCAATGCGCGCATCGACATCATGGCGGGCCTGCCGCAGATCCGCCGCGACTGGATCGAGGGGCGCGGCGATGTCGAGGCCTATGACGGTCGCGAGATCCGCCCCGAGGACAATGGCCAGCTCGGCCCTGACCGTTCGGGCGGCGTGCCGCAATTCCCGCGCACCGGGCTGAACCGCCCCTTGCGGGCCAAGCCAGGCATGAACGTCAGCCAGATGCACTATGCCCGCAAAGGCATCATCACGCCCGAGATGGAATATGTCGCGACCCGGGAGAATCTGGGCCGCGAGATGCTGCGCGAATATGTCCGCGACGGCGAGAGCTTCGGCGCGGCCATCCCCGATTACGTGACCCCCGAATTCGTCCGCGACGAAGTGGCGCGGGGCCGGGCGATCATCCCCAACAACATCAACCACCCCGAATCCGAACCGATGGCGATCGGCCGCAACTTCCTGGTCAAGATCAACGCCAATATCGGCAATTCGGCGGTCGCCTCCAACGTCGCGTCCGAGGTCGACAAGCTGGTCTGGTCGATCCGCTGGGGCGCGGACACGGTCATGGACCTGTCGACGGGGCGCAACATCCACGACACGCGCGAATGGATCATCCGCAACTCGCCCGTGCCGATCGGCACCGTCCCCATCTATCAGGCGCTGGAGAAGGTCGGCGGCATCGCCGAGGAGCTGACCTGGGAAATCTTCCGCGACACGCTGATCGAACAGGCCGAGCAGGGCGTCGACTATTTCACCATCCATGCGGGCGTGCGCCTGCCCTATATCCCGCTGACCGCCAAGCGCGTCACCGGCATCGTGTCGCGCGGCGGCTCGATCATGGCGAAGTGGTGCCTGGCGCATCACAAGGAGTCGTTCCTCTATGAACGCTTCGACGAGATCACCGAGATCATGAAGGCCTATGACATCGCCTATTCGCTGGGCGACGGCCTGCGCCCCGGCGCGATCGCCGACGCCAATGACGAGGCGCAGTTCGCCGAGCTCTACACGCTGGGCGAACTGACCAAGCGCGCCTGGGAACAGGACGTGCAGGTCATGATCGAGGGGCCGGGCCATGTGCCGATGCACAAGATCAAGCAGAATATGGACAAGCAGCTGGAGGCGTGCGGCGAGGCGCCCTTCTATACCCTCGGGCCGCTGACGACCGACATCGCGCCGGGTTACGACCATATCACCAGCGGCATCGGCGCGGCGATGATCGGTTGGTACGGCACGGCGATGCTCTGCTACGTCACGCCCAAGGAGCATCTGGGCCTGCCCGACCGCGACGACGTGAAGGTCGGGGTGGTGACCTACAAGCTGGCCGCCCATGCCGCCGATCTGGCCAAGGGGCACCCGGCGGCCAAGATGCGCGACGACGCGCTGAGCCGCGCGCGCTTCGAGTTCCGCTGGCGCGACCAGTTCAACCTGTCGCTCGACCCCGACACGGCGGAATCCTACCACGACCAGACGCTCCCGGCGGAGGGCGCCAAGACCGCGCATTTCTGTTCGATGTGCGGCCCGAAATTCTGCTCGATGAAGATCACGCAGGAAGTCCGCGAGTTCGCGGCCAAGCAGAATGCCCCGGTCGAAACCTTCGTCGCGGCGGAGGACGCCGAGGCGGGGATGCAGGAAATGAGCGAGAAATTCCGGGAGAAGGGCGGGGAGGTTTACCTTCCGGCGGAGTGATTTATGTGCCGCGCGGCTTTAGGCCATGCTTGATAAAGTTAGCGATAAGCCGCGCGGTTTCGTCATCCCAAAATTTAAGAATACGCTCGTTTATGTCAAATTTCTGTGCGCGTTCTTTGTCTGTTAAATCTTTCCTCTTGCGCCAGTATGATTTGTATTCTTCGGCTTCAGTGTAAGAGATTGCGCCCCTTTTCGCAAAATGGTCCAGCGATGCAGGGTTTAGCGATTTTGAAATCTCAGCTTTGACGCGCTTCAGAACTGCAAAAATGCGACGTGAGGCAAGTTGCATGAAATTATGGATGCAGACGTTGCCGACTTCTGCCTCGTTGCCATTTTCAGTGTTTCTTATGACGCAGATTTGATTGATGGGCTGGTGGCCGCACTCGCAGCGGCGCACGTTTGGGTCATCGTAAACTGAGTGTAACTCCCATTCTGGTTTTGCTTCCAGCCAGGCAGAGGCGTTACTCAACTGCAAAATTGCATGGGTGAATTTTTCAAAATTGTGACCTGATCCCATCGGACAAGCTCCGCCTTTGCCGCCCAGGCATCAGGGCGGTTGACGTGAATGGAGCGACCCCATAGATTCCGGTTGCTGTCTAAGCACCGGCGGGGATGCCTGCCGCTATCGGGGTGATCGGTTCCAGCGATCACCCCGACTTGCTGATCTCAGCATCGCGCGTAGCACTCGTCAACAAAAATAATGCCCACACTTTCCTTTTCAAAACATGTGCCGCGCGGTACCTATGGGGAACACTGAGCGGTTCGGGCTTCGAGCTTGAGCACGAACTGAGGATAGTGTGTTGCGGCTGGACCGCGATCTCTGAGGTGATGGGCGTGGCACGGCCCGCCAAGCCGCGCCCATCACAATCGCATCCGTTTTGGATCAATAATGATATCGGCACTGCGCCACTTGCAGCACCTGCTCGTCGCCGCTGCCTGCAACCCGGTACACCAGCCGATGCTCATGGCTGATCCGGCGCGACCACCAGCCTGACGGGTTGCCGCCTTCGTTGAAGGGGCGGGAACGGCATTCCCCTATGCTCCCCGAAAAGGGGATCTTTACAAACCCTTCCGCACCACCCCGGCGAAGGCCGGGGTCCAGTTGGGCAAAGGTAGATGATCCCCTGTAATTGCGCAGCATCTGGACCCCGGCCTTCGCCGGGGTGGTGTTCCGAGAGAGGGCAACCAAAATTCTGTAACGATCCTCCGCAATTGGAGGAAGAAAATGGGGATCACGCCCAGGACAGAAGCATTCGGGTCCCGATCACGACGGGACCTGGGCCATCACGGCCGGATAAGGTCGTGCGTTTCGCCGCCGCCCGCTTCCAGTCTGGCGATACTCTCCAATAGTCGCTGGGCGTTCTTGGGCGAACGCAGCAGATAGAGCGTCTCTTCGATCAACGCCCATTGGCTGGCTGATACCAGCACGGCGCCTTCGCCCCGCTGGCGCGTGATCGCCAAGAGTGCGCGGTCGGCGACGACCTTGTCGATCATCGCCTCGAAATTCTCGGACGCTTCGGCGTAGGAGACGGCTTGCATGAGCCGAACCTCTCCTACGGTCCTCCGAACGTCAACCCTCACCGCTTCCGCACAAACTCCGCGCGCAGGACCAAACCCTTGATCCCGTCGAACTTGCAGTCGATTTCTTGCGCGTCGCCGGTCAGGCGGATCGACTTGATCAGCGTGCCGCGCTTCAGCGTCTGGCCTGCGCCCTTGACGGTCAGGTCCTTGATCAGCGTCACCTGATCCCCGTCGCTCAGCACGTTGCCGACCGAGTCGCGCACCACGACCGCGTCGTCATCGGCCGTCCCGGCCTTGGCCGCCGCATCGGCTGCGCTGATCCATTCGCCGGTCGCTTCGTCATAGACATAGTCGTCGTCGGCCATCGCCCTTGTCCCTTATCTGATCGGTGGAATGGCGGGCCCTATGCGCGCTTGGCGGAAATGATGCCAGTGTGATTACAGATCAGTCCAGCGGCGGCAGCGCCCAGTCGATCGGCTCGCGGCCATGTTCGACCAGAAAGGCGTTGGCGCGCGAAAAGGGCTTCGATCCGAAGAAGCCGCCGCGCGCCGACAGGGGCGAGGGGTGGACCGAGGTCAGGACGCCATGCCGCCCGCCACCCATCTCGCGGACGAAGCCCGCCTTTTTCTGGGCATAGGCGCCCCACAGGATGAAGACGACCGGCTCGGGCTTGGCGGCGACGGCGCGGATCACCGCGTCGGTGAACCGCTCCCACCCGCGCCCCTGATGCGAGGCGGCCTGGCCCATCCGCACGGTCAGCACCGAGTTGAGCAGCAGCACCCCCTGCCGCGCCCAATGGTCGAGCAGCCCGTGGGAGGGCGGCGCGATGCCCAGGTCGGTCGCCATCTCCTTGTAGATGTTGACCAGGCTGGGCGGCGGCCGGACGCCGGGCTGGACCGAGAAGGCCAGGCCGTGCGCCTGCCCCTCGTTATGATAGGGGTCCTGCCCCAGGATCACGACGCGCACCTCGGGCAACGGGGTCAGGTCGAGCGCGCGGAACCAGTCCTTGGGCCGGGGAAAGACCCGCTGGCCGCTGGCGCGCTCGTCGGCGAGGAAGGTCTTGAGCGCCTTCATATAGGGTTCGTCGAATTCGCCGCGTAAGGGCAGCAGCCAGCTCTCGTGCAGGTGAATGTCGCTCATGGTCCCGTCATGCAGAAGCTGTCTTGGCCGCGCAACCGGGATCGCCGATAGTCGTTATGGAAGCGATACGGTCGCGCGCCTGCGGCCGCTGCGTTCGATTTGGAGGAGGAAGATCATGAAGCGTTCCACCATCGCCCTCGCCGTTCTGGCCGCCGCGCTCCCGCTGGCCGCCTGCGGGTCCTCGACCGAAGCCGGTAACAACAGCAGCGCGGCCGTGACCACCAATGGCAGCGAGATGAGTGCGGACGCGCTGGGCGCCAAGATTCGTGCGCTTCCCGAGGGGCAGCGGCGCGGCGTCTTGTTCCGGGCGATCCGCGATGCCGGGCCGTCGGGGGCGAGCTGCCAGTCGGTCACCGCGATGAAGGAAGCCGCCCCGGTCAACGGCAATCCGAGCTGGAACGCGGTGTGCGACGGGACCGCGCAATGGACGATCGTGATGACCGCCGACCAGTCCGCCAGCGTCACCGGCCCCGGCCCGGTCACGATCAAGAGCTGAGCCATGTCAGGCGATCGCCCGGCGTCACCCCGCCGGGCGGTTCAGCCGTTCGAGCGTGGCGAGGTCCGGCCGCCCTCCGAAGAACCGCTCCAGCCCATGGCGGAACGGGGCCGGATCGTCCGCCACCGCCGCGAACAGGGTCAGCGAGGATCGCAGCTTGATGGCATCGATACCGCCGAATATCGCCTCCGCCGATCCGGGCGCGGCCACTGCCGCCGCCACGGCCTCGTACAGCCGGGCCCCGAGCAGCGGATGCGCCAGATAGGCCCGCGCCTCCACCGCGTCCGCGATGGCGTAGAAGCGCGCGGTCTCGCTGCGCCCCAGTCCGGCGATCTGGGGAAAGACGAACCACATCCAGTGGCTTCGCTTTCGCCCGGCGCGCAGTTCGGCCAGGGCGATGTCATGCTGAGTCCGCTGGGCCTCGACAAAGCGATCGAGCGCGGCATCATGGGGGGCAGGGGGCGTCATGCCCCGGCAACCGGTCGCGGCGTCGATGCGTTCCCGCGACTGCAAAAGAAGAATGTTTTCAGGAGAGTATGATGCGCCGTCTTGCCCTGATCGCCCCCCTCGCGCTGCTGGCGCTCGCGGCTTGCGGCAGCAAGGACGGGGATGCGGACTCCGACGTGGCGCCGGGCAATTTCACTCCGCCGGGCACCGCGCGGCCGACGCCGATCCCCGGTGTGGCGCAGGTCAATCCGCTGACCGCCTATATCGGCCATTATCCGGGGGACGCGGTCGACGGGGTGAGCTTCTTCGACCGGACCGAGGTGGCGAGCGCGCTGCACGATGCGGTGGGCGACCAGTCGCTGGTCCGGCGGATCATGTCGCGCGGCGCGGTGACGGTGCCGATCTTCGCGCAGGGCAAGTCCGGGATCGCCGCGCATGGCTGCACCCCGCATGACTGCGCCGACAACAACTGGACGGTGGCGCTGGATACCAAGACGGGCAAGGCGCAGGTCTGCTACCATGACCGCGAGACGATGGGCGACCGCAGCCAATGGTATATGGGCGGCGCGCCGGTCACGCGCCCGGACGAATGCCCGCAGGAATGAGGGGAGGGGCGGGTCGGTCGCTCCCGACCCGCCCCGCTCGCGTCAGAAGGTGTAGGCCAGCCCCAGCGCGCCCAGCCACTGGCTGCGCGAACCGACCTGCGACACGATCGGGCTGTCGGCGAAATTGCCCAGTTCCCGGCCATAGGTCAGCCCGCCGACGACCTTCCAGCCCTTCAGCAGGTTGCCGGTGATCGAATAGGTGGCGAGGCCGCCGATCGACCAGTCCTTCCACCCGCTGCGCGCGTTGTAGACGGGCAGGCCGCTCGCCGCGCTCTGATCGGGCGTGATCGAGAAATAGCGGCGGGCATAGCCGCGTCCGGCATGTTCGGCGGTGGCGAACAGCCCGACCGCCGCCTTGGTCGACAACGGGGTGAAATAATTGACCGAAGGCTGCCAGATGCCGCTGTCATGCACACCGGTCACGTCGTGGCGATAGCTGAGCGAGACGGACAGCCGGTCATAGGGGCTGGTGATGACGCCGATCTTGCCGATGCCGACATAGCCGCCCAGCTCGACCGCCGCGCCGATCTTGCCCAGCGCGCGGACGCGGGGATTGTCGATTCCCGAGCTGGTGGTCCGGTCCAGATTGACCACGCCGATCGGCCCGGCCTGAATGTCCCAGTCGCGATTGGCCTTGTCGCCGATCAGGTCGACCGACAGGCGGTTGCCGATATAGGTGATGGTATGCCCGTCGATATAGGCGAGCGCGGCGGGCGCGGGGCTGAAGGAATAATCCTTCGACCCCTCATAATCGGGCAGATAGGCCGCACCTAGACCGATGGTGATCGTGTTCTTGCCGAGCTGCCCCGCCATTTCGGCCGCCGCCGGGCTGGTGGCCGGCGCGTTGTCCTGGGCTTGGGCAGGCATCGAGAGGGAGGCGGCGCCCAGGGCGATCAGCGGGGCGGCACCCCGTAGGATGGAGCGCGAGAAAAGGCGCAAGACGGAAAACTCCCTGAATCGGTAATCCGAAATGCAACGCTACGGTAACGATTTCGCTCCGGCACTATGTGTCAGAATATGTACCGCATCCTGATCTGTTGTGTTTCGGCAACAGAATCGAGCGCGAAACGGGCTGCGGTGAAACGCGGCGGGCCGAACCGGATCGCCGGATTGCGCGAAAAGCCGAAGCCTTCGCGTGGGATGCCCGCCAGCGTGTCGAGCTTGGCATTGTCATTCTCGTCATGGATGACGGCGGCGGCATAATTGCCATGGGGCAGGCCGTCGAGATGGATGGCGCGCTGGCCCGCGGGCACCGATCGGGTCATCGCCCGCGCATCATCGACACAGGCGGGGAAATTGTCGGGGTCGGCGGTCAGGCACAGGCGGATCGAACCCTTGGCCGAGCGCAGCTGGTCAATCGCGATGTCCAGCCGACTGACCGGCGCGGCGCCGATCAGCGGCAGCGCGGCCAGCATCAGCGCCAGCGACACGGCGCGCGGCCTGCGCATGGACGCGCTCGAAATCGCCAAGGCCGCGGTCGGTGCCGCAGAGCCGGTCCCAGAAACGGAAATAGAGTCCATAGTTGCACCCATATTGCTCATGATGCCGTTGATGGTGGCTTGCGGTAATGAGCCACCCCCCCAGGTGCCCCCGCCACATGAAGCGCGGGAAGATTTCCCAGCCCATATGGTTGGTGACGCCCATAACGGTCATGATCGTCAGCACCAAGCCGAGTGCGGCGACGTGAATCGGAATAAGAAAAACGAGTAGCGGAATTACCACAGCGCCGGTCACCGCCTCGATCGGGTGGAACGCCATCGCCGCCCATGCGGTGGGCGGGCGGCTGGCATGATGGACGGCATGCGCGGCCTTGAAGATCGCCGGGCGGTGCATCCAGCGATGCGTCCAATAGAACCAGGTGTCGTGCGCGACCAGATAGAGCAGGATCGAGACCGGCCAGTACCACAGCGGCCAGGCATGGATGTCGGCATAGATTTGCGTCCATCCGCGATTCTGCCATCCCCAGGCGACGACTCCGGCGGGCACGCCATAGATGGCGGCGGAGGCGAGGCTCCACCCGATCTCGCGCCGGATCTGCGGGTCGAGCCCGGTATAGAGGTTCGGATGCCGCGCCCGCGTCGCCAGCGCGAACGCGCCCGAGGCGAGCAGATAGCGGACGCCGACGATCAGCGTCATGGCGATGGCGGACAGGATCAGGGCAAGCGTCACGGCGGACAGTGTAACCCATTGGGGGCGGGGCTTGAACCGCGATCGTCCGGTCCTTGGCCTTTTGTTCGCGCGGAGGCGCGGAGGCGCGGAGAGGTTTGGGTGGGCACGGGCGTCAGGCGCCGGTTCGTCCGTCGCCCCTGCCGCACCGTCGGTGAAGAGAGGCGGCCTTCGGCCGGGCACTCCCTCTCCACGCCCCCGCACAAACCCCGGCCCCATTCGCGAGCGCATTCCCATGCACTTCGACTTCGCTCAGTGCGAACGGAGGGCGGGTCCGCATCTCCACGCCTCGGCACGAACCCCCGTGTCCGTTCAGGCTGAGCGAAGTCGATGCCCACGCCCCGCCCCATCCGCGAGCGCATTCCCATGCGCTTCGACTTCGCTCCCCGCGAACGGAGGGCCGGGTTTACCCCCGGTGGAAAATCCGGATCGGCCGGTCGTGATACACCCCCTCGATCGGCGCGGCGTAACCCAGCTTCTCCGCGAGTCGGATCGACGCCGCATTGCCCGGATCGATGATGCAGCAGGTCCGCCCGATGCCTTGTCCGTCCGCCCAGTCCAAGATCGCGCGCATCGCTTCACCGGCATAGCCCTTGCCATGCGCCGCCGTCGCCAGGGTCCAGCCCGCTTCGGGCGCAAGCAGCGCCGGGGTGATCTCACGGCGCGATTCCAGCAGGCCCATATCGCCCAGCACATCGCCCGTCGCCCGGTCGCATACCACCCAGGCGCCATAGCCGAATGCTGTCCATTGCCCGATCGAGCGCAGCAGCCGTATCCACACATCCTCGCGTGGGCGGGCCTTGCCGCCGATCCTCTCATACACCGCCGGTTCGGCCCACATCGCCGACAGCGCGTCGAGATCGTCGGGATGGTGACCGCGCAAGGTCAGTCGCTCGGTGGTCAGGGTCGGGGCGGGGCTGATGAATGTCATGACGCGAGCGATACTAACCGGCGTCGCGGATCACCGCCAGAAAGGCTTCGCCATAGGCGTCCAGCTTGCGCGCGCCGATGCCCGACAGCAGCGACAGCGCCGCACGGCTGGTCGGGCGCTGCGCCGCCATGTCGCGCAGCACCGAGTCGTGGAAGATGACGTATGGCGGCACGCCCGCCTCCTGCGCCAGCTCGCGCCGCTTGGCGCGCAGCGCCTCGAACAGCGGGTTGTCCGCCGGGTTGGCGGCGACCGGCGCGGCACGACGGCCCTTGCGCTCGCGCTTGGGGGGCACGACCAGCGACAGCCGCGCCTCGCCCTTGATCAGCGCGCGCGCGGCGGGGCCGAACTCCAGCCCGCCATGATGATTGGTGCGCAGCGCATCGCGCAGCAGAAGCGCGCGGTGGACCGGCTTGAGCAGCGCCACCTCGTCGCCGTCGACGATATTCCACACCGACAGCGCCTCATGCCCGTTCATCAGGCTGCGCTCGGTCGACTGGCCGGTCAGCACCTGTTCGATATAGCCCGCGCCGAACATCTGGCCGGTGCGGAACACCGCGGACAGGAATTTCTGCGCCACGGTCGTCGCATCGACCGCATCGGGCGAGCCCAGGCAATTGTCGCAATTGCCGCAATCCTCGGTCAGATCCTCGCCGAAATGGCGCAGCAGGATGCGGCGGCGGCACCCGCCCGTCTCGACCAGCGCCCCCAGCGCCGCCAGCCGCGCGCGCTCGCCGGGCTGGCGTTCGGGCTCCACCTCGGCGATGCGCTGGCGCGCGCGGGCGAAGTCTTCCGCGCCCCAGAAGAGATGCGCGACCGACGGATCGCCGTCGCGGCCCGCGCGCCCGGTTTCCTGATAATAGGCCTCGATCGACTTGGGCAGCCCGGCATGCGCGACGAAGCGCACATCGGGCTTGTCGATCCCCATGCCGAAGGCGACGGTGGCGCAGATCACCATATCCTCGCTCGCCACGAAATCGGCCTGGTTCTTGGCGCGCACGGCGGGGTCCAGCCCGGCATGATAGGCGCGCACCGGCCGCCCGGTGCGCGCCAGCGCCTCGGCCAGCTTCTCGGTCGCGGCGCGAGTCTGGGCATAGACGATGCCGGGGCCGGGCGTGTCGGCGACCACCCGCGCGATCTGCAGGTTCACATTGGCCTTGGGACTGATCGCATAGCGGATATTGGGCCGGTCGAAGCCCGAGACGATCATCCCCTCGACCGGGATGCCCAGCTGCTTGGCGATGTCGGCGCGGGTATGCGCATCGGCGGTCGCGGTCAGCGCGAGCCGGGGCACGTCGGGGAACGCATCCATCAACGGCTCGAGCAGGCGATAGTCGGGGCGGAAGTCGTGGCCCCATTCGCTGACGCAATGCGCCTCGTCGATCGCGAACAGGCTCAGCGGCGCGGAGGCCAGCAACTCGCGGAAATGCCCCGATGACGCGCGTTCGGGGGCGACATAGAGCAGGTCGAGCTGGCCGTCGCGGAAGCGCGCGACCGTCTCGGCGCGATTCTGGTCGACGCTGGTCAGCGTGGCGGCACGGATGCCCACCGCCTCGGCCGCGCGCAACTGGTCGTGCATCAGCGCGATCAGCGGGCTGACCACGACGCAGCATCCGTCCATCATCACGGCGGGCAGCTGGTAGCAGAGCGACTTGCCCGCGCCGGTCGGCATCACCGCCAGCGTCCGCTGGCGATTCAGGACACGGTCGACCACCTGTTCCTGGACACCCCGGAACTGGCTGTACCCGAAAACTTCGTGGAGCTTGGCAAGGGGGTCGGCGACCATCGCCGTGCATGTAGCGACGCCGGGCGGATGGGGAAAGGGCGCGACGACGCGCGCCGGTCGATCCCGGCTCTCCATCGCGGCCGTTTCGGAAACATCGGCGGCCTCGCGGGTTTGATGCCCCAATCATTCCTGCCCCATGAAAGGAGATCTTTCGATGAATACCGACACGATCAACGGCACAGCCACCAATTTCGGCGGTCAGGTCAAGGAAGGCCTGGGCGGCGTGCTGGGCGACAAGACCATGCAGGCCGAAGGCAAGGGCGAACAGCTGGGCGGCAAGGCCCAGAAGGCTTTCGGCGACGCCAAGACCAGCGTCGACCAGGCGGTGCGTCCGCTGTTCGATCAGGTCCGCGACTTCGTCCGCGAGCGTCCGCTGGCCTCGGCCGCGCTGGGCGGCGTGGTCGGTATCGCGTTGCTCAACACGCTGCGCGGCAAGTAAGCGCCAAGGGCGGATCGACAGTCAGCGATGCTAGTCCTTCCCTCGCCCCTCGCAGAGGGGAGAGGGTTGCGCAGACTTGGTCTTTGCGAGAGCAAAGGCCTAGTCGGAGCTGGGTGAGGGGTGGGCGCTCGCTTGGCGAGCGCGCGAGCCTTTGGGCTCGCTCAACCCCTCACCCAAGCTGCGCTAGCCAGCAGGCTGGCAAGCTTCGCTAACCCTCTCCCCTGTCCAGGGGAGAGGGAAAGAAGACGCAATATTGAATGTCGATCCGACCTGAAAACCACCGTTCAGCCTGAGCGAAGTCGAAGGCCAAGGGAATCGCTATTCCGCAGGAGCCGCCTGAGGAAAGCGCATTGCGTCGCCTTCGCCCGTGTAAGGCCGGTCGGGGCGGGGCATGCGAAAAACCCATCGCGCCTTTTCCCTCCCGCCAATGCGGCCTAAAGCCCGCAACGTGATGGAAATACCCGCCCCCCTTCGCCTGCGTGTCGATCGCGATGCGCTTGTCTCCAACTGGCAGGCCATGGACCGGATGAGCGAGGCGGCGGCGTGCGGCGCGGCGGTCAAGGCCAATGGCTATGGCCTGGGGGCGACGCTGGTGGCGCAGACGCTGGCCGGGGCGGGATGCCGCGACTTCTTCGTCGCGAACTGGGCGGAGGCGCTGGCGCTCGCCCCGCTGGGCCTCACCCTATCGGTCCTGCACGGCCTGCGCGCCGAGGACATGGCCGCGGCCATGGCGGGGTTCGCGCGTCCGGTGCTCAGCACCCCCCAACAGGTGGCGCGGTGGCGCGAGGGCGGCGGCGGCGCGTGCGACGTGATGGTCGACACCGGGATCAACCGGCTGGGCGTGTCGGTACAGGCGGTGGCCGACGGCCTGCTCGACGGACTGGCGATCGAGACGTTGATCAGTCACCTCGCCTGCGCCGATGAGGATGTGTCGATGAACGCGCGCCAGCAGGCGGCCTTTGCCGGATTGAAGGGGCGGACGCGCGCGCGCCGGATGAGCCTGGCCAATTCGGCGGGTATCGGGCTGGGTGCCGACTATCACTTCGACCTGACCCGGCCGGGGCTGGCGCTCTATGGCGGCATTCCGCGTCCCGACATGGCCGGACCGCTGCGGCAGGTCGCCCGGCCCGAGGCGCAGATCCTGCAGCGCCGCCTGGTCCCTGCGGGCGAGACGGTCGGCTACAACGCCACCTGGACCGCCCCCGCCGATACCGAGGTGGCGATCCTGAACCTGGGCTATGCCGACGGTTATCGCCGCGCGCTGTCGGGCCTGGGGGCGGCACGCGCGGACGACGTGATCCTGCCGGTGCTCGGCCGGGTGTCGATGGATCTGGTCGCGGTCGACGTGACCGACAGGCCCGATGTGGCCGAGGGCGACTGGCTGGCGATGGACTATGACCTGGCCGCCGCATCCGCCGCATCGGGCGTGTCGCAATATGAACTGCTGACCGGGTTGGGACAGCGGTTCGGGCGAAACTAAGTAAAAAAAGCTGCCCTAAAATAAGGCAGCCAGGCTAATGGACTTATGCGAATTCATTTATTCTGAGAATGCAGGCTATATCCCTTTGACTTCAGTCTTCAGCAGTTCGGCGTGCCGTCTGCACGGAGCTAGCTCGATTTTGCTCGCCGCGCTCTGGAGGTGGAGGGTTTACCCGAGGATCGAGAGGGTCCCAGCCGCCGGACGGTGGAGTTTTTCCCGGTTCAAAGCAAGTATCCTGATGCGCGCTTTCGTCTCGAACCACATCTTGGCAGTTCGGGCATATTCCCCAGCATCCATCTTGAGGGATGGTCATGGCCATGCTTAACGCAATAAGTATCATATTGCCCTCCATGTGATTTCGTTATCGAAAAACCGGATGGGATGTGGCGTATGTAGTTATATAAAGTCCGAATTTAATGTAAAGATTTTTTCTCGCAGTGGCCGCCTATTGAAGGCGGCCACTTTGAAAGTCTAAAAGTCAAAAGTTCGCCTTAAATCCGGCATAGAAGAACCGGCCGATATTGTCGTACGGGTCGCCAGAGTCGACGCCCATCAGATTGTATGGCGGCTTCTTGTCGGTGACATTGTCGACGCCGACATAGAAGCGGAAGCGCTCGGTCGCGTTGAAGCCGACCTGGATCGCGTGGTAGAACGCCTCGGGATACCAGACCACCGGGAACGCGTCCGGGTTGCGCGCCGGACGGCCGTCATAGCTGTTCTGCGTTTCATACTCGGCGGCAACGGTCGACTTGCCTTCATACCGCAGGCGATACTGGATATCGAAGGTCTCGAAGTTCAGGTTGCCGACGAACTGACCGCGCCATGCGGAAAAGCCCAGCTCGCCCTTGTACCGGTCGCGGAACGTCGGATCGCCCACATCGGTATAACCGTTGTTCTGTGCCATGTAGCTGGCGAGAAGGCGCAGGGTCAGCGTACCTGTGTCGCTGATCTTGGTGCGATACGATGCATCGATGTCGATGCCCGAGGTTTCCAGCTTGGCGTAGTTGAAGCCCTGCGAGAAGAAGGACGGCCCCGTGGTCGGGAACGACACCGTCGCACCGCCATGGATGACGTTCTGCTGGCCCGCGAAGGTGCCGTTCGGATTGCGGAACACCGCCGCGCAGAACGGATTGTTGATGCCGCTCGGATTGTCGTAGCACTGGTTGATGATCGTCTGCGCCGGCAGCGAGAAGATCGCGTCCTTGATCGTGATGTTGTAATAATCGACGGTCAGCGAGAAACCGCGAATGGCCTGCGGCTGGATCACCGTACCGATGGTGAAGCTGCGGCTCTTCTCGGCCTGGAGCGCCGAATTGCCACGGTTGAAGCCGTAGATGCTCGATGCCGCATTGTTGGTGAAGGGTTCGGTCGTGCCGTTGAACGTCTGGGTGGTGGGCACGCCCGCTGCGGCGCAGTTGCGGACGCGGTTAGGGTTATTGTTGATGTTGTTCTGGCTGCACGGATCCGACGGCTGCGCAAAGGTCTGCGAGCTTGCGGCGTACAATTCGCTCAGCGAGGGAGCACGGACCGAGCGGGCATAGCCGCCACGGAAGGTGATGTCGCGGATCGGCGACCAGATCGCGTTGACGTTGTACGTCCACGGCGTGCCCGCATTGCCGACATTGTAATGCGACACGCGCGCCGCGCCGGTCAGGGTCAGTTCGTGGAAGAACGGACGGTCGGCCAGCAGCGGCACGCTGATCTCGCCGAACGCTTCCTTGATGTCGTACGCCGGCGGTGCGAAGGTCGGGATCGAATTCAGGAACGTCGCGCCGCTGGCGGTCAGATCGTCATACTTCGAATAGGCCGTCTCGCGACGATATTCGCCACCCAGCGAGAAGGTGACATCGCCGCCCGGCAGGCGGAACAGCGTGCCGTTGACGAAACCGACCAGGTCGAACTGCTCGGCCTTCTGCTTGCGCGTCGAGGTGATCGAGAAATAGTTCAGCGCCGCCTGGCTGACCTGACCCGAACCGAACAGATTGACGGGCACGCAAGCCGCGTCGTCATTGGCGGTCGAGGCATCGGCGTTGATCCCGCAGACGATCTGACCGGCGGCGTTGCGCACCGCGTTGATCGAGTTCAGATACTTCTGCGTTACATAGTTGCCGTTGGTCTTGTAGAAGGTGTCGAGACGGCCATAGTTGGCCGACACTTCATAGTGCCATCCCTCGGCGAAATCCCCCTCGACACCGCCGACGATGCGGAAGGTCTCGCGCCTGTGAACCTCGCCGCGACCGCCGAAGTCGACGTTGAAACGTTGCGCCGTGAAGGTCGTCGCCCCCGGTGCGAGCGCCGAGACGAGCGTCGTGCGGGCTTGGCTGCTCAGGAACGGGTTGTTGATGCTGAACGTGTTGTTGGCGAAGGTCGGCTGACCTTCCTGCAACGCGTCGATGCGGACATATTTGGCCTCGACGAACGGCTTGAAAGCGTCCGAGACGTCGAAATGGGCCAGGATGTTGCCCGAGAAGCGTTCCAGCTTGGGCTGGAGCATGCCGTTCAGGCGCAGGGTCGAACCCTGGCCGCCGACGCAGTTGCCCGAGCCGAAGGGGCGCAGGTCGGTGACGCAGTTGTTGGCGGTCAGCGTACCATCGGGATTGAAGACGAAGGTGCGGCCATATTGGCTGAGCGTGTTCGAGCTGCCGATATTGGCCAGGCCCGAACAGGCGACCCCGCGCCGGGCCGCGAAGGCTGCGGCGGACTCGCCGGTGGCGGCGACCGTCGGGCAGCTGGCGGTGAACAGGCCGCCTTCCGAAATGGTGTTGTTACGGACGTTGCGCAGGAAGGCCGTATCGGGAATGCCGTCGCCCAGCGACGATTCCGGCGTCGTGCGGATCGGACCGCCATTGGGATTCAGCTGCGGGCCGGTGTTCTGCACCGCATTGAACTGGCTGCGGCCCGAATAGGCGCCGGTGATATCGTCGCGGTCCGTGTAATAGACGACATCCGAGAACGAGTATTCGGCGGCGGCGGCGATATTGCCACGGCCTTCGGCGAAATTCTTGCCGACGGTGAGCGCCCCGAAATAGGATCCGCGCGTGCCGTGGCTGGACACGCCGCTCTGGCCGGTGGCGCGAATGCCCTCGAAATTGCGCTTCAGCACGAAGTTGACGACGCCCGCCATCGCGTCCGAACCATAGACGGCCGAGCTGCCGCCCGTGACGACGTCGACGCGTTCCAGCAGTTCGGTGGGGATCGTGTTCGTGTCGATCACGAAGCTGCCCGGCTGCGCGGTCACATGGCGACGGCCATTGACCACGACCAGCGTGCGGCTGGTGCCCAGACCACGAAGGTCGAGCAGGTTCAGGCCGGCGGTGCCGATGAAGCGGGTCGAGTTGGCCTGGCTGTAGGTCGAGCGCAGCGCCGGCAGCTGGTTGAGCGAATCGCCGATGTTGAGGTTGCCGGTCGAGGTCAGCAGCTCGGCGGTGACCGAGGTGACCGGGGTCGGCGAATCCAGGTTCGGCCGCGCGAGACGCGAGCCGGTGACGATGACGTCACCCTTGGCCTGTTCGTCGCGCTCGGTGACGTTGGGATCGGTAGCCGCCCCTTCTTGCGGCTGCGTCGCGGTGGTTTCGGAAGTCGCGGTCTGTGCCAACGCCGCGACCGGCAACAGAACCAGGGTGCTGGCCAGCGCAGAGGCTCCCAGCAGGGTACGCATTGTCATTCTTTACCCCCATTATGACGGATCGTTCATGTCCGTTCATCCAAGGGAAAGAAATTTCCGACGCGAAAACAAGCGCCTCTAAAATCGCAAATGAAAATTGTGTAACCGATGTTGCAGGGATGTGACAGGTTCGACACATCCCTGCAATATAATCGTTAATCGCGAAATTTTCGCATAGAAGCGTGTTTACCGCTCAACACACATGGCGATGCCCATGCCGCCGCCGATGCACAAAGTGGCGAGGCCCTTTTTGGCGTCGCGCTTCTGCATTTCGTAGATCAGGGTCGTGAGCACCCGCGCGCCGCTGGCGCCGATCGGATGGCCCAGCGCGATCGCGCCGCCGTTGACGTTGACCTTGTCGGGGTCGAAACCCAGCTCCTTGCCGACCGACAGCGCCTGGGCGGCAAAGGCTTCGTTGGCCTCGATCAGATCGAGGTCGCCGACGCTCCAGCCCGCCTTTTCCAGCGCGCGCCGGGTGGCGGGGACGGGGCCGATGCCCATGACCGACGGGTCGACGCCCGCCGAGGCCCAGCTCTTGATCGTCGCGAGCACCGGCGTGCCGCGCTTCTCGGCCTCCTCACGGCTCATCAGGACGAGCGCGGCGGCGCCGTCGTTCAGGCCCGAGGCGTTGGCGGCGGTGACGGTGCCGTCCTTCTTGAAGGCGGGGCGGACGCCCGAGACGCTCTCGATGGTGGCACCCGCGCGGATATATTCGTCGTCGGCGACCACCGTCTCGCCCTTGCGGGTCTTGATGGTGACGGGGGCGATCTCGTCCTTGAACCGGCCTTCGCCGCGCGCCTTTTCAGCGAGGTTCTGCGAGCGGACCGCGAACCGGTCCTGATCGTCGCGCGTCACCTGATATTGCTCGGCAAGGTTTTCGGCGGTGATGCCCATGTGATAGCCCGCAAAGGCATCGGTCAGGCCGTCATGGACCATGGTGTCGACCATGGTCAGCGGCCCCATTTTGGTGCCGCCGCGCATCGTCTGGGCGTGGGGCGAGAGCGACATGGATTCCTGGCCGCCCGCCACGACGATGGTCGCATCGCCATTGGCGATCGCCTGAAGCCCCAGCGCGACCGCGCGGAGACCCGAGCCGCAGACCTGGTTCACGCCGTAAGCCGGAACCTCCTTGGGGATGCCCGCCGCCATCGACGCCTGGCGCGCGGGGTTCTGCCCCTGCGCGGCGGTCAGCACTTGGCCGAGGATCACCTCGGACACATCCTCGCCCTTGATGCCCGCCTGTTCGAGCGCGGCGGTGATCGCCACCCGGCCCAGTTCATGCGCGGGCGTGGCGGCGAAGGCGCCCAGGAAGCTGCCCACGGGGGTACGCTTGGCGGCGGTAATGACGATCTCGGTCATGAAGGCTCCTCTCTACTTACACTCTATCTAGGGGCAGGCAGGCCCGCGATCCAGTCGGCCAGCGGTTGCCAGAGCTGTTGCTCCGCGCGTCCGCCGACGACCATCCCGACATGCCCGGTCCCGCCCTGACGCCGGTCGGCCAGCCCGATCGCGGTGGCGGCGGGGACGATCCGGTCGGCGGTGGCGACGAACTCGACACTAGGGGCGTCGCATTGCGACGGTGTGACGATCCCGCCGCCGACGCGCCATCGTCCCTGACCGGGACGATCCTCGGCGATCAGCCGCTCGAACAGTTCCAGGCCGAAGCCATGGGGCAGGGGGGCGCCCTGGTTGGCCCAGTCCTCCAGCCGGATGAAGCGGCGCGCGGCGTCGCTGCGCGGATCGAGATCGGCGAAGGCGGCATATTTGGCGATGGTCCGTGCCGGGTCGAGCCGCCAGAATCCCGCCTGCAACGCCTCCATGGGAACGACGCCCAGCGCCTCGGAGGTCGGCTTGATCGCGGCCCATTGCGCGGCCATCGCGGCGCGCGCCTCTTCGCCATAGCCGCTGAAATGCCACGGCGCGGCGATGGCGGCGATCCCGGCCACCCTGCTGCGCGCCGCCGCCGCCATGGCCAGCGTGCCGCCCAGGCAATAGCCGACCAGCACCGGCGGTTCGGCAAATGTCGCGATCAGCGGCAGCAGAAAACACTCGACATGCCCCGCCACGTCGATGTCGCGATCCTTCGCGCCGGGCGTGCCCCAGTCGATCAGCCAGGGGTGGCAGCCCCGCTCGCGCAACCAGCGGATCAGCGAGCGGTCGCGGGACAGGTCCAGGATCGAGGCCGGGTTGATCAGCGAGGGGACGAACAGCACGGGCCGTCCCTGCCCTCCGGCGTCGCGCAACCGCACCCGTCCGCGCCGTCGCCGCACGGCCAGCGCGCGCATCGGCCGTTCGCGTTTCGCGGCCTGGAAACGCCGCAACCCCTCCATGGCGCGCGTCACCAGATCGGGATTTTCCGCGGCCTCGCTGCGCAACATCGCCAGGAACAGCGGCAAGGGGCGCGGACCATGTTGCGATGCGAAATCCATGACGTTAGGCTAGGTCAAAATCATAGAAGGCGGGGGTCCATGAAGAAGCAGGCAGCGGACGGCGTCGTGATCGTCAAGAAATATGCGAACCGGCGGCTCTACAACACCGAAACCTCCTCCTACATCACGCTCGACCATCTGGCGGCGATGATCCGGGCTGGGCGCGACTTCAAGGTGGTCGACGCCAAGACCGACGAGGACATCACCCATAATGTCCTGACCCAGATCATCATGGAAGAGGAAAGCCGGGGCGAGACGATGCTGCCGGTCAATTTCCTGCGCCAGCTGATCTCTATGTACGGCGACTCGATGCAGGCGGTGGTGCCCGGCTATCTGGAGGCGTCGATGGACAGCTTCCGTCGCAACCAGGAACAGTTCAAGTCGGCGGTCGAGGGCGCGTTCGCGGGCACGCCCTTCGCCGACATGGCCAAGCGGAACCTGGCGATGTTCGAGGCGGCGACGCAGGGGTTCAAGCCCGGTGCGCCCGCCCCTGCACCCGCGCCCGCCCCGGCGGCTCCCGCGGCGGGCAGGGACGAGGAAATGGCCGCGCTGAAGGCGGAGCTGGCGGCGCTGAAGGACAAGATCGAGAAGCTGGGGGAGTAAGCCCCGACCGCCGTTCAGCCTGAGCGTAGTCGAAGGCCATGCTGAAACGGTGACCGCCGCGCACCTTTCTCTTCCTTCCCTGCAAGGGGAGGGGAACCAGCGAAGCTGATGAAGGGGTGTCCCTGGTCGCGAGCGCGGCACCACCTCTCCAACCGGGACACCCCTCCGTCAGGCCTTCGGCCTGCCACCTCCCCTTGCGGGGGAGGAATGAAAAGGTGGCCTTCGACTTCGCTCAGGCTGAACGGAGGGGCGGGAGTCCCGAAACCCCTCCATTGAACCCGCGCCCACCCGCATCCATATCGCCGCGCATGAGCGGGAATGAACACGCCATGCCCAGCTGGCATGGCACGACGATTTGCTCGGTGCGCCGTGGCGGCCGGGTGGTGGTGGCCGGGGACGGTCAGGTTTCGATGGGCCAGACGGTCATGAAGCCCAATGCGCGGAAGGTCCGGCGCCTGGGCGACGGATCGGTCATCGGCGGCTTTGCGGGGGCGACGGCGGATGCCTTCACCCTGTTCGAGCGGCTGGAGGCCAAGCTGGAGCGGCATAACGGCCAGTTGCTGCGCGCGGCGGTCGAGCTCGCCAAGGACTGGCGGACCGACAAGTTCCTGCGCAACCTGGAGGCGATGATGATCGTCGCCGACAAGGACGTGACGCTGATCCTGACCGGCAATGGCGATGTGCTGGAGCCCGAGAACGGCATTTGCGCGATCGGGTCGGGCGGCAATTACGCGCTCGCGGCGGCGCGGGCGCTCGTCGACTATGAACAGGATGCCGAGACGATCGCGCGCAAGGCGATGGCGATCGCCGCCGATGTCTGCGTCTACACCAATGACCGCGTCACGCTCGAAGCCATCGACGGCGCGCAGTAATTTAGGGTTCCCATGAACGACCAGTTGACCCCCAAGGCGATCGTCGCCGCGCTCGACGCGCATATCATCGGCCAGGCCGACGCCAAGCGCGCGGTCGCCGTCGCGATGCGCAACCGCTGGCGTCGCCAGCGGCTGGGCGCGGATTTGCGTGACGAGGTGACGCCCAAGAACATCCTGATGATCGGCCCGACCGGATGCGGCAAGACCGAGATCAGCCGCCGTCTGGCCAAGCTGGCCGACGCGCCCTTCGTCAAGGTCGAGGCGACCAAGTTCACCGAGGTCGGCTATGTCGGCCGCGACGTCGAGCAGATCGCGCGCGATCTGGTCGAGGAGGCGATCCGGCTGGAAAAGGAACGCCGCCGGGTCGCGGTGAAGGACAAGGCGGAAGAGGCGGCGATGAACCGCCTGCTCGACGCGCTGGTCGGCAAGGATTCGAGCCAGGCGACGCGCGAGGCGTTCCGCCAGCGCTTCCGCGACGGCCATCTCGACCAGACCGAGATCGAGATCGAACTGGAACAGGCCCCGGCCATGCCGTTCGAGATTCCGGGTGCCGCGCCGCAGATGATCAACCTGTCCGAAATGATGGGCAAGGCGTTCGGCGGCGGCCAGCCGCTCAAGCGGCGCAAGCTGACGGTCGGCGCGGCCTGGACCAAGCTGGTCGAGGAAGAGGCGGACAAGCGGCTCGACCAGGACGAGGTCAGCCGCGCCGCGCTGGCGGACGCCGAGGCGAACGGGATCGTCTTCCTGGACGAGATCGACAAGATCGCGGTCAGCGATGTGCGCGGTGGCTCGGTCAGCCGCGAGGGCGTGCAGCGCGACCTGCTGCCGCTGATCGAGGGCACCACCGTCTCCACCAAATATGGTCCGATGAAGACCGACCATATCCTGTTCATCGCGTCCGGCGCCTTCCATGTTGCCAAGCCGTCCGACCTGCTGCCCGAGCTTCAGGGCCGGTTGCCGATCCGAGTCGAGCTGAAGGCGCTGACCGAGGGGGATTTCGTCGCGATCCTGTCGGATACCAAGGCGTCGCTGCCTGCGCAGTACAAGGCGCTGATCGGCACCGAGGGGGTGGACATTTCCTTCACCGAGGATGGAATCGCCGCGATCGCGCGCATCGCCGCCGAGGTGAATGCGCAGGTCGAGAATATCGGCGCGCGGCGCTTGCAGACGGTGATGGAGAAGCTGCTCGAGGATATCAGCTTCGAGGCGGAGGATCGCCAGGGCACGGTGCTGACGGTCGATGCGGCCTATGTCGACCAGCAGCTGTCGGCGGTGGCGCGCAATACCGATCTCAGCCGGTTCGTCCTGTGATCCCGGGGGGAGGGCTCGGTGAGACACCGTGGCCCTCACCCACCCCCTCCCGCTTGCGGGAGGGGCGAGCCAAGACCGTCATTGGCAGATAAATCGAACCCTCTGATCTTGCCGCTCCCCTCCCGCAGGCGGGAGGGGATGAGGGAGGGCAGGCCCCCAGGCGACACCGCCTATTTCTTCACCCGGTCATAGGGCACGAACCCGTCGAACACGCACCATTGCGACGGGATCGACATGCCCTGTTGCAGCACCCGGAACCGGTCGTTGCGGCAAATCTGCGAGCCCCAGCGTTCGACGATCAGCGTGTTGAACGGCTGGAGCCCCGGACATTGTCCGCGCACCTTGGCGCGCCACATGCGCTGGCCGCCGCCATTGATGACGATCGTGTCGTTGTCATAGATGGACGGCCCCGACATGGCGGTGGTGGTATCGACGCACTTGGCGGGCGGCCCCGCGACCCGGCCCGCAAAGGGATCGGACTTGGCCGCCACCAGGCTCAGCCCCAGCGCGACGAGCGGAAGGACGCGCCAGCGCATCACCGGGCCTTCCGATAGGGGGTGAATTCGCCGAAGCTGCAACTGCCGGTGAAGAAGCCCGATGCGCGGTCGACGGTCTGCGCGATATCGCCCGAGCAGAGCTGGCCCGTGGTGGTGCGCGTGACGAAGATGTTGTTGCCCTGTCCGCCGACCCCGTCGCAGCCGCCCGAGGTCTGGCTGACATATTTCAGATTGGGCGACACGGTATAGACGATGGTCGGGCCATAGGAGCGGACCTGCTGCGTCCGATACTGGCTGATGCATTGGGTCGGCGACCCCGGCGTCAGCCCGCGCAACGCCTTGTCCAGATCGGCCTTCTCGGTTTCGGCCCGTTGTTCGATCCGCGCCTTTTCCGCCGGGGTCAGCGTACAGCCCGCCAAGGCCACCGCCGGAACAAGCACCGAAAGCCATGTCGCGATACGCATCATTTCGTCTCCTTCGATCAGCGTCTCCCGTAGCTAGACGTTAACCTCTGAACGCATCCTTGGCTGCACGTCTCTCGGCCAATTCGTCGGCATCGACCGAACGCAGGAACGGGTTGGTGGCGCGCTCCAGCGCGATGGTCGTGGGGATGGTCGGCTCGCCCTGTTCGCGCATCGCTTCGACATCGGCCAGCCGGGCCGCGATCGCCGCATTGTCCGGCTCGACCGTGGCGGCGAAGCGCGCATTCGACAGCGTATATTCGTGTCCGCAATAGACCCGCGTATCCTCGGGCAGCGCGGCGAAGCGGCGCATATTGGCGTGCATCTGCGCCGCCGTCCCCTCGAACAACCGGCCGCATCCCATTGCGAACAGCGTGTCGCCGGTGAAGATCACCCCGCGATCGGCCAGGTGGAAGGCGATATGCCCCGCCGTATGCCCCGGCACCGACCAGATGACGGCCTGCGCATGGCCGACCGCGATCCCGTCGCCTTCCTCCAACAGCGTATCGAGCCCTGCGATCCGGTCCGCCTCCGCCGCCGGCCCCGCGACCGTCGCGCCCGCGGCGCGCAGCGCGGCCGCGCCGCCGACATGATCGGGATGCCAATGGGTCAGCCAGACCTGCCCGATCGTCCAGCCGCGCGCGGCGGCGGCGGCGGCCACCGGCCCGGCCTCGCCCGGATCGAGCGCCACGGTGTGCCCGGCATCGTGGATCAGCCAGGCATAGTTGTCGGACAGGACGGGGACTCGGACGATTTCCATGAACCGCGCCTTACCAGCTTCCGACATTGGGCATCGAGGCCCAAGGTTCGGTCGGGGGCAGCGCACCGTCCTGCAACAGCTCGATCGAGATGCCGTCGGGCGTCTTGACGAAGGCCATATGCCCGTCGCGCGGCGGGCGGTTGATCGTGATCCCGGCGTCCATCAGCCGCTGGCAGGTGTCGTAGATATTGTCGACGCGGTAGGCCAGATGCCCGAAATTACGACCGCCGCCATAGATTTCGGGGTCCCAATTATGGGTCAACTCGACCTCGGCGCGGCCTTCGTCCCCCGGCGCGGCCAGGAAGATCAGCGAGAAGCGGCCACGCTCATTGTCGATCCGCCGCACCTGTTTCAGCCCCAGCAGCTCGAAGAAGCGGATGCTGGCATCGGGATCGCTGACCCGGATCATGGTGTGAAGATAGCGCATCGTGTCTCCTGCCTGGGAATAGAGGGGCGGCGCACCGGTCGCGGGAGGCGATACCCGCCCCGACCGGATCACCGTCCTACCCGCAACGAATCCGTTCCACCTTGACCTGCGATAAGCGGCGTCAGCGGCTCTGGAACTGGGCCAGGGCCTTGGCGGTCAGGCTGCGGATCGGGCTGTCGGCGGGGGCCAGCCGCGCGGCCTCGCTCCACGCCTTGCGCGCACCCGCCTCGTCGCCGCTGGCGGCGGCGATATTGCCCGCCTCCAGCTGGACATTGGCATCGTCGGCGGAGCGGGCCAGCGCCTGGGCGATGTCCTTCTGCGCGCGCGACAGGTCGTTCATCCGCCGGGCCAGCGTCGCCGACAACAGCCAGGCGAGCGGGTCGCCGGGCACGTTGGTCAGCGCGGCATCCAGATCGACGCGCGCCGCCGCCATCTGACCGTCGGCGACCAGCGCGCGGGCGCGGTCGAGCTGCACCTCGCCGCGCGCGAAGCCGGTCAGTTCGCCCGCCCCCAGCGCGGCGTCGAGCGCGGCGCGCGCCTTGACGGCGTTGCCCGCCGCCAGCTGGGCATTGCCCGCCTGCGCCCAGTAATTGGCGGCGCGCACGTCATGCGCCGTCTCCGCCGCCCGCGCCGCCTGCTCGAAGGCGCTGGCCGCCGCCACCCAGTTGCGCTCGGTCGCATAGGCGAGCCCCAGGCATTGCTGTGCGAAGAATCCGCCCCCGGCCAGCTGCCATCGCGCCGCCTCCGCATGCGCCGTCCCCGGATCGCGTTCGGCCAGGGTGACGCAGCGTTGATAGCGCGCCTCGCGCGGGTCGGCGGGCAGGGCGGGCTTGGTCGCCCCAGAGGCGCCGGTCTGGGCCCCGGTCTGAACCAGCGCGGCGAGCGCGAGGGGGAGAAGGATCATAGACGGCTCAACACTTCCTCGACGCTCCGGATCAGCAGCGCGATGTCGGCCTCGCGCGACAGCCGATGATCGCCATCCTTGATGAGCAGTGTCTGCACATCGGCTGAACGGAACAGCCCGGCCAGATGCGCGGTGCGGTGCCACGGCACGTCGCTGTCCGCCATTCCCTGGAGCAGCCGGACGGGGCCATCGAACTCGATGGGGGCGAAGGTCAGCCGGTTCGCCTCGCCCGAAGACCAGAAGCGGCGGGTATAGAGGGTGGGCGCGGGGCCATAGGGGTTGGGCCGCTCCAGCCGCCCTTCCTGAAGGATCGCCATCTTCTCCTCGGGCGAGAAACCCCAGTCGGTGAAGTCGGGCGCGGGGGCGATGCCGACCAGCGCCTTGACCTGGGTCGGCCGGGCGCGCGCGGCCAGCAGCATCAGCCAGCCGCCCATCGACGATCCCACCAGCACGGCGGGGCCGGGCACCACCGTATCGAGCATCGCGATGACGTCGTCGCGCCAGTCCGCCAGCGCCTGATCCTCGAACGCCCCCTCCGACTCGCCGCAGCCGCCATAGTCGAAGCGCAGGAACGCCCGCCCGTTCGCCTTCGCCCATTGTTCGAGCGCCAGGGCCTTCGACCCCTGCATGTCCGAGGCATAGCCGGGCAGGAAGACGATCGCGGGCGCTTTGCCCGGCGTCCAATGATGGGCGAGCCTGGGGCGTGGCGGGGCGGGGGTGTCGGTCATGCGCGGGACTTAGGGGATGGAGGAAACAATGGAAACCCATGGGCTTATCCTCCCCTCCGTTCGGCCCGAGCGGAGGGGAGGGGGCTTCAGATCACATATTCCACGCTTTTCATCTGCGCCTGGGCCGCCTGGACCTTGCGACGCTTGGCGACCATCTCGGCGTGGAGCCGCGCGATGGTGTCGCTGCCGGTCGTGGTGCACAGCCCCGGCACCACCGCATGGACCAGCGCGCCCAGGCCGCCGGCGATCATGATCCCTCCGAACCGCGCCGCAACGCCGAAATGCTGGACATAGCTCTCGCCGACGCTTTCGGGATGCTCGGTAAACAGGCGGCGGAACATGACAGGCGTTCTCCTATGGCCGTTTGCGCTGATCCTATAATGGTGGTGGGGATTGGCCAAATGACGAAGGGGCGGCCCTTTACCGGCCCGCCAGCCGCTCCACCATGTCCTGCGCCAGCAGGCTGAGCGTATCGTCGCGCGCGCCCATCACCACGATCCGGTCGCCCGGCCGTGCCTCCGCGACCAGCGCCTCGGCGGCCTCCGCCCGGTCGGCGATGTGGCGGGCATCGACGCCGCGCGCGCGCAGGTCGGCGACGATGTCGGCGCTCGTCACCTCGCGCGCGACCGTGCCGCCGAAATAGGCCGGGTCGGGCAGCGCCAGCACGTCGCCGGGCTTCATCCGCGCGGCGATGCTGTCGACCAGTTCGCGGCGCATGACCTTCAGCGGGCCATAGCCATGCGGCTGGAACAGGATCAGCAACCGGCCCGGAAAGGCGTGGAGCGTGTCCAGCGTGGCGGCGATCTTGTCGGGGTTGTGGCCGAAATCGTCGATCACGGTCACGCCGCCCGCCTCGCCGACCTTCTCGAACCGGCGCTTGAGCCCGGTGAATCGCTCGACCGCGCGGATCGCGTCGATCAGGGGCACCCCCGCCGCCACGCTCGCGCCGATCGCCGCCAGCGCGTTGGAGACATTGTGGCGGCCCGGCACCGACAGCCGGACATGATAGCCAGCCCCCCCCGTGATCAGGTCGAAGCCGATCGCAAAGGGTTCGGGCTTCAGCGCCTCGGCCACCAGATCGCCCGCCCCCTCGACCGCGAAGGTGGTCAGGTTGGGGATGTCCGCCAGCAGCGCCGCCGTCTCGGCATCGCCCGCATTGGCGACGACATGGCGCGCGCGCCTGGCAAAGCCGCCGAACAGGTCGCGCAATTCCTCCAGCGACTTGTGGTCCAGGCTGACATTGTTCAGCACCGCGATGGCGGGGTCGTAAAAGGCGATCGAGCCGTCGCTTTCGTCCACTTCGCTGACGAAAGCCTCGCCGCCGCCGACCAGCGCGCTGGCGAAGGGGCTGTCGGGCGAGACGAAATCCTTCATCACCGCGCCGTTCATCGCGGTCGGGTCGCGCCCCGTCTCGTGCAGGATGAAGGCGATCATGCCGGTGACGGTCGATTTTCCGCTGGTTCCCGCGACGCCGATGGGCAGCGCGCTGTCGTTGAACAGCCCCGCCAGCATCCGCGCCCGGGTCTCGCGCGCGCAGCCCAGTCGGTTGGCGGCGACGATGTCGGGCACCGTCTCTTCCACCGCGGCCGAGGCGATCACCAGCTGGTCGGCCGACACCACCCCCGACCCGTCCTGCGGGAACAGCGCGATGCCCGCCCGGCGCAGCGCGTCGAACTTGGCCGCGACCCGGCCCTGGTCGAGCCCCCGGTCGGAGCCCGAAACCGCCCAGCCGCGGGCGCGCAGGATCATGGCGAGCGGCATCATGCCCGATCCGCCGATGCCCACCAGAAAACAGGAATTGCCGTTGTCCATGGCGTCACGCTATCGGCGAGATGGCGGTGCAGGGCAATGCCCGGCCGGACGAGCGACTGGAGGGACGCAGGACATGAAGATCGGAATCCTCGCCCCGGCCAGCATCGGCAACCCCGCCGCCGAGGCGCCGGTCAGCGCCTTCGCCGCGATCGCCTATCCGGACGTCGACCTGATCTTCCACCCGCAATGCTATGAACAGGACGGGCATTTCGCCGGGTCCGACGAACGCCGCGCCTCGGCCTTTCTCGAATTCGCCAACGATCCCGGCATCGACGCGATCTGGTTCCTGCGCGGCGGTTACGGATCGAACCGCATCCTGTCGCGGGTCATGCCCCATCTGAACGCGGCGGCGGGGCACAAGACCTATATCGGCTATTCCGATCTCGGCTTCGTGCTGGCCGCGCTCTATGCCCGGCGGATCGGGCGGCCGGTGCACGGACCGATGGCGAGCGACATCAGGCGCCAGCATGGCGACGTGACGGTGGCGCGTTCGCTCGGCTGGCTGACCGGCGGCGACCGGCAGGGGCTGGAGCCCGGCCTGGACGGACGCCCGGCGGCGGCGTTCAACCTGTCGATTCTTCACGCCCTGATCGGCACGCCCTGGCTTCCCGACCTGACCGACCATGTCCTCATCGTCGAGGAAGTGTCCGAGCATATGTATGCGATCGACCGGATGCTGTTCACCATGGCCAACGCCACCCAATTGAAGGGCGTGGCGGGCGTCCGGCTGGGCGCGGTCAGCAATGTGCAGGAAAATGAACCGGAATGGGGCGAGACGCTGGAGTTCATGATCCAGCGCTGGTGCACCGACATGGGTGTGCCCTATCTGGGGCGGGCACGGGTCGGGCACACCCAGGACAATCACCTGGTGCCGTTCGGAATCGTGTGACGCCATAAAAAGGGAGGTCTGACGTGAAGGCAACGACGGTCGGAATGCTGATGCTGCTATCGGCAAGCGGAGCCATCGCGCAGACGACGGAGCCGCCCCAGATCCGGGTCTCGGGCACCGGCACGGCCAAGACGTTGCCCGACCGCGCCACGGTCGGGTATCGCGTGCGGGGCGAGGGTGCGACCTCGGATGAAGCGACCGCCAGGCTGCGCGACACTGCGAAGGCCATTCGCACCGGTGTCGAGGGATTGCTGCGCGGCGACATGGAGCTTCATTCGACCGATTTCGACATCGTGCCCGTCCGCTCGCGCGAATGCACGCAGAACGGCTATGGCCAGGCGCAGCTCTCGACGGGGCCCTGCGCGATCCTGGGCTATGTCGCGACCATGCCGGTGTCGATCGATACGCCGCGCATCAAGGACGCGGGAACGCTTGTCGGCTTGATCGGGCGCCTGGGTGGCCTCGACGCCGGCTTGCAGCGTTTCTGGCTGAAGGATGACAGGGCGGCGCGGCAACAGGCGATGCAAGCCGCGCTGGCCAGCGCCAAGGCACAGGCCCGGTTGATCGCCGAAAGCTCGGGCGCCAAACTCGGTGCGCTGCTGCGTGTTCAGGATGGGAGCTTTGCCGACACGACGATCATCGTGTCCGCGGCTCGCGCGGACGAGGCACCCCCACCGCCGCCGCCTCCGCCGCCCGCGCCCGAGGCCATCCGGGTCGATCTGGCCCCCATGCCGATTTCGACCAACGTCAATGTCGTGGTGGCGTACGCTATCGATCAATGAGGCTGCGTTCGGTGGGTGATATGGATAGGATGTCACCCACCGTCCGGTTGCAATTGGATGGTCCCATCCCTGATACGGATAATGATATGGATCAAAATGGTCACCTGGAGTGCCGCTTCGTTCCATAAACCAGATCGTGATTTCCGTCTTATGCAGAATAATATTATCCATTCGCTTTTAGAAAATTGATTGGACTTAATATCGTCTTTGAGCTGCGGGGGCGCAGTAGGAGAGATACGATGGCCAATAGCAATGGCGGCGGCGGCCGCGAGAACAATCCGGGCAACTTCGCCAACGATCGCGAAAAGGCCTCCGAAGCCGGTCGCAAGGGCGGCCAGGAGAGCGGCGGCAACTTCAAGAACGATCCGGAGCGCGCCGCCGAGGCGGGGTCGAAGGGCGGACAAGCCAGCCATGGCGGCGGCGGCCAGGGTAGCTGACGCTTCGACGCGCCAATTGAGGGCGGCGGTGGAGTCGGATCACCGCCGCCCTTTTTCTTGTGAAAAACCTGGGATGTGGAGGCTGTTAACTATTCGCGGATAGCCTAAGGATATGGAAATGCGCAAAATCTGTAGCGGATGCCGGGACGGTATCGATTTCGACATCCCGTTCACGATGGCATTCCAGCCGATCGTCGACACGATGACCGGACTTCCCTTTGCCTATGAGGCGCTGATCCGTGGGCTGGAGGGCGAGGGGGCTTATAGCGTGCTGTCGCAGGTGACCCAGGCCAATCGCTATTCCTTCGACCAGGCCTGTCGGGTCAAGGCGATCGAGACTGCGATGGCGGCGGGGATCATGGACGGCGATGCGCGGCTGTCGATCAACTTCCTGCCCAATGCCGTCTATTCGCCGATGGCCTGTATCCAGCTGACCCTGCGCACCGCCCAGGCCGAAGGCTTGCCGATCGACCGGCTGATCTTCGAATTCACCGAAAACGAGGAGATGGGCTCGCCCGAGCATGTCGGCGGGATCATCGACACCTATAAGCAGATCGGCTTTTCGGTCGCGATCGACGATTTCGGCGCGGGTCACTCGGGGCTCGACCGCTTCGTCCGCTTCCGGCCCGACGAGGTGAAGCTCGACATGGAACTGGTCCGCGACATCGACACCGATCCCCGCCGCCGCGCCATCGTGCGCGCGATGGTCGGCATGTGCGCCGAACTCGACACGCTGCTGATCGCCGAGGGGATCGAAACCGCCGCCGAGGCCGGGGCCTTGCGGGATCTGGGCGTGCGCTATCATCAGGGTTACTGGTATGCGCGCCCCGCGCTGGAGATGCTGCCCGGGGTTCAGGGACGGGCCTGAGCCACCCCATATACGCCGCCGGGATTCTTCCCTATAGAGCCGCGCTGTGCCCGCCGATCCCGCGCAGGCGCATCATCCGAACCTATCGAAGAGAGTTGTTCCATGTCCGCGATGTTCCGTATCACGCTGCCCGACGGTTCCGTCCGTGAGGTCGCGCCCGGAACTACCCCCGCGGACATCGCCGCCGCGATCGGGCCGGGTCTGGCCAAGGCGGCGATCGCCGCGCGCGTCGATGGCGAGCTGCGCGACATCATGCGCCCGTTCGAGGGTGACTCCGCGCTGGCGCTGGTGACCGCGAAGGACGAGGCCGATGCGCTCGAACTCGCGCGCCACGATTATGCGCATGTGCTGGCCGAGGCGGTGCAGGCGCTGTTCCCCGGCACGCAGATCACCTTCGGTCCCGCGACCGATGACGGCTTCTATTACGACTTCGCGCCCCCCAAGGTTGATGGTCGGGATCGCCCCTTCACCGAGGAGGACCTGCCCGCGATCGAAGCCGAAATGCGCAAGATCATCGCGCGAGACGAGCCGCTGATCCGCGAGGTCTGGACTCGCGAGCAGCTGATCGAACGCTGGACCGCGCAGGGCGAGACGTTCAAGGCGCAGTGGGCCGCCGAGCTGCCCGATGACGAGGAACTGACCGTCTATCGCGCTGGCAAGGGCGAGGATGCCTGGCTCGACATGTGCCGGGGACCGCATCTGGCTTCGACCGGCAAGCTCGATCCCAACGCCTTCAAGCTGACCCGCGTGTCGGGCGCCTATTGGCGCGGTGACCAGAAGAACGCGATGCTCAGCCGCATCTACGGCACCGGCTGGCTCAACAAGAAGCAGCTCGCCGAGCATCTGACGCGCCTGGAGGAAGCTGCCAAGCGCGACCATCGCAAGCTGGGCAACGAGATGGACCTGTTCCACCTCCAGCAGGAGGCGCATGGCTCGGTCTTCTGGCATCCCAAGGGCTATCGCATCTGGCGCGAGCTGGAGGCCTATATGCGCCGTGCGATCGACTCGACCGGCTATCGCGAGGTCAAGACGCCGCAGGTGATGGACGCGCGCCAGTGGGAGCAGTCGGGCCATTGGGGCAAGTATCGCGAGAATATGTTCGTCATCCCCGACGAGGTGCCGAACACCGAGGACGAGGGCCCGCTGGTCTCGGACGATGCGCAGTGGATGGCGCTGAAGCCGATGAACTGCCCGGCGCACGTCCTGATCTTTCGCCAGGGGATCAAGTCCTATCGCGACCTGCCGCTGCGCCTTTATGAGAATGGCTGCTGCCACCGCAACGAGCCGCATGGCGCGCTCCACGGCCTGATGCGCGTGCGCCAGTTTACCCAGGACGACGCGCATATCTTCTGCCGCGAGGACCAGATCGTCGAGGAAGTCCGCGCCTTTTGCGAACTGGCGGACCGGATCTACAAGGATTTCGGCTTCACCTATTCGATCAAGCTGGCGCTGCGTCCCGAAAAGCGTTTCGGCACCGAGGAAATGTGGGACCAGGCCGAAGAGGAACTGCGCAATGCGGTCGTCGCGGCGGGACTCGCGACCGAGCAATATGGCTGGGAAGAGCTGCCGGGCGAGGGCGCCTTTTATGCGCCCAAGCTGGAATGGCATCTGACCGACGCGATCGGCCGGACCTGGCAGGTCGGCACCATCCAGTCGGACCGGGTCCTGCCCGAGCGACTCGACGCGTCGTATATCGGCGAGGATGGCGAGCGGCACCGCCCGATCATGCTCCACCGCGCGATCTTCGGCTCCTATGAGCGGTTCATCGGCATCCTGATCGAGCATTATGCGGGCCGCTTCCCCGTCTGGCTCGCGCCCGTCCAGGCGGTGGTCGCGACCATCGTGTCGGATGCCGACGGCTATGCCGAGGAGGCGGCGGCCAAGCTGGCGGCGGCGGGCATCCGGGTCGAGACCGATCTGCGCAACGAGAAGATCAACTACAAGGTGCGCGAGCACTCGGTCGCCAAGGTCCCCGTGCTGCTGGTCGTCGGCAAGCGCGAGGCCGAGGAGGGCAAGGTCGCCGTCCGCCGTCTGGGGTCCCAGGCGCAGGAGGTGATGACGCTGGACGAGGCCATCGCCATGCTGCGCGATGAGGCGACTCCGCCCGATCTGCGCGGCTGAAACATTACGGGTTGAACGAAAGGGCGGGGCGTTTGTCTCGCCCTTTCAAATTTGTGCCCGATCGCTTATATTAGACTTGTAATTGCCACAGGAGAAATACCCATACGTCCTCCCATGATGCGCCGTCCGATGCAGGCGCCGCCGATGAACGGTCCTCGGTTCAACGAGTGGATTCAAAGCCCCAAGGTTCGCGTGATCGACCATGAGGGCGAGAACCTTGGCGTGATGTACACGCGCGAGGCGATGGCGCAGGCCCAGGAGCTCGGCCTCGACCTGGTCGAAGTGTCGCCCAACGCCGATCCGCCCGTCGCCAAGTTCCTCGACGTCGGCAAATATAAGTACGAGGCGCAGAAGAAGGCGAACCTCGCCCGCAAGTCGCAGAAGACGCAGGAGATCAAGGAGATCAAGATGCGTCCGAATATCGACGACCATGATTACGACACCAAGATGAAGAAGGTGGTCGAATTCATCGGTGAGGGCGACAAGGTTAAGGTCACCATGCGCTTCCGCGGCCGCGAGCTGAGCCATGGTCAGCTGGGCATGAACGTGCTCCAGCGCGTCGCCGAGCAGGTGGCCGAGGTCGCCAAGGTCGAAGCCTATCCGCGCATGGAAGGCCGCCAGATGCTGATGGTGCTGGCACCGAAGTGACCCGGATCGACTCGGGGGCGTGAGCCCGCCGGGTGACGCGACGGTTCTGAAACCCCTGGTGGCCCGATGGGCCGCCGGGGGTTTTCGTTTTCGGGGTCGCGCGGAGGACGCGGAGCCATGGGGCCAGGGCGGAATGACATGGGATCGACCCATCCCTGCTCCGAAGGGGAGGGGCCGGAGGTATGGCGTGTCCGCAAGCGTACGGTTCGCGGCGAGGCCCCCCCCCAACCCCTCCCCTTCAGGGGAGGGGCTCGCTGCTTCAATGCAATGCCGTCATGGTTTTCGCGAGCGGGCGGCATCGCACGACCTCCCACCCTCCGTTCAACTTGAGCGCAGTCGAAGGCCACGGAAATCGGGCCGGGCCTGATCGGGATAGGAAGGCGAGAGGCGAAGGCGGGGCGTGCACTTCGACTTCGCTCAGTGCGAACGGCTGTCGGGATGTGAGATAGCGGGCGGGCGGCATCGCACGACCTCCCACCCTCCGTTCAGCCTGAGCGCAGTCGAAGGCCACGGGAATCGGGCCAGGTCTGGTCGCGATGGCAAGGCGAGAGGCGAAGGCAGAGCGTGCACTCAGATTCCACTCAGTGCGAACGGATGCGGGGATATGGGCGGAGGCTCAACCCGTCACTTGCCCGCAGCCCTTTTCACCAAAGAAAGGAAATTGCCGCTCACCCAAACCGGCCTCTGCGCGAACCTCCGTTCGCTCAGGCGGGCCGGAGGAATATCACGCCGCCACCTCCAGCACTTCCCCCGCCGCTGCGCCGAGCAGCCTTTTCTCCAGCGTCTTCAGCCGCCCGCCATTGGTGATCCGGTCGCCCGTCAGGTCGGTCAGGTAGAAGACGTCGACCGCGCGCTCGCCATAGGTGGCGACATGCGCCGAGTGGATCGTCACCTTCGACTGGAACAGCGCATGGGCGAGCTGGTTGAGCAGCGCCGGGCGGTCGCGCGCATGGACCTCGACCACGGTGAAGCGGTTGGAGGCGCGGTTGTCGATCAGGACATTGGGGGCGATCGGGAAGGCGTCCGCGCGCGGACGGACTGAGGGCTTGGCGACCAGCCGGTCGGCCAGCTTGCTGCGATTGGCCAGCGCATCCTCGATCGCACGGCGCAGGCGGCCCAGCTGGCCCGGATCGTCGAAGGGACGGCCCAGCGGGTCCTGCACCAGGAAATTGTCGATCGCCATGCCGTCGCGCGTGGTGTGGATGCGCGCGTCGATGATGTTGCCGCCCGCGACATGGATTGCTCCCGCGATGCGGTAGAACAGCCCTGGATGGTCGGCGGCATAGATGGAGACCAAGGTCGCGCCGCGCTCGCCATAAACCTGCGCATCGATCGACAGCTGCGCATCGCCCGCCGCCGCCATCTGGCGTGCATTATGCGCCAGCACATCCTCGGGCTCGGCGATCCAATAGGCTTCGGGCAGGCGGCGGACATGCGCGGCGAACTGCGCCTCGGGCCAGCCCAGCGTCTCGCGCAGCCGTTCCTGCTTGGCCGTGATCCGCTCGCCCCGGCCACGCTGCTTGTGGCCGAGCCGCAGCACCTCCTCGGCGGCGTCGTAGAGATCGGCGAGCAACTGGCGCTTCCACCCGTTCCACGTCCCCGGCCCGACCGCGCGGATGTCGACGATGGTCAGCAGGAGCAGCAGGCGCAGCCGCTCGGGGCTCTGCACCGTTTCGCAAAAGTCGAGGATCGTCTTGAAGTCGGACAGGTCGCGCTTGAACGCGGTCGCCGACATCAGCAGATGCCAGCGGACCAGCCACGCCACCGTCTCGGTCTCGGCCTCGCTCAGCCCCAGCCGGGGGCAGAGCCGCTCGGCGACTTCGGCGCCCAGGATCGAATGGTCGCCGCCCCGCCCCTTGGCGATGTCGTGGAGCAGCACCGCGACATAGAGGACGCGCCGCGACACGATCTGGTCGATGATCGCCGAGGCGACAGGGTGTTCCTCGACCAGTTCCTGCCGCTCGATCTTCGCCAGCAGGCCCAGCGCGCGGATGGTGTGCTCGTCGACCGTGTAGTGATGGTACATGTCGAACTGCATCTGCGCGACGACGCGGCCGAAATCGGGCACGAAGCGGCCGAAGACCCCCGCCTCGTTCATCCAGCGCAGCACCAGTTCGGGGTCGTGGCGGCTGGTCAGCACGTCGAGGAACAGCGCATTGGCCCTGGGATCGCGGCGGATATCGTCGGCCAGCTTGGCATCGCGCGACGCGGCACGCATCGCCAGCGGATGGACCTCCAGCTCATAGCGGTCGGCGAGCTGGAAGATCTCGATCAGCCGGACCGGATCCTCCTGAAAGAAATCGTCACGCGGCAGGGCCAGCCGCCCGCGATCGAGGACGAAGCCGTTCAACCGGCGCGGTCGCCTGCGGATCGTGGGCAGGCCGAAGCGATGCCCGCGCGCCGCGAACCGCTCGTCCAGATGCGCCAGGAACGCGCCGGTCAGCGCGCCGACCGTCTTCACCTGGAGGAAATAGAGCTGCATGAACCGCTCGACCTTGGCCTTGCCGGGCCGGTCGGAGAAGCGCATCCGCTCGGCGATCTGGCGCTGCACGTCGAAGGTCAGCCGGTCCTCGGCGCGGCCCGTGATGGTGTGCAGGTGGCAGCGCACCGCCCACAGGAAATTGTCGGCGCGGTGGAATTGCCGATATTCCTCGCGGGTGAACAGCCCGCGCTCGATCAGGTCGGCGGCGCGGTCGACGTCATAGACGTACTTGCCGATCCAGAACAGCGCATGCAGGTCGCGCAGGCCGCCCTTGCCCTCCTTGACATTGGGTTCGACGACATAGCGGGTGTCGCCCATCTTGCGGTGGCGCAGGTCGCGCTCGGCCAGCTTGTCGGCGATGAACTGGCGGTGCGAGTCGGTCTGGATCTCGGACTTGAAGCGGCGCGAGGCCTCTTGATACAGCGCCTGGTCGCCGCACAGGAACCGCCCTTCGAGCAGCGCGGTGCGCACCGTCACGTCGGCGCGCGCCTGGCGGATCATCTCGTCGATCGAGCGGCTGGAATGGCCGACCTTCAGTCCCAGGTCCCAGAGCGAATAGAGCATCGATTCGATGACCTGCTCGGCATGCGGCGTCTGCTTGAAGGGCGTGAGGAAGCCGATATCGACGTCCGAATAGGGGGCCATCTCGCCCCGGCCATAGCCGCCCACCGCGATCAGGGTCAGCCGCTCACCCGCCGTGGGGTTGCTGAGCGGGTAGAGCGTCTCGGTGGTGAATTCGAACAGCAGCTTCAGCACCTGATCGGTCAGATAGGCCTGTGCGGCGGCCGCCTCCAGTCCGCGCGAGGGGTGAAGGGACAGCCGCCGCGCCACCTCCTGCCGCCCGGCGTCGAGCGCGGCGCGAAGGATCGGCGTGACCTGCGTCCGCCCTTCCGGCCCGGTTATGCCCAGCGCCGCCACCTGCTCGGCAAGGGCCCGGCGGTCGACGATGGCGCGGCGGTTGGGGAGGGATTCGAAACGGCTGTGCATGGGGCCTTCATAGGGACTGGTGATGAACAAATGGAGAGGGGCTTCGGCAGAAGCGGTGGGAATGCCCCTCCACCACCCGGCTGCGCCGGGCGGTCCCCCTCCCCAAGCCATGCTTGGGGAGGAATGATGTCGCCCAAATCCTCCCCAAGCCGTGCTTGGGGAGGGGGACCATGCGCAGCATGGTGGAGGGGCGCGGCCCGCTCTTTCCACCGGCCAAGATTCCCATGCTTGGGCCCGCCGCCCGACCATGATACCGCCGCGCCATGGCCGACCATCACGACATGCCCGCCCTGATCGCCGACATGGGCCGCCGCGCCCGCACCGCCGCGCAGACGCTGGCGCAGATGCCGACCGCCGCCAAGGCGCAGGCCCTGCGCGCCGCCGCGCAGGCGATCCGTCAGGACAGCCCGGCGATCCTGGCCGCCAATGCGCAGGATGTCGCGGCAGGCGCGGCGAACGGTCTGTCCCCGGCGATGCTCGACCGGCTGAAACTGGACGAGGAGCGGATCGCGGGCATCGTCGCGGGCGTCGAGGCGGTGGCGGGGCTTCCCGATCCGGTCGGCGAGCGGATCGACGAGCGGACCCGGCCCAACGGCCTGAACCTGTCGCGCATCCGCGTGCCGGTGGGGGTGATCGGCATCGTCTATGAAAGCCGTCCCAACGTCACGGTCGATGCCGCCGCGCTGTGCGCGATGGCGGGCAATGCCGCGATCCTGCGCGGGGGCTCGGAGGCGGTGCACAGCAATCGCGCGCTCCATGCCGCCTTCGCCCGTGGCTGGACGGCGGCGGGCGGTCCGGCGGACGCGGTTCAGCTGGTTCCTACGACCGACCGCGCGGCGGTGGGCGCGATGCTGGCGGCGGACGGGCTGATCGACCTGCTGATCCCGCGCGGCGGCAAGAGCCTGGTCGCGCGGGTCCAAGCGGAGGCGAAGGTGCCGGTGCTCGCGCATCTCGACGGGATCAACCATGTCTATGTCGACGGCTCGGCGGACCATGCGATGGCGACACGGATCGTGCGCGACGCCAAGATGCGCCGTACCGGCATTTGCGGCGCGATGGAGACGTTGCTGATCGACCGCGCCTATTGCCACGCCGCCGAGCTGGTCGCCGCGCTGATCGATGCGGGCTGTACGGTGCGCGGCGACGATGCGGTGCGCGAGATCGTCCCCGGCCTGGAGGCGGCGAGCGCGGAGGACTGGGACACCGAATATCTCGATGCGATCGCCAGCGTCGCGCTGGTCGACGGCGTGGCCGGCGCGATGGCGCATATCGCCGCGCACGGGTCGCACCATACCGATGCGATCGTGGCCGAGGACGAAGCCGTCGCCGAGCGGTTCCTGGCCGAAGTGGACAGCGCGATCGTGCTGTGGAACGCCTCGACCCAGTTCGCCGATGGCGGGGAGTTCGGGCTGGGGGCGGAGATCGGCATCGCGACGGGGCGGCTGCATGCGCGCGGGCCGGTCGCGCTCGAGGGGCTGACGACGTATAAATGGGTCGGCCGAGGCACGGGCCAGATTCGCGCCGACGCGCGGGGATGAGGATCGGACTGCTCGGCGGGTCGTTCAATCCCGCCCATCGGGGGCATCGGCGCATCTCGCTGGACGCCATGCGCGCTTTGGGGCTGGACGAGGTTTGGTGGCTGGTCTCGCCCGGCAATCCCCTGAAGGACGGGGCGGGGGACATGGCGCCCTTCGCCGCGCGGCTGGCCTCGGCCGAGCGGATGGCGCGTCGCGCGCCGATCCGGGCCAGCGCGATCGAGCGGGAATTGCACACCCGCTACACCCTCGACACCGTGCGCGCGATCACCCGGCGCTACCCCGGCCACGACTTCATCTGGCTGATGGGCGAGGACAATCTGCGGCAGTTTCACCGATGGCGCGGATGGCGATCGATTGCGCGCGCGATCCCGATTGCGGTTATCGGCCGTCCGGGGTACAATGCCGCCGCCCACGCGACACCCGCGCTGGGCTGGTTCAGGCGTTTCCAGAGGCGTCCGGGCCAGGCGAAGAACTGGACGATGTGGAGTTTGCCGGCCTTCGTGCTGCTGCGCTTCCGCCCCGACCCGACTTCCGCCACGGGCCTTCGGGCCCGCGATCCGGACTGGTTTCGGCATATGGGCCGAAACGTCCCCTGAACAGGAGCTAACTTGGCCACTTCCCCCCAATCGCCGCGTCCGTCCGATCCTGCCGAGGTGGAGGCGCTGCATCGCCTGATCCTCGCATCGCTCGACGACGACCAGGCGGTGGAGACGATTTCGATCCCGCTGGCGGGCAAGTCGTCGATCGCAGATTTCATGGTGATCGCCAGCGGTCGGTCGACCCGGCAGGTCGCGTCGATGGCGATGAAGCTCGCCGAGAAGATCAAGGCCGAGTTCGGCCGTTCGGTGCGGATCGAAGGCCTGCCGACCGCCGACTGGGTGCTGATCGACGCCAATGACGTCATCGTCCACCTGTTCCGGCCCGAGGTGCGGACCTTCTACAATCTCGAGCGGATGTGGGCGTTCGGCGATGCGCCGACTCCCCCCGCCAGTCCGGCCGACCGCAACCTCTGACGCCCAGGGGGTTCGCCCGTGCTGCTGCATATCGTCGCGCGCGGGCGAATCGGCCGTTCGCCCGAGGCCGAGCTGGTCGACCGTTATATCAAGCGGATCGGCTGGCCGACCCGGATCACCGAACTTCCTGACACCGGCGGGAAAATCCCTCCGCTGGAGGGGCAGGCGCGCCTCGTCCTGATGGACGAGAAGGGCGAGAACCTGACCTCGATGGACTTCGCGCGTCGGCTGGAGCGCTGGCGCGACGACGGCGTGCGCGAGTGCCGCTTCATGATCGGCGCGGCGGACGGGTTCGAGGATGCCGACCGCGCGCGGGCCGACCTGCTCATCTCCTATGGCCGCGCGACCTGGCCGCACATGATGGCGCGGGCGATGCTGGCCGAACAGCTTTTCCGCGCGACCAGCATCCTGGCCAACCACCCCTATCACCGCGAGGGATAGGCGTGGCCCGGCGGCATGCGACGCTGGCGCTGGCCGCTCTGGCGCTGCTCGGCGCGACCGACATCGCCGCCGACCAGCGTCGCCTGGCCGATGCGCGCGCGGGCGCGGCGGCGGCGCAGGCGCGCGCCCAGGCGCTGGAACGACAGGCGGATGCCGAACGCGATGCCGCCGCCATCGCCCAGGCGCGCGAGCGGGCCATGGCCGCACGCGTCGCGGCGGCCGAGGCGGAAGTGCGTGCGGCGCGCGCGCGGGTCGATCTGGTCGCGGGGCTGCTGGCGCAGCAACAGGCGCGGCTGGCGCGCGCGCAGGCGCCGCTCGCGCATCTGCTGGCGGCGATGCAGGGCATGGTGGCGCGCCCCCCCATCGCGGCGGTGGCGCAGCCCGGCTCGGTCGCCGATGTCGCGCATGTCCGCGCGGTCTTCGGCACCATCGCGCCGGTGATCGCGGAACGATCGGCGGTGGTGCGCGCCGAGCTGGCGACGACCCGCCGAATCCGGGCCCAGGCGGGGCTGGCGGCGCGGGCGCTGTCGGCGACCACCGCGAAATTGGAGAGTGAGCGTCAGGCGCTGGCCCGGCTGGAGGCGGTGCATCGCGGACGGGCCGACACGCTGGGGCGCGGGGCGGTGGACGAGGCCAATCGCGCGCTGGCGCTGGGCGAGGCGGCGCGCGACATCGTCGACCGCATGGCCGAGCGTGGCGAGGCGCAGGCGACGGCGGGCGAACTTCTGGCGCTGCCCGGTCCGGTGGCGCGGCCCCTGGCGCCGGGCGCGGCGGGACCGGCGATCCCGCCGGGCACCTATCGCCTGCCGGTCGCCGGACGGGTGGCGAGCGGCTTTGGCGAGATTTCGGATGCGGGGGTGCGCGCGCGCGGCATCACGCTGGCGACGGGGCCGCAGGCGCCGGTCGTCGCGCCGGCCGGGGGCGAGATCCGCTATGCCGGACCGTTTCGCGGCTATGGCGGGATCGTCATCGTGGATCATGGCGCGGGCTGGACCAGCCTCGTCACCGGGCTGAGCGGCATCGCGGTGCGGGTCGGACAGAAGGTCGCGGCGGGCGCGGTGCTCGGCCGGGCGGGCCAGGGGCGCGGGGGCATGGCGCCGCGCGTGACGGTGGAGCTTCGCCGCGACGGGCGGCCGATGGATATCACCGCGATCTTGGGGTGAGAGCCTTCTAATATAAATCTGACTGTTTGCTTTTACTTCCCAAAAAGATTGTTGATTTCATTATATTTTGCAACTGGCGAAAAGCTTGTCTCCTTTTTGCCAAGAGGCATTTGATATGCTAATAGGTGAATCAGAGATAATTATTGTTATAGTACTTAAACTGGCGCCATGCGATCAGGGATAGGAAATAATGATGAGACTTGTTCCTCACATATTTTATGTGATCGCGCTCTTTGCTTCCTCGCAGGCGCCCGCAATGAGTCTGATTAGTAGAGCAAATTGCGGAAACAACGAGTCGATCACATGGGACTGGACCCAGCAGACATACCCGGAGATTGGCGCATCTTCCCATCACGTATGGAATGGGGTGGAGCCGGATAATCATACGATATTTGATGTGAGAATGGGCGATAACGCTGCCAAGGCGATTGATTGGGGTGAAGGGATGGGGTCGCCTGGAGGTCCGTTTTGGACGGTCAGCGGCCTTCACCGGTGGACCGATGAATTTGGGGTCACCTTCTATGGCGACAGCTTTGCCATTGGGTGTAACCTGTAGGAGAGCGGGCCCCATGAAAGTGAAATCGGCAATGACGGCGGCATCCGTAGCAGCGATCCTACTCTGTCTGTTCAAATTTATTGGAATTGAGCGGGAATCCTCGAGGATCAATACTATCCAGGTGATTGAGGATTTTTCAAAGAATGAAAAGCTCTCTGCAGAAGAGGCGAGGGCTGGAATAAAGCGAATCGTAGAACGCGAAAAGCTCAGTGTATCTCAAGTGGAAGCCATGGTGGCTGAGTCCGTTCAGCGCATCAGGGATCTCAATCGCGCTGCGGCAGGGGGGCTTGAGCCCGGTGTTCATATTGTGTCTGTTGTTGGCGCCCCCGCGTTAAGCGTAACAAAAATCAAGGTGGTGCCAATAGGAGGCGTCATCGACATTGATAGAAATTTCAGTGCGGAGAAAGTTTTTAGAGGTCCAGAAAATTTGGTCAACGATAAGAATTCGTACATAGTGCCGTTGTCTGTAGTTGGTACGAATCTGGAGAGAGCGAAATTTGATGGTTATTATTATGATGGAAATTATTTAAGAGGTGATGCTTATGCGGAAACCGATAGGCTGAGGTCTTTGGAGAGGACGCCGAGCGGAAGGCGTGGCTGGTCTGGTATAACTCGCGTATTTTCAGATTATCCGGAAATAGGAAGGGTGATATTCAGGGAGTCCGATAACGTGGCGGCGGGCATTGTCGTTAGGGTGCCTCAAAACAGCATAAACACGTCGGTTGGTAGTTATCCTGCGACGTTGATCCGGCTTCAGGACGCAAGCGGAAAGTCGATGTCGGCGGTACAATGGTATGGTCCGGATGGGCGCACCAGCAGTCTGCATATCCGGCAGACAGATATTCATTCCGTAGCGGCGATGATGCACTTGGCGAATGATATCGTCAAAGCGATGAACTAATTTACGATCGGCCATCTCAATTAGGGAAATGGAACGATCCCGTTCATATCGGGGCAGGGCATTTGGTCGGGGGCGATGGCAGTTCGCCATTATGGGCGTTCGGTACAAGGAGAGTCCGGCATCCCACCGCTCACCCCCCGTTCAGCACGGTTGCGCTTTGATTGGGAACGGCTTCCCGCTACACAGGCGGTCCGCTTTTCTGGTCCAGGACCCTCGATGCCCCGTTTGCTGCCGAAACGTCCGCTTCTGACTGCTACTGCCATTGTCGGCGCGCTGGCCATGGTGCCGATCACGACCTCCGCGATGGCGGCGGTGGACAGCTCGACCGTGCGGCAGTTCGACCGGTTCCTCGACGTCTATAACCGGATCAAGGCCGATTATGTCGACAAGGTCGATGACGACACGCTGATCAAGGGCGCGATCCAGGGGATGCTGGCCGCGCTCGACCCGCATAGCAGCTATGTCGACGCGCTGGATTTCGACAATCTCAAGATCCAGACCGAGGGCAATTATGGCGGGCTGGGCCTGACCGTCTCGATGGAGGACGGCGCGATCAAGGTCATCGCGCCGCAGGAGGATACCCCGGCGGGCCGCGCAGGCATCAAGTCGGGCGACTATATCACCCATATCGACGGCAAGCTGGTCTATGGCCAGTCGCTGGACGAGGCGATCGGCCAGATGCGCGGCAAGCCCGGCACCAAGATCAGGCTGACCATCGTCCGCCCCGGCCGCGACAAGCCGCTGGAGCTGACCCTGACCCGCGAGGTCATCGTCCAGCGTCCGGTCAAGTGGGAGGTGAAGGGCGATGTCGGCTATATCAACATCAACACCTTCTCCGAAAACACCGGGGCCGACACGCGCGCCGCGATCATGGCGATCGACAAGGCGCTGGGCCACCGGCCGCTGGGCTATGTCGTCGACCTGCGCGACAATGGCGGCGGCCTGCTGACCCAGGCGATCGCGGTCAGCGACGCCTTCCTGGACCATGGCGAGATCGTGTCGCAGCGCGGCCGCGAGAAGTCCGACATCGAACGCTATTACGCCAAGCCCGGCGACGACGCGCATGGCCTGCCCGTGATCGTCCTGACCAATTCGGGGACCGCCTCGGCCTCCGAGATCGTTGCGGGCGCGCTTCAGGATCATCACCGCGCGCTGGTGATGGGCGAGCGCAGCTTCGGCAAGGGATCGGTCCAGACGCTGTTGCCGCTCGGTCCCGAAACCGCGCTGCGCCTGACCACCGCGCGCTATTACACCCCCTCGGGCCGGTCGGTGCAGGAGGGCGGGATCGAGCCGGACATCAAGGTGCCGCAGATTTCCGATCCCGATTACAAGACGCGGCCCGTCTTCCGCGAGGCCGATCTGCGCCGCCACCTGATCAACGAGGTGAAGGCCGACAATGCGATCCTGGAAGAGGATACCAAGACCGATCCGCGCTTCGCGATGACCCCCGATGCGCTCAAGAAGCAGGGGGTCGAGGACTTCCAGCTCTATTATGCGCTGAAGACCATCGCGCGACTGGGCGGGGCCGCGCAGGTCGCCGCCGCCACCAAGCCGCCAGTGAAGTGACATGACGACCCCGCGTACCCGCAACGAACGCCGCGCCAACTGGATCGCGCTCCTGCTACCCGCCGCCCTGCTGGCGGGGGCGTGGGGCAGCCAGCTGATCGGCGGGCTGTATCCGTGCGAGATGTGCCATTGGCAGCGCTGGCCGCATTATGCCGCGCTGGTGCCCGCGCTGCTCGCCTTTGTCGTGCCCCAGCGCAGCATCCGGGGATCGCTTGTCATCCTTGCCGCGTTGTTGATCGCGGTGTCGGGGGCGATTGGTGTCGCGCATGCCGGGGTCGAATATGGCTGGTGGCAGGGCTTCACCGCCTGCACCTCGACGGTGGACTTGAACGGATTGAGCGCGACCGACCGGTTGAATGCGATCATGCATGCGCCGGTCATCCGCTGCGACGTGGCGCAATGGACGCTGGGCGGCATTTCGCTGGCCGGGTTCAACGCGATCTTCTCGCTGGGCGGCGCGGCGGCGATCCTGATGTTGATGAGGAAGGCGCGATGAGCCAGCTTCGCTGGATGCCGGGCGACCGGCGCGAACCGATGAAGGCGATGGTCCGGGTGGACCAGGCCGGGGAATATGGCGCGACCCGCATCTATGCGGGGCAGCTGGCGGTGCTGGGCGACCGGCATCCCTTTGCCCGCGCCATTCACCATATGGCCGAGCAGGAGGAGCGCCACCGCGCCTTTTTCGACCGGATGATCGCCGAGCGCCGGGTGCGGCCGACGCTGTTCCAGCCCTTCTGGGACAAGGCGGGCTTCGCGCTGGGCGCGATCACGGCGGCGATCGGGCCCAAGGCGGCGATGGCGTGCACCGCGGCGGTCGAGACCGAGATTGACAAACATTATCAGGACCAGCTCGACCAGCTGGGCGACAGCGACCCCGAACTGTCCGAGGCGATTGCCGATTTCCAGGCCGAGGAACTGGAGCATCGCGACCATGCGCTGGGCGCGGGCGCGGAGGAGGCGATTGCCTATCCGGTGCTGTACGGATTGATCCGGGCGGGCTGCAAGGTCGCGATCGCGGCGGCCAAGCGGATCTGACACGGGGTGAGCGGGAGAGAGGATATGGTCGAGCGGACGTGGCGCAGGGCGATCCTGGCGGGGCTGGGCGTGATCGCGGCGGCGAGCCCGGTCGCGGCCCAGCAGGCTCCCGTCCGGCAGACCCCAATCCAGCCGATTCCGATCCAGCAGGCTCCGGTCCAACCGGTCGCCGCGCCCGGTGCGGTTAAGCCCAAGCCTGCCCAGGCGCCGGGAGAGGTGTCGCGCAACGCGCCGATCAACGGCGTGCTGACCCTGTTCGGCAACGAACGCTGCCCCACCGACAATAACGGCAATGAGATCGTCGTCTGCGTCCGCCGCAGCGCGCAGGAACAGTTCCGCGTGCCCAAGGAGCTTCGCGAGCTCCAGGTGACACCCGAAAACGAAAGCTGGGCGGTCCGCGCGACCGGCACCACCAACGAAGGCGTCGGCGTCAACAGCATCGGCAGCTGCTCGGCGGTCGGCGCGGGCGGCGCGACCGGCTGCTTTGCCCAGCGCGTCCGCGAGAATCGCGCCGCCAATGCCGACCGCAAGCGCGAGGCCAGCGTCCCCTAGGGCCGATCGACATTCGGCGACACCTTTCCGTCCCTCGCCCCTCGCAGAGGGGAGAGGGTTGCGCAGACTAGGCCTTTGCGAGAGCAAAGGCTTAGTCGGAGCTGGGTGAGGGGTGAGCGCTCGCGAAGCGAGCGCGCGAGCCTTTGGGCTCGCTGTACCCCTCACCCAAGCTGCGCTAGCCAGCAGGCTGGCAAGCTTCGCTTCCCCTCTCCCCTGACCAGGGGAGAGGGGAAGAAGAAGCAATAGTAAATGTCGATCCGCCGTAATCCTCCCCGGCACGGGGAAGGCGGATATAGTCGCTACACCACGCCCGCCAGGGCCAATATCCGCTCCGCCTCGATCAGATGGAGCCGCTCGACCATCTGCCCATCCAGCCGGATCGCGCCCAGCGCCGCCTGGTCGGGTTCGGCAAAGGCGGTGACGATCCGCCGGGCCCAGGCGATCTCAGCCTCGTCGGGGCCGAAGCCGCGATGGGCGGCGTCGATCTGGTTGGGGTGGATCAGCGTCTTGCCGTCAAACCCCAGCCGCCGCCCCTCGGCGCATTCCGCCGCCAGCCGTTCGGGCGCATCGAGCGCGTTGCACACCCCGTCGAGCGCAATCATCCCGCCCGCGCGGGCCGCCACGACGATCTGCACCCGCAGCGGCAGCAAGGCCTCGGACGGCGGCGGCGCGGGCAGGCGCATCTCCTTGGCGAGATCGTTGGTGCCCGCCACCAGCGCGGTCAGCCCGACCTCGCGCGCGGCCTGCGCGATCGCGCCCAGCGACAGGATGCCCCGGCACGTCTCGATCATCGCCCAGAGCGGCACGCCCGGCCCCAGCGCCGCCCGCGCCCATGCCAGGGTCGGAACGTCATCGACCTTCGGGATCAGCACCGCCGCCGGACGCACGGCGGCGAGCGCGGCGAGATCGTCCGCCGCCCAGCGGGTGTCGAGCCCGTTGGTCCGCACCACCAGCAGCCTGTCCCCAAAGCCTCCCTCGCGCACCGCGGTCACCGCCGCCTCGCGCCCGGCCGCCTTGGCATCGGGGGCGACCGCATCCTCCAGGTCGAGAATCACCGCATCGCTGTCGAGCGTCCGCGCCTTGGCGATGGCGCGAGGATTGGAGGCGGGAAGGAACAGGGCGCTGCGCAGGGTCATGGCACGAGCATAGACGCGAGCGGGCGCCGCCGTCACGCCTCTGGTAAATCGCCATTTCGTCTCCATAGTGGGACGGTCGCGAAAACCGATTCCACCATCTTCGCAAAGGGACGTGGAGGCGGCAGGGGGATCGAAGGGGGATGATCGTGGAGACGACCGCGCTGTTGCTTCTGGGGCTGACGCTTCTGTTGCGCTGTTGCCCGAGCTTGCCGATAAGCCGCTGGCTGGCGCGCCTGCTGGTCGAGGCCCCGGCGCGGCAATTGAATCGGGTCCGGCCGGGGCATTGGGCGACGATCGCGCTGGGGGTGGCGCTGATCGGGTTCGCCATCTGGTTCGAGATCGATGAGATCCGCATGCTCGGCGGGGCGGCGGGGTCGATGGGCGATCTGGTGATGATCGTCTCGACGATCGAATGGGGCGGGCTGGTCGAACTGACCATGGCCACGGTCCTGTCCTCCTCGGTGCTGGCGCGCTGGCCGGTCTTCCGCCGCTGGGGGCGGCAAATGTCCGCGAGCCGGGCGGCGCGCCCGCGCCGGACGGAGCGGCCCGCGAATGACAGCGACGACGGCGAGGGACGACGACTCGCGGCCTGACCATGCGGGGGCGGAACGAAAGCATGAGGCCGCCGTTCACCGTCTGAATGCTCCGCGATCCGCGCCTAGCCCGATTTTCCGCGCGTTTTGCGTGCCTTGGCCTGTGCGCTGTCCTGACCGCCTGCGAGCCGGGCATATTGAACCCGGCCGGGCCGATCGCGGCGGGCGAGCGCAGCATCTTCTTCAATGCGCTGGCGGTGATGCTGGCCATCGTCGTGCCGGTGATCGTGCTGGCCTTCGCCTTTGGCTGGTGGTTCCGGGCGGACAACGCGCGGGCCAAGCATTTGCCCGAATGGGCCTATTCGGGGCGACTGGAATTGCTGGTCTGGTCGATCCCGGCGCTGGCCATCATGTTCCTGGGCGGCATCGCCTGGATCGGCAGCCACGATCTCGACCCGCCCAGGCCGATCGCCTCCCGGGCAAGGCCGATGACGGTCGAGGTCGTCGCGACCGACTGGAAATGGCTGTTCCTCTATCCCGAACAGGGGATCGCCACGATCAACCGGCTGGTCGTGCCGGTCGGCACGCCCGTCAAGTTCCGCATCACCTCGGCGGGCGTCATGAACAGCTTCTTCGTGCCGCAGCTGGGCAGCCAGATCTATGCCATGTCGGGAATGGACTCGACGCTTCACCTGCGCGCCGACAAGGCGGGGCGGTATCGCGGGCTGTCGGCGCATTATAGCGGGGAGGGCTTTGCCGACATGGACTTCTTCGTCGATGCGGTGCCGCAGGCGGCGTTCGACCGCTTCGTCGCGACCGCCAGGGCGGGGCGGGGCAAGACGCTCGACTGGAACGAGTTCGTGGCGATGGCGCATCCCAGCCGCAATGTCCGCCCCGCCAGCTATCCCCGGCTTCAACCGGGCCTTTACGACCAGATCGTGATGCGCAACGGCGCGCCCGAGGGCGACCGGGCCGAGGATGGGCGCGAGCAATGAGCCTGACCGGCAAGCTGGGCTGGGATTCGATCCCGTTCCACGAACCGCTGCCCCTGGTGTCGGCCGGGGTGATCGGCGCGGTCCTGTTGGGCGTCTTCATCTGGGTCTGGCGGCGCGGGGCTCTGCCCTATCTGTGGAGCGAGTGGATCACCAGCGTCGACCATAAGCGGATCGGCGTGATGTACTGCCTGCTGGCGGGCGTGATGCTGTTGCGCGGCTTTTCCGACGCGCTGTTGATGCGGTCGCAACAGGCGATCGCGTACGGCAATGAGGGCTATCTGCCGCCGGACCATTACGACCAGATCTTCTCGGCGCATGGCACGATCATGATCTTCTTCGTGGCGATGCCGTTCATGATCGGGCTGATGAACTTCGTCGTGCCGTTGCAGCTCGGCGTGCGCGACGTGGCCTTTCCGACGCTCAATTCGGTCAGCTTCTGGCTGACGTGCAGCGGCGCGCTGCTGATCAATATGAGCCTGGTGATCGGCGAATTCGCCAAGACCGGCTGGCTGGTCTATCCGCCGCTGTCCGAATTGCGTTTTTCCCCCGGCGTCGGCGTCGATTATTATCTGTGGGCGCTGCAAATATCGGGGATGGGGACGCTGCTGTCCGGCGTGAACCTCGTCACCACCATATTGAAGATGCGCGCGCCGGGCATGGGCTATAGCCGGATGCCGATGTTCACCTGGACCTCGCTGGCCTCCAACCTGCTGATCGTCGCGGCCTTTCCGGTGCTGACCGCGTGTCTGGGGATGCTGATCCTCGACCGTTATCTGGGCTTCCACTTCTTCACGCCCGAGGCGGGCGGCAACCAGATGATGTTCGTCAATCTCATCTGGGCCTGGGGCCATCCGGAAGTCTATATCCTGATCCTGCCCGCCTTCGGCGTGTTTTCCGAGATCATCTCGACCTTCTCGTCCAAGCCGCTGTTCGGTTATCGGTCGATGGTCATCGCGACCATGGTGATCTGCATCCTGTCCTTCATGGTCTGGCTGCACCATTTCTTCACCATGGGGGCGGGGGCCGATGTGAACGGTTTCTTCGGCATCACCACGATGATCATCGCGGTGCCGACGGGGGTGAAGGTCTTCAACTGGCTGTTCACCATGTATGGCGGGCGCATCCGCTATACGTCGATGATGCTGTGGTCGATCGGGTTCATCGTGACCTTCGTGATCGGCGGCATGACCGGGGTGATGCTGGCCGTGCCCCCGGCCGACTTCGTCCTGCACAACTCGCTGTTCCTGGTCGCGCATTTCCATAACGTCATCATCGGCGGCGTACTGTTCGGGGCCTTTGCGGGCTTCACCTTCTGGTTTCCCAAGATGTTCGGCTTCACCCTGGACGAGCGCTGGGGCAAGCGCGCCTTCTGGTTGTGGATCAGCGGCTTCTATGTCGCCTTCATGCCGCTCTATGTGCTGGGGCTGATGGGCATGACGCGGCGGATGCAGCATTATGACGTGCCCGGCTGGCATCCCTGGCTGCTGGTGGCAGGGGTCGGCGCGCTGCTGATCCTGGGCGGGATCGCGTGCCAGGTCATGATGCTCTACGTCTCGATCAAGACGCGCGAGACCCGCATCGACGAGAGCGGCGATCCCTGGGACGGCCGCACGCTGGAATGGATCACCAGCTCGCCGCCCCCCGCCTTCAACTTCGCGGTGCTGCCCGATGTGAAGGGCGAGGAAGCCTATTGGGGGATCAAGTCCAAGGCGCGCGAGAACCGCCGCCTGTCGGACCGCCCCGATTACGAACCGATCAAGATGCCGCGCAACTCGCCCACCGGAATCGTCAGCGCCTTCTTCGCCACCGCCATGGGCTTTGCGCTGATCTGGCATATCTGGTGGCTGGTGATCCTGGGCTTCTTCGGGGCCTGGGGGACGTTCATCGTCTTCGCGTGGCGCGACAAGGCCGAATATGAAATTCCGGTCGACGAGGTCGAGCGGCTGGATCAGGCGCGCCGCCGGAGCAAGGCGACGCTGCTCGACCTGCCCGAAGAGGCGCTGTCATGAGCCAGACCGCCAAGGCCCATGATCCCAACAAGCTGGGCCGCGCCGCCGAGCCCAATCCCGACGGTCCGGCCCCCAAGCGGATCGTGGTGTCCTATGGCTTCTGGATCTTCCTGCTGTCGGACTTCATCCTGTTCGCCTGTTTCTTCGCCGCCTATGCGGTGCTGGTGGACGCGACGGCGGGCGGCCCCTCGGGCAAGGACCTGTTCGAGCTGAAGCTGGTCGAGGCGGAGACGGTGCTGCTCCTCCTGTCCAGCTTTGCCTGCGGGCTGGCGGGGGTGGGCACGATGGCGCGCAACATGCGCTGGTTCCAGATCGCCATGGCAGCGACCGCCTTGCTCGGCGCCGCCTTCCTCGTGCTGGAGGCCTATGAGTTCCTCCACCTGATCGGCGAGGGGGCGGGGCCGGGGCGCAGCGCCTTCCTGTCGGCGTTCTTCGCGCTGGTCGGCTGTCACGGATTGCATGTGACGCTCGGCCTGCTCTGGCTGACGACGATGATGGCGCAGGCCTGGGCCAAGGGGTTTCGCGAGGACATATTGCGCCGCATCCTGTGCTTCAGCCTGTTCTGGCATGCGCTCGACATCATCTGGGTGGCGTTGTTCACCATGGTCTATCTGATGGGAGTGCGCGGATGAGCGAGCGGCCCGACGAGGAAATGGCGCGCGACGAAACCGCGCCGGGCGTGGATAGCGAGCGCGACTCGATCGTCGGCGGCGTGCGCAGCTATGCGATCGGGCTGGTCGCGGCGGCGATCCTGACGGCGGCGTCCTTCGCGCTGGTGCAGTTCGACATCGTCTGGGGCCCGGCGGTCCCCGCCGCGCTGGTCGCGCTGGCGATCGGGCAGATGGGGGTGCATCTGGTGTTCTTCCTGCACATCACCACCGGGCCGGACAACAGCAACAATGTGCTGGCGCTGTTGTTCGGCGTGCTGATCGTGGCGCTGGTGCTGCTGGGGTCGATCTGGATCATGGGGCATCTGAACCACAATCTGATGGGGCCGATGGCGACGCCCTAGCTTTCCAGCAGCATGCCCCGGATGGCGGAGACGCCGTGGGTTCGGTCAAAGCGCAGGATCAGGCTTTCCTCGCTTATGGGCAGGTGGAGCGCGAAGCCATCGCCCCGGTCCCAATCCTCGGGCGTCATCGGGGCACCGGCCAGGTGGCGCCACTCGGCCCCCGCCAGCCAGCCGGTCGCATCGAGCGGCAGCGCGCGGCGAAAGGCGCTTAGCCGTGCGACGAACTCCTCCAGCGCCTCGTCACGATCCTCCCAGTCGAGCCAGGTCGTGTCATTGTCCTGGGCATAGCCGTTGTTGTTGCCTCGCTGGCTGCGGCCGAACTCGTCCCCGGCGGTCAGCATCGGGGTGCCGCGCGACAGGAACAGCGTGGCGAGCAGCGCACGGACCGAGCGGATGCGGGCGGTGCGGATGGCGGGGTCGTCGCTCGGCCCCTCGACGCCATGGTTCCACGACACCTCGTCGCCATGCCCGTCGCGATTGTCCTCGCCATTGGCCTGATTGTGCCGCCCGGCATAGGCGACCATGTCGGCCAGGGTGAAGCCGTCATGCGCCGCGACGAAATTGACCGAGCGGCTGGCCGCGCCGGTGAATATGTCGGCCGATCCCGCCACCCGCGTCGCGAGGTCGCCGCTGCGCCCGTCGCCGCGCCAGAAGCGGCGCACCTGGTCGCGGTAGCGGTCGTTCCACTCGAGCCAATGCTCGGGGAAAGCGCCCAGCTGGTATCCGCCGGGGCCGATGTCCCACGGCTCGGCGATCATCACGCGGGTCGAGAGGATCGGGTCGGCGGCGATCTCGGCAAAGATGGGGGCGTTCGGATCGAAGCCAGGCCCGCGCGCCAGCACGGGGGCGAGGTCGAAGCGGAAGCCGTCGACCCCGGCCCGCGCGAAATGGCGCAGGCTGTCGAGGATCGTCGCGCGGACGCTGGGGCGGCTGGCGTCGAGCGTGTTGCCCGTCCCCGCATCGTTGATGAGCGTGCCGTCCGCCGTTCTGGCATAAACGTCCGGATCGAGCCCCCGGAAGGACAGGGTGCCGCCCTGCACGTCGCTCTCGCCCATATGGTTGAAGACGAGGTCGAGGATGACGCCGACCCCGGCCTGTCGCAGCGCGGCGATGGTGGCGACCAGTTCGGCGACGCCGCCCGGCACCCGCTCCGGACAAAGCGCCATCGGCACGACCGGATTATAGCCCCAGCCATTGCGCAGGCCGAGCGGCGGCAGGTGGCGCTCGTCGATCGCGGCGGTGATCGGCATCAGTTCGACCGCCGCCACACCCAGCTTGCGCAGGTGATCGAGCACCGCCGGATGCGCAAGCGCCGCCAGCGTGCCGCGCTGTTCCGGCGGAATGGCGGGATGGCGCATCGAGAAGCCGCGAACGTTCAGCTCATAGATCAGCCCGCCCGGTCGAAAGAGCGGCGGGGCGGGGGGCTCGGTCAGCGGGGCGACGACGCGGGCGCGGGGGACGATGTCGGCGGTGTCCTCGCCATATCGGCCAAGCCGCGGGGACTGGACGAAGGGGCGGTCGAGTTCGAGCGCGTACGGATCGACCAGCAGCTTGGCGGGGTCGAACCACAGGTTGCGCGGCGGGTCGTACTCGCCATGCGCGCGATAGCCGTAGAGATGGGCAGGGCCGGGAACGGTGGCGCTCCAGACATCGCCCTCGCGGGTCATGGCGACACAGCGTTCCTGCGCACCGTCGAACAGACACAATTCCAGCCGATCGGCGGTCGAGCGGACGGCGAAGCGGGTGCCGCCGGGGACCGGCGTCGCGCCGAGGAGCGGGGTGGGCTGATTCGTCATAGCGCGATCACCCTAACGCAACCGGACTACCCCGGCGAAGGCCGGGGTCCAGTTGGGCCGACCTATCGGGATTTCCACCAGCTTGGTGGCATCTGGACCCCGGCCTTCGCCGGGGTGGAAGGGGGAGGGCGGTCACCTCTCCCCCAATCGATCACGTCACCACATCGGGTTCGGTGCGGCCGGTATGCTGGGTGATGCCGGCGATCTCGTCCGCCGCGGCGATGATGTCGGCGAGCATCTCGGGCGTCTCGCGGTCGAGTTCGTCGGCCGAGTAACGCTCCAGATAGACGCGCAAGGTCGCGCCGCTGGTGCCGGTGCCCGACAGGCGGAACACCACGCGGCTGCCGCCCTCGAACAGCACGCGAATGCCCTGGTTGCGGCTGACCGACTGGTCGGTCGGGTCGGTATAGGCGAAGTCGTCCGCCGTCTCGACCGTCAGCCCGGCGAAACTCTCGCCCGGCAGAGTCGCCAGCTTGGCGCGCAGGTCCGCCATCAGCGCATCGGCGCGCTCGCTCTCGACGCCTTCATAGTCGTGGCGCGCATAGTAATTGCGGCCATAGGTCGCCCAGTGATCGCGAGCGATCTGGTCAACCGACTTGCCCGAAGCGGCAAGGATGTTGAGCCAGAGCAGCACCGCCCACAGCCCGTCCTTCTCGCGCACATGGTCCGAGCCGGTCCCTGCGCTCTCTTCGCCGCAGATCGTCGCCATCCCCGCATCGAGCAGGTTGCCGAAGAATTTCCACCCCGTAGGCGTCTCATAGGCCGGGATGCCCAGCTTCTCGGCCACCCGGTCGGCGGCGGCGCTGGTCGGCATCGAGCGGGCGATGCCCTTCAGTCCACCGGCATAGGCGGGGGCGAGGTGTGCGTTCGCCGCCAGCATCGCCAGGCTGTCCGAGGGCGTGATGAACCGCCCGCGCCCGATGATCAAATTGCGGTCGCCGTCCCCGTCCGAGGCCGCGCCGAAATCGGGCGCGTCCGCCGCCATCATCCGGTGGTAGAGTTCCTTGGCATGGACCAGATTGGGGTCGGGATGATGCCCGCCGAAATCGGGGAGCGGCGTGCCGTTGCGCACGGTGCCGGGCGCGAAGCCCAGCCGCTTTTCCAGGATCTCGGTCGCATAGGGGCCGGTCACCGCGCTCATCGCGTCGAACGACATGGTGAAGCCGCCCTCGACTGCCTTTTGGATCGCGGCGAAGTCGAACAGGCTCTCCATCAGCGCGGCATAATCGGCGACCGAGTCGATCACCTCGACCGTCATGTCGCCGACCGTCACCTCGCCCAGCGTGTCGAGATCGATGTCCGCCGCCTCGACGGTCAGCCAGCGGCTGATCGCCCTGGTGTTGGCGTGGATCGCGTCGGTCACCTTCTCCGGGGCGGGGCCGCCATTGGAGATATTGTACTTGATGCCGAAATCCTCGTCCGGCCCGCCGGGATTGTGGCTGGCCGACAGGACCAGGCCGCCCAGGGCCTTGCGCTGGCGGATCACGTTGCTGGCCGCCGGGGTCGACAGGATGCCGCCCTGGCCGACGACGACGCGAGCAAAGCCGTTCGCGGCGGCCATGCGGATTGCGACCTGGATCACCTCGCGGTTCAGGAAGCGGCCGTCACCACCGATGACCAGCGTCTGGCCGGTCTTCTCATCGGCCAGCGCGTCGAACACCGACTGGACGAAATTCTCGGCGTAATGGGGTTGCTGGAACACCCGCACCTTCTTGCGCAGGCCCGAGGTGCCCGGCTTCTGGTCGAGATAGGGCTGAGTCGCGACGGTCTTGATCATTGGTCCCCCAAGACGGATCGGTAGAGTTCGGCATAGTGGCGGCCGCTATGGTGCCAGCTATAATCGGCATTCATGCCATTCACTTGAATGGTACGCCATTGGTCTTGATCGGCGTAGAGTCTCATTGTGCGACGCAGCGCCGCGACGATATTGTCGGGGGTCATGTCGTCGAACTGAAGGCCGGTTGCGACCCCGGCGGCCAGCGCGGCCTCGTTGGCGTCGATGATCGTGTCGGCCAGCCCGCCGGTCCGCGCGACCACGGGTACGCAGCCATAGGCCAGGCCGTAAAGCTGGGTCAGCCCGCATGGTTCGAAGCGAGAGGGGATGATGATCGCGTCGCAGCCCCCTTGCAGCAGATGCGAGACCGGCTCGTCATAACCGATGCGCACCGAGACGCGGCCGGAATGGCGCAGCGCGGCGGTGGCGAAGGCGATCTCCAGCGCCGGGTCGCCGGTGCCCAGCACGACCAGCCGTCCGCCCATCGCGACCAGATCGTCGATGACCTCGACCAGCAGGTCCATGCCCTTTTGCCAGGTCAGGCGGCTGATGACGGTGAAGATCGGGCCGTCATCCCGCTCCAGCCCGAACTGCTCCTCGACCGCGCGCTTGTTGGCGATGCGATCGTCCAGCGTGTCGACGGTGAAGGGGGCGGGCAGCGCGGCGTCGGCTTTCGGGCTCCAGATGGCGGGGTCGATGCCGTTGACGATCCCGCTGACGCATTCGGCGCGGGCGGCGATCAGCCCTTCCAGCCCCATGCCATATTGCGGCCGGTGGATTTCCTCGGCGTAGGTCGGGCTGACCGTGGTGATCGCATCAGCGGTGCGCAGTCCCGCCTTCAGATAGCCGATCTGGCCGTAATATTCGACGCCGTCGACGCTCCACGCATAAGGCGGCAGGCCGAGATCGGGGAAGTGGTGCGCCGCGAACGAGCCCTGAAAGGCGATATTGTGGATGGTGACGATGCTCTTGGCGACCTTGCCGGGGCCGGGGGCATAATGGAGAAAGGCCGGGGCCAGCGCCGCCTGCCAGTCATGCGCATGGAGCAGGTCGAAGTCATAGCCCGGCACCGCACCCGAGGCGAGGTCGGCGCCCGCGCGCGCCAGCACCGCGAAACGCCGCCAATTGTCGTGCCAGTCATGGCCGTCGGTATCGACATAGGGAAGCCCCTCGCGCTCATAGAGATGGGGCGCGTCGATGACGAGCAGCCGGTGCTCGCCGATCCTGGCCTCGCGCAGCCAGGCCTCGGTGCCGATGATGTGCGGGAAGTGATGCACGCGCGGTGCGTCGCCGATCGCGCGCATGACCTTGGGAAAGCCGGGGATCAGCGTGGTGACGGCGATGTCATGGGGGCTGAGCGCCTCGGGCAGCGCCCCCACGACATCGGCGAGGCCGCCGGTCTTGATGAGCGGGAACGCTTCCGAGGCGACCGACAGGACAGAGAGGGTCATGGGGACTTTCAGTTGGCCAGACGGTCGATCATCGGCTGGGTGATGAGGCAGATGCCCTTGTCGGTGCGCCGGAAACGCTGTCCGTCGAGCACCGGATCGTCGCCGACCACCAGCCCGTCGGGAATCTTGACGCCGCGGTCGAGGATCACGCGCCGCAGCCGTGCGCCGCGCCCGATATGGCAGAAGGGCAGGACCACCGCCTCGTCCAGCATCGCGAAGCTGTGCGTGCGCACGCCCGTCGACAGCAGCGATCGGTGGATGGACGACCCCGACACGATGCAGTCGCCCGCGACCAGGCTGGCCACCGCCGATCCGCGTCGTCCGTCGATGTCGTGGACGAACTTGGCGGGGGGCGTGATCTCGGCATAGGTCCAGAGCGGCCAGCTGCGGTCGTACAGGTCGAGCTGCGGCACCACGTCGGTCAGGTCGAGGCTGGCCTCCCAATAGGCGTCGACCGTGCCGACATCGCGCCAATAGGCGCCGGGTTCGTCGCTGGAGCGGACGCAGGAGGCGGAGAAACGGTGCGCCTGGGCTTTGCCGTGCGCGACCAGATAGGGGATGATGTCCTTGCCGAAGTCGCGGCTCGACCCCGGCGTCTCGGCATCGCGGCGCAGCTGTTCGAACAGGAAGGCGGTGCGGAAGACATAGATGCCCAGCGACGCCAGCGACACGTCCGGATTGCCGGGGATGGAGGGCGGATCGGCGGGCTTTTCGACGAAATCGACGATGCGGTCGCTCTCGTCGACATGCATCACGCCAAAGGCGCTCGCCTCGGTCCGCGTCACCTCCAGACAGGCGACGGTGACGTCGGCGCCGCTGTCGCAATGCTGCTGGAGCATCAGCTCATAGTCCATCTTGTAGACATGGTCGCCCGCCAGGATGACCATGAATTCGGGCGCATAGCTCTCGATGATGTCGATATTCTGGAACACCGCGTCGGCGGTGCCCTCATACCATTGGAATTCGCTGATCCGCTGGCTGGCGGGCAGGATGTCGAAGCTCTCGTTGCGTTCGTCGCGCAGGAAGTTCCAGCCGCGCTGGAGATGGCGGATCAGCGAATGCGCCTTATACTGGGTCGCGACGCCGATGCGGCGGATGCCCGAATTGATCGCGTTGGACAAAGCGAAGTCGATGATCCGCGCCTTGCCGCCGAAATAGACGGCGGGCTTGGCGCGGGTGTCGGTCATCTCCATCAGGCGACTGCCGCGGCCGCCCGCCAGCACATAGGCCATGGCATCGCGCGCCAGCGGTTGTCCGCGCCTCAGGTCCATCGTCCGTCTCCCATTCGTCTGTCCGTATCGCAACGCGCCGGCCACGCGTTGATATTCGTGAAAAGGTCTAAATCTGGATCATCCGTCGAACCGCAGGATGACGGTGGCGAGCGGCGGCAGGGTGATCCAGGCCGCGCCGTCGCTGGCATCCACGCCCCCCATATTGCCCAGCCCCGATCCCCAATATTGGGCCGCGTCGGAGTTCAGCACCTCGGTCCAGCGGCCGTCATGCGGCAGCGGCAGGCGATAGGGCGCGCGGGCGACCGGGGTCATATTGGCGACGACCGCGACCGGCTTTTCGCCCGGAGCCTTGCGCAGCCAGGCGAAGACCGAATGCGCGCTGTCGTCGGCGACCAGCCATTCGAACCCCTCGGGCTCGCAATCGCGGGCGTGGAGCGCGGGCGTCTCGCGGTAGAGATGGTTGAGGTCGCGGACCAGCGAGCGGACGCCCTCATGCGCATGGCTGGTCCGCAGATGCCAGTCGAGCGCGCGCGCCTCAGACCATTCCTCGCGCTGGGCGAATTCCTGGCCCATGAACAGCAGCTTCTTGCCGGGATAGCCCCACATGAAGGCGTAATAGGCGCGCAGATTGGCGAATTTCTGCCAGTCGTCGCCCGCCATCTTGGTCAGCAGGCTGCCCTTGCCGTGCACCACCTCGTCATGGCTGAGCGGCAGGACGAAATTCTCGTCGAATGCGTAATGCAGCCCGAACAGGATCTCGCCATGATGGTGCCGCCGATGCACCGGCTCGCGCGCCATATATTGGAGCGTGTCGTGCATGAAGCCCATGTTCCACTTGAACCCGAAGCCCAGCCCGCCGTCATGCGCGGGGGCGGAGACGCCGGGCCAGGCGGTGGACTCTTCGGCGACGGTGAAGACGCCGGGATGCTGGCCGTATACCTGGCGGTTGACCTGGCGGAGGAACTCGACCGCTTCCCAATTCTCGCGGCCGCCCTGTTCGTTGGGCACCCACTCGCCATCCTTGCGGCTGTAATCGCGGTAGAGCATCGAGGCGACGGCATCCACGCGAAGCCCGTCGATATGGTAACGTTCGGGCCAGAACAGCGCGTTGTTGACCAGGAAGCTCGCCACCTCGCGCCGCCCGAAATTATAGATGGCGGTGTTCCAGTCGGGATGGAAACCCTGGCGCGGGTCCTCATGCTCGTAGAGCGCGGTGCCGTCGAAATGCGACAGGCCGTGCGCGTCGGTGGGGAAGTGCGCAGGCACCCAGTCGAGGATCACGCCGATCCCGGCCCGGTGCGCGCCGTCGACGAAGCGCGAAAACCCCTCCACATCGCCGAACCGCGCCGAGGGGGCGTAAAGGCCGGTCGTCTGATAGCCCCAGCTGGGGTCGTAAGGATGCTCTGAAATGGGCAGGAATTCGATATGGGTGAACCCCATCTCGACCACATAGGGGATCAGCCGGTCGGCCAGCGCGTCCCAGCTCAGATACCAGCCATTCTCGTCGCGGTCCCACGACCCGGCATGAACCTCATAGATGCTGATCGGCACGCGGCGCGGATCGACGCCCGCCCAATGCTCGCGATGCTCCTTGTCCTGCCAGCGATGCTCGGGCGGGGCGGTGGTGATCGAGGCGGTCTTGGGGCGGAGTTCGGCGGCGAAGGCGAAGGGGTCGGCCTTCATCGGCTGTTCGGCGCCATGGGGCCCGTGGATCGCGAACTTGTAGGCGCGCCCCTCGCCGATATCGGGGATGAAGATTTCCCAGACGCCGACATCCAGGCGGCGGCGCATGACGTGGCGGCCGGGGTTCCAGTCGTTGAAGTCGCCGACCACCGCCACCCGCTCGGCATTGGGGGCCCAGACCGCGAAGTGGACACCCGCCACGCCCTGATGCTCAATCAGATGCGCGCCCATCTTGTCATAGAGACGGAAGTGATTGCCTTCGCCCATCAGGAAATCGTCGAGCGGCCCCAGCACCGGGCCGAAGCTGTAGGGATCGGTGATCCACCATTCCGCGCCGTGTCCGCTGGCGCAATATTTGACCGGCTGGGGCTCGCCCGTCACCGGCCCCTCGAACAGACCGCGCGCGTCGACCTGCTTCAGTTCGCCCAGCCGGGTGCCCGCCAGGTCGAAGGCGGTCACCCGTTCCGCACCCGGCACCACGGCGCGAAGGAACGTGCCGCCCGGTCCCTGATGAGGTCCCAGCAACGCGAAGGGATCGGCGTTGCGGCCCTCGATCAGGGCTTCCAGAGCGGCACGGGGTGGCTTCACATCACGTTCCAGATTTCCTCGGCATATTGCCGGATGGTGCGATCGGAGGAGAACCATCCGACTTTCGCGACATTGTGGATGGCCGAGGTCGCCCAGCCCGCCTGGTCCTGCCAGCGGGCATCGACCTGGCGCTGCGCGGCGGCATAGGCATCGAAATCGGCGGCGACCATGAACCAGTCGCCATCGTACAGCCCGCCCATCAGCCCGGCATAACGGCCGGGTTCGTCGGGCGAGAACACGCCCGAGGCGATGGCGGAGACGGCCTGGCGCAGTTCCGGGCTGTTCTCGATCACCTCGCGCGGATTGTAGCCGTCGCGGCGCTTGGCGGCGACCTCGTCGGCGGTCAGGCCGAAGATGACGATATGATCGTCGCCGACATGCTCCTTGATCTCGACATTGGCGCCGTCGAGCGTGCCGATGGTCAGCGCGCCGTTGAGCGCGAACTTCATGTTGCCGGTGCCCGACGCCTCCATGCCCGCGGTCGAAATCTGTTCGGACAGGTCGGCGGCCGGGATGATCTTCTCGGCCAGGCTGACATTGTAGTTGGGCACGAAGCCCACCTTCAGCAGATGGCCGACGCTGGGGTCCGAATTGATCCGGCGGGCGACGTCGTTGGCCAGTTTGATGACCAGCTTGGCATTGTGATAGCTCGACGCCGCCTTGCCCGCGAACAGCTTCACGCGGGGCGTCCAGTCGCGCTCCGGATGGCTGCGGATCTGGTCGTAGAGCGCTACCGTCTCGATGATGTTCAGCAGCTGGCGCTTATATTCGTGGATGCGTTTGATCTGGACGTCGAACAGCGCATCGGGGTCCACGCGCAACCCGGTCGACTCTTTGAGATAATTTGCCAGCCCCACCTTATTGGAACGTTTGATGGCGAGAAACCGTTCCCTGAAATTCGCGTCGTCCGCAAATTCCGTGAGCGCTATCAGTTTTTCCGCGTCATCCTCGAAACCTGGCCCGATCGCCTCGCGGATCAGCGCGGTCAGCTGCGGGTTGCATTGCTGCAACCAGCGGCGCGGGGTGATGCCGTTGGTCTTGTTGTTGATCCGCGTCGGATAGAGGTGGTGCAGGTCGGCGAAGACCGTCTTCTTCATCAATTCGGTATGCAGCGCGGCGACGCCGTTGACGCTGTGGCTGCCCGCAAAGGCCAGGTTCGCCATGCGCACCCGGCGCTCGCCGCTCTCGTCGATCAGGCTGATCGCGGCGATGGCGCGGTCGTCCACGCCCTCCATCGCCCGCGCCTCGCGCAGCAGCTTGGCGTTGATCGCATAGATCAGCTGCATGTGGCGCGGCAGCAGCCGCTCGAACAGGTGCAGCGGCCAGCTTTCCAGCGCCTCGGGCAGCAGCGTGTGGTTGGTATAGCCGAAGGTGCGGCGGGTGATGTCCCACGCCTGTTCGAACCCCAGGTCGTGATGATCGACCAGCAATCGCATCAGCTCGGCGACCGACACCGCCGGATGGGTGTCGTTCAGCTGGATCGCCGCCTTGTCGGGCAGGGTGCGGATGTCGTGGAAATACTGGATATGCCGCCGGACGATGTCCTGGATCGACGCGGAGGAGAAGAAATATTCCTGCCGCAGTCGCAGCTCCTGCCCGGCGGGTGAGCTGTCCGAGGGATAGAGGATGCGGACCAGCGTTTCCGCCGCCAACTGCCCCGCCAGCGCGCCGGTATAATCGCCCGCGTTGAACCGATCGAGCCGGATGGGGTCGATCGCCTGCGCGGTCCAAAGCCGCAGCGTGTTGACCCGCTTGCCGCGCCAGCCGACGACGGGGGTGTCGACCGCGATCGCCTCGATCGCCTCGCCCGGCTTCCAGTGGACCGCGCCCGTCTCGGTGCCCACCACCTCGCCGCCGAAGCCGACGAAATAGGCGCTCTCGCGACGTTCGAACTCCCAGGGGTTGCCGTGGCTCAGCCAGGTTTCGGGCAGCTCGACCTGCCAGCCATCGTCGATCCGCTGGCGGAACATGCCGTTCACATAGCGGATGCCATAGCCGTAAGCGGGCAGGTCGAGGCTGGCGAGGCTTTCCATGAAGCACGCCGCCAGTCGCCCAAGGCCGCCATTGCCCAGCGCGGCGTCGGGTTCCATCTCCTCCAGATCGGCCAGGTCGACGCCCAGCGATTGGAGCGCGCCCGCGACCTGCGCCATCACCCCCAGATTGGACAAAGCGTCGCGCAACAGCCGCCCGATCAGGAATTCCAGGCTGAGATAATAGACTCGCTTGGCACCCGCCGCATGCGCCTCGCGGGTGGAGGCCATCCAGCGTTCGATGATGTCGTTGCGCACGGTCAGGATGGTCGCGGCCAGCCAGTCGTGGCGGCGGGCATTGGCGGCATCCTTGCCGATCCGGTGGACCAGCGTGTCGACGATCGCATCGGCCAGCGGCCCGGTATCGTCGACATGCAGGGTGGTGATGGTGGTCGTCATTGATTCGGCGATCCCTGTGTCCCAGTTCTCGCCAGATTAACGGGGCCCGATCCGAAGTCACGCGCCAACCTCTCGCCACCGCGAAACCATTCAGCCAGTGGCGATTCCCCAGAGCAGGGTGAGGTTGAGGACGATGATCGTCGCCGCGATGATCCAGGCCAGGATGCGCAGCCAGACCGGGCTGGCGAACGGCCCCATCATGACCTTGTTCGCGGTGAAGCGGACCAGCGGCACCACGGCGAAGGGCAGTTGCAGGCTGAGGATCACCTGGCTGAGCACGAGGAGCCTGGTCGCCCCCGCCTGGCCGCTGGCGCCGACGACCAGCACGGCGGGAATGATCGCGAGGCCGCGGGTGATCAGCCGCCGCAGCCAGGGCGCGAGCCGGAGGTCGAGGAAACCCTCCATCACGATCTGCCCCGCCAGCGTCCCCGTCACGGTCGAATTCTGGCCCGAGGCGAGCAGCGCCACGCCGAACACCACGCTCGCCGCGCCCGCGCCCAGCATCGGGGCGAGCAGGCGATAGGCCTGGTCGATCTCGGCGACGTCGGTGCGGCCCGCGACATGGAAGGTCGCCGCCGCCACGATCAGGATCGCGGCATTGATGAAGAAGGCGAAGAACAGCGCCACCGTGCTGTCGATCGTCGCCATCTTGATCGCGTCGCGCTTGCCCTCGGTGGTCAGCCCGAAGGCGCGGGTCTGCACCACCGAGGAATGGAGGTAGAGATTGTGCGGCATCACCGTCGCGCCGAGAATGCCGATGGCGATGTACAGCATCGCCGGATCGGTCACGATCCGGGTCGTGGGCACGAACCCCGCCAGCACAGACCCCGGATCGGGGCGCGAGGCGATCAGCTCATAGAGGAAGCAGCCGCCGATGATGAGGAGGAGCGCGATGATGAACGCCTCGACCTTGCGGAAGCCGTAACGCTGGAGCGCGAGGATCAGGAAGACGTCGAACCCGGTGATCAGCACGCCCCAGACCAGCGGCAGGTCGAACAGCAGTTGCAGCGCGATGGCGGTGCCCAGCACCTCGGCCAGGTCGCAGGCGATGATCGCGATCTCGCACAGCAGCCACAGGATGCGCGAGACCGGCTTGGAATAGGCCGCCCGGCACGCCTGTGCCAGGTCCAGCCCGGCGGCGATGCCCAGCCGCGCCGACAGTGCCTGGAGGATCATCGCCATGATGTTGGACAGCAGGATGACCGACAGCAGCGCATAGCCATAGGCCGATCCGCCCGCGATGTCGGTGGCCCAGTTGCCGGGGTCCATATAGCCGACCGCGACCAGATAGCCCGGCCCCGCAAAGGCGAACAGCCGCCGCAGGAAGGACGCGCCTTCCGGAATGGCGATCGAGCGATGGCTTTCGGCAAGCGAGCGGGTGGCGGGCGTGGCTACGGTCATCGACCTTCAGATGTGACGGAGTTTCCGCAACGCGACAACCCGCCAAAGCGTTGCGCTGGGTAAGTTTGGCGAGGGTTTTCAATTCCTCCCCTGCAAGGGGAGGTGGCAGGGCGAAGCCCTGACGGAGGGGTGTCGCGCTACCGAGAGGGGGACACCCCTCCGACGCGCTGCGCGCGCCACCTCCCCTTGCAGGGGAGGAATCAGAGGGACGACCCCACCACCGCACAGGCCAGCGCCATCAGCAGCCCGGCGAAGCGGTTCGAGCGGAACCGGTACAGCGCCCCGGCGCCGTCATCGGGCGTCAGCGTCGCGACCTGCCACCCCAGATGCAGCGCCACCGGCACCAGCGCGGCGACCGCCAGCACGTCCGGCCGCACCAGCCAGATCGCCCCCGCCCAGCACAGCAGCGCCACCGCATAGAAGGCGCCCACGCCCGGCTTCACATAGGCCCCCATGCGCAGCGCCGAGGAGCGCACGCCGATCAGCGCATCATCCTCGCGGTCCTGCAGCGCATAGATGGTGTCATAGCCGATCACCCAGGCGATCGACCCGGCATAGAGCAGCCAGAGCGGCGCGGAGAGCGCGCCCGCCACCTCGGCCCAGCCGACCAGCGCGGCCCAGCTGAACACCATGCCCAGCCAGGCCTGCGGCCACCAGGTGATCCGCTTCATGAAGGGATAGGCGGCGACGGGCGCCAGGCTGGCGAGCGCGACGAGGGCGGCCAGCGGGCGCAGCTGTACCAGCACGACCAGCCCGATCAGGCAGAGCGCGACCAGCCAGATCGCGGCCAGCTTCACCGATACCAGGCCGGAGGGGATGGGCCGCGCGCGGGTGCGGGCGACCTGCGCGTCCAGATCGCGGTCGACAATGTCGTTGAAGACGCAGCCCGCGCCGCGCATCGCGATCGATCCCAGCAGGAACCACAGGATCAGCGGCCAGCGATCCGGCAACCCGCCCGCCAGCGCGATCGCCCAGACGCCGGGCCAGAACAACAGCCACCAGCCGATCGGCCGGTCGAACCTGGCCAGCAGCGCCAGCCCGCGCAGGCGGGGCGGCAACCGCCCGACCAGTCCCTTATGTTCGCTATCGGGTACGATCTCGATGGTCATTCGCATCGCCTATGGGGGCGACCCGTGGCGTGCAAGCCCGTTCGCGGCTATCCTGCGTCGGTGATCCTCCCGCCATCTTCCGTTTCATGATCGGCCTGTCGGTCGCGGTCGGCCGTTTCGTCGAGGCCCTGTTCTGGGCGATCCTGCGCGTGGCGGGGATGGTGGGCGGCGTCGTGCTGGCCGTGGCGCTCGCCCTCGCGCTGGCCTGGTGGCTGATCCGGCGGCGGCGCTAGGGCCGATCCCTTCCTTCCCTCGCCCCTCGCAGAGGGGAGAGGGTTGCGCAGACTTGGTCTTTGCGAGAGCAAAGGCCTAGTCGGAGCTGGGTGAGGGGTGGGCGCTCGCGAAGCGAGCGCGCGAGCCTACAGGCTCGCTCAACCCCTCACCCAAGCTACGCTAGCCAGCAGGCTGGCAAGCTTCGCTAACCCTCTCCCCTGTCCAGGGGAGAGGAAAGGAAAGGCATCGCCGAATGGCGATCCGCCTTAGGCCGCCAGCGTCGCCAGTTGCGAGCGGACGATGTCGAGGCTCTGCTGCGCCAGATGGCTGCCGCGCCCGGCGACGCTGCCGTCCAGATCGGGACGCTCGCCGATGGCCAGACAGCGTTCCCACGCACTTTGCGCGAGCGGCAGCCAATGGTCGATCGCCTGTGCCGGATCGGCCATCGCCTGGTCGAACAGCACATCCCCCAGCACATAGAAATAATCGGGCGACTCGGGCCATTGTCCGAATTCGGCATCGGCCAGCGCCACCGCATCGGGCAGCCGCCCCGCGCAGGAGAGGAGCGGGATGGCGGCGGTGACCAGGGCGTGGCGCCATCCCGCCTCGCGCGGGGCCGTCGCCAGCGCGCGCATCACATAATCGCATGCCATCGGCAGGTCGCGACGCGCCTGGGCCTCCATACCGAACTGGAACATCAGATAGGGATTGTTGGGCTGCTCGGCGAGTTCGCGCAGCAGCAGCGCATAGTTGCGGTCGCGCTTCCTGGCCTTTTGGGCGGCAAGATAGCCGTCATGGCCGATGTGCAGCGGGATGCGCGCTTGGGGGGCGAGGGAGACGACCTGTTCGTGGACCCGCCCCTCGTAACGGGCACCGCGCGGCAGCAATCGCGGAATCCAGCAGCGCGTCGGGTCGGCGCTGCCCTCCACGGCATTCTCGATACAGGCAAAGCCCAGTCGCGGCGGCCCGGCGCACCAGCGGCGCAGCCGCTTGCCGCCGTCGCGAATCCATTCGTCGGCGTCGAGCACCAGGTTCCAGTCGGCGTCGGCCAGGTCCAGCACATGGTTGCGCGCGGCGGCGAAGTCGTCGGGCCAGGGCAGGTGATGCACCTCCGCCCCCGCCGCCTGCGCGATGGCGACGGTGTCGTCGGTCGACCCGGTGTCGAGCACCACCATGCGGTCGACCCAGGGGGCGATGCTCGACAGGCAGCGGGCGATGCAGCGCGCTTCGTTCCGGGCGATCAGCGTCGCGGCGATCCGCGGGGAGGAAGGCATTGGGGTCGGTCCTCGATGACGGCGTTTGCCGGGATAAAGCCATGTCTTGGTAAAGATCGGCCTAAGAGCCTGCCCGAAAACGTCCCGAGGTCACGCTCCAGCGGCACCGGCCCGCGCGCCGCCGCCTATCGCGCCAGCCGACCATCCTCCAGCGCGGCCATGTCGAACGCGAACAGCAGTTTGGGGTCGGGCGCGTCGACCGTGTCGGCGATCCTGGCGGGCGCGATGCGGTGGAGGATATGGCGGATGATCGCGATCCGCGCGTCCTTCTTGTCGTCGGCGCGCACCACATGCCACGGTGCGAAGGGGGTGTGGGTGCGGGTCAGCATCGTGTCGCGCGCCGCCGAATATTCGGCCCATTTGGCCTGTGCGACCTTGTCCATGTCGGACACCTTCAGCGCCTTGAGCGGATCGGTGCGCCGGGCCTCCAGCCGTTCCGCCTGCTCCTTCTTCGAGATGTCGAGCCAGATCTTGACCAGCCGGATGCCGCTTTCGACCAGCATCCGTTCGAAATCGGGCGCATCGCGCAGGAACGCCTCCTGCTCCGTGGCGGTGGAAAAGCCCATCACGACCTCGACGCCGGCGCGGTTGTACCAGCTGCGGTTGAAGATCACGATCTCGCCCGCCGCGGGCAGATGCGCGACATAGCGCTGGAAATACCATTGGGTGCGTTCGCGGTCGGACGGCTTGGGCAGCGCGACGACGCGGGTCGCGCGGACCGAGAGATGTTCGGTGATCCGCTTGATCGTCCCGTCCTTGCCTGCGCCGTCGCGGCCCTCCAGCACGATGACGACGCGCTCATCGGAGCCCATCATCGCCATCTGGGTGCGGACCAGCGCCAGTTGCAGCGCTTCGAGTTCTTCCTGGTAATGCTTGCCCATTCGTGCCTCCTTGGCATGAAGAAACACCCGAAACCGCAAAAGTGGCAAGCCGCGCGCGAGCCGTGTAAGCGGACCCCATGCCCGCTACTCCCGCCTGGCCTCCGCAATCCACGCCCCGCCTGTTCGTCGACCAGATGCTGGGCGAGGGGCCGATCCGCATCGACGGACCCGCCGCGCATTATCTGGTCTCGGTGATGCGCACCAAGGTCGGCGATCCGGTCAAGCTGTTCGACGACCGGACCGGCGAATGGCTGGGCGTCGCGGCCTCGGTCGGCAAGCGCGACCTGACGCTCGACGTGACCGAGATGCTGCGCGCGCGCGAGGCGGTGCCCGATCTGTGGCTGTGCGCCGCGCCATTGAAGAAGGGGCGGGTCGACTGGCTGGCCGAAAAGGCGTGCGAGCTGGGCGTGGCGCGGCTGGTCCCCGTCGTCACCCGCCGCACCGTGGTCGACAAGCCCAATACCGAGCGGCTGCGCGCGCATATGATCGAGGCGGCCGAGCAATGCGGCCGCACCGCGCTTCCGCAAGTCGCCGAGCCGGTGAAGCTGCCCGCGCTGCTGCGCGACTGGCCCGAAGGTCGCGCGCTGTTCTTCGCCGACGAGACGGGCGGCGTGCCCGCGCTGGAGGCGATGCGCGCGCATGACGGCCCGGCGGCGATCCTGATCGGGCCGGAGGGCGGCTTCGACGCCGAGGAACGCGCGGCGATCCGCGCGCATCCGGGCGCGATCGGCATCGGCCTGGGGCCGCGTATCCTGCGCGCCGACACGGCGGCGGCGGCGGGGGTGTCCCTCTGGATGGCGGCGGCGGGCGACTGGCGTTGATTCAGCCTATGGCGTCTCCGCGCGCGCCCGCGTAAGGCGCGGTTCATGAGCACCAAGACCGCGAGCACCGCCAAGGGCGCCATCATCGAGTCGCGCGATCAGCTGATCGCAAGCTTTGCCCGCGGCGAGAAGCCGAGCGACCGCTGGCGGATCGGCACCGAGCACGAGAAGTTCGTCTATGCGCTGGGCGATCATCACGCCCCCTCCTATGACGAGGCGTCGGGCATCCGCGCGCTGCTGGGCCAGCTCGAACAATATGGCTGGGCCCCGGTCCTCGAGGGCGGCAACGTCATCGCGCTGACCGGCGCCGACGGCTCGATCAGCCTGGAGCCCGCCGGGCAGTTCGAGCTGTCGGGCGCGCCGCTCGACAATCTGCACCAAACCTGTGCCGAGACGGGCCGCCACCTGCAACAGGTGAAGGCGGCGGGCGACACGCTGGGCCTGGGCTTTCTGGGGCTGGGCATGTGGCCGGACAAGACCCGCGCCGAGCTGCCGATCATGCCCAAGGGGCGCTATGCGATCATGCTGCGCCACATGCCGCGCGTCGGCTCGCTCGGGCTGGACATGATGCTGCGGACCTCGACCATCCAGGTGAACCTGGATTACGCGTCCGAGGCCGACATGGTGAAGAAGTTCCGCGTCGGGCTGGCGTTGCAGCCGCTGGCAACCGCGCTGTTCGCCAACTCGCCCTTCACGGAAGGGAAGCCCAACGGCAAGCTGTCCTTCCGCAGCCATATCTGGTCGGACACCGACCCCGCGCGCACCGGCATGCTGCCCTTCGTGTTCGAGGACGGGTTCGGCTATGAGCGCTATGCCGACTATGCGCTCGATGTGCCGATGTACTTCGTCTACCGCGACGGAAAATATATCGACGCGGCCGGGCTGTCCTTCCGCGACTTCCTGAAGGGCGAGCTGTCGGTCCTGCCGGGCGAGCGGCCGACGATCGACGACTGGAACGATCATCTGTCGACCGCCTTTCCCGAGGTGCGGTTGAAGACCTTCCTCGAGATGCGCGGCGCCGATGGCGGTCCCTGGAACCGCATCTGCGCGCTGCCCGCGCTGTGGGTCGGATTGCTGTACGACGATGCGGCGCTCGATGCCGCCTGGGATCTGGTCAAGGGCTGGTCGCTGGACGAGCGGCAGGCGCTGCGCGACGCGGTGCCCGAGCTGGCGCTGGATGCCCCGCTGCCGGGCGGCGGGCGGCTGCGCGACATTGCGGGCGAGGTGCTCGACATCGCCCATGCCGGGCTCGCCGCGCGCGGGCGGCTGAACGGGGCGGGGGATAACGAGACCGGCTTCCTCGACCCGCTGCGCGAGATCGTCCGCTCGGGCAAGGTGCCCGCGCAGGTGCTGCTCGATCGTTATCACGGCGAATGGGGCGGGGACATCTCGCGGGTCTATGGCGAGGCGAGCTTCTGAGGGAGCTGCCTGGGCTTCGACTTCGCCCAGCCTGAACGGATCACAGGGAAAAACCTCCGTTCAGCCTGAGCGAAGTCGAAGGCCAAGGGCTCACCCCCGCCCGAAAACCCACCGAAAGAAGCGCGGCACCAGCCCGTACCGCGCCATCCAGTCATCATAATCTCGATACGCGGGATCGGCCGACAGATGCCGCTCCTCGGTCTTCGCGCGCCAGTAATAGATCCCGCTGACCGCGCCGAGCAGCAGCGTGCTGCGCATCGCATCCCCCCAGCTTCCGGTCGATAGGACGGGCACGGTCGCGATCCACCAGAAGATATTCTTCGACAGATAGGCCGGATGCCGCGACACCGCATAGGGGCCATGGGTCAGGATGCCCCGGTGCGTCAGGTTGGAAAAGCGAAGCCCGAACGCCACCGTCGCCCAGGCATAGATGGCGGTCAGCGCCACCAGCACCGCACCGATCGCGGCCAACACCACCGGATGCCCGGCGAACCAATGGCTCCACGGCGCGGTGCCCGGGCGATAGTCGAGCGGCCCGCCATCGGTCATCAGGATCGTCGGCGGGTAGCAGATCAGCGCCGCCATCCACGCCGCCGCATAGGGATTGGCCGAGCGGATATGCGCATCGAGCGGTCGCATGGTCAGCATATAGCCGACGGTCGCAAAGGCCACGTCGATCAGGAACATCAGCGTGATCAACCAGTTGGCCAGCGCCACCGGATCGCGCATCAGGGTCGGCAGGTCGCCGTCGACAAAGGCGGCAAATCCCCCCGGCACCACCCCCAGCATGAAGGCGAGGAAAAAGGTCTTCACCCCCCAGGCGCGCAGATGCGCATGGATCGCCTGCGGCTCGACGCCCTTTTGCCCGGTCAGCCAGGCCCCCAGGCTCCACGCGCCGTCCCTGGGCTCGACCAGCCGGCGGTCGAGCCACAGGACATAGGGGATCGATCCCAGGAACAGCACGGGCGCCAGCCATCCCAGGCACCACATGGCAAAGGCGAAGCTGCCCTGCCAATAGAAGCGGAACGTCATGTAGATCAGCGCGATACCCGCAAAGGTCGCCCAGAAACCGGCCAGCTTGGTCAGGCTGATGTCCAGCGTCTCGCGGGGCTTGCGCGGATTGGCCCAGTCGATCCCGGTCGAGGGGTTGCGATGCACCCGGTCGACCAGCAGCGACCACAGGATCATCGGCACCGCCACGGCGACCAGATAGGTCAGCGCGGCATAGGGCCCGTCGAGATGGCGGTAATAGGCAAAGCCGAGCCAGGCCAGCGATCCCGCCAGCCCCGCCAGCCCCACGCCGTGCCCGACCGCCGAGGCGGGGCGGGGCGGGCGGGGCGGGGCGGCGGCTTCGGACATCAGGCGGGCACCCCTAGCGCAATTTGGTAAGCGAGGCGTTAGGCCGGATCAGCCTCGGGCTCCGTTTCCAGGATCCGCCGGATTTCATCCTGTTCGATCCCGAACGCGGCAGCCAGTCCGCCCAGCGACGCGCCCCGCTTGGCCAGTTCGCGGATCCGCCCCTCATCGACCAGCGTGGCATAGCCGCGCGTGTCGCGTTGCTCGCGCACCACGTCCTTGCGACCCGAGGTGCGGTGGCGCTTGGCGGCGGCGGCATGCGGATCGCGCGCGGCGGCGGCCATTTCCTGCTCGCGCCGCGCAGTCCGCTCGGCCTCGCGTGCGGCCGTGTCGCGCACGCGATTGGCCATGCGGGCCTCCATCCGGTCGGCCATGATCGCGGCCCGCTCGCCCGCCCGGGCTTCGCGCGCCTTCGCACGGGCGGCGGCCCGTTCCTCCAGACTGTCGTTCGTGCGCACGCGCAATCCGCCGCGTGGTGGGGACACGCCCCAGCTGTCATCGACCAAGATTCAGGCTTTCCACCATCATATCCGCGCCCGGCTCTATAGCGCCACGCCCCCGTGGTGCCAGTCCCGATCGGCGAACCCGTAACGGCGGCATGCGACGAGGCAACCGCAACGCGATCCGCTTGTTATCTCCGATAATAATCCAGGATGGGAGGATGCGATGGACCCGATGTTCGACCCGGATCTGATCGAATATATGGACGATGCGACCCTGCTGACCGCGCTGGCCACCATAACGGTCGCGCCGGAGCGCGGCGACCGCACCGTCATCCTCGCCGAGATTGCCCGGCGCGACCTTGGGCCGCTGACGGTCTCGCGCGACCCGGCACCGACCACGCCGATGATCGCCCAACTGCGCGCCTGACCGCCCAGGGCCATCAGGCGCGCGCCGCCGTCACTGGCGGATATACCGGAAATACCACACCTCATGCCCCTGCCGCCGGGCCTTGCGCTCGTAGCGGGTTTCGGGCCAGTCGGCGGGGCGGGTGAGGAAGTCGGCGGGGGTTCGCGCCTGCCAGGTGAAGTCGGTCCGCGCGTTCATGATCATCATCGACCAGTGGCAATAGGTCGGATCGTCGGTGCCCAGCCGGAATTCGCCGCCCGATTTCAGCTTGCGGGCGATGGTGTCGAGCGGGCCGTGGTTCATCATCCGGCGCTTGGCGTGGCGGGCCTTGGGCCAGGGATCGGGATGGAGCAGGTAGACGCGGTCGAGGCTGGCATCGGGCAGCCGCTCGATCACCTCCAGCGCGTCGCCCATGTGCAGGCGGACATTGGACAGGTCTCGGTCGCGGATATGGCCCAGCGCGCCGACCACCCCGTTCAGGAACGGCTCGCACCCGATGAAGCCGGTGCCCGGCGTCGCCTCGGCCTGGCCCGCCAGATGCTCGCCCGCGCCGAAGCCGATCTCGACCTGGAGCGGGCGCGCGTCGCCGAACAGCCGCACGGCGTCGAGCGGGCCGTCCTCGGGCACGCTGAGGGTGGGCAGCATGTCCTCGACCAGCGCGGCCTGACCTTGGCGCAGCTTATGGCCCTGTCGCCGGCCATAGAGGCGGCGGATCGTCGTCGGATCGTTCATCGCGCGCCCTTAGCGCGGGGAGGGGGCGGGAGCCAAGACCGTGCGCGCGCGTTGCTGGCGGGGAATGGATCAGGATGACAGCAAAGCCGAGGGCAAGGCGCAGAAAGCCGCCGATGCCAAGGACCTTCACCGTGCGGTGCGCGAAGCGGGGGAGAGCGAGCTCGACCGCCCCGCGGGCGCGCTGTTCTGGTCGGGGCTGGCGGCGGGAATCGCGATCCACAGCTCGCTGATCGCCGAGGGCGCGCTGCATGCGGGCCTGCCCGAGGCGCCGTGGCGCGAGCTGGTCACGGCGCTCGGCTATCCGGTCGGGTTCCTCGTCGTGATCCTGGGGCGGATGCAGCTGTTCACCGAAAGCACGATCACCGCGATGCTGCCGCTGGTGACCAGGCCATCGGGCTGGGCGTTGCAGCGGACGCTGCGGCTGTGGGGGATCGTGCTGTTCGCCAATCTGATCGGCACCGCGCTCGCCGCCGGGATGGTGGCGGGCGGGGCGCTGGGCAATCCGGAGATTCGCGAGGCGATGATCGCGGTGTCGGCGGGCATCCTGGAGCTGAACGGGTGGCAGACGTTCATCAACGCCATCCCCGCCGGTTTCCTGATCGCGGTGGTCGCCTGGATCCTGCCCAACGGCCGGAACCAGGCCTTCTGGATCATCCTGGCGATCACCTATGTCATCGCCATCGCCGGGTTCAGCCATTCGATCGTCGGCGCGGACGAGACGTTCCTGCTGGTCTTTACCGGGAAGATCGCGATCGAACAGGCCGTGTTCGGGCTGATGCTCCCGGCGATCCTCGGCAATCTGGTCGGCGGGGCGGGTCTGTTCACGCTGCTGGCGCATGGCCAGGTGCAGGGCGAGACGCCGGACCAGCCATGAAAAAGGGGAGCCGAAGCTCCCCTTTCGCGTCATTCCTCGGTGATCGGATCAGGCGACGGCGCCCTTGATCCGGTCGACCAGATCGGTCTTTTCCCAGGTGAACAGCGCGCCTTCGGCCTCGCGGCCGAAATGGCCATAGGCGGCGGTCTTGGAATAGATCGGCGCGTTGAGCTTCAGGTGCTCGCGAATGCCCTTGGGCGTCAGGCGGACCAGCTTGGGAAGCGCGGCCTCCAGCTTGGCTTCCTCGACGGTGCCGGTGCCGTGCAGGTCGACATAGACCGACAGCGGCTCGGCGACGCCGATCGCATAGGACAGCTGGATGGTGCAGCGCTTGGCCAGGCCCGCCGCGACGACGTTCTTGGCGAGATAGCGCGCGACGTAAGCCGCCGAGCGGTCGACCTTGGTCGGGTCCTTGCCGCTGAACGCGCCGCCGCCATGCGGAGCCGCGCCACCATAGGTGTCGACGATGATCTTGCGGCCGGTCAGGCCAGCGTCACCGTCCGGGCCGCCGATTTCGAACAGGCCGGTCGGGTTGACGTAGATCTGCTTGTCCTCGGGCAGCCAGCCTTCGGGCAGGATTTCGGTCAGCACCGACTTCACATAGTCGCGAAGCTTGGCCTGGCCCGCCTCGTTCGACAGCTCGGCCGAATGCTGGGTCGACACGACGATCGCGGTCGCGCGGACCGGCACGCCGTTTTCGTACTGGAGCGTCACCTGGCTCTTGGCGTCGGGCTCCAGGAAGGGGGCCGCGCCGGAGTGGCGGTCGGCCGCCATCTTTTCCAGGATCTTGTGGCTGTAATAGAGGGTGGCGGGCATCAGGCCGGGGGTCTCGTCGGTCGCGTAACCGAACATGATGCCCTGGTCGCCGGCGCCTTCGTCCTTGTTGCCGCTCTCGTCCACGCCCATCGCGATATGCGCCGACTGGCCGTGCAGATTGTTCGAGAAGTCGAAATTCGCCCAGTGGAAGCCCGACTGCTCATAGCCGATCCGCTTGACGGTATCGCGCACGGTCTGCTCGATCTCTTCCAGCGCGCCCTCGGCCCACTGGTCGTTCTCGAACACGCCCTTGCAGCGGATCTCGCCCGCCAGCACGACCTTGTTGGTGGTGGTCAGCGTCTCGCACGCGATGCGCGCTTCGGCATCCTTGGACAGGAACAGGTCGACGATCGCGTCGCTGATCTGGTCGGCGACCTTGTCGGGGTGACCTTCGGAAACCGATTCCGAGGTGAAGATGTACGAGTTCCGCATTCTCGTCCTCATAAGGATATAAAGATAGCTTTATATCGGTCCTAGCGGGCGCGGCGGCGGATGGCAACGCCGATCGCGGCCAGCGCCGCCGCGATGGCCAGCGCCAGCATGTTGCCGATCCGCGAAAAGGGCGTTGGCGGCAGGGCGGCGGGCAGCGGGGCCTGCGCCGCGCCGGTCACCAGATGCGGGACGGTCGCGACCAGCCGGCCATCGGCGGCGATGATCGCGGAGATGCCGTTGGGCGTGGCGCGCAGGATGGGCAGCCCTTCCTCGATCGCGCGCATCCGCGCCTGCGCCAGATGCTGCGGCGGGCCCCAGCGGCCGAACCAGGCGTCGTTGGACGGGTTGAAGAGCAGGCGCGGACGATGCGCCTCGTCCACCACCTGGCCCGAGAAGATGATCTCGTAGCAGAGCTGCACCCCGACCGGCCCGAAATTCGGCACGCGCAGGTTCCGGGGGCCGGGGCCTGGGCTGAAATCCATGTCGCCGGGGACCAGCCGCGCCAGGCCCAGCGGCTTGAGCAGCCAGGGCATGGGCAGATATTCGCCATAGGGCACCAGATGCGCCTTGTCATAGCGGCCGGTGATCCGCGCCGCCGGGCTGATCGCGAAGACGCTGTTGGTCGCGCTGACCACCCGGCGGCGATCGGGCGAGAAGTTCAGCGCGGTGCCGCCGACCAGTGCCGTGTCGCGCGGGCCCAGCACGCTGGCGATCCGGCGACGATCCCAGAAGGGCGGGGCATAGTTGAACCCGAAATAGGCCCAGTCGGGATAGCCGTCCTCGATCATGTCGCGCACCACGCCCTCGGGCCAGACGACCAGGCGCGGGCGGGGACCGGGGCGGCCCGACAGCGCGATCAGCCGCTCGAGCATCTCCGGCCCGTCGCTCTCGCCGCGCTGGTCCTGGCTGACATTGGGCTGGACGACGCGGACCAGCGGCGCATCGGCTCCGGGCTCGGGCGCGCGGGTGAGCGGGGCGGACAGGGCGGCGAGCGCGGTCGCGGGCACCATCACGGCGGCCGGACGCCAGTCCCGGCGCAGCGCCAGCCAGATCGCCCCCGCCAGCAGCACGGTGAGCCCCGACAGCGCATAGGTCCCGACAAAGGCGCTCATCCGCGCCACGCCGATCACCGGCAGCCAGACGACCGACACCGGGTCCCAGGCATAGCCGGTGAACAGCCGCGCGCGCAGATATTCGGTCGCGATCCAGGCCGCGGCGAAGATCAGGACATAGGTGGTGTCGGCCCGTCGCCCGCGAAACCGCCAAGCCACGCCCGCCGCCGCCATCGGAAACACCGCGAGATACAGCGCGAGGCCGACCGCCGCGAAATAGCCCAGCACCGGCGGCATCTTGTCCTGAAAGTCGAAGGCGTGCTGGAACCAGTTGTTGTTGACGGTGAAATGCCCGACCCCGAACGCCCAGCCGCGCCACAGCGCCGCCCGCATGGTCGGCGCGTCCTGCACCAGCGCGAGCAGGACGATCAGCCCGGCCAGCATCAGCGGCCAGAGGTCGAGCGGGGCAAAGCCGCAGGCGGCGACGGCCCCGGCGATCAGGGCGAGGAGGGCGGGATAGCGGGTCACGGCGGCAGGATATGGCGCGTGGCCATGACAGGAGCAATGCGGGAGTTCGCAATCCCCCCTGGGGCCGGTCGACATTCAGCGATGCCTTTCCTTCCCTCGCCCCTCGCAGAGGGGAGAGGGTTGCGCAGACTTGGTCTTTGCGAAAGCAAAGGCCTAGTCGGAGCTGGGTGAGGGGTGAATGCGCGCAGCGCGCGAGCCCTTGGGCTCGCTCAACCCCTCACCCAAGCTGCGCTAGCCAGCAGGCTGGCAAGCGTCGCTAACCCTCTCCCCTGTCCAGGGGAGAGGGCAAGAAGGCGCAGTCGTGAACGTCGATCTGACCCCGCTCCCTACACCCCGCTGCGTATGTGCAAGCGAGCCGTGCCGGGGACGAAAGGGTGGCAAAACGGGCCCTGCCTCCCTAGCTTTCCTCCATGACCCTGCGCCCCTTCCACCTCGCCTTCCCGGTCCACGACCTGGCCGCCGCCCGCCAATTCTATGGCGAGCTTCTCGGCTGTGCCGAGGGGCGTTCGAGCGATCACTGGATCGACTTCGACCTGTTCGGGCATCAGATCGTCGCGCATCTCGATCCCGCCGCACAGCCGGTCGCGGTGGAGAATGCGGTCGACGGCCATCAGGTGCCGGTGCCGCATTTCGGCGTCGTGCTGACCATGGCGGACTGGCAGGCGCTGGCCGCACGGGTCGAGGCGGCGGGCGTGACGTTCGGCATCGCGCCCTATGTCCGCTTCCGGGGCCAGCCCGGCGAGCAGGCGACGATGTTCTTCCGCGACCCCAGCGGCAATGCGCTGGAGTTCAAGGCCTTTGCCGATGATAAGATGCTGTTCGCCACGGAGATGCCCGCATGACCGCGCCCATTTCGCTCGATATCCCGCACAAGCTCGGCAAGGAGGGCGTCCGTCAGCGGCTGGACGGCGGCATCGGCAAGATCGGCCGGATGATCCCCGGCGGCGCCACGGTCGAGCATCGCTGGGACGGTGACACGATGCACTTCACCGTCGGCGCGATGGGCCAGACCATCGGCGCGCAGGCAACCGTCTATGACGAGAAGGTCCATGCGGTGGTGAACCTGCCCGCCTTCCTGTCGCTGTTTTCCAGCCAGCTGGAGGCGGTCATTCGGTCGGAGGCGCCCAAGCTGCTGAAGTAAGGGGCCCGCACGGGTCCATCGGGGGAAAGAGGGGGGAATGATGGCACTGCATACATGGTGGCTCTTCGTCGGGGCGGTGTTCCTCCTGTCGGGCACGCCCGGCCCCAACATGCTGCACATCATGACCCGGTCGGTCGATATGGGGCTGAGGCGTAGCACGGCCGCCATGGCCGGATGCCTGAGCGCGGTGGTGATCGTGCTGGCCGCGTCCGCCGCGGGGCTGACGACCTTGCTGCTGGCGCTGCCCGGCGCGTTCGAGGTGATCCGCTATGCAGGTGTCGCCTATCTGCTGTTCCTGGGGATCAAGGCGTGGCGCGCGGACGTCGCGCCGGTCGATGTCGGTGACGGTGCGATCCCGCCCAGCCTGTCGCACCGCGCGGTCTTTCGCGGCGGTTTCCTGATCGGGATCAGCAACCCCAAGCTGATCTTGTTCGCCGTCGCCTTCCTGCCCCAGTTCATCAATCCCGCCAGAGCCCAGATGCCGCAATTCGCGATCCTGGTCGCCACCTTCGCGGTGATCGAGGGGCTGTGGTATGCGGTCTATGCGCTCGGCGGGCGTTCGCTGTCGCGCTATCTGGGCAGGCCGTCGGTGAAGCGCGCGTTCAACCGCCTGACGGGCGCGATCTTCATGGGCTTCGGCCTGGCGCTGCTGAAGTTGAAACCCGCCTGAGCGTGCCCTGAGCGGGAGGGCGGGCCCGGACCGACCGGACCCCCTCCGACTTTATCTGGCGGCGTGAACCTTCCACACGACATTGCCGACATCGTCCGCCACCAGCAGGCCGCCCGTCGCCTTGTCGACGATCACGCCGACGGGGCGCCCCTGCGCTTCGCCCTCGGCGTTGAGGAAGCCGGTGACCACATCGACCGGCTTCACCCCCGGCACCGGAAAGCCGTTCGCGGCGAACGGCACGAACACGACCTTGTAGCCCGAGGGCGGCTTGCGGTTCCACGAACCATGCTCGCCGACGAACACGCCCTGTGCGAAGCGGTCGCCCAGCTTGGCCCCCTGTGCGAAGGTCAGGCCGAGCGCCGCGACGTGCGGCCCCAGCGCATAGTCGGGGCGCTTCACATATTGCTGGAGCGCGGGGTTGGCGGGCTGGACCCGGTCGTCGGGATAGCCGCCCCAATAATACCAGGGCCAGCCGAACTGGTCGCCGAACTCGACCTGAGTCAGATAGTCGGGCGCCAGGTCCGAGCCGAGCATGTCGCGCTCGTTGACCACGGTCCACAGTCGCCCGTTCTGCGGATTCAGCGCCATGCCGTTAGGGTTGCGCAGGCCCGAGGCATAGATCCGCCAATTCTTGTCCTTGGGCCAGACCTGCAGGATGGCGGCGCGGTATTTCTCGGCCTCCATGCCGTTCTCGGCGACGTTGCTGGCCGATCCGACCGAGACGAACAGCGTCTGGCCGTCGCCCGAGGCGATGACGTTGCGCGCCCAGTGGTTGCCCGCCGGGTTCAGCGGGACGACCTTTTCGGGGCGCGCGGTGATCTTGGTCTCGTCATCGCGATACGGCACGCGCACCAGCGCATCGGTGTTGCCGATATACAGATAGCCGTCGAACAGCACCATGCCGAAGGGCGAGTTCAGCCCGGTCAGGAACGGCGTCTTCAGATCGGCCACGCCGTCGCCATTGGTATCGCGCAGCAGGGTGATCCGGTTGGCCGACGGCACCGCCGCGCCCGCCCGGCCGAGGAAGAAGTTCATGACCCGCTGCACGATCCCGGCATTGGGTCGGGGCGGCGAGTTGGTTTCGGCCACCAGCACGTCGCCATTGGGCAGTTCGTACAGCCAGCGCGGATGGTCGAGCCCGCTCGCAAAGGCCTGGATCGCCAGCCCCGGCGCCACGCTCGGCTTGGCCCCGTTCGCCCAGCCCACCGGCTTGGCGATGTCGACGGTCGGGATCACCTGTTCACGCGGTGCCCCGATGGTCGGCTGCTTGCCCGCCACCTGGTCGACGCTCAGCCGGGCCGTGTCGGGCCAGGCCAGCCAGACGACGATGGCGATGCCGATCAGGACGATGATGCCGGATACGATCAGGACGTGTTTGCGCATAGGCCGAAACTAGGCGGATCGCGGCGACGGGGGAAGGGGGGGGGCGGCCAAATCCCGCTATGGTACCGAAACGATATTTTCGTCATTCTGTGACGTGCGTTGGGAAGGCTTGGGAGGGCATGACATGCGCATGAGGAAGATGGCTGGCCGATGGGGCCAGCGGATTGCAATTATCTCGCTGGTGGCGGCAACACATCCGGCGCGGGCACAGGATCGTGACACGCCCCGGGGATTGCAGGGGCGGGATGTCGTCGTCCAGGGTGACAGGCTGCCGAGCACCAAGGCACCGCCGCCGCCGGGGATCACGGTGGAGAGCGACCGAATCGTCAACCGCCTGCTCGATGAAAAGGCGCAAATGTTCACCCGCTGTGCGCCCTTCTTCCCACCCAAAATCCTGCGCCGAGCGATCGACGGCCAACTCAACAGGCCGACGACCCTGTTTGCCATGGACAGCTTCATTCGTGCCAATCAGGCATGCTGGCCAGACATGCCGTCACCGCCCTTACCGCCGCCGCCCAATCTGGCGAGTTGCTGGCAGATCTATACCGTCACGGGCCTTCCCGTGTGTCGCAGCAATTACGACCGGGGCGCAGTGTTAGAAGCAGCCATCGCACGATTCGCGCCCGACGCGGCCCTGACCACGCGGGAGGTCGACGATCCGGCGGCGATCGCTCGTATGGAGAAGCGGGAGAAGGAGCGGTTGCTCTTCGCTTATTCGGATGAGAAAATCCGGGCGCAGGCCATGCAATGTCTGGTTCGTGCGGAGCCGGACGAAACCACGCGGATGGTCCATGCGCATGGCGATCCGGCGCTACAGACCCAATATGTCTATCGCATCCTCGACCGGGCCAAACATTGTCTGGGCAATCCCGAGCGGATCAAGGTTGAGCCGCTCTATCTTCGTTATGCGCTTACCGACGCCTTTTATCGCTGGGTCGTGGCGGTGCGCGGCGTGGATTCCCTGCTCCCCGCCGCCTGAAAATGGCGGCCGCCGGTGCCATAGGGGAGTGCACCAGCGGCCTTCGATGGCGCGAATGTCAGGGAGTTTACTCGCGCTATCGATCCTGGGGACTGGCAGTTCTTCGGGCACGGAACATGCCAGAAAGCTTTGCGATGCTCCGGGGCAGCTTCCATGTCCTGACCTGACCCCTATCGTGCCTCGTCCGTCCGCGCTAATGCATTAGGATGGCCAGTGTAATCGAGTGAGTGATTTGGAGCAGGCGCGATAGCGTCTAAACCGAGCCATCCCTCATTGCTGGTCGCTGTTCCGCCAATGCAGCCTACCTCTTGCCGTTCGCGCCACGAAGCAGGCATGGCATGAGAAAGCGACCGACATTCATTCCCGTGTTCGGAACGATCGCTGTCTTGGCGTGCTGACGGCGCCGCAGCCTGCCCAAGCGGTGCCGCCCTGCGAGCAGAGAATCCGCGTCCACTACTCGGCCTATGACCCACAGGGTCGTCTGCGGCTCGATACGCAGCATTCCAGCTATGAGGAATGTGTCTAGGAAGAAACGGCATTACGCCGCTCCGGTTCGCACTATACCGGATTTGCCGAGATGATGGCTTTTCGGCGCGAGGGCTTGGGCGACTGATCCAAATTCGTCGAAGCTGGTCCGGATAAGGTGCGGCCACCTCCACCCCTATTGGGGCAATCTGTGGATCGGTACCCTCCATCGATCGTCCCGCGCACCATCCGTGCGAAGGGGCGGGCGGCGGCAGAAAATGTCAGGCACGCCTCCCGGTCCGCCGCTGCATGGGCGTGGATGAGGTCATCCGGCCTAAAAAGCTCCGGTCACTCGACTTCAGTCGCCACCGCGGGATGCAGGCGCAGGCGGTGGATGCGGCGTTCGTCGGCCTCCGTCACCTCGATCCGCCAGCCGCTGGGATGGTCGAGGCACGTGCCGACCGGCGGCACCTGTCCTGCCATCACCGCGGTCAGGCCGCCCAGCGTGTCGACATCGTCCTCCGCCTCTTCGAGCGCGGGGTCGACGGTGCGGGCGACCTCCTCCAGCCCGACCCGCGCATCGGCGTCCCAGGCCCCGCCGTCGAGCGGCACCAGCAGCGCCTGCGGCGCCTCGTCATGCTCGTCCTCGATCTCGCCGACGATTTCCTCGATCAGGTCCTCGATGGTGACGAGCCCCTCGGTGCCCGAATATTCGTCGAGCACCACCGCCAGATGCACCCGCTTCTGGCGCATGTCGGCGAGCAGATCGAGCGCGCCACGCGACATCGGCACATAGAGCGGATCGCGGATCAGCCCGGCCAGGGTGACGGGATGCTCCGCACCGGTCGCCAGGATGTTGAACACGTCCTTGATGTGGACCATGCCGATGATCTGGTCGAGCGTCTCGCGATAGACGGGCAGGCGGCTATGTCCGGCCTCGGCAAAGATCTGGACGAGATGGTCGAAGGTCGTCCGCTCCTCGATCGCGATGATGTCGGCACGGGGGACGCCCACATCGCCCGCGTCGCGCTCGCCGAAATGCAGGAGGTTGCGCACCATCTGCCGCTCCAGCGGGGTCAGGTCGCCCTTGGCGTCGGGGCCGGGATCGTCCTCATGCCGGTCGATCGCCTCTTCCAGCTGGTCGCGCAGCGATTCTTCCTGATCGCCGCCGAAGATCAGGGATTTCAGCCCCTGCCAGATACCGGATTCGTGGGAGTCACCGTTGCCGGTGCTGCTACTGGGGCCGTCGGCCATCGGGGGGTGTCAGTCCTCGCGTATCAGATAGGGGTCGGCGATGCCGAGGCTGGCCAGCGCGTCGCGCTCGATCGCTTCCATCGCTTCGGCCTCGTCATCCTGCATATGGTCATAGCCTAGCAGATGAAGCACGCCGTGCACCAGCAGATGAGTCGCATGCGTTTCGGTCGCGATCCCGCGCTCGGCCGCCTCGGCGACGCACACGCCATGCGCAAGCACAATGTCGCCCAGCAGCACCTCGCCATCGTCCGAATTCTGCGTGACCGTCTCGATCAGGTCGGGCTGGACCATCGGGAAGGACAGGACGTTGGTCGACTTGTCCTTCTGTCGGTACTGGCGGTTGAGCGCGTGCACCTCGTCATCGCTGGTCAGCCGGACCGAGATCTCGATGATCGCGGGCGTGGTCAGCAAGGGGCCATGCGGCGTCCGCTCGATCGCGGCGCGGGCGGCGCGGGTGGCGAGCGCGGTCCACTGGTCCTCGTCGCCGGACCAGGGCTCTTCATGGATCAGCGCAATTTCGATCATCGGGGCCTTTCTGGGGCGGCGGGGGCGGTCGGACGGTAAATCGCCGCCCCCTATCAACAGTTCCGGCGTTACGCCAACGAAAGGACGAGGCCGTTAGGCGTTCGGCCCTTCATAGGCATCGACGATCCGCCCGACGATGGGATGGCGCACCACGTCGGCGGCGGTGAAGCGGCTCATCGCGATTCCCTCCACGCCCTCCAGGCGCCGCACCGCATCCGCCAGGCCCGAGGCCGCGACGCCGCCGGGCAAGTCGACCTGGTTGGGATCGCCACAGATCACCATCCGGCTGTTCTGGCCGAAGCGGGTCAGGAACATCTTCATCTGCGCAGGGGTGGTGTTCTGCGCCTCGTCGAGAATGACGAAGGCATCGGCCAGCGTCCGGCCGCGCATGAAGGCGATCGGCGCGATCTCGATCTCGCCGCTGGCGATCCGCCGCTCCACCTGCTCGGCGGGCAGGCAGTCGTAGAGCGCGTCGTAGAGCGGACGGAGATAGGGATCGACCTTCTCCTTCATGTCGCCGGGCAGGAAGCCCAGCCGCTCGCCCGCCTCGACCGCCGGGCGCGACAGGATGAGGCGCTGGACCGATCCGGTGATGAGCTGAGCGACCGCCTGCGCCACCGCGACATAGGTCTTGCCGGTGCCCGCCGGCCCCAGCGCGAAGATCATGTCGTTCGACACGAGCTGCTTCATGTAATGCGCCTGGGCGGGCGTGCGCGGGACGATCGTCTTCTTGCGCGTGCGGATCATGATCGGCGGGGCGGATGTCCGCTCGGCGCTGAGGATGCCGTCGAGCGTCGGTTCGGAGGCCATCGCGATCGCGGCGTCGACCAAGCCGGTATCGACCTCCTCGCCGCGCTGGATACGGGCATAGAGGTCGTTCAGCACGTCGCGGGCCAGCGCCACCTGCTCCGAGGTCCCCTCCAGCCCGACGCGGTTGCCGCGCGCGGTGATGTAGACGCCCAATCGATTTTCCAACGCGACCAGGTTGCGGTCATATTGGCCGAACAGCTGCGCCAGCACTTGCGGCTTGTCGAAGCTGAGTTCCGCCCGGCTGCGTTCACCGGCCTGGGCGGGGAGGGGCTTGCGGCTCATGCGGTCCTTTCACCGTCTGT